>WNGG01005628.1_pt1 | contig 13955 bp, 10 predicted proteins | sample 5400661 | NCBI WGS metagenome assembly WNGG01 (sample SAMN13153372, study PRJNA577476) | soil metagenome | isolation source: 100 cm soil or saprolite under Garry oak tree replicate 1 | place: USA:California | collected 2016-06-15
CTCGAGCACGACGACGCGGCTGAAATGGGTCGAGGCCAGGAACGCGCGCCAGACGTCCGGGCCGAACGCCAGGGTGGTCGCGAGCGCGAGCGCCGCGACGGTCGCCGCGGCCGCCATGATGGTGCGCCATCGGCCGCTCGCCGCGAGCACGAGCGGGATCAGCAGGCCGAACTGCGGCTTGTACGAGATGAGCCCGAACAGCATGCCGGCCATGAGGGGCCTGCGGTCGAGCACGACCAGCGCCCCGGACAGCAGGGCGGCGGTGAGAAAGCCGTTGTGGCCATGCCCGAGATTGACGAACACCGCCGGGAAGGCGATGGCGAGGAGCAGCCAGAGGCGATCGTCAGCCGGCTGTTCGCCTGCATCCCGCGAAGCGGCGCGCAGCACCGCATGGATCGCCGCGAGATAGAGCAGGAGCGTGAGACCCTGCCAGATCGCGAGCGCGAGCAGGTAGGGGAAGCATGCGAGCGCCGCCGCCACGAACAGGAAGAACGGCGGGTAGTGCCATCCGTAAAACGGCGTCCCCTCGCCGAAGAGGGTCCGCTCGCGCGCGTGCTGGAGCAGGGGATCGAAGGCAGCTTCGGCGTGCTCCTCCCACACGTAGGTTCCGGCCGCGTAGACGTTGGAGAAATCGGTGCCGAGCGGCCGGCCCTGAAAATCATTCAGGCCGTCCGAGGTCGCGAGAAGGTAGCCAAGACCGCCGGCCGCTGCCGCGAGCACGGCGATCCCCCAAAGCCGCGCCCGCGCCCGGGTGAGCCAGCCGCCGGTCCGCAGCGCGCCGATCAATCCATTCGATAAGCCCAAGGGCCGTCTCCGGCTCGACCCGGTCGATCTAGCAGCCGTGCATTAAGGGAGGGTTGCGAGGCGCCGGCGGGTCGATCACCGGAAACCGATGGAACCCATGACAATTGGTCATTGAACGGCGACATCGCCGCCCTTGCCGGACGCCGCCCTTGGCAGTACCAGGATCGCGTCCCGCACGTGCGGGTGCCGAATTCGGAGATCGTCGATGGCCTTCCTCGCGGACTCGCTGTTGAGCGTGAAGCCGTCCCTCACCATCGCGGTGACGGACAAGGCGCGCGCGCTCAAAGCCGCCGGCCGCGACGTCATCGGGCTGGGCGCCGGCGAGCCGGACTTCGACACGCCGGACAACATCAAGAAGGCGGCCGTGAAGGCGATCGACGCCGGCAAGACCAAATACACCGCGGTCGACGGCATCCCCGAGCTCAAGGCGGCGATCGCGCGCAAGTTCAAGCGCGAGAACCACCTCGACTACACGGCGTCCCAGATCATCGTCGGCACCGGCGGCAAGCAGGTGATCTTCAACGCGCTGGCGGCGACGCTCAATCCGGGCGACGAGGTGATCGTGCCGGCGCCGTTCTGGGTGAGCTACCCGGACATGGTGCTGCTCAATCGGGGCACGCCGGTCACCGTCAAGACCCGGCTCGAGGACGGTTTTCGACTGAAGCCGGACGCGCTTGAGCGAGCGATCACACCGCGCACCAAGTGGATCATCCTCAACTCGCCGTCCAACCCGACCGGCGCCGCCTATACGCGCGCCGAACTCAAGGCGCTGACCGACGTGCTGGCCAAGCATCCGCATGTGTGGGTGCTCACCGACGACATGTACGAGCACCTGGTCTACGACGACTTCGTGTTCTCGACCCCGGCCGAGATCGAGCCGCGGCTCTATGAGCGCACGCTCACTCTCAACGGCGTGTCGAAGACCTATTGCATGACCGGCTGGCGCATCGGCTATGCGGGCGGCCCGGAGCCGCTGATCAGCGCCATGGCGACGATCCAGTCGCAGTCGACGTCGAACCCCTGCTCGATCGCTCAATGGGCGGCGGTCGAGGCGCTCAACGGGCCGCAGGATTTCATCTCCACGAACAACGTGGTGTTCAGGGAGCGGCGCGATCTCGTGGTGTCCATGCTCAACCAGGCCAAAGGCATCCAGTGCCCGAAGCCGGAGGGCGCGTTCTACGTCTATCCGTCCTGCGCCGGCACCATGGGCAGAACCGCGCCCTCCGGCAAGGAGCTTGCGAACGACGAGGACTTCGTCACCGAGCTGCTCGACGCCGAGGGCGTGGCGGTGGTGCAGGGAACGGCATTCGGCTACGCACCGGCCTTCCGCATTTCCTACGCGACCAAGACCGAGGACCTCGAAGAGGCCTGCCGTCGCATCCAGCGCTTCTGCGGCAATCTGGGATAATCAGCAGTCAGGCGTCAGGACGATGGACTCGTGCTTGGTCCTGACGCCTGACGCCCGACCCCTGACTCCTGAAACCCGATCCTGTATCGTCGAACGGATCGAACAGGGGGAAGTATCATGATCCGTTCCGCGATCATCTGCATTGCTGCGGCCGCGGCGCTCACCGTGCTCTCGGATGCCGCCGTCGCCCAATCCCGGGTCCAGGCGGGAATTCTCGAATGCCGCGGGGCCGGGACCACCGGCTTCATCATCGGATCGATCCATGAGCTTGAATGCGTGTATCGCTCCGACTACGCCCCGCCCGTTCGCTATCATGGCATCGTGCGCAAGCTCGGCCTCGACATCGGCATCACCGAGCAATCGGCCCTGGCCTGGGGCGTGTTCGCTCCGACCAACCGGATCGGCCCGGGCGACCTCGCCGGGAATTACGCGGGCGTCTCGGCCGGGGCGGCGGTCGGCGTCGGGGTCGGCGCCAATGCGCTGATCGGCGGCTCCAACAATACGTTCGCCCTGCAGCCGCTGAGCATCGAGGGACAGGCGGGCGTCAACGTCACCCTCGGGGTCGCCGCGCTCGAATTGCGCTACGGTCCTTGACGGCGTTGCGGCTGCGCGTCCGCCGCGCTCGCGCCGCCTGAGCGGGAGCGCGGGCGCGTGCGTCTCACGGCCTCGCATATCGGCCACCGCTACGGCACCCTCGCGGTCCTCGACGACGTGAGCTTTTCGGTCGCGGCGGGCGAGATCGTCGCCATCGTCGGCCCGTCGGGCTGCGGAAAGTCGACGCTGCTGCGCATTCTCGGCGGGCTGGAGCGGCCGAACGCGGGCGCGGCGCAGTTGGCGGGCGATCCGCCGCCGGGTTCGCTCAACCCGATCACCTTCGTGTTCCAGGATTTTGCGCTGCTGCCGTGGCGCACGGTCGAAGGCAACGTGGCGATCGTGCTCGAAGACCGGCCTCTGCCCGCCGCGCAACGGCGGACAATGGTGGCGGACGCGCTTGCCCGCACCGGCCTGCGCGAATTTGCTCATGCGTTCCCGAAACAGCTTTCCGGCGGCATGAAACAGCGGGTCGGTTTTGCCCGTGCGCTCGCGGTCAAGCCCGCCGTGCTGCTGATGGACGAGCCGCTCTCGGCGCTCGACGCCCAGACGCGCGAATTGTTGATGGACGACCTGGTGCGCCTGTCGGCGGCGGAGCGCTTTGCCGGAGTCTACGTCACCCACAATCTCGCCGAGGCGGTGCGCCTTGGACATCGCATCGTCGTGCTGTCGCGCCGCCCGGGGCGCGTGCGCGCCGTGCTCGACATCGACCGTCCCATTGCCGAACGCCGTCGAGGCGACCCGGACCTCGAGGCGAAGGCGCACGAGATCTGGGATTTGCTGCGCGCGGATGCCGCCGCGGCCGACCGCGAGCTGATCGATGGCTGAGGAGGCGCCGCGCGCGGTGCCGTTCCGCGGCGGCGGCTTCGCGCCGCGGCTGCGCCATGCGGTGGGCGCCGCGACGCTGACCGCGCTGATCGTGCTGTGGTCGGTCGCGGCGCGGCGCGGTTGGATCAGCCCGATCGCCTTGCCGCCGCCCGAAGAAGTCGCGGCCGCGCTGGTGCGTCTCGCGCGTTCGGGCGAGCTTGCGCGTCACCTCGAAGCTTCGCTGTGGCGGCTCCTCACCGGGTTCACGCTCGGCGCGCTCGCCGGCGTCGGGGTCGGGCTTGCCATCGGCCTCGTCTCGCTCATCCGCTCGGCCGGCGTGCCGCTGATCGCCGCCCTGTTCCCGATTCCCAAGATCGCCCTTCTGCCGTTGTTCATCGTTTGGTTCGGCATCGGCGAAGCCTCGAAGATCGCCACGATCGCGTTCGGCGCGTTCTTTCCGGTGGCGATCGCCACCTATGGCGGGGTCGACGGCGTCGACCGCTCGCTGATCCGCATGGCGCAAAGCTTTGGGCTGCCGGCCCGCTCGATCGTGCGCAAGATCGTGCTGCCCGGCGCCCTGCCGGCGGTCCTGTCGGGGCTGCGGATCGCCGCATCGATCGCCATCATCCTGATCGTCGCCGCGGAGATGATCGGAGCGAACGACGGCATCGGCGCCTTCATCCTCGCGGCCGGCAACCTGATGCAGACCGACCAGCTCGTCGCCGGGGTGCTGGTGCTGTCGCTGCTCGGCCTGACCATCGCCGCCCTCATCGGCGCGGCGGAACGCTACCTGCTGCGCTGGCGCTAGAGCGGGATGATCTTTCTTCGAATCGGCATCCCGCTCCAGCTTATTGTTGGAGCATGATCTTTTCCGAAAACCGGTATCCACCCCGGATCAAGTCCGGGGCAGGCTTTTTCGGGATCATGCTCCGGCTGCGGCATCGACACCGTTGCCCGAAAGCGCGGTCCCCTTGCCAGCATCGTGCGCGCCTGAGACGATGAAGCACGGATCCGGCAGAAGGCCCGACCGCGGCAAGACCAGAACGAACGGCCGACGAGGAGGCGGACATGGGACAGGCCGGAGGCAATAGTCCAAGGGGTCCCCGGTGCATTGCGCTGGTGGGCCCGTTCCAGAGCGGCAAGACCACCCTTCTCGAGGCGATGCTCGCCCGCACCGGCGCCGTCCAGCGCCAGGGCGCGGTCGAGGCAGGCACCACGGTCGGCGACGCCAGTCCCGAGGCGCGCCACCACCGCATGAGCGTCGAGGTGTCGGTCGCCTCGACCACGTTCATGGGCGACGCCTATACCTTCATCGATTGTCCCGGCTCGATCGAGTTTGTGCACGACATGCGCGCCGTGCTGCCCGCCGCCGACGCTGCGATCGTGGTGTGCGAGGCGGACGAGCGCAAGGTGCCGCAGCTGCAGCTCGTGCTGCGCGAGCTGGAGGAGCTCGGCATTCCGCGCTTCCTCTTCCTCAACAAGATCGACAAGGCGGACAAGCGCGTCCGCGAGACGCTCAGGATCCTGCAGCCCGCCTCGCGGGTGCCGCTGGTGCTGCGGCAGATCCCGATCTGGTCGAACGACATCATCACCGGCTTCGTCGACCTCGCGCTGGAGCGGGCGTTCATCTACAAGGAGCACGCGCCCTCGATGGTGGTGCCGCTCGAAGGCGAGCAGCTCGACCGCGGCAACGAAGCGCGCTTCAGCATGCTGGAGAAGCTCGCCGATCACGACGACGAGCTGATGGAGCAGCTGCTCGAGGACATCCCGCCGCCGCGCGACAAGGTGTTCGACGACCTGTCGAAGGAGCTGCGCGACGGGCTGATCTGCCCGGTGCTGATCGGGGTGGCGACGCGCACCAACGGCGTGCTGCGCCTGCTCAAGGCGTTGCGCCACGAGGCGCCCAGGGTCGCCGACACGGTCGAGCGGCTCGACGTGAAGCCGAACGGCGACGCCGTCGCCTTCGTTGTCAAGACGCTGCACACCGCCCACGGCGGCAAGATGTCGGTGGCGCGCGTGCTGTCGGGCTCGGTCGCGGAAGGCGCCATGCTGATGGGCGCGTCGGGAACCGCCGACCGCGTCTCCGGCGTGTTCAAGCTCGCCGGTCAGGCGAGCGAGAAGCGCGGTCCCGCCGGCGCGGGCGAGACCGTGGCGCTCGGCAAGCTCGACCACGCCAGGACCGGCGACACGCTGACCTCGGCCAAGCAGCCGCGCGCCGCCATCGCCACGGTGACGCCCTATCCGCCGGTGCTTGCCGTCGCGGTCGCGCCGAAGGAGCGCAAGGACGACGTCAAGCTCGGCCAGGCGCTGTCAAAGCTGTTCGAGGAGGATCCTTCGCTCACCATCATCCATAACCCGGAGGCGCACGAGGTGATCGCCTGGGGGCAGGGCGAGATGCACCTGCGGGTCGCGACCGAACGGCTCGCCCAGCGCTTCGGGGTCGCCGTCAACAGCCGGCCGCCGACGGTCGGCTACCGCGAGACCATCCGCAAGGGCATCGTCCAGCGTGGCCGGCACAAGAAGCAGTCGGGCGGCCACGGCCAGTTCGGCGACGTGGTGCTCGACATCAAGCCGATGCCGCGCGGCACCGGCTTCAGCTTCGACGAGAAGATCACCGGCGGCGTCGTGCCGCGCAATTACATTCCGGCGGTGGAAGAGGGCGTGATCGACGCGCTCAAGAGCGGGCCCCTGGGCTTTCCGGTGGTCGACCTGACGGTGATGCTGATCGATGGCTCGTATCATACGGTCGATTCCTCCGACATGGCGTTCCGCACCGCCGGGCGCATCGCCATCGTCGAGGCGCTGCCCCAGTGCCACCCGGTGCTGCTCGAGCCGATCCATTCGGTGGAGATCGTCTGCCCGTCCGAGGCGACCGCCAAGATCAACGCCATCATGTCCGGACGGCGCGGCCAGATTCTCGGCTTCGATACGCGGGAAGGCTGGGCCGGCTGGGACGTGGTCAAGGCGCTGATGCCCGAATCGGAGATCGGCGACCTCATCGTCGAGGTCCGCTCGGCGACCGCCGGGGTCGGCACCTTCACCTTCAAGTTCGATCACATGGCGGAACTGATCGGCAAGACCGCCGATCAGATCGTCGCCGCGCGCCGCGCCGCCGAGTAGCAGCGGCCGTTCGAGCACGCACGAGCGAACGGCAATGCCGGCCTCGTGAACGGTCGAGCGGATCGCCTTCCCGCATCTGTGACTTGCCGGTGATCGCAACCGCGCGTAGCCGTGCCTGCATCTGCGGAGGACGCCGTCATGCACATCATCCGTCGGCCATCATGGCAGCTGCGCGAGTCGGCCGCGACGCCCGAGCATCTGTTCCTGAGCCGGCGCGGGTTTGTCGGCGGCGCAATCGCCGCGGCGGCCGCGGGCCTCGTGCCGGACATCGCGCACGCCCAGCGGATCGCCGATCTGCCCGACCCGACGAGCGATCTCTATCCGGTCAAGCGCAACGAGGCGTTCCAGCTCGACCGGCCGATCACCGACGAGAAGATCAACGGCGCGTACAATAATTTCTACGAGTTCGGGTCTTCGAAGATGATCGCCAAGCCGGCGCAGGCGCTGCCGGTGCGTCCCTGGACGGTGAAGATCGACGGCATGGTGGAGCAGCCGCGCGAGGTCGGGGTCGACGACCTGATCCGGGCGATGCCGCTGGAAGAGCGGCTGTACCGGCATCGCTGCGTCGAAGCATGGTCGATGGCGATCCCGTGGTCGGGGTTTCCGTTCGCGGCGCTGGTCAACTTCGCACGCCCGCTGTCGTCGGCCAGATACGTGCGCATGGAGACGTTCTTCGATTCGAAGGTCGCCTCTGGCCAGCGCCAGACCTACCTGCCGTGGCCCTATGTCGAAGGCCTGACCATGGCGGAGGCGACGAACGAGCTCGCCTTCGTGGCCGTCGGCGCGTACGGCAAGCCGATGCCGAAGGTGCATGGCGCGCCGCTGCGGATCGCGATCCCGTGGAAATACGGATTCAAGTCGATCAAGTCGATCGTGCGCTTCACCTTCACCGACCAGCGGCCGAAGAGTTTTTGGGAGGCATTGGCACCGTCCGAATACGGGTTCTGGGCCAACGTCAACCCGAAGGTTCCGCATCCGCGCTGGAGCCAGGAAACCGAGGAACTGATCGGCTCGAAGGAACGACGGCCGACCATGCTGTTCAACGGCTACGGCGAACAGGTCGCAGGCTTGTACGCGGGACTGGAGAAGGAGCGGCTCTACGCATAACGGAGGACAGACGACAGAGGACAGACGATGGGCGCGCCCCGTTTCATTCGTCGTCTGTCCTCCGTTCTCCGAATAAAAAGCGCCGGGCCCGAGGGCCCGGCGCAGTCTTGTCGGCGCGAAGCCGACAATCACCTTCCAGAGGGGAACAGCTGGCTGCACACCGGTTTGCCACCTGGGAGGAATTGCAGACCGGGTTGCCTACAGCGCAGTTGAACTATGCGGCGCAGCCCGACCCCCGGCAACCCGCCAGCCGGCATGCCAGCCATGCGAGGTCCGCAAGCCTTTGCGGCGCGTGCCCATTTCGGCGAACCGGCGAGCACCCGGCCTTCTTGCTGACGGCACCTTTCTGCGCAGTCCCGCGATCCGCGCTTGCGCAAAGCGCTTGAAGTCCTGATCGATCAAAAATTCCAGCGCTGCGCCTTCGCGACCAGGAAATCGCGGAACACCTGAATGCGCGCCACCGATTTCAGCTCTTCCGGATAGACGAAATACGCATCGGACGCCACGTCGCCGATTTCGCCGAACAGCTGGACCAGGCCATGGTTCTCCTCGACCAGGTAGTCGGGCAGCATGGCGACGCCGAGCCCGCGCTGGCACGCGCGCAGCAACCCGAGCACGTTGTTGATGACGAACGAGGGCACGCGCGGCTCCTTGCCGTCGCGCCCGACTTCGGCGAGCCACAGCGTGGGGCGCAGATGGCGCGGCGCGTCGCCGCCGATCGTCAGGATGCGATGGTTGTCGAGGTCCTCGGGCGAGCGCGGCGTGCCGTAGCGCTTGAGATAATCGGGCGACGCGTGGGCGTGGAAGTGCATCGAGAACAGCTTGCGCTGGATCAGGTCCGGCTGCACCGGCTGGCCCAGGCGGATGGCGACGTCGGCCTCGCGCATGGCGAGGTCGAGCTCCTCGTTGGTGGTGATCAGCGTGATGCGGATGTCGGGATAGAGGTCGATGAACTCGCCGAGCCGCGGAGTCAGCCAGTGCACGCCGATGCCGATCGTCGTCTGCACCCTGATCTCGCCGTTCGGCTTCTCGCGGCTGTCGGCGAGCATGGTGCGCGCCGCCTCGAGCTTCATGAACACGTCGTGGGCGGTGCGATAGAGCAATTCTCCCTGCTCGGTGAGGATCAGCCCGCGCGCATGCCGGTGAAACAGGGGCACGTTGAGCTCCTGCTCGAGCGCGCTGACCTGACGCGACACCGCCGATTGGGAAAGCCCGAGCTGCTCGCCCGCATGGGTGAAGCTTCCCGCCTCGGCGGCGGAATGGAAGACCTTGAGCTTGTCCCAGTTCATGACGCGTTGCCCTTTCACGCGACGGGTAATCGGCTCGTCGTCCGAAAGCATGACAAATCAAAATGCTGCGGCCGTCATTCGGCCGCTGCGCGCGGCGCTTCCTGAGCCGCAAGAAAGCGCTCGGCTTCGAGCGCGGCCATGCAACCAAGCCCGGCGGCGGTCACCGCCTGGCGGTAGGTGTCGTCGGTGACGTCGCCGGCCGCGAAGAAACCGGGGACCGATGTTGCGGTCGAATGCGGCGCGGTGGCGATATAGCCGGACGATTTCATCTTCACCTGCCCGGCCACCAGCTCGGTCGCCGGCGTGTGGCCGATGGCGATGAACACGCCGTCGGTCGGCCGCTCGAGGATTTTTCCGTTTTTGACGTCCCGCAGCCGGATCGAGGTGACCTTGGGCGGATGGTCGCTGCCGGCGATCTCCTCGACCACCGCGTCCCAGATCACCGCGATCTTCGGGTTCTTGAACAGGCGGTCCTGCAGGATCTTCTCGGCGCGCAGGCTGCCGCGGCGGTGGACCAAGGTGACCCTCGTGGCGAAATTGGTGAGGAACAGCGCCTCCTCGACGGCGGTGTTGCCGCCGCCGATCACCATCACGTCCTTGCCGCGATAGAAGAAGCCGTCGCAGGTGGCGCAGGCGGAGACGCCGTAGCCCTTGAATCGCTGCTCGGAGGGCAGGTCGAGCCAGCGCGCCTTGGCGCCGGTCGCCAGCACCACCGTATCGGCAAGATAGACATCGCCCGAATCGCACTCGAGCCGGAAGGGGCGCTGCGCGAGATCGACCTTGATCACGTGGTCGGCGACGAGCCGGGTCCCCACGTGCGCGGCCTGCTTCTCCATCTGCTCCATCAGCCAGGGACCCTGGATGACGTCGGCGAAGCCCGGATAGTTCTCCACGTCGGTCGTGATGGTCAGCTGCCCGCCGGGCTCGATCCCGCGGATCAGGATCGGCTCGAGCATGGCGCGCGCGGCGTAAATCGCCGCGGTGCAGCCGGCCGGGCCGGACCCGATGATGACGACCTTCGCGTGGGTTGTGGCGGCCATCAGGAACGCCTCTGTGAGTTGCACACGCGGGGGAGCGCTGCCTGGAGCGAGTGGGCGGCAGCCGACTCGTGGTGCTGTCGTGGTGCTGTGCACAATCTAGAACCTGGACCGAGCCATGCAAGGCGCGCAACCCAGTCTGGGCACCAAGATGACGAGAATATGAACAGATGTTCAGGCGGCGCGCAATAATGTTTCTCGCACCAGTCGTTCGCGGTAAGAGTGGCCGGCGACCCGCCCGACGGGTCGCGCTGCCCGGAGGCCGCCGTGCCCGCCCGCCTCGACGCCATCGACCGCAGGATCCTCAAGGAGCTGCAGGACGACGGCCGCATCACCAATGTCGAGCTGGCGCACCGGGTCGGCATATCGGCCCCGCCGTGCCTGCGCCGGGTGCGGGCGCTCGAACAGGCGGGCTACATCAAGGGCTATCGCGCGCTGCTCGACGAGAAGCTGCTCGGCTACGAGGTCACCGTCTTCGCCATGGTGCACCTGAGCAGCCAGGCCGAGGCCGACCTGCTCGCCTTCGAGGCCTTCGTGCGGGCGCAGCCCCTGGTGCGCGAATGCTGGATGCTCTCGGGGGAGATCGATTTCATCCTCAAGTGCGTGGCGCCCGACCTGCGCACCTTCCAGGCTTTCGTGGTCGAGCTGACCGCGGCGCCGCACGTGCGCAACGTCAAGACGTCGCTGACGCTCAAGAATTCCAAGGATGCCGCCACGGTGCCGATGGAGGGGCGAATAGCGAATAGCGAATAGCGAATAGCTGTCGCCCGCTCGGGCAGCCCACGTTGGTAGCTGAAGTGAATAACGAGGCGCGAGTATCGAAATCGCTATTCGCTATTCACTATTCGCTCACTTCAACGCCACTCGATCTTCTTGACCGCGTAGGCCCTCGCGCCGCCCGGCGTGACCACCTCCACCGAGGCGCCTTTGCTCTTGCCGATGAGCGCGCGCGCGAGCGGCGAGGTGATGGAAATGCGGCCGGCCTTGGCGTCGGCCTCGGGCTCGCCGACGATCTGCCAAACCCGCTTTTCGTCGGTATCCTCGTCGACCAGCGTGACCGTCGCGCCGAACTTGACGGTGTCCCCGGACAGCTTGTGGACGTCGATCACGTCGGCGCGCGCGAGCTTGTCCTCCAGCTCGGCGATGCGGCCCTCGTTATGCGCCTGCTGCTCCTTGGCGGCATGATACTCGGCGTTCTCCGAAAGATCGCCGTGGGTGCGCGCGTCGGAAATCTGCTGGATGATTCGGGGCCGCTCGACCTGCTGGCGGTGCTTGAGCTCCCGCTCCAGCGTGTCGTATCCGGCCGCGGTCATCGGAATCTTGTCCATCGCTCCCTGGTCCTCCGACCTCACGACAGAAAAAGTCCCGATCGCGGGACGCCGGTCCCGCGACCGTCGGACTTGATCCAAACTCGTGCCGTCCCCGATGGCCTGCCCGGCAGCCTCTCAGTCCTGGCCGCTGAAATAACTCTGCAGTGCGCGGACTTCGAGGTCGCCCCCAAGGTGGGCCTTGATGCCCTGCGCCGCGGCGACGGCTCCTGAAAGAGTGGTGTAGTACGGCACTTTATGCAAGAGGGCGGCGCGCCGCAGCGAGCGGCTGTCGGCCAGGGCCGTCGGCCCTTCGGTGGTGTTGAAAACAAGCTGGACGCCGCCGTTCTTGATGGCGTCGACGATGTGCGGGCGGCCTTCCAGGACCTTGTTGACCTTCTCGGCCGGGACGCCGTTCTCCCGCAAGAACCGCAGGGTTCCCGAGGTGGCGATGATCTTGAACCCGAGCCCGCTCAGGAGCCGCATGGCGTCGAGAATGCGCGGCTTGTCACTGTCCCGAACCGAGACGAACACCGTGCCCTTCTTCGGCAGGGTCGAGCCGCCCCCCAGCTGGCTCTTGGCGAAGGCCATGTCGAAGGTACGATCGATGCCCATGACCTCGCCGGTCGATTTCATCTCCGGGCCGAGCACGGTGTCGACGCCGGGGAAGCGCGCGAACGGGAACACCGCTTCCTTGACGCCGATGTGCCGCAGCGGTTCCGCCGCCAGCTTGAAGCTCGCCAGGCTTTCGCCGGCCATGACCCGCGCCGCGATCTTGGCGACCGGCCGGCCGATCACCTTGGCGACGAACGGCACCGTCCGCGAGGCGCGCGGGTTGACCTCGAGCACGTAGATTTCGCCGTTCTTGATGGCGTATTGCACGTTCATCAGGCCGCCGACGCGCAGCGCGAGCGCCAGCGCGCGGGTCTGCTGCTCGAGCTCGGCGTTTTGCGCGGGCGTGAGCGAATGGGGCGGCAGCGAGCACGCCGAATCGCCGGAATGGATGCCGGCCTCCTCGATGTGCTCCATGATGCCGGCAATGAACGTGTCGGTGCCGTCGGCCAGGCAATCCACGTCCACCTCGATGGCGTCCGACAGATAGCGGTCGATCAGCAGGGGCCGCTTGTCCGAGACCACCAACTCGGAGGGCCGGTCGAGGTCGGCGGCGAGGCGGGCGATGTAGCGGTCGAGCTGCGGCGCGTCGTGGACGATTTCCATGGCGCGGCCGCCGAGCACGTAGGACGGCCGGATCACGATCGGATAGCCGATGCCGTCGGCGATGGCGCGGGCCTCCGCCGGCGTCGTCGCGATGCCGTTCTGCGCCTGGCGCAGCCCGAGCTTGTCGAGCAGCTTCTTGAAGCGGTCGCGGTCCTCGGCGAGGTCGATGGCGTCGGGCGACGTTCCGAGGATCGGTACCTTCGCCTGCTCGAGCGGCTCGGCGAGCTTGAGCGGCGTCTGGCCGCCGAACTGCACGATGACGCCATGCAGGTTGCCGTTCGCTCGCTCGGCGTCGACGATCTCGATCACGTCCTCGGCGGTGAGCGGCTCGAAATACAGCCGGTCCGACGTGTCGTAGTCGGTCGACACCGTCTCCGGATTGCAGTTGATCATGATGGTCTCGTAGCCCGCCTCCTTCAGGGCGAAGGCGGCGTGGCAGCAGCAGTAGTCGAACTCGATGCCCTGGCCGATCCGGTTCGGCCCGCCGCCGAGGATCACCACCTTGCTGCGCGCGGACGGCGCCGCTTCGTCGGCCGTGCGGCCGGCGAACGGCGTCTCGTAGGTCGAGTACATGTAGGCGGTCGGCGAGGCGAACTCGGCCGCGCAGGTGTCGATGCGCTTGAACACCGGCCGCACGTCGAGCGCGCGGCGGCGCCGCGTCACCTCGGCCACCTCGGTGCCGGTGAGCTTGGCGAGGCGGGCGTCGGAGAAGCCCATGGCCTTGAGCCGGCGCAGCATGCCGGCCGTCGCCGGCAGGCCCTTCGTCCGGATCTCCGCCTCCATGTCGACGATGCCGCGGATCTCGGCCAGGAACCACGGATCGATTCGGGCCGCGGCATGGATCGCCTCGTCGCTCATGCCGAGCCGCATCGCCTGCGCCACCTTGAGGATGCCGTCCGGCGTCGGCGTGCCGAGGGCGGCGCGGATCGCGTTCTTGTCGTCGCCCTGGCCGAGGCCCTCGATGGCGACCTCGTCGAGCCCGGTGAGGCCGGTCTCGAGCGAGCGCAGCGCCTTCTGCAGCGATTCCTGGAAGGTGCGGCCGATCGCCATCGCCTCGCCGACCGACTTCATCGAGGTGGTGAGCACCGGCTCGGCGCCGGGGAATTTCTCGAACGCGAAGCGCGGGATCTTGGTGACCACGTAATCGATTGTCGGCTCGAACGAGGCGGGCGTGGCGCCGCCGGTGATGTCGTTGGCGATCTCGTCGAGCGTGTAGCCGACCGCGAGCCTGGCCGCGACCTTGGCGATCGGGAAGCCGGTCGCCTTC
>WNGG01009539.1_pt1 | contig 13955 bp, 14 predicted proteins | sample 5400661 | NCBI WGS metagenome assembly WNGG01 (sample SAMN13153372, study PRJNA577476) | soil metagenome | isolation source: 100 cm soil or saprolite under Garry oak tree replicate 1 | place: USA:California | collected 2016-06-15
CTCCAAAGAAATAACGGCCCCCGAAGGGTGAGCGATGGGGATCGAACCCACGGCCACTGGAGCCACAATCCAGCGCTCTACCAGCTGAGCTACGCTCACCAGAACAATCGAATCGATCACTTCCTAATTTCACAACCGGAGGATTTTCCGGCTGTTGTGAGAAAGGCCGTGACTCGTCAATCATCTTACCAAAGCTCGGTAGCGTAGCGACAGCCGCCCGTTTGTACTCTGCCGAGATGTGGCTGTTGGAAGAATGCCTGAGAGGCTGGCGGCCAGGATGATCACCAGTGGAACCACGGTTTCCGCTTGAGGCTTCGGCTGTTTCTGCCTTTGCCTGTTTTTCGCTGGAACGGCCCGAACATGGCCCAGGCCACCGTGAGGGCGCCCAGGAGAATCACTGCGCCCAGGACAATAACGATCTCAACTGCAACTAGCTCGGCCGTGTTCATCGCGATCCTATTTTGTCCTTTCTTCCTCCGGACACAGTGGCCTGCCATACTTTGTGCTGGCGCCGGAGGCTGCCGACCCATGCAAGCGATAGCAGCAGCAGTGGAAACAGCCCTCGAATAATAGAAAATTGCATTTGACTTACGCCCTCCGCAAAATCTTTGAAAAGGAGCACCAAAGATGCATTGTGCCCGCCGACAGAATGAGGGATTTTCAATGGTGGTTCAATCGGTTGAACGTGCTGTGAGTACCATATCGCTTGGTGTTGGCTCTTTGGTGCTAGATCCCGGCGCAGAGCCTTGAAGAGCGCGCCGGTTTTCTTTAATACGGCGTGAAAACCGAGAGAAGGCTGAAATGCACGGCTGGCGCGAGCTTCAGCAGAGTTAGGCCTACCAGAAGTGAATTCCCCTCCCAAGTTAGGAGGGGAATTTGTTTACATTAATTCGGCCATGATTTCCCTGAGATCGTCTTCTTTCGGCTGCACTCGTTCTTGAGGCAGGGTTGCCAGAGGCTCGTCTGTCATGTTCAGAAGCGTCAGGAAGTCAGGCTTCATTTCATTGATGTAAATGAGGCCGGTCAGAAATTCATTCAACTCCTGGCATTTTCGCAAGGTGTCGAGAGCTTCGCCTTTGTTTGTTGGGTCGTAACCTTTGTCGGTTTTGCGCAGGCGGATATGGGAGCCATCATGCAATTCGACATCGCTCGTCTCGCCATCCGAATAGTCGACGGTGATCTGCTCGAAGAAAGGAACGAACGAAATTTCGTGCAACAGTTCTTCGTGGTCCTTCGCGTACTTGTAACTCTTGGTCGATCCTTCGTGATTGTTAAAGGTGACGCAGGGACTGATCACGTCGAATACCGCTGTACCGCGATGGCCCAATGCGGCTTTCAGTAGAGCAACCATCTGCTTCGGATCGCCTGCGAACGACCGCGCGACAAAATTACAGCCAAGCTCGATCGCCATCGTGCAGACGTCGATTGCGGGAAGATCGTTCATCACGCCGCTCTTCGCCTTCGATCCCAGATCGGCTGTGGCCGAAAACTGGCCTTTGGTCAAACCGTAGACGCCGTTATTTTCGATGATATAGATCATCGGAACGTTGCGGCGAAGCAGGTGGACAAACTGACCCATCCCGATCGAAGCGGTATCTCCGTCGCCGCTGACACCAATCGAAATCAGAGATTTGTTTGCCAGCATGACGCCCGTTGCAATAGCCGGCATGCGTCCGTGAACGCCATTGAAGCCATGGGATTTGCTGAGGAAATATGCGGGCGTTTTGCTCGAACAGCCGATGCCGCTCAGCTTTGCCACGCGATGCGGTTCGACACCATACTCATAAAATGCCTTGATGATTTGCGACGTGATCGCGTCGTGGCCGCATCCCGCGCAGAGAGTCGACTCGGCGCCTTTGTAATCGGCCATCGTGAAACCCAGCCGGTTCACATTTTTCGGGGCCGCTGCGGGCGGTTGTTGCGTCGTGAGTGACATTAGTTCTGTCCTCCTTTCTCTGCTGCCACGAGTGCATCTGTCACAAAACGCGCGTCGATCGGGATTCCGCTATAATGCCGGATGCTGCGGAGCTTACGTGCCAGTTCAGCCGGCAATTCCAATTTGATCAACATCCCCATTTGACCGTCGCGATTTTGTTCGACCACATAGACGCGGTCATGCCTTTCAAAAAATTCCGCGAGGTGCTTCGTAAACGGCACCGCACGTAAACGGTAGTAGCTGACAGGTGTGTCGTATTCACGCTGAAGCTGATCGAGCGATTCGATGATGGCCCAGTGCGAGGTGCCGAATCCCAGAAAACCGATCTTTGCGCCGGTGGCGTACTGGATCTCCGGGGGCGGGACGTGCTGTCGAGCCATTTCGTATTTTTTGTTGAGCCGCTCCATATTGCGTTTGTAGTCGTCCGGACGCTCGCTATATGCCGCGTTTTCGTTGTGGCCGCTTCCGCGAGTAAAGTAGGAGGCAGCGGGATGATTCGTGCCCGGCAATGTCCGGTATGGAATGCCGTCGCCATCGACGTCGGCGTACCGCCTGAAACTGCCCAACCTTTTCAGATCATCGGCCGAAAGGACCTTTCCACGATCGAATTTCTTTTTCGGATATTTGAAGGGATCCGCCATCCAATTATTCATGCCCAAATCGAGATCACTCATGACGAAGACCGGCGTCTGAAACCGTTCGGCCAGATCGAACGCGTCGTACGCCATCTGGAAACATTCTTCGACACTCGCCGGCACCAGAACAATATGCTTCGTATCACCATGCGAAGCGTAAGCCAGAGACAGAATGTCGGACTGTTGAGTTCTTGTCGGTAAGCCTGTGCTTGGCCCGACGCGCGTGATGTCGAAGATCACTGTCGGAATCTCGGCGTAGTATCCCAGCCCGATGAACTCCTGCATCAGCGAAATTCCGGGGCCGGCGGTCGAGGTCATCGATCGAGCGCCGGCCCAGCCCGCGCCGACCGCCATACCGACTGCCGCCAATTCGTCTTCCGCCTGGACAATCGCAAAATTGGCTTTGCCGTCTTTCTCGATCCGGTATGCCTTCATGTAATCCGCCAATGTTTCACAAAGGCTCGACGAAGGAGTGATCGGATACCAGGTCGCAACAGTTACTCCTGCGAACATACATCCCAAGGCGGCCGCTGAATTGCCGTCGATGATGATCTTGCCCTTCGTCGCATTCATGCGCTGACATTTGTATGGCACTACGCTTGTGTCGAAGGTCTGTTTCGCGAACTTGCTTCCGATGTCGAGCGCGGTTTTGTTCAGCGCAACAGCTTTGGCTTTGCCTTTGAACTGCTTCGTCAGCGCAGCTTCCGTTTCCTGCGGATCGATCTCCAACAATTCGCTGACAACTCCCACATAAATCATGTTTGCAAGCAGCTTTCGAAGGCGGGAATCCGGAGTGATCTCGGTGGCAAGCTTCGCAAAGGGAACCGGGAAAAAGGCGAGATCTCTTCGGTATTGATTGAGCTTGAGGGTCTCTTCGTAGACCACAACGCGATTCGGATCCAAGTTCATGACGTCTTCGCGCGCGGTTTCTGGATTCATCGCGACAAGAAAATCGATTTCTTTCCGCCGCGCAATCCAACCATCCTTGTTTGCGCGGATCGTAAACCAGGTTGGCAGCCCCGCAATGTTGGATGGGAACAGATTTTTCCCACTGACGGGAATTCCCATCTGGAAAATAGAACGCATTAAAACTGTGTTTGAAGATTGACTACCGGAACCGTTGACGGTGGCTACTTGAATGCTGAAGTCATTGATTACTGGACCCCCATGTAATCGTTGCTCTTCCTCCGCAACTAGAACTTGGGGGGAGTGATTTGGCACTACTGATTCTCCTTTCCCACTATCTGCCTTCTTTTTAGCGACATACCCAGCGAAGTACTATATCAGATTGCAACGCCCCTTTTCGACCCGGTGTCCCGAAGACGGGAACGTCACATAGCAGCAGAAGGGCCACCAAAAAAAGGCACAAAACACAAGGGATCGAAAATGCAAATGAACAATTTTTGTGATGTTTTCTGCCGTTTTATGGCAGTCGCTCTTGGCTGGCCGTTCGACAAGTAGGCCCGGCAGGACTCGAACCTGCGACCCCCTGCTTAGAAGGCAGATGCTCTATCCACCTGAGCTACGGGCCCGCGTTCACGTAGGAATTGTAGCCTACTTGGCTTTTCTGTAGCGGCGGTCGATGACCGCCGGCAGTCCAGCAACGTGGGATCTCGCCGGCGGTCATCGACCGCCGCTACAGGCCCCCGATCCCACGGGGCCTTTGTAGTAACATTTGGCGGTAAGGAAATTGCAAGAACGAGAAGACTGGTACAATAGGATTTTGGGGAGGAGTTAAATGACAAAACTGACACAAATCACAACGTTGATCGCGGCATTTGCCCTGTTGGCGGCGCCTGCGTTTTCCGACACGTTGGTCCTCAAAAACGGGGAAAAAGTTTCGGGTTATTTCGAGGGTGGGTCGCCGAGGGTGATCAAATTTCGCACGAGTGACGGAGTCGTCAAGGACTACGATTTGTTGTCGGTTCAGCAGATCCAATTCGGTGACGAGAAAACCGCGTCGAGCCCGAATTCATCGAATGCCACAACATCTTCATCGAACGCCGCAACATCGCGAAGCGCGACATCGGGCGCGGATCCGAGGCTGTTGCCCGGTAATGAACGTGTAACCAAACCGGCATCCACGAACGCGGCAAACACGGGTTGGACGATTCCGACGGGTTCCAAAATCGTGATTCGTATGATCGACAGCGTCAACAGCGAGACCAACAAACTTGGCGATACCTTTGTCGCTGTGCTGGACGAACCGATTTCCCAGGGCGGCATTGAGGTGATTCCCCGCGGCGCCGACGTTCGAGGCCGTATTGCCAAGATCGACGATGCGGGCCGCTTGAAAGGATCGGCGCAGTTGGGCCTTGAATTGGCTCAGATCATCGTGAACGGGATTCCCTATTCGGTAACAACTTCCGAATACAACGAAGTCGGGGAAGGCCGCGGAAAGGAAACCGCCAAACGCGCAGGCATCGGTGCCGGTATTGGCGCGGCCATTGGAGCTATTGCCGGAGGAGGCAAAGGCGCCGCAATTGGTGCCGGTGTTGGCGGCGGAGGCGCAACCGCAATTCAAGTCCTGACCAAAGGCGAAAAACTGAATATCCCCTCGGAAACGAAGCTCGAATTCACGCTTCGAAGCCCGCTGGTGGTCGCTGGCCGGTAAAAGGGAATAGCCACAAAAAGGCGCAAAAGACACAAAAAAGTTTTTGTGTCTTTTGCGCCTTTTTGTGGCCGGTCTTTAAAACCCCGGAACCTTCCCCGCCTTCTTGTATATCTGAAAGACGATGTGCCAGCCGACGATGATGATGATCAGCAGGAATATCCAAAAGTAATCGCTCGGGATGCCAAGATTGCCTCCCGCGAAATAGGTCGTGTGCTGTCCGATCATGCCCCAAAGCAAAGGGACGGACATGTACGTGTTGTGGCGTGATCTCGAGCCCGCAAGCTTCACCACGTTGGCGTCCGCCGTTTCTCCATTCTTTGTCGCGCGAATGATCTTCTGTTGTGCGGGCCAGATTCGAAACCACACATTGAACGCCATGATCGTTCCGAACAGTGCCGCGGTGTGAATCAGAGTCCCGCGGTAGCTGAAGTGAGCAAAATGCACGAACAATGCGATGATAATTGCGACCAGTACAAAGGAAACGATCACAGCCGCGCGCAGATTATTGGCAAGCCCGCTCTTCCATAACGCATCGTAAAGAAAAACCCCAAGGAAGGTCACCGCAATCATAATGATCGCGGCCGCCGACCATCCGGCGCCGCTTGCGAGTGCTTGCTCGCCCATGTAGTAGACCAATCCCAAAAGAAGAACGCCCGTGATCCACGTGTATGCCGCTCCCCATCGAAACCAGTACAGGGCTCGAGGCATGAGTTCAGGATTGACGATTTTTTTGGTGGGGCCATCGATTTTGCCCTGAAACGGTCCATTGACCCAGTTAAAGAAGTAGAGGTGTCCAATCCAGACGATTCCGGCGAGGACGTGCAGCCACCTGAAGATTGCTTCCAATCCCTCCATGACTCCTCCTAGGAGGCGCGGCCAAAACACCCTCGCGTGCATCCTAAAGACGACAGCGCAAGCGCGGCGGCGCGCAGCCTCAATTCATGTTGTGATGATCCAAGACGGGGACCTTACCACAACAACACGTTAGGAATCTAGAGTCGGATCAAGGAAGCCCGTTTGAACAGATCCTTGGGCTTTGCTCCAGTTGAAATTTTTCCAGAACACTTTCAGAATTTACGATGGCAACTCGGCTCAAACCCGCATCTGGAGCGGGTTTCAGCCGAGGAAAATTGTTCCGTGCGCTGCTCTCGAACGTTCCGGGTTGCCGTCAAAACAACAAGCGAGGGGAGGTAAATTCGTGAGAGCAAAAATTTTAATAGCGGCTGTGACTGTGCTGGCGTTCGCTCTTGGAACAATGGCGAGCGGAATCTACACCGCAACAAGCCGGGCATTTAATCCCGTCGATGAGAAGGTGAATTCACCGGCAGAAACCGTCAAATCCACCGCACAGACCCATTTCGTTCAGCCGAAAACGGTCTACCTTGCGACTCGGAACAAATAATCCAACAGATTTCGGGCTGGCGGGTTGCGGATTGGTACGAGAAAAGCTTCCATGGTTCGATTCGCAATTCGCGGCCCGAAATATGAGCAATCTATGACTCGACAAATTATTTATTTGATGGCGATCGTGATTTTGGGTTTTTCACTCGTTGCCTGTGAGCAGAAGAAGATCAGCGAAATCAACGCTGACCCGGGACGGTATATGAACAAAGAGGTCTCGGTTGTTGGCCACGTAACGCAGTCCATCGGGGCTTTAGGTAAAGGAGTCTATCAAGTTGATGATGGTACCGGCCGGTTGTGGGTGATGACCAATAGTCGCGGGGTACCGAGTAAAGGAGCCAAAGTTGGAGTTAAAGGCTACGTGAAACCAACGATCACCTTTCTCGGCGTCAATTACGCGACAGTGATGGAAGAAACCGACCGGCACGCCGAATGACAATTCGGCATATAACCTGCCTTCCTTGCTGGTAAGGCAATTGCACCTCTGATCCCTAAAGGGGTGTGCCATGCAAAGGAGAAACAACTCGGTTATGCCTGGTCTCTTCTCACCTGAGTTGCGGCCTGGCGGAACATTTCTTTGGCGAAACTGCCAAGGATCTGAATCCGCCGGGCCGACGAAGCTCTCGTCGAGGCAAAAAGGACAGAAAAAATCGGGTCGTAGTCAGCGAGAAACAAAAAAGTTTGTGGACAGTCCTAAAAACTTTTTGCACCCTTCCGCGAGGTTAAATAGATACGACGCCGTGGCTTAACGACTAGCAGACGATCGGCGTGACCGCGAAGCCGCGCGCGAGGCGCTGCTCGGCCGGCGGCCTCCGGATTTTCGCGGCCGGCCCCCCAACTTGCCGTTTCTACGCGATGATGCGGCCTTCCGCTTAGATCTGACGGAACCACGGCATGCCGGGCAAAACGAAACCAACTCGATCCGATGGACCGGACATTTCGGCATTGCAAATACCTCCTAACGTGGAAGAGTCTCTCCTCCACTCTAACGTGCTTGGATCATCTCGTTCAATGGTTGCAATTTGGTTGCCGCGTAAGGTTTGTGAGAGCGACTATAATAAGAAGGGAGTGATTTATGGATCTTCGACCGGACGAACCGATTAAACTTACGCGGGATTGCCCGGTGGTGGCTGTTCCCGCAGGGCATACGTTAATGCTTCCCCAGGGGACCGAAGTGACGATCACGCAATCGCTTGGCGGATCCTACACGCTGCTGGTCCCCAGCTATGGTGGTCTTTTCCGGCTTTCTGATCGCGACGCAGACGCCATCGGACGAGAGAAACGATCCGGTGAAGGCACCGGTGAAGGCAGCGGTCCATCTCAGGGGAAGGCGCTCACTGGGGAAGCGCTGGAACGGGAAATTTGGGAGACACTCAAGACGTGCTATGATCCCGAAATTCCAGTCAATATCGTCGATCTCGGCCTTATTTATGATATGCACGTCGATCAACTCGCGGATGGAGCCCGGGTTGACATAAAAATGACGCTCACTGCGCAGGGTTGTGGCATGGGAACGTCGATCGCTGCGGACGCTCGAAACAAGATTCTCGATTTACCAGGTGTGGTCGAGGCTGATGTTCAAGTCGTTTGGGATCCGCCGTGGACTCCGGAGAAGATTTCACCGGAAGGACGCGCCTTGCTGGGAATTCATCAATAAAATGTCCCGGGCCACCAAAGTGTTAATCGCCGCGGGTTTTGTCGCGCTCCTGGGCTTCATCATCTATTCCACAATGGGTCTCGCCAAAATCAATTGCGAGGTCTGTATGGAATTCCACGGCAGGACTTCATGCGGATCGGCGGCGGGTACAAATAAGGGCGAAGCGGTGAGGAGTGCCGTCGAGGTTGCGTGTTCGGATCTGGCTGCCGGCCGAACCGAAAATATCGCCTGCGAGGGTACGCGGCCAAAAACGATATCCTGCAAATAATCTTCTGGGAGTAGCTGTCTAAAGAGGGTCATTATGGGGGTCGCGCTCAAAGGCATCAGCATCCTGATTGTTGAAGACGACACGGATACGCGCGATCTTTTGAGAGTCTTGCTGGAGAGTGACGGTGGACTTGTTGTGACGGCCGCCTCTGTCAAGGAAGCTCTTTCGGCATACGATCGCAGGCGCCCGGACGTAATCGTGGCCGATATCGGCATGCCCGAATATAACGGTTACACGCTGATTGGCCGGATTCGCGCACGGGACCGCGAGCATGGCAGCATCGTCCCGGCAATAGCGCTGACAGCGTACGCAACATCCATTGATCGCGATACTGTCCTGTCCGCCGGTTTCCAACTGCACATGCCCAAACCCTTCGAACCCGATAAGCTGATTACCGCCATCGTTGACCTCGCCACTAGGTACAAGCAATCCAACGCCGGTTGACGTCGTTCAAGCTGCTTTGCGGCGGTCCTTTTCCGAAGCCCGAGATCCCAACACAGACGTGCGCTTTGCCGAGTACAGCCCGATTCCCTTCCTCGCAGAGGTGCTATTTGCCCAGCCGGATCGCATGTCGAGCTTCAGGAATTCCGAGTACGAATGTCATTCCTAAGAACACTAATCCGTACGGGCCGAGGACGAGAGCCGCTGTAATAACAGGATGAAAAACAGGCACGTTAAATTTGACGAGCCACGCAACCGCTGCACCCGCAAGAGCGGCGGTCCATAGCTTGATGACAAACCCGATCTCGAGTCCCGTGTGGCCGATTCGTGAATTGAGAGTTCGCCGTAACAGGAGCATCTCTACCCAGCCCGCCAGCCCCGCTGATGCAGTTAATCCCGCTGCGCCCCAGATGCTTGGGATTGCTAACCAACGCGGAAGAGGAATGGCAAACACATAGCCCAAGAGTGTGGTAAGCAGCACGCGAAGCAACGCGTAGCGCAGCGGCGTGCGTGTATCGCGTAAAGCGTAGTACACGGATGAGTAAAGCCTGCCGAGTGTGGAAGCGAGCAGTCCGACGCCCGAACCAGCGAGGATGCCCCAGACGTAGAGGGCATCCGCGTGCCTGAATCGGCCCGTCTCGAGAAGCGCCGCCGCCAAAATATCGCCCAGCAGAAGAAAAGCGACGGCCGAAGGAACGACAAAGAATGCGATGTGCCGCAATCCGGAGTTCAGCCGTCCTCTGATCGCTTCCACCCCGCCGGGATCTCTGCCTATCGCACCCGACATCGCCGGCAACTCTGCGGCAGAAATGGACATGCCGAACAGACTCACCGGGAGCGTGTACAAGAGTTGGGCGTTTGCCAAACCGGTCACCGCGCCCGTCGGCAGCAGACTCGCCAGCAGCGCATCGATGTAGGCGCTGACTTGAACCACACCACGGCTGATAAATACCGGCACAAAATTTTTCATCACCGCGCGAACGTGTTCGGAAGCTGTATCTAAGGCGAATTTCAAGTCGCGGGCGAGACGCAAAACGACCGGCAGTTGTACGGCAAATTGGAGCGCGCTGCCGGCAACAGAACCCCAGGCTAGAATGATCGCCAGTTGCGGCAACGTCGAGTGCCCGTAGAGTAGAAGGGTTATGATCATCGCCGCGTTCCACATCACGGGAGCCGTGTACGAGAGAAAGAACCGGTGATGGCTGTTCAGCACTCCAAGACACCACGCGGATAGGACCAGCAATCCAGCCCCCGGAAATAAAATCCGCACGATTTCGATAGTCAGCTCCCGCTTTGCTCCCTTAAAACCGGGCGCAATTGCAGCGATCAACACTGGCGTGGCGAAGACTCCGATTAGAACAACGACCCCGACGATCAATGCCAACAACGACGCGACGGCTCCTGCAACGCGATCGGCCTCGCGCCTGTCTTCGCGCGCCAGCAGGGCAGCGTATACGGGAATAAATGATGCGGAGAGCGCGCCTTCCCCGAATAAATTTTGCAGGAAGTTTGGAATTCGAAAGCCGGCATTGAAGGCGTCCGCCGCGTCGGATTCGAGCCCGAAATAATAGGCGAAAACACGCAGTCTTACGAATCCCGCCAGGCGGCTCGTGAGAATTCCAGCCGCTACGAAGATCGCGGACCGGCTCGACATTATCCACAGCGGGACTTATAAAAGGCGGTGGACTTCAGGTTTGATCTCGTTATCATCGGGGGTGGAATCGTTGGACTGGCGACAGCCTTGGAAGCCACACGCCGCTTTCGCGATCGCCGTATTGCCGTTCTCGAAAAGGAAGGTGCCGTCGCTTGTCACCAAACCAGCCATAACAGCGGCGTCATCCACTCCGGCATCTATTACAAGCCGGGCTCGTTGAAGGCGAAGAACTGCGTTGCTGGTGCGGCGGCCATGGTCCAATTCTGCCGCGAGCACAATATTGTCTTCGAGATCTGCGGAAAGGTTGTGGTCGCCACCGTTGAATCCGAACTGCCCGGCCTTCAGGAATTGATGCGCCGCGGGAGTGCCAACGGTGTGCCGGGCGTCGCGATGGTCAATGCCGAGCAGTTGCATGAACTGGAACCGTATTGCTCCGGAATCGCTGCGCTCCATGTCCCCGGTACGGGCATCACCGACTATTCTGCCGTCGCAAAAAAATATGCGGATCTCGTTGGATACGCCGGCGGAAAAATCTTGACCGAATGCGCTGTCGAAAGCATTAAAAAGAACGCGAGTGAAGTCATCGTCGAAACCACACGCGGGTCCATTCAAGCGAATTTCGCCTTCAACTGTGCCGGACTACACAGCGACCGTGTCATGCGGCTGGCAGGAGATGCACAAGGGCTGAAGATCGTGCCTTTTCGCGGTGAGTACTACGAAATCGTTCCGGAACGGCGGAAACTCGTGCGCAATTTGATCTACCCTGTTGCCGATCCTCGCTTTCCATTCCTGGGAGTTCACTTCACGCGCAGGATCGCGGGCGGAATCGAGGCAGGCCCTAATGCGGTGCTTGCTTTGAAGCGCGAAGGGTACCGCAAAACCGACTTCAATCTGAAAGACACTTTCGAGACCGCCGCCTTCCCAGGCTTCTGGCGGATGGCGGCAAAATACTGGCGGAATGGTGCCGGCGAGTACTACCGCTCGTTGAACAAACACGCGTTTGCGCGTGCGCTTCAGAAACTCGTGCCTGAAATCCAGGCCGCCGATCTGGTGCCCGCAGGCGCCGGAGTTCGAGCGCAAGCGCTCGATAGGCGCGGCGCATTACTCGATGATTTCTGTATCGTGCGGTCGGAACGCATGATCCACGTGTGCAATGTTCCATCTCCGGCTGCAACGGCATCGCTGGTGATCGGGAAACAGATTGTGGATATGCTTCCGTTAGATTGACAGCATCATCAACGGAAGTGGCTTCAGTTCCTGATGTAGCATTTCTTTCTTGACGCGTAAGCCTGACCCATATATATCGAGCAAAGCCGGAGGTGAATCCATGAAGCGAAAGCGTGACCTGTTGATTGCTGCGATTTTCCTTGTGCTGATTGCCGTACTGGCAATCGGACAGAAGTTTCTAGAGAGCCGTGCAGTGGCCGAAGCTGCCGGAGTTCAGGCGCCGATGTTTGAAGTCGATCCGTTATGGCCGAAGCCGTTGCCGAACCACTGGATTATCGGCATGACCATTGGTGTATCAGCGGACGCGCAGGATCATATTTGGATTATTCATCGTCAACAAACGCTCGAGCCCAAGGAAGTCTATGCCACGACAGATCCACCGGGCGCTTCATGCTGCCTTCCGGCGCCGCCCGTTCTTGAATTCGATCAGGCCGGAAATTTGATCGGCCACTGGGGCGGTAAAGGACAAGGCTATGAATGGCCGGAGTCGAACCACGGCATCACTGTCGACTACAAAGGGTACGTCTGGATCGGCGGCAATGGCCGGGGCACTCCTCCCGGCGCTGCTCGAGGCGGAGCGGGCCGCGGCGCAGCTCCCGACGAGAGCCAGACCTCGGGAACTTTGGGTTACTTCCACGACAGTATGATCATGAAGTTTACCCAAGACGGTAAGTTCGTGATGCAAATTGGTAAAGTCGCCGCCAGTAAAGGTAGTAATGATGTCGAGAATCTCCGGCTTCCGGCAAAAATCTTTGTCGATAAGAACACGAACGAAGTCTATGTTGCCGATGGGTACGGCAACCATCGCGTCATCGTGTATGATGCCGATACCGGCAAATACAAGCGCCACTGGGGCGCCTATGGCAACAAGCCTGATGACGCCAATCTTGGTCCATACAACCCTGATGCTCCGCCCGCCCAGCAATTCCGGAATCCGGTGCATTGCGCCGAACTCGCAAACGACGGCATGCTCTACGTCTGCGATCGTGTGAACGACCGGATTCAAGTCTTCAAAAAAGATGGAACCTTTGTGAAAGAGGTATTCATCGCAAAGAGAACTTTGGGTGACGGGTCGGTTTGGGACATCGCGTTCTCCAAGGATTCCCAACAAAAATATATCTACCTCGCCGACGGTGCGAACGAGAAGGTCTACGTTATGCTCCGCGATACGCTTGAGATCCTCACCAGCTTCGGCGACGGAGGGCGACAGCCCGGCCAGTTCTACGCCGTGCACAGCATCGCAACCGATTCCAAGGGCAATATCTATACAACCGAAACCTATCGAGGCCAGCGCGTGCAACGGTTCTTGTACAAAGGTCTGGGGTCCGTGACGAAACAGGATCAGGGAACGATTTGGCCGAAGAAGTAGGGCGCACACCTGAATTCCTGAATCGCCGAAATTGGGAATTCAGGTGTGCGCCCCCTCCCCAAAGAGGTGAATCATGAAAGTGGCATCCCTCCTCATGACTATCGCTCTCATGGTACAGGGTGACATTCAGCCCACGAACTCGCTACCCAACGCCTACCAGACAATTAAAGACTGGGCGAAGATGCCCGAAACCCGGGCGTGGGGATCAACGAGCGCGGTCGAGATCGACAAAGACGGGAAATCCGTTTGGGTAGCCGAGCGGTGCGGGCAGAATAGCTGCCTGGATCGCGCAACAGGCCAGATGTCGCCGCTCGCTCCGATTCTCAAGGTTACCGACGGCCAGGACAACGCGCCGCAGCCCGCGCGTGGTGAAGGTCCGAGAGGCGAAGCTTCGCGTGGTTCCGGTCCGATTGGCCCCCGCCCGGGAGCAACGAAGGGGAATCAGGTCTACAAATTCAGTCCCGAAGGAAAACTTCTGATGACGCTCGGCAAACCGGGCGGCGCGGCAGAGCCCGACTATTTCTACCAACCGAATGATGTTCTGGTTGCGCCCAACGGCGTCATCTTCGTATCGGAGGGACACGGCGCCGGAAATAACCGCATTCTGAAATTTTCGAAAGACGGCAAGTTGATCAACACCTGGGGCAAGTTGGGCGCCGGTCCGGGCGAGTTCGATCAGCCACACTCGATGGCAATGGACTCGAAAGGACGTCTGTTTGTCGGCGACCGCAACAACAACCGGATTCAGATCTT
>WNGG01014443.1_pt1 | contig 13955 bp, 10 predicted proteins | sample 5400661 | NCBI WGS metagenome assembly WNGG01 (sample SAMN13153372, study PRJNA577476) | soil metagenome | isolation source: 100 cm soil or saprolite under Garry oak tree replicate 1 | place: USA:California | collected 2016-06-15
AGGTTCGCCCGGGAGCGTCCGACCCGACACGGTTAAGGGGCGTTCGCCGATACGGGCGGAGGCAGTGGGGGAAGAGGCGATGACATACACCGCTCCGGTCGTCTTGCTCGTTGTGGGCTTCGCGCTGATCGCCGTCGGGATCCCGACTTTCGCCGCGGCGGGATCGTCCGCTCCGACGTTCGACATCACGACGCTGGCGGGGAAGGTCGCCTCGGTCCGGGCCACCGACGGCCTGTACCTACGCGTCTCCGCGTTCCTCGAGGACGAAGCGGACGCGGCCGACGCGATGGCCGCGCCTGGTCCGTTGGAGCCGATTACGCCCACGTACGTTCTCTCGAGTCCCTTGGACGGGGCGTCTGTGGCGGCTCCGGCCGTCACCGTGAACGTCGACACCGCAGGGGCGCCGCAGAACGAGCCCGCGATCGCGGTGGACCCGAACAACCCGATGCGCATCGTCGTCGGGTCGAACGACTACGTGGCCCGCACGTGGACGTGCACGGTGGGCGGGACCCCGTGCAGCGGCCTGGGCGACGCCTATTCGGGGACGTACTATTCCAACGACGGCGGGGCGACCTGGTGCTGCACCTCCACCGACCCGTCGAACCTCGGCACGATCATCCCCGGCGTGGAGCGCCTGACCGGCGGACAATACGATGCCGGCGGCGATCCCTCGTTGGCGTTCGACAGCCAGGGCCACGTCTACTTCGCCGGGTTGGGATTCGATCGGACCGCCGCGCCGAACACGATTGCGGTGAATAAGGGGACTTTCGACGGCGGCGGCGCGCTGACGTGGGGTCCGCCGACGTTCATCGGACAGACGACCGCCCCCTCGATCCTGAACGACAAGGAGTGGATCGGCGTGGACACCGACGCCGGAAGTCCGTTCCTCGACCGCGTGTACGTGAGCTGGACGCGGTTCATCTTCAACCCGCACAACGGGCGGTACGTCCAGGGCCCGATCATGTTCGCGTTCTCGAGCGACGGAGGCTCGACGTTCAGCGATCCGCAGCTCATCGTCGGGAACGTCCTCTATGACCAGGGGTCGCGGGTCGTGGTCGGGTCGGACGGCACCGTGTACGTCTTCTGGGAGGGTTCGACGCGCCTGGCGACGTTCAACGGCATCTGGATGGCGAAGTCCGGCGATGGAGGCGTCACCTGGAGCGCGCCCGTCGAGGTGGCTCCCCTCGCCGACATCATCCCGCCGTTCAACACCGTGTTCCGCGTGAACAGCTTCCCGGCGGCCGACATCGCGCCGGACGGGACGCTGTACACCGCGTGGTCCTCCGAGGTCAAGAACGACCCGGCGACGTACGCCGCCGACCCGGTGTGCGCGTTCTTCATCTTCGGCCGGCCGTCGGTCTACGCGAACTGTCATTCGTCCGCGGTGTGGAGCAAGTCGACCGACGGCGGCGCCACCTGGAGTTCGCCCGTGCCGATCCTCTCGGCGCTCGACGGATCTTCCCGCACCGCGACCGGCTACCCGGTCACGAACCCCGACGGGAGCACGCTCGGCGCGCCCGCCGCACGACGCGTCGACTCGTTCTGGCCGGCCGTCGGCGTGACGCCATCGGGGCACGTGTACATGTCCGCGTATGCGGCCGACGTGGTCTCGCCGTGGCAACTTTGCAAGACGCCCGCACCGCCGGCGGCGGTTGGACGCATCAACTGCCTCGAGCTGGGCAATTACACCCACAACGCTCGGCTCGACTACGCCGTGACGGATCTCACGACGGGAATGACGCAGACGGTGAGCACGCATCCAATCAACTCCCGCCACGGATTCGGCGGCGGTTTCATCGGCGACTACACGAGCCTTGCGGTCGGGTCCGACGACGCCTTCCACGCGGTCTGGACGGACACGAACAACCGGCAATCGGTGACGTGGTGGTTCGGGTTCGAGTTCGTGCCGACGACGGTTAACCAGCAGGACATCGTCATCGCTTCCGGGATCTTCTAGGCGCCCGCGTCGACGGCGGATCGCGGCGAGTCAGCGTGCTCCAGGCCGTGCCAGGTCCCTCGGAGAGGAGGAACTCCGCCGCGGGCGGCACACTGCGAGCAGCCCGACTTTCGATGCGGGTAGGTTGATGCGATTCTTGCGTATCCTCAAACCGTGGCGGGAATCGAGGAAGTCGCCGTGCGGTTCCTCTCGGCCGCCGGAGCGGGCGAGGTGAGCGGCATCGCCCATCGGCCCGCCGGGACACGCATCGGAGGGCTCGTCGTCACGCACGGCCGTTCGAGCGACTTGCGGAATCGTCTCGTGACACGGGTCGCGCAATCCGCGGCGGATGCCGGACTCCTCGCGTTGCGGATGAATTTCCGGTATGTGGACGAGGGCACGATGGCCTCCAAGGACTTGTCGCATGAGGAGGGAGACCTTCGTGGAGCGGTCCGGTTCCTACGCAACGAGATGCCCGTTGGACCCATCTTCGCCGCCGGCGCGTCGATGGGCGCGCGGGTGTGCGCTCGGGCGTCAAGCGATCCCGAACTGTCCGGCGTAATCGCGCTCGGCTATCCGCTACACCCTCGCTTCCATCCGGAAGTACGCAATCCGCCGGAGTGGCCCGTGCTCCTCAAGCCGGCCTTGTTCGTGCAGGGCGACCGGGATCCGTTCTGCGACCTCGCGCGCTTGCGAGAGGACGTGACGAAGTTGCCGGCGCCCCACGAAATCGTCGTGATCCCGAACGCGGGCCACTCGTTCGAGCCTCGCGGAGCGAAGCGGGACACCTTCCCGGAGGTCTGGGCCGCCGTCCTGCGGTGGATCAAGGCCCGTCTTCCGCCATGAGGTAAGGAGCGAACTTCGGATCGCTGCGCGAACTCAGACGAGCTTCGCGCTCATCGTGATGCCCGCTCTCAACAGGCGGGAGATGGGACACCCTCTCTCCGCAGCCTCCGCGGCGGCCTGGAACTTCGAGGAGTCCGCGCCGGGCACCTTGGCGGTCACGTCCAAGTGGCTGGATTTGATTGTCCAGCCTGCGTCCGTTTTGTCGAAGTTCAGGGTCGCTTTCGTGTCAATTCTCTCCGGCTTGTACCCGAGCTTCTCGAGTTCGCCCGAGAGGGCCATCGAGAAGCAGCCCGCGTGCGCGGCGGCGACGAGTTCTTCGGGATTCGTGCCCGGTGTGTCTCCGAAGCGCATCGCGAAGCTGTACGGAACGGCCTTCAGGGCGCCGCTCGTCGTCGATACCGTGCCCTTCCCATCTTTCAGGCCTCCCATCCATTGCGCACTCGCCTTTCGGTCCATCGGATCACCGGAGGGAGGAATCGAGTACGGAGCTTAACGTTACGCTCTCCCGCCACCATGGATTCACCGAGAGCCGTCGAGGCCCGACGACGGAACTCGCGGGCGGTCTCAATCCTTCAGGGATGCTGGACTACGTACTCTCGAATGGCCGCCTTGGCAAGAGCGTAGAGGTCCTTCAGGACAAACCACGTGTGCGACAACCGCCCTCGGCTCCAGGGGCGGTGATGGTGCCTATCTGGCCGTGTCACCCGTGCAGGCCTGTCCACGACACGGTTATAAACACAGGAACACATACACAGGTGCATGGGTACGAAAACCATTTCCCTCGAAGATTCCGCGTACGTGAAGCTCAAGGCGGCGAAACGACCGGGGGAGAGTTTCTCCGACGTAATCAACCGCATCTTGGGAGGCCGCGAGCCGTCCCTGCTCGACCTCCGGGGGCTGTTCGATCGCAAGTCCGTGGACCAGCTCGCTGCAGCGATTGCTCGAATGCGGGACGAGGATATCGAGGCGCAGAAGCACCGGCCCCCAATTCGACGGTGAGGCTGTGGGAATCACCTTCGACACGAACTTCATCATCGACCTGCTTCGGTTGGACCGACTCGCCATCGCGAAGGCGAAAGAGATCGAGACGCGCGGCGACACCCGGTTCCTCACGGCACCGGTCCTCTACGAGATCACCGCGGGCCTTCTCTTCGTGCGCTCCCGTTCGGAGGCAGCTGCCTTCCACGCCTTCGCCTCCCGCCTCACCGTCCTGCCGTTCGACGAAAGCGCTTCGGTCAAGGCCGCGGAGATCCGGGCCGAGCTCATGCGGCTCGGAAGGCCGAAAGGCCACCTCGATACGATGATCGCGGGAATCGGGATCCAAGGAGGGCACACGCTCGTGACGAGGGATCGAGACCTCATGGAGATCTCCCAGGCGGTGGGTCTGACCGTCGAGCGATACTAGGCCGATCCTCACCTCTCAAATCGACGTCCGCACAAGGTTCCCCCACTCCATCCGGAGGTCGTCGCGGTTCGTTAGGTCGGACACCGAATAGTGTGTCCACGAAGCCCGCGAGGAGGAGGATTGGCCTATTCAGGGGCGTTCCTGGGTTCATGGAGGCGGAGCAGCGAAGCGAGAAAGCCAAGCTGCGAGATCATCAACGTTGCGGAAACCACCACGAAGAAACGCGGGTCCACCGGGAATGTGTTTCCAATGACAAGCGGTAGGTAACTGGCTGGTTGGAGGGTAATCAAGACGATCCAAGACGTTCCCGTTAGGCGATGGGCCGGGGTCTGAGCGACCGTCCGGACAATTCTTGAATCAGTGATGATGGTCGTGGCATAAAGGGGCGCCAACACGAGAGGCGAGGGGAACCAGAAAACCGTTGCTGCGAACCCCAAAAAGAACAAGGCGAGATACAGTAGGAGATCGATCAGAGGCACCTGCAAGGTTGTCCTGTAGGTCAGGATTTCACTCGCCGCGCCGATCCGCGATAGCGGTGGATCAGGTAGCCGACCGTGAAGGGCCAGATATCGGCGATGAATTGTCGTGCATACCGTATGAGCGCTCGTCGACAGAGTCATCGCCAAAAAGAAGGAAGCTTCACCCAATCGCCCCACTGAACCCGATGATGCGAAAAGGGCTAGGAAGCACGTGAATGCGACCCAATCAGCGACCTTCAGCCAGTCGGAGGGGCGCAAAGCCTGGACCGAATTCATGACTTCATGCAGCGACATCCTCGAGTCCTCACCTTTGTCACATCTACGCCGGCGTGTCGCTCGGCGGGACGTTCGCAAGTTCCATGTCAACGTGTCCACGGCACGTTGCTGCCCTTCGCCGGACTTGCTCAGGATCGCAACCGGTGAGGTATGTGGTATGATCAAGCCTATATCCCGGCGGCTCCCTCATGCATTCCCAAGCAGGCGCTTGCCCGCCTGCTCGTAGAGCGCCGACTTCCTGACTACGTAGGCCCACCAGAGGACCGCTCCGGTGCCGAAGATTGCGGACCCTGCTGCGCTCAGGATGTACAGCGAAGCGTAAGGGTTCATCCAGGCGGTTGGGAGCATTACACCAAGGACAGCAATGGAGTAGAGAAGAAACACCCAGCGGAAAAACCTTCGGCGAACGCCCAGCCGGGCGGCGATTTCAGCTTTCATCTCGTCTAGCACGGGTGTCGTCATTCAGGAGCCCTATCATTCGATGCTGAAATAAACTCTTCCCGCGACCGCCCTTGTCGGCAATCTCCCTCGGGCCAGCGGGCGTCAGATTGATGACCAAACCGACAGCATCTTCTATTTCTCTCGAGAGGACGGAATCAGATAAAGGACCTCGGGCAGGGTCAAGGCTTCTCGATCGGCGTCCGCACGAGGTTCCCCCACTCCGTCCACGAGCCGTCGTAGTTCCGGACGTTCGGGTACCCGAGGAGGTACTTCAGGACGAACCACGTGTGCGACGACCGCTCGCCGATCCGGCAATAGGCGATGACCTCCTTGTCCGGCGTCACGCCCTTCGGCTCCAGAGCCCGGAGCCGGTCAAGACCGAGTAGTCGCGTCACCGGCTAGGGCCAGACTCTCAATCGATTCGCCCATTCGTCTCGGCTTTAACCGTCTTCCGCGCCGTACCATCGGACGAACGCATCAACGACCCCCGCGTAGGTCTGGCCAGGCAGTGCGCCACCAACGAATCCGACCACGAAGACGCCGGTTTCGGCGGCCTCTACGCCCCAGATGTTGTCTCGACCCGTCGTCCCGAACTGTCGCGTCCAGGTGGTCTCTCCGTTTGAATCGTACTTCTGGACGAACGCATCGAACCCTCCGGCGGAAGTCTGATCCGGAAGCGTCCCCTGGACTTCGCCTGCGGCGTAAACGACCTCGCCATGGACTGCGACTCCGTGGAGTGCATCGGATCTCGATGTCCCGAACTGCCTTGTCCAGAGGTCGTCCCCTCCCAGGCCGTATTTCCGGATGAAGGCATCCGTCCCTCCGGCCGAAGTCTGGCCGGTCAGGGCGCCATCGGTCTGTCCGACCGCATAAACCCCATCCTCTCCCGCGGCTACGGACCAGACGTAGTCCGTACCTGCGGTGCCGAACTGACGGGTCCAGAGCTCGTCCCCGTTCTCGTTGTACGCTCGAACGAACGCGTCCACCCCACCCGCATTAGTTTGGCCCGGGAGGGCGCCCGACGTGAATCCGCCGATGTAGACCGATCCATGATTCACCGAGATTCCCTGTACGACGTCTGGTCCGCCCGTGCCAAACTGCCGGGTCCACACCTCTTGTCCGGCCGGGTCGTACCGGCGGACGAAGGCGTCCCAGTCTCCCGCATAGCTCTGCCCCGGGAGGGCGGCTGAGACGAGTCCGCCCACGTAGACGTTCCGATCCTCGACCGCCAAGGACCCCACAACGGTCGCAGCATCGTCGCCCGGCGTCCCAAACTGCCGGGTCCACATTTCCTTCCCCCCGTTGTTGTACCGCTGAAGGAAAACGTCGGAACCGCCCGCTGAGTCTTGGCCTGGCAATGCGCCGTCAACGAGTCCGGCGGCGTACACTTTCCCGTCATCCACCGCGACGGCACGAGCGGCGTCCAGGCCGGCAGTGCCGAACTCCCTGATCCATGCCACCGGCTGATCGCTCTCGTTCGCACTGGCCAAGACGCCAACGGAAGTCGCCGGCAACAGCAAGCACACGATGAAAAATCCTCCAAGAACCGCCCTCATGTTTTCCCTCCTGGATGCCACCCCGTCTTCCGAGTTCGGAAAGGCGCCATCGAGGGGCGCCATCCTCCCACGTGCCCAAGGCCATGTCGCTGGACTCCCAGTAATTCCCAAAACCTACTTATGCGCCGAATCCGCTTTGCTCTCGGAGGGGGATCGATCCGACTCACGGTCAAGGTCCGGGTCTTGTTCTACCTTCTGGAACAAACCTCTGACGTGGAGGGCGTATCCACCTCTCACGCGTTGACTCAGGAAGGCATTTCGGAGCAGGTCGGATTTCCTCGTCGACATTTTTCGATCCTCGTCGGGCCCCTCATCCGAGACGCGTTGGTCTCGGAACGAATGGCCCACGTCCCCGGCTCTCGCCAGCGGCGAAAGACGTACACACTCACATGGTCGGGCCGTACGATGGCCCTTCGGCTCCTCGAGAAATTCAAGGCAGAGTCGATTCCCGTTCGCAGGAACGGTGAGGTACGCAGGGTTCCGTGCGCCACCTTGCTCGACGGTTCCTATGGGACGGTATCGGTCGCCCGGATTGCCGCCCTGCTGGAGCAGAGCGGTGTCGTCGACCCCGGCCTCCTGACGCCGCCGAAGCTCCTAGTCGACATGACCCTCGATGCTCCTCGGCCCGATCGATTCGTCGGCCGAGTCGGCGACCTCGATGTGCTCACCGCTCCGGATGAATCGCCGAGGCTCGTCGTCGTCCGCGGGATGGCGGGCATTGGAAAGACCTGGCTGGCCGCGGAAGCCTGCCATCGGTTGCGAGGGACTCGCAGTCTCTGCTGGCATCGGGTCCGATCATGGGACACCAACCAGTCTCTGCTGATCCACCTGGGGGAGTTCCTTGCGGCCCTTGGCAAGCCGGCTCTTCGTGCGGTGTTGATGAGGGGACTGGGCGATCGGGTCGCTCGGATTCTGCGGGATGATCTGCGGGGAGCGAACGCGTTCATCGTGATTGACGACGCTCATCTCGTGTCGACGGAGGCCATGCCCTTCTTCCGGATGGTGAAGGAGGCCCTGGTCTCTGCGCCGGGTGTCCGGGTCGTCGTTCTGACGCGCCGGGCCCTTCCCTTCTACGATCGACGGGACGTTGTGTTGGGTGGGCTCGTCCGCGAACTGGACCTTGGAAGCCTCGAGATGTCGGACGTGGTCTCCTTTCTCTCCACGGACGGAGGACCGATCCTGTCCTCTCCTTTTCGGTCCCGAGTTCTAGGACACCCCTTGCTGCTCGAGCTGTACCGTGCCCACCGGGTGACGCCGGAGGACGCGGCGGGGGACGTCCGGCGGTTTGTCGAGGAGGTCATCTACGCGGAGCTCCACCCGTCCGAGCGCGGAATGATGGGCCTCGCCTCCCTCTACGAGGTTCCTGTACCCCACGAGGCCCTATTCGCGGATCCGGAGTGGTCCAACGACACCGCGCTGTCCCTGAGGAACCAATGCCTCCTCCGGTCCATCGGAGACGGGAGGTTCGAGATTCACGACACGATTCGGGAAATCTTCCTGTCTCTTCTTGCACCGACCGCGCGCAGGACGTATGCGGAGTTCGCGGCCCGGCAACTCGACGAGATGGCCTCCCGTGCTTGGGAGTCAGGGCTGTACGCGCAATGCGCGAATTACCTTTCCAACGCCGTCCGCCTTGCCCATCCACCTGGGGTTAGGCTCGCTTTGTTGGAGCGCCTCGGCGACGCGCACATCCGGACGGGCGACCTTCTGGCTCTCTCGGTTGATTTCCACCGAGCGCTCAAGATCCCGTCAAAGGCCGAAGTGAAGGCGCGTCTCCACAGAAAGCTCGGCCGGGCTCTCGCTGATCACGGCGACTTCGGTGCGGCCATCGCAGAGATTGAAGCCGGAGAAGCGATACTGAAGGGACGGGCGAGCATCGAGCGAGGTTGGTTCGATTTCATTCGAGCCCAAATTGCCAACCGGATGATCCATCCGGAGGAGGCGATGTCCCGGGGGACGTCCGCGATGGCCGTCTTCAGGACATATGAGGACGTGGGAGGACAGGCGGTGGCTGCCTACGTGCTCGCGGAGGCCGCCTCGGTCCTCGGGACGCTCGACGCGGACGGGCGTCCCACCGCAGACGAGCGCTATCGCGAGGCCCTGCGCCTATCCCAGAAACTTTCCGATCCGGCCTTCGCGGTGAGGGTTCATTTATCGATGGCCGGGCGCCTGGGGCAGCGATACGGAGACGAGAAGGGAGTTTTGGAGCATCTGGCGTCGATCGAGGCCCTGGCGGACGGCCTCGGCGATCCATTCGTCCGCGTGGAGATCCTGCACTTTCAGTGCTGGTTCAAGGCGACCCTTCAGCTGGATTTCAAAGGGGCCGAGAAGGATGCGACCGCGGTCGTCCGGCTCGCGACGCGTCTGGGGGACCCTGTGACGGCTGCTGAGGCGAAGTACATGCTCGGCGCGGCCATCCGGTGGCAAGGCCGGATCGAGGAGGCTTCTGCGCTCTTCGAAGAAGCGGCCCGTGAGTTGAATCGTCTCGGTGAGTTCCCCGGGCGGACCCTTAGCATCCTGTTTTGGTCTGCGGACTGCCTGTTCATTCTAGGGGATCGCCCCGGGTGGGAACGGCTCCTCGCCTGCGTCGAGGAACTCCTCCCTGGGTCTCGGTCGGAATTCATGCATGGAATGCTCTTCGAAGCTTTCGATTGCCTGCTCAGGGAGGATCATTCGGGGATGGATGCCGCCTTCGAGGCGGCGTTCAAAATCCTCCACGCGCGGTCACAGCATGGTGTCTGGTACGCGATGGATACGTCTACGATCGAGTTCTACTACGCGGTCGCGCTGCGAATCATAGGTCGGACCGAGGAAGCCTCGAAACATCGGAATCGGGCGCTAGAGATATTCCGAGATTGCAACCTCGTATATCGCCTTCGGGCCGCCGTGGATTGGGAACGTCAGCTTGTCGACGGTATCTCCGGGATGATCGACTCTCGGTGAGGGCTTTCGGGGCCTAAGAGCGGCCAGAGGGCCGGAATCGAAACGGCGCAGTCCATGCCTGGACTATCCATCGTCCAGCGCAGAGGATCTAGGGCTTCTCGATCGGCGTCCTCACGAGATTGCCCCACTCCGTCCACGAGCCGTCGTAGTTCCGGACGTTCGGGTACCCGAGGAGGTACTTCAGGACGAACCACGTGTGCGACGACCGCTCGCCGATCCGGCAATAGGCGATGACCTCCTTGTCCGGCGTCACGCCTTTCGGTTCGTACAGGGCCTTCAGCTCCTCCGGCGTCTTGAACGTCCCGTCCTCGTTGACGGCCTGGCCCCACGGGATGTTCTTCGCCCCGGGGATGTGCCCGCCGCGCTGCGCGTGCTCCGTCGGATACTCCGGCGGCGCGAGGATCTCGCCGGTGAACTCCTTCGGCGATCGCACGTCGACGAGGACCTTGTCCTTGTCCTGGAACGTCTGCCGGACGTAATGCAGGTAGGCGCGCAGGTCCTCGTCGGGCTCGCTCGCCGTGAAGGTCGTCGGGGCGTACGATGGGACCTCTTTGGTCAGCGGCAGGTCCTGCTCGATCCACTTCTTCCGCCCGCCGTTCAGCAGGACGACGTTGTCCACGCCGTAATACTTGAAGACCCAGAACGCGAACGCGGCGAACCAGTTGTTGAAGTCGCCGTACAGGACGATCTGGTGGTCGTTCGAGATCCCGAGCCGGCCAAACAACGCCTCGAGGTCCTCCTTCGAGACGATGTCCCGTCGAACGGGATCGTTGATGTCCCTCCTCCAGTCAATCAGCACGGCGCCGGGGATGTGCCCGATCGGGCTGGAATAGTTCGCCGACGGGTCGTAGTCAACTTCGGCGACTCGGAGGTTCTCGCTCCCCAGATTCCCCTTGACCCAGCTCGTGTCGACCAGGACTTCGGGATGTGCGTACGTCATGGAATTCCCTTCGTTTGAGGTCCGAAGTATTACGCCGTTATATCGTTTGTGCATATCGATATGCGAATCGGAATGCTTGGATTCAACGCGGCGCGGTGGAAGGTCCGCGGCTCGGCGTCCCGGCCGGCGCGAGATGCTACATTTTGGGGTCATGTTGAAATAGCCGAGGACCCGATGCCGGCCGCGGAGGGAGTGTGGGGGTCGCGGCCCCCGTGCTTTTCGGGGGAGGGACCGTGCACGGCTCTTGGAGATTCGTCGTAGCGATCGGCTTCACGGGGCTCATGCTGGGCGGCTCCGGCCTGACTGCGGCGCTCGTCGATGACTTCGAGGACGACAACTGGCTGCCCTTCACGCATTTCCATCTTGGCGATCGCGCGTCCGCGGGCTATTCGTCGGCGTTCGCGAGGTCCGGAAGCCGTTCCTATCACGTCGAGATCCGTGGATGGACCGTCCGCGATTTCGGGTCCGCTTACGGATACGCGCTGTTCCCGACCCGCAACACGCCGATCACGGAACTGCGACTTTCCCTGCTGTACGACCGATTGCAGGATCTCCAGGCGTCGCCCTGGGACGCGTACGCCGCCGGGGTCGCGTTGGATTTCCTCGACGGCAACTACCGGCGCGTCGGCGGGGTCCGGTACATCACCGCATACCAGGCGAGTCGGAACGCGGGCCGATGTGCGCCGACCCTTTCGGATTTGGTCCTTTCGCCTCCGTCCGCGCTGTCGACATGGACCGATCTCCGTCGCAGTCCGGCTGCGGACTTTCCCTCAGCGCCCTGGACGTCCTCGGCATACGTGAAGGTCTCCGTTGGCTTCCTCTGCACTGCCGGGCTCAGCGGGGCCTCCTACTCGCTGTACTTCGATGACTTCCTCCTCGACACCGGCTCACAGGACAGCGACGGAGACGGCCTCGGAGATATCGAGGAGGAGGCGAGGGTCTACGCGGCCCGCGTTTCGCCCGCCGTCGGATCCGTGGAACTCGGCCCGCGAAATTCCTCGACGATCGAGATCGAGGCTCCGCCCGCGGCGGGCGTGTTCTCTTTCGCCGGGGTCGACGTGCGGATCGACCACCCCTACCCGCAGGATCTGTCCCTGGACATTGCGTTGCGCGGGGACAGCGGCCCGAAGGCGCAGCTCCTCTGGGACCCGGGGTTCAACGTTCGAGGAGCGGCGATCCTCGTCCCGTCCGACGGGGCCGCGGTCCGCGGCACGGTCGAAGTCCGCGGAAAGGCGTGGCGACCGAACCCCCTGGTCCAACTCCAAGTGGACGGTTTCTGGATCGCCGGGACCGAGGGAGACTCCTCCGGGTCCTTCACGCTCTCGTGGAACACCGCCGACTGGCCCGAGGGGGCACACCGCCTCTATGTGATCGCGCAGGCCCATGAGGGCGGGGAGTTCGTCGCTCGCTACTCCACGGAGATCACGGCCTTCGTCGACCGGACCCCTCCGGAACTTGCGTTGCGTCGGCCGATGGCCCGCGACACGCTGAGCGGCCTCGTCGTGCTGGAAGCGGCGGCGTCCGATGACCAAGGGCTCGCCGCCGTCTCGTTGTACATCGACGGCACGATGGTCGACGAGCGGGACGAGGAGCCGTACACATTCGCCTACGACACGCTCGATCTTTCCAACGCGGTCCACACATTCGAGGTCCGGGCGAGAGACCGAGCGGGCAACGAAGTCGTTCAATCGGTCGCGGCGACGGTCAGCAACAAGGACACCGCGCCGCCACCGGGCTGTTCGCCCGCGTGCAACCTCGTCGGAGGGACGACCGCAGGCGATCTTCCCGCCCTCACGGTCGATCCTCTCGGTCGGACCGTGCCCCTGTCCCAAGGAGGCGCCCTCGAGATTTCCGAATCGTTCCGGGTGCCGTGGCGTCCGGTGGTCACCCCGACGGAGACGGGTGTCCATCTGGTCCTCGACCTCCTTCGGCCGCGGAGCCTCGCGGAATCCGACGGGCTCGTTGGTTCCGGCCTGGCCGCGGGAGATGTGTCGGGCGTCCGGTCGTGGCACGTCATCGTCCGCAACCATGGCACGGAGGGTGGCCGAATCGCGAGCGCATCGATCCTCCTCGCCTTCCGGACGTCCCCCGGGACGGCCGACACGGATGGCGACGCCATCCCTGACGGCGTGGAGCGATTGACGACCCACACAATCCCGATCCTGCCGGACACCGATGCGGACCTCCTTGCGGACGGCGATGAGATCGCTTCGCGCACGGTGCGCTTCGTCATCGACGGTGCCGCGTACGATCGGACGATCCGTACGGACCCGTTCGACTTCGACACGGATGACGATGGGCTCCCGGACGGCCTCGAGCTGCTCCCGGGCGAGGGGATGCGCCCCTCCGACCCGCTCGACGCCGACACGGATGACGACGGTCTTCTCGATGGTCCGGAGCGTCTGATGCATGGATCCGATCCAACTCTGACGGACACCGACCTGGACACGCTCTCCGACTTTGCCGAGGTGACCCCGCGCGAGTTCCAGGCGGAAATCGACGGCCTCGCGGTCGAGCGTTCGGTCGTCACGTCCCCCGTCGCGCCCGACACGGACGGGGATGGCTTCCGGGATGACGAAGAGTGGGACGGGGCGTCCGGATATGGCTTCCTCACCGATCCCTCGGATCCGGATACGGACCGCGACGGCCTGTCTGATTTCGACGAGATCACGGGCCTCAACCGGAGGCCCACGAATCCGCTCCTCTCCGATACCGACGGCGACGGCGTCATCGACGGCCTCGATCTCTCGCCGACGGAGCTCTGGGATCCGCCGTGGAGGAGCACCTTCGAACCGGGCCTCGTGCGGTTCACCCAGCAGTTCCATGCGCTCGGCGTCCATGGTGTCTCCGCGACGATCTGGACGTACAACATCGACGCCGACGCCTGCGTGTTCCTCTCGGACCACACCGCCGAGGCGACGCGGAGCAGCGACGACTCGATCGAGAACGTCCTCGCGACGATCAACCACGTGTTGGTCGAAGGCGGCGAGACGAACTTCACGGCGACGGCCGCAGGGGACCTGGAGCAAGAGGGCTGGGGCCCCGCGACCACGAGCTACGGCAACTGCGACTTCTGGGAGCCGCGCCAATATCGGTTCGAATACACCCACGACAGCCAAGCCTCGAACGTGGA
>WNGG01005633.1_pt1 | contig 13948 bp, 17 predicted proteins | sample 5400661 | NCBI WGS metagenome assembly WNGG01 (sample SAMN13153372, study PRJNA577476) | soil metagenome | isolation source: 100 cm soil or saprolite under Garry oak tree replicate 1 | place: USA:California | collected 2016-06-15
CAAAGATCAGCCGATTGAAAACGTCCGCACCATGACGCAACTGGTCGCATCATCGGTCGGGCAGCGGCGTCTATCTGTCCAACTCCTGGCGGGCTTTTCTGGCGTGGCACTCCTCCTGGCGGCAATCGGCTTGTATGGCGTGCTGGCCTTCAACGTCACGCAACGCACGCAGGAGATCGGCATCCGCATGGCGCTCGGCGCGCAGCGGGGCGACGTGCTGGGCTTGGTCGTTGGTCAAGGGATGCGGCTCGGGTTGTTGGGAGTCGGTATCGGGCTGGCAGCCGCGATGGCCCTTTCACGCGTGCTGCAAACGTTGCTCTACGACGTCAAACCCACCGATCCGCTGACGTTCGCTGGCGTGTCGTTGTTGCTCTTGCTGGTGGCGTTGCTCGCTTCGTGGCTGCCTGCGCGACGCGCTGCGCGTGCCGATCCGATGGAGGCACTGAGATATGAATGATCTCAAATTCGCCTTCCGCCAACTGCTGAAGACCCGGGCTTTACCGCCGTGGCCGTGCTTACGCGCGCGCTGGGCATCGGAGCGAACAGGGCGATCCTCAGCGCTGTCCACGGTGTGCTAGCGTGAATTATGAATAGGAAGAATCTGTCATCCAAAATCTGGCGTTTATGCTCCCTTAACTTGAATACTGACGCTGGGGCACATACCAAGAACTGGGAATTCAATATGAAGCGAGCTACATGGAGTATTCTTCTGGTGATCGTCGTTCTTTCGAGCTCCCCGGGAGCTGCAGAAAACGGCAGCGACGTGTGGTGGCCCCAGTTTAGAGGACCGAATTCCTCGGGACTCGGTCGAGGCAAACCGCCTGTTCACTTTGGCCCCGGCCAAAACGTCTTGTGGAAGACGGCTATGGAATCAGGACAGTCGTCGCCCATCGTTTGGGGGGAACGTGTTTTCCTGACGGAGTTCGATCAGACGAGCCAGAAACTCGCCACGCTGTGCATTGATCGGCGCACAGGCAAGATCCTGTGGCGACGTGCGGTCGCCACGACAGAGATCGAAAAGGTCCACGAACTCATCAGCCCGGCTGCTGCCACGCCTGCTACGGACGGAGAGCGGGTCTATGTTTACTTCGGGTCTTACGGGTTAGTGTGTTACGACCTGGAGGGAAATCCGAAGTGGGAAAGGCGACTGCCTTTGCCGGAAAACCCCTATGGCGCGACCGCTTCACCGATTGTCGCGGGAGAATTGTTGGTGCTTAACCATCAGGGCAAAGACTCCTATCTGCTCGCCGTCAATCGCCGCGACGGGCGAACAGTCTGGCGGACTGATCGCTCATTGTTTCAGTACGGGTGGTCAACTCCTCTGCATTGGCGTCACGACGGGATCGATGAGATTGTCGTGCTGGGAGGTGACTTCAAGCCGAACCAGCGCTTGATGGCATACAACCTTGCGAATGGAGCGGAGCGATGGTGGGTAGGAGGACTCCCGCCGTGCGGGAAAAGTACGCCGGTCATCGGGGGCGGTCTCCTGTTCCTGGCTGCTCCGGACATTATTTTGGAACCATCGGCTGAAAAACGGAACCCTGATAAGGCCGCTCAATTCTACGCGAAAAACGGGAATCGCCTTATGGCTGTCCGCCCCGGTAGCACAGGTGAAGTCGCGCAGGCGAATATCGTGTGGTCGGAGCGGAGGGGTGTACCCGGCGTTCCTTCACCCTTGTACTACAACGGACGCCTTTATACTTTTAAGGACGGCGGGCTCGTTTTCTGTCGAGCTGCAGCGACAGGCGAGTTGTTGTACAGCGAACGGCTGGGAACCCTGGGCTACTACTACTCCTCGCCGGTGGCTGCCGACCATAGGATCTACATTGCATCCGTCGAGGGCGTGGTGGTTGTGCTGGAGGCGGATGAGAAGTTCAACATCCTCGCCACAAACAAACTCGACGGTGGGATCATGGCCACGCCCGCAATAGTCGATGGGAACATCTATGTGAGGACCGAAAGTCACCTGTATGCTTTTGGAAACTGAAATGCATCGCCGGGATGACCTTCCGATGGTCGCGCCACGTCCACTGGGCCCGAAGGCGTTCGTGGCTGCGCTGCTCATATCCATGGTGGTGAGTGTATTCGCTGTCGACGTCTATTTTCCGCTCGCGAGCGGCATGGAATGGGTTTACGAATTCCAAACAATTCCGCTCAAAGGAGACGCAACTAACGGGGTTCTCCATCGCAAAATTGGAGAAGCCGTACAACACAACGGGAAGACTTATTTCCGCTCGCATACCTGGCTTGAGGGTGGGCGTCCTTTTCCAATGGATTACACCAAATTGGTGCGAAGAGATGAGGCAGGATTTTATTCGATTGACGAACGGGACCCGAAGCGAGTGGAAAAGCAGGGCGGGAAGCTGCCCTTGGAAATTGGGAAGAAATGGGAGAACAAGGTCGAAGGTGGCGTTCTGCAAACGACGATCCTAGCCAAGGAGGACGTGACCTTTGGCACCAATGTTTACAAGAACTGCTATCGCATCCGCATTGCTTCGCCCGGCGGCGAGTACCGCGAGGAGTTCCTGGAGGCGCCCAATGTTGGGAGTCTTAAATCAGAGATCAATCGGGCGGATGGCAAATGGATCATGACTTTGCGCGAATTCAGGAAGCCTCAACTTTTGAATGATTGATTTGCCCAACAAATCGGCGGTCGCTGAGCTGGGTTCGTTTGGGCGGCCTGTGCGCGGCTGCAAATGGAACACCGACACATACAAAATGGCCGGCTTGCCCGCGCGGCGTGCGGCCAAGGTCGATCCGATGCAAGCCTTGCGAACCGAGTGAGAAACTAACCGACAACGACCCTGAACCATGAACGATCTCAAATTCGCCTTCCGCCAACTGCTGAAGAGCCCCGGCTTCACCGCCGTGGCCGTGCTCACGCTTGCACTGGGCATCGGACTTAACGCCGGCATCTTCACAATCCTGAATGCGGTCGCTTTACGTCCGCTTCGGGTGCAAGGCTCCGAAAGGCTCGTTTGCGTCTTCCAGGATTTCTCACGTAACCGCGGGAGAGTCTTACGGAATGTTTATGACGACGCAACTCGGGCGTCCTATTCCGAATACCGGAGATATCGAGATAATAACCATGTCTTTTCGGGTCTCGTTGCATACGCGCCTTCTGTCACAGCGACGCTGGGTGGAGAACGTCCGCAGCAAATTGTCGGGACCCTGATGGTGTTCGAAACCCGCGCGACGGACAGCTCGTCGAAGGAGCCGGTCGCGGCTCCGATGTTGGGCGAATGGCGCAAGCAAAGCTCGGTGTTCGAGGGGCTCGCCGCGCGCGGCGGGGACAGCTTCAACTTGAGCGGCCGCGGACAGGCAGAGGCACTGACCGGGACGCGTGTGTCGGCGAACATGTTCTCTTTGCTCGGACTCCGACCCGAACTGGGCCGCGACTTTCTGCCGGAGGAGGAGACGTTCGGGAAGCATCACGTCGTGCTGCTGAGCCATGAGCTGTGGCAGCGGCGTTTCGGCGGCGATGCCGGCATCGTCGGCCAAGCCATCACGCTGAACTCCGAACCGCACACGGTGATCGGCGTGATGCCGCCACGGACAATCTTCCCTGAAGCGGGCACGGAGATCTGGGGACCGCTCGCGTTCGCGCCGGACCAATTGGGACAACGTCACAACCATACCTTGCTCGTCCATGGGCGGCTCAAGCCGGGCATCACCCTGACGCAAGCCCGCGGGGAAATGGATGCGATCGCGTAGCGCATGGCGGCAGGCAACGCGGAGAACAAGGACTGGGGAGCGGCGGTATATCCCTATCGCGAAATCCTGGTGGGCGACTCGCGCAGGACGCTGCTGGTCCTGCTTGGCGCGGTGGGTTTGGTGCTGCTGATCGGCTGCGCGAACATCGCCAATCTGCTGCTGGCCCGGGCATCCTTGCGGGCACGGGAGTTCGCGCTTCGCGCCGCGTTGGGCGCAGGACGCTGGCAGATCACCCGCCAATTGCTGACGGAAAGTTTGGTGCTGGCGACCGCAGGGGGATTGGGCGGGCTGCTGGTGGCTGCCGCCGGAACTGGCGTGGCTCGTGAGGCTGGCACCGGCAGGACTTCCGCGCATCGCGGAAGGGGTCCCGCTCGATGGTTGGGCGATGGGTTTCACCGCCTTGGCCACCTTGGAGGCGACGGTGTTGTTCGGGCTGGCGCCGGCGATGCAGGCGGCGGATCCCTCGCCGTCCCGGGAAGTGACGGAGAGCGCCCGCGGCACGCCAGAAATCTTGCGCGCATGCTGGAAAGATAACATGGTGCTTCTATTTGTCCCTTTATTTATGCGCGGATGTGTACCTTCAAAACTTCCTCACAACCGAAGTTGCCGAGGTATTCTGCACCGAGGCAAGCACGTTCGATTTCGGGAAAATCGACCAGGGCAAAATCATCCTGACAACAATGCCGCAGAAATTCCAAACCGAGCGCCGTTACGTGAACACGTTCCTCAAGCTGCTGTTCTACAATCACGCGCTGCGCCGCTTCGACAAGTCCAAAGGCAAGCGTGCCCAGGATAATCTCATTATTCTTTGGGCTGACGAAGCCCAGCGATTCATGACGGCCAGCGAAGATGGCACGAGCGATTACAACTGCGTGGACGTGATTCGCGAGGCAGGCGCAACGATTGTCGCCGCCGCGCAAAGCACAACTTCGTTAGTGCCGACGCTGGGAAACGACAAATCAAAAGTGCTGACTTTGAACCTCCGTAACCGGCTCATTTTCCGCGCCGCAGACGAAGCCGACGCGGTTCAAGCCGCTGATTTCATTGGCAAGAAGCGCGTGATCAAACGCTCATGGGGTTTCAACGCGGGCAGGCGGAACGTCAACTACTCCGAGACTGAGGAGCACAGGATCAAGCCGCACAAACTCCGCAATCTACGAGATCATGAGTGCGTCCTCGTTCACTGCGAGCGCGGTTTTCGGCGCGTGACGTTGCCGCCGCTGGAACCGGACGGAACAGTGTCGTGCTCGTATTCGAGAGGCTGGTTGTGACAGAACAAACAACAACGTTGCCCGTGCGCGTTCCCTGGAATGGATTTCCCGATGTCATGGTTCATTCGTCCATTTCCAAACTCAAGAGTCTGCCGGATTACTACGCAGCAAAATGGGGCGATCATCAGGCAGCTTCCCGAATTGCCCACGCACTTGTCCGGGAAGTGAAGACTAACGTGGCCGTTGACTACGTGGTTCCTGTCATTCAAGTTGATCGCGGCGATACAACGCGATTCCAGTGGCGTTTGGCGCAGTACTGGCCAAACACATTGGAGCCAGGCTCTGGCTGGATGTGTACCAAATCAACAAGGTGGACCACACGGACACCGGCGCGCAGGACCGGTTGCAAAGTCAGCCGATCTTCGGAGGAAGCGCGCCGGATGGCAAATGCCTGATCTGTGATGACGTAGTGACCTACGGCGCGACGTTGGCGAACCTGCGAGGGTTCCTGGTCGCTTCGGGCGCGGAAGTGCTCGCGGCCACCGCGATGGGAGCCGCGTATGGCTCGACAAAGCTGGCGCCGAAGCGTAGCTTGATCCTGAAACTAGAAAGGCGTTATGGCCAAGAACTCGAAAGATGCACGAACACCCTCGGTTTCAGAAGCGAATGCCTCACGGCCCGCGAAGCCTACTTTCTCGCGGGAATGCGGACCGTTGAGCGAATCCGAGATTGCCTCACTCAAAGAATTGGCTCAACGAACCGCTCGCGAAGCATCAGGGTCTGATTCGGAGCAAGAATCTTCACCAGATCAGAAGCTTTGAGTGACTTCGCTTCAGAGATTGCAAGGCAAATGCCCATCCTCAAGAAATGAAACCCTACGAAGAACTCGTTGAATTCATCGCCTCGCTTAGCCCTCGAGAGGTTGTTGAGTTCAAGCCTTCCGAACAAGCTCGCCAGCGCGTGTGGGATCTGATTGAGCGCCAAAAGTCCGCCTCGCTACCCTCCGACGAAAAGGCGGAACTCGATCATTACATCGAGATCGAGCACCTCATGCGGCTGGCCAAGGCCCGTGCCCGCCAGCTTCTGGCTCATGGCCAGTGACGTGAGTGAACGGCTGCGGCGGCAGGTCGCCGAACGGGCCTATCACGTCTGCGAGTATTGCCACATCCACGAGGACGACACCTTTTGGGGCTGCCAGGTGGACCACATCATAAGCCGCAAACACGGCGGGCCTACGGAGCCAGCCAATCTCGCGTGGGCCTGCGCCTGCTGCAATAACAACAAGGGAAGCGACCTCAGCACACTCGTCGGCGATCCGCCGCAACTCGTCCGCCTCTTCCATCCACGCACGGACCGCTGGGGCCAATGCTTCCAACTGAACGGCATTCGGATTGAGCCGTCCGATCCATCCGGTGAGGCCGCGGTGAAACTGCTCCAATTCAACCACGACACTCGCCTTGGCGAGCGCGAGACTTTGGCGGAAGCTGCGCGTTACCCGACTATCGAAGCCCTCGCGCGGATGAAGGAGTGAAATCTCGCTGAGCTTTGCTCCAAGCCGTGAAAGAAAGGCGTGTTAGCGTCCGTGTCCTTTGATAGAAACTAGATGCGCCTATGAAGAACGACCCGGATGAATTGCTTCCGACACGCTGGACCTTAATCGAAAGGTTGAAGAACTGGGACGACCAGGAGAGTTGGCGCCAGTTCTTCGACACCTATTGGAAACTGATTTATGGAGTGGCCATCAAATCGGGTCTCACGCACCCCGAAGCGCAGGACGTGGTTCAGGAAACTGTAATGTCGGTCTGCAAGAACATGCCGAAATTCAAGGCCGACCCCGCCTTCGGCTCCTTTAAGAGCTGGTTGTTAAACCTGACCCGCTGGCGCATCACGGACCAGGTCCGGAAACGCCGCCGAGGCGAGAACGCGAGGGAGGAACTGCCGAAGTCTGGTGCAAAAGGTGATACGACTTCCACGCCAGTCGAGGAGCGAGTGCCTGACCCGGCCGGCAACGCGCTTGAGGCGATCTGGAACGACGAATGGGAAAAACACGTTGTGGATGCCGCGTTGGAGAAGGTGAAACAGCAATCCAGCGCGAAGCACTACCAAATTTTCTATTTCCAAGCCATCAAGCAAATCCAACCTACCAAGGTCGCCGAGACATTGAAGGTGCAGGTGGATCAAGTCTATTTGATCAAACACCGTCTCGGGAAAGTGTTCGAGGAGGCTCTCAAGGAGTTGGAAACCAAACTTGGGTAGCTTGTCGCGACCAGATTCGGGAGCTTCGCGACCAACTTGTCCCAGCCACCAAAGACGCATTCGAGACGGTGTCCGGTCATCCCTAGACTCTCTGCCCGGCTGAGCGTCTAGCGTGGCGCACGCTGGTCTCTATCCGCGTATCAAGTTGCCCATCTTCCGAGCCTCAATCGTCAAAAGCAGCGGGCGACCAAAGTATTTGGACGCCTGAGGGATCTCCTCCACCAGTTTTTGGTCGCCGAGGAACTCGCGGAACTTGACCACACGTAAGCCGGCTTCTTCGATCAAGCCCCGGTAGTCGTCGGCCGTGTGGCGCTCGGCTCCCAAGCGATACTCCACGCCGCTCCGTTCAAAGTTCGCTTCCGTTCCAGCGGCCGCCATCTCCGGGTGGAAGACTGAGAACACGAGACGACCTGCGGGAACGAGACAGGCTGAAAGCTCCCGAAAGAGAACCGTCACTTTGCTAATGTGCTCGCCCACCAGAGCGCACAAGGCGGCATCAAACGCTTGCTGTCGGAACGGAAGTTGATCGTTGAGATCTGCCTGGACCAGCGGAACGGCAGGGTGTTTCCGTTGTGCCATACGCAGCATCTCTCGAGAAAAGTCCAACCCTACCGGCTTGCTTCCTCGGTTCAGAATCAAGCGTAGATGCGCACCGGTGCCGCAGCCGGCGTCGAGAATGCGCTCGGCCGCTCGCGGCTGAAGGAGTGTCATGGTGAAACGCCTGTCGAGGGCGATCAACGGGTTGGGCGTCTGGTCGTAGCTTTCAGACCAGAGGTCGTAACCTTCACGCACGCCCGGTCGGGATAGTTTCCTGTTCATACGCGTTGATTACGCTGAAAATGGCGGTGTTCGCCCCGATGCCGAGCGCGAGCGTGAGCACGGCCACGGCGGTGAAGCCGGGGTTCTTGAACAATTGGCGGAAAGCGAATCTCAAATCATTCATGGTTCGTGGTCAGTCGTCAGTTGTTCGATTCTGCACTCCGCACTCCGAGTTCTGCATTTGAATCATGGCTCTTGAAAATGACGAAATCCGAAGGACGAATGTCGAAAGAAGGTCGAAGCACGAATGCGCAAATAATTCCGACCACGGCGCAGCTTTTGCCTTCGTCATTAGGGTTTAGGAATTCTTTCGTCATCGGGAATTCGTCATTTGTCATTCACAACGGAGCGCCTCCATCGGATCGACGCGCGCGGCGCGGCGCGCGGGCAGCCAGCAAGCCAGCATAACCACGCTGACCAGCATCAACGGAACAGCCAGAAATGTCAGCGGATCGGTCGGTTTGACTTCGTAGGGCAGAGTCGCCAGAACACGGGTCAACGCAAACGCGCCAGCGAGGCCGATCACGATGCCAATGCCCGCAATGGCTGCTCCCTGACGGAGCACCAAGCCCATTACGTCGCGCCGCTGCGCGCCCAAGGCGACGCGGATGCCGAGCCCGCGCGTGCGTTGAGCGACCGAGAACGCCATCACGGCGTAAATACCGATCACCGCCATCACCAATGCGATGGCGGCGAAGGCGCCGAGCAAGGCTGTCCGAAACCTCGGTTGTGCCACCGAGTCGGACAACCGTGCTTCCATCGTGCGGACATCAAAAAGCGGCAGCTCCGGGTCAACGGCGGCAACAGAGCTGCGTAGGGCGCCTCCGACACTGGAAGGTTCGAACTGCGTGCGGACTGCAAGGTTCAGCGTCACGTCGGGACGCTGGCTCCAGGGCACTAACATTTCCGCCTCCAGTTCGCGCTCGCGCGCCTCGTGTCGCACACTGCCGACAATGCCCACAATCTCGCGCCAGACCTGCTCGTTGGATGTCTCTTTGATGCGCTGGCCGATGGGATCGGCATTCGGCCAATACTTTTTCGCCATCGTTTCGTTGATGAGAGCCACCATCGGCGCGCGCTCATGGTCAGCGTCCGAGAATTCCCGGCCTCTCAGGAGTGGAATTTCCATGACCCCCAAATACTCCGGGGTAATCGAACGAAAATGTGCATTGGGCATGTCCCCCTCCGATTCCTCTCTTCCATCGATCATGATGCCGAAGGATTGAACGCCCCACGCAAAAGGCAATTGCGACGTCAGCGCCGCCTCGCGCATTCCCGGCTGGCGACGGACTTCTTCGAGCAATCGTTGCGCGAAGGTCAGCCGCCGTTGAGCATTGGTGTAGGTGGAAGACGGCAGTGTGACTCGCGCCGTCATCAGTTGCTCGGCCCGAAATCCCAGTTGGGTATCTTGCAGCCGCACAAAGCTTTTAATCAGCAAGCCGGCTCCCGTCAACAGCACCAGGGTCAATGCCACCTGCGACACGACGAGCAACGCGCGCAAGCGCTGCTGGCCAAAGCCGCCGCCCACTGCAGGACTGCCGGATTTCAACGCGTCAGTCAGCGCGGTTTGCGAAGCTCGCCAGGCCGGGAAAGTTCCGAACAAGAATCCAGCCATCAAGGCCAGCGCCGTGGTGAATCCCAAAACTCGTCCGTCCACGCCAATCTCGCCGACGCGCGGGATATTGGCGGGCAACGACGCGTTGATCAGCGCCATCGTCGAATATGCGAGGACCAAGCCGGCCAGCCCGCCCAGAATCGCCACCACGAGGCTCTCCGTGAGAAATTGCCGGACGACCCGGAAGCGGCTCGCGCCGAGGCTCAATCGGACGGCGATTCCCTTCTGACGCCGCGTGGCGGAAGTTAACAGCAGATTCGCCAGATTCGCGCACGCGATCAAAACGACGAACCCCACTGCGCCCATCAACACCAGCATCATCTTGCGCATGTCACCCACCATCGCTTCATGCACGCCGACCAACCGCACATTCCAGGTCTTCCGAAAATCGGGAAAACTCCCGGGAGGGCAAAAGTCCGGGCGTTCACGCCGGATGATCGTGCGCAGTTCGGCGTCAGCCTGCGACCGGCTCACCTCAGGTTTTAGTCAAATTTCGGCCGCGAACCGGTTGCACGCCCAACGTTGGCAAGAGCGTGGCCGAGACACGCACGGCGCTGACCCGCTCCGGTTCACTTCCACCAGACAAGTTGAACGTGGCATTTCCGAAGAAAGCCGCGACATGAGAAAACGAGCGGCTCTGTGTTTTCACGTCATTGTAATCGCCGCCTGAAACGACCTTCCAGTCCTGCCCTTGGGCAAACATCAGCCGTTCAGGTTCAGCGAAGGGCAATGGACGCAGCAGGACTGCGTTGACGACGCTGAACATCGCCGTGTTTGCCCCGATGCCGAGCGCCAGCGTGAGCACAGCCACGGCGGTGAAGCCGGGGTTTTTCAGAAGTTGGCGGAAGGCGAAACGGAGGTCATTCATCGTTCATTGTCGGAGGTCAGTGTTAAGCCAAAGCTCCAAATCCCAGGTTCCAAACTCCAAATAAATCCCAAACCCCAAATCCCAAACATTGAATCAACCGCGCTCGCAGGAGATTGGAGTTTGGTAATTGGAGCTTCTTTGGGATTTGGAGCCTGGTGTTTGGAGTTTTCATTCGTATCGGAGCGCTTCCATCGGATCGACTTTCGCCGCGCGGCGAGCGGGAATGAAACAGGCGAGAAACGCGACCGCAGTTAACAGAAGCGCGACGCTTCCAAAGGTTATCGGATCAGTTGGCTTCACTTCGTAAAGCATCGACGACAGAACTCGCGTTAAGGCGAGGGCCGCCATTAAACCGAGCGCGACACCGGCAACCGCAAGAGTCATACCCTGGTGCACGATCAGGCTGAGGACATCGCGCATCTGAGCGCCCAGCGCCATGCGAATTCCAATTTCGTGAGTTCGTTGTGTGACGGTGTAAGCAAGAACCCCGTACAGACCGATGGCGGCCAATGCCACCGCTAATGCTCCAAACAACCCAAGGAGCAGAGTTCGAAAGCGCGGCTGGGCAATAGAGCTACTCACGACCGCTTCCATGGATCGCAGCTTCGCTATCGCTTGGTGCGGGTCAATCTCGTGTACGACGGCGCGAACCGAGCTGCTCAGAGTCATCGGAACAGCTTTGCTGCGCATAGCGAATCCGACCGTGCTCCCGTAATGCGCCTGCGCATAGGGAATGAATATTCCTGCATCAAAAAGAATTCGGGACTGCGCCGGCTGCGAGCTGCTGTCCAAGGCACGATGCTTCACGTCCTGGGCGACTCCCGCAATGGTCCACGGCTCGTCGCCGAAAAACTTCAGCTTCTTGCCGATCGGGTCTTCCTTGGGAAAATATCGCTCGGCGAGAGCCCGACTGATAATCGCGACGCGCGGCGCTCCCTCCCGGTCACGTGTGTCGAGCAGACGCCCGGCGCGTAAGGGAATCTGCATGGCACTGAAGTAATCGGGCGTGACTGAGGTAACCTCGGCAGTCTGAAACTTTCCTGGCTCCAAGAGGGGCCGCCCATCTATTTCGAAAGCGAAATTGCCGGCAGCTCCCGATAAAGGCAAAGCGGATGTGGCCCCCACAAATTCCACTCCAGGAACAGCTTTGAGCCGGTCGCGCAAGCGCTCGACAAAGGCGTTCCGCGCTTTGGCATCGGGAAATGTCGTTTCCGGCAGTCCAAGCTCCATCGTCAGGACGCGCTCCGGGTTGAAACCAGGATTGACGTTCTGCAACCGGAGCAAACTTTGGAGCAACAAAGCAGCTCCAACGAGCAACACCGTGGCGAGTCCGACTTCGCTGATAATCAGAAAACTCCGAAACCGATTTCGCCGCGCGCCTTCAGTCGATCCGCGCACACTCTCTTTAAGGGTCTCGTTCACGTCGGAATTCGTCGTCTGAAGGGCCGGGACAAGTCCAAAAAGAAGGCCGGTGGCCAGAGAAACAATCAACGTAAACGCAAGGACACGGAGATCGAGGCCAATGTCGTTCCAGCCCGGGGTTGTTTGGGCGATTTTGTCACTTGCCTTTGTGACGAGCACGCCCACGCTCCACCACGCGAGCGCTGAACCCAGAGCGCCGCCGCAGAGGGCGAGGAGGGCGCTTTCAGTCAGCAACTGGCGCACCAAAGCCCAGCGGCCGGCGCCAAGCGCAGACCTTATGGCGATTTCTTTCTGACGCGCCGCCGCGCGCGCCAGCAAAAGATTCGCCACATTCGTGCAGCTGATGAGCAGTCTGAAAGCCACCGCTCCGAATAAAACGAGCAACGTCGTTTCCACGTCTCCGATGCTCTGCTCGCGCAGCGCAATCAGAGTGCAACCGGTGCCCATGAAATTTCCCGGATTCGCCTTTTCCATTCGCGCCTGAAGGTTGTCCATTTCTTTGCGCGCGTGCTCCATCGAAACTCCCTGCTTCAGTCGTCCAATGACCTGCCAATCATGCCAACCCCGCGCTTGTCGGATCTCCGCGGAGAGGGCCAACGGCAGCCACAACTCAGGCGTAGGGTTGAAAAACATGCCTCCGAGAAATGCTCCCGTCCCGCCTGGATATGAAAACCCCGCCGGCATTACACCGATGATCGTGTACGAATTGCCATCGAGTGAAATGGTCTTCCCCAGGATATTCTTGTCGGAACCGAATCGCCTTTGCCAAAGACCATGACTTAGGATCGCGACGTGGTCACGCCCCTGCGTCTCTTCTTCAATTGAAAAATTTCTGCCAATCGCCGGAGTTACCCCGAGGGTTTGAAAGAGATTGGCTGTCACTGCGAATCCGTTCGCCCGCACCGGCTCGTCAGTGCCGGTCAAATTATAGCCATGCGCTTCGCCGAACATCGCCAACTGCTCGAACGACTGGCTCTGGGCTTTCCAATCCAGGAAATTCGCAGGAGCGGCAACGTTCTGATCGTAACCTTGTTTCGGATTGCGCTCCCAGACTGTAACAAGTCGCGCAGGCTCTTTGAACGGCAAAGGTCGAAGAAGCACGGCATTCACAACACTAAAAATCGCCGTGTTCGCCCCGATACCGAGCGCGAGCGTGAGCACGGCCACCGCGGTGAAGCCGGGATTCTTCAGCAATTGGCGGAAGGCGAATTTGAGATCGTTCATGGATGGGACGACAGAAGCGGGGACCCTGTACCAATCGCCTCGCCTGTGAGCAGCATGCCAAAATCGCCAAGACCGTCTCCTAGCCATTGAGAGGCGCAGGACGCGGTGCAGGAAGCAGTGATGTCGGTCTGCAAGAACATGCAGAAATTCAAGGCGGACCCTGCGTATGGCTCATTCAAAGTGTCGGCCGTTGGTCTTCGAGTCAATCATCGGCTGTCCCTCGGTGAATATACCAACTGCAACGCGCGCTCAAGCTCTCTGTCGCAAGCACCGAAGTCTCCGGTATCAAGACCTATCTCAGCATCGGTGTGATCGTTCGTGAACACGAACACAAGGCTGCCGGCATGTGAGTTGGATATAGAAAGCGCGCGAGCATCCACGTAATGCACAAAAGCAACTCTCTCCGAAAAACTCCAATCGCCCTTGCATGTTCTGACAACCGTAGCCTTGAAGTGATGTGGTGCCAGCCTACCCGGCCCTCTGTCTTCCCAATGGTCTTCGTAAATGCAAGCGACAAGCACATGCTTATAGCGATCCAAATAGGACTTGGCTTCCTTCGCATCCTCCCACCCTCCGGCATGGAAAAAGGTCGCGTCCGAGTGCGTCGAACGACAACCAGTGGCGGTCGCGAGCAATCCCACAATGACAAAGGCGCAGAGCTTGTGCCAACTTGTGGACACTGGGAAATGAAGCCGCCCGCCCTGACCTTCACAGGATACGCTTCTCATAAAACTTGCTGAGCGGGTCGTCCCGGTACTCTCCAAAAGGCGGGATACTCTGAAAGCCTGCGCGCTCGTACAGTCCGATAGCGGCGTGCTG
>WNGG01005974.1_pt1 | contig 13947 bp, 13 predicted proteins | sample 5400661 | NCBI WGS metagenome assembly WNGG01 (sample SAMN13153372, study PRJNA577476) | soil metagenome | isolation source: 100 cm soil or saprolite under Garry oak tree replicate 1 | place: USA:California | collected 2016-06-15
GCCCTTTGCCTCTACATGCCGCGAGCTGGGAATCGAAGTCCTCGGCGAGGGGGCGCAGGCAATTGTGCCGAAGGCAGCCGACTTCGGCGAGCTGGCAGCGCGGATCGCTCGGAGCGGCGCCGACACCATGTTCTACGGCGGCATCATCCAGAACGGCGCCGGCCGCCTGTGGCGGGACATCAAAGCCGCTTCGCCGCGGATTCGGATGATGGCGGCCGATGCCATTTTCGAGCGCGCATTTCTCACCGACGCCGGCGACACAGCCGAAGACACTCTCCTCACTTTCGGGGGCGTTCCTCCGGCGCAGCTTTCCGGCAGCGGCGCCGAGTTCTACCGACGATACAAACAGACGTATGGCAGGGAGCCTGAGTCATACGCTGCGTCGACCTACGACGCCGTTGGCGTGGTCCTGCGTGCGATCGAAAGCGTAGGGAGCAAGGATCGCGCCGCGACTACGATGGGTTACTGGGTCGCTGGAGCTTTGACGCCAACGGCGACATCACACTCCGCACGACCAGCCGTATCGCCGTTAAGGGCGGTGAATTCGTCTTTCTTGAGGCTATCGAGTCGCCCGAGGGATGAATCACCAGTGAACGCGTCCCGATCCGACCGGGTTTTTCAGGAGGTGGCTTGCGCAGTCTGGACACGGGCGCGAATCCGCATCAGCCGCTGCCCAGGTGTCGTCCGGTTGCATCCTGGACACGTCCAAGTATTCGAGCCAGCGCCTCCGCGTCCTCTTCGCTCAAGTGGTCCGCGAAGCAAGTGCGGATTGCCTGAGTGACTATTGGGATGGCCCGCGTCAGTTCCCTCTGACCCTCAGCGGTGAGCACGATGACGTTGCTCTTCGGATCTCGGGGCAGTGCCTCGCGGCTGACGAATCCGGCCGCTCGAATCCGTTCGATCAGTCGCGGGACTCCCTTGGAGCTCAACAGCAGTGCGTCAGCTAGATCGCGTGTATGCAGTCGTTGGCCAGGAGCTTCGTTGAGCTGGAAGAGAACGTCATACCAGGTTAGTGGCAGTTCCCTCTTGGCATAGAGCGCATTTTCAATCTGTGGGAGAACCGCATTGTAGGCCCCGAGAAATCTACGCCAAGCTTGGAAGTGGGCAGTCACCTGACGCGGGCGAATGAGACGCGCTCGACTTTCCTCGCTCTGTTCTCTTGGAGTCGAGTCAGTCATCGTTACTGAGTGCGAACCTTCACGCCACTCTTGAATTGCTGGCTTCCGGCCGCCGTTGAGATGCGCCCAACCGGCGGCCAGAGACAACGGCGGCCACGCCCAGGATCACCAACGCCACCACAAGCGAGTAGCGGTAGGACACCAACTGTCCGGCTGCATCGATGACCCCAGCCAGAGCCGCGCCGATAGCGCCGCCGACCTGCTGAGATGTGTTGAGGAGCCCGGCCGCCAGACCCTGCCACTCGCGACCCACCCCGGATGTTGCCCCGATGGTGGTCGCGACGACGGTGCCAACAATGCCGATGGCGGCCACTCCGTAACCGGCCGCGATCCAACCGATCGAACCGCGGAGGCCCAAGACCAGCACGATTGCTACGCCGAACGCCAGGATCAAACAACCTGAGACAGCGCTCCAACGAACTCCTATTCGGCGCACAGCCTTACCCCCGAGCATGCCGCCGACGATGCCGCCCAAGCCTGCAGGAAGGAAGGCAAGGCCTGTGATTTGGGGCGAATAGCCCAGCACGTGCTGCACGACCAGGGTCAGAGTGAATGCGAGAACTGAGGCGACGATGATCGTTAGCCCGGCTACGAGATTGGAACCACTCAGTCCAGGAAGTCCAAATACCTTCAACGGCAGTAATGGATTGGAGGCAGAGCGTTCCACGGCCAGGAACGAGACCAGGAGAACGGCTGCGACGAACAGCAATGCGATCGCCTCTGCTATCCGAGCGAAGTTTGGAACGGCCATCATCGTGAGACCCCAAACCAGGGCGACCATTCCGGCGGTTACGAGGACCGCGCCAGCCAGGTCAAGCGCGTGGCGCTTCGCCGTCTGGCGCTGGGGTTCCAACAGCCACACGGCTGCGACCAGAGCCGCAAGGCCGATCGGAACATTGACAAAGAAGACCCACCGCCACCCCGCGACACCGGTCAGGATCCCGCCCAAGATAACCCCCGCTGTAAAGCCAACAGCGGCAAGCGTCCCGAAGACGCTGAGGGCGCGAGTCCGTTCCCTCCCTTCCGGAAACTCGCTGATAAGCAGGGCGAGTGCAGTCGGGGCCAGGACCGCTCCGCCCAGGCCCTGAATTGCTCTCGCCACAAAGACCACTGGCGCCGCCGGTGCGAGCCCGCCTGCCAATGAGGCCGCCAGGAATACGACAAGGCCGCCGATGAAGACTTGCTTCCTGGGATAGAGATCTGCGATTCGACCTCCAAGCAGAATGAAGCCGCCGAGGGTCAAGCCGTAAGCACTAACCACCCACTGCAGCTGCTCAGGGGCGAGATGGAACTCTCGCTGAATCGATGGCAGCGCGACGTTCACGATCGAAAAGTCCAGGACCCCGATCAACTGCGTGGCGGACAGGAGGCCAAGGATCGCGCCGCGGCGCCGTCCCACGAACGCTATCCGACGGTGCGAGCGTTCTGGTGTCCAGGCTTCCCGCTCGCGAAGCCCCGCGTGATGATGTGCTCGAGATGGATACCGATCATCAGCTCAGATACCGAGCCCCAATAGAGAATTTCACGATCGCCCGACTTGAATGACACCATAACAAACTTCGCTTGTGCAACTGTTGATGATGACAACCAGACAGGTTCGGATTCGTTTTCCGCCCCGCGGCAGGTGGGAGTGAGTTTCTACGACGCCGATAAGCTAGATCGCGTTCTCGAGGTGACTGGCACGCTGCAGGCCTCGCATAAAGCCGACCGGTCAGAGCCCGGCGAGGGTGCGCGCACTGGCTCATGAGCCTTCGACCAACCCCGGGAAACACGTCCCTGCCGGACGTGCGCCGATGATCAAAGGCCCTGTCGGATCGTACCCGCCCATCCATGACTACGCCTTCATAGGAAATTGCGGATCAGCCGCTCTTGTATCGCGCGACGGGTCAGTCGATTGGTGTTGCTTCCAGCGATTTGACGCCAGCCCATGCTTTGCTCGACTCCTCGATTGGCGCCAAGGCGGTCACTTCAGGATCGCGCCGGCGGAACGCTATGAGACCAGTCGCAGGTACCTGCCCAATACAAACATTCTGGAGACCCGCTTTAGAACCAATTCGGGTGTCTTGACAGTCACCGACCTGATGCCCATCGCGCGCGGTCGCGGTCATGTCGAGCCGCGGCCGAGCGCCCAACTGATCCGCATCGCACGGTGTGACGTGGGCGAGGTGCGAGTCAGTATTGAATTTGAGCCCCGTTTCGACTACGGGCTGACACGGCCGCGGCTGGACTACTCCGACCGCGTCTGGTTCGTCTATGGCGGGGCCGATGCTCTGACGGTCCAGTTCGATCCGGCGGTGAGCCCAAAGGGCACTCATGACTTCCAAAGCACCATTGAGTTGCAACTCGGGGAAGAAGTGCGCGTCGTATTGACTCACTGTCTACCGCACAACGTCCGGCCACGCGAGTTGTCCCCCTCGGCGATTCAAAGGAAAGTCGACGAGACCAGACGCTTCTGGGAGACCTGGTCCGCCCGGTGCACCTACCGTGGGCCGTACCGCGAGCAGGTTGTCAGGAGCGCGCTTGTCTTGAAGGCCTTGACCGACGCTAAAACAGGTGCCATCGTCGCGGCCCCGACGACGTCGTTGCCGGAGTCACTCGGAGGGACGCGCAACTGGGACTATAGGTACGTCTGGCTTCGGGACGCGGCCCTGAACCTATATGCCCTCTTTGCTCTTGGCTATTCAGATGAGGCGCACCGGTTCATGAGGTGGATCAAGCTGACGACCGCAGGCCGCGCCGACGATCTTCGGGTCCTGTACGGGGTAGGGGGCGAGCGCCTGCTGCAGGAGCGAGAGCTGGCGATGCTGGATGGCTACCGCGGCTCGCGCCCGGTTCGGATCGGCAACGCGGCGGTGGACCAGTTCCAGCTTGATGTTTATGGCGAACTGGTCGATACGGCCTGGCTCTATCACCGGCATGGCGGAGAGATCGATCCAGAGTTCTGGGCCTTCTTGGAGGAGGCGGTCGAAGTCGTGATCGAGCGCTGGGAGGAGCCAGACGAGTCGTTCTGGGAGTTCCGTGACGCGCGCCGTCAATTCATCATCTCCAAGGTTTTCTGCTGGGTCGCGATCCAGCGGGCCATCCGGCTGGCACAGGCCCTTGGCAAAAAGGTCGATCTCGATCGCTGGTCACGCACACGTGATCGAATTCGGCGGACGATTGAGAAACGGGCGGTCGATCCTCGTACCGGCGCTTTCGCACAGTGCCTGGACTCCGCCGACCTAGACGCCGCCAGCCTTTTGATACCGCTCGTCCGATTTCTGCCTCCGACAGATCCTCGGGTGCGCGCTACCGTCGATCGAGTAGCCGCGGAGCTCACGCAGGACGGACTGGTCTACCGCTACCTACGCTCGGATGGGCTGCCTGGTGACGAAGGGGCATTTGTCATCTGCAGCTTCTGGCTCGTCGACAACTTGGCCCTGCGAGGCGATGTCGCGTCCGCTCACAAGCTCTTCGAGCGCTTGTGTGGGTACGCCAACGACGTGGGTTTGCTGGCTGAGCAGGTCGATGTCCGGACCGGCGAGGCTTTGGGCAATTTCCCTCAGGCCTTCAGCCACGTTGGTCTCATCGGAGCTGCACTCAACCTGGAGAAGGCCAGTGCGGGAGACTTCTCAGCCGCCCCCCACTAACCAGGGGGCGTGCTCCCATCCAGATCCGTCCGTTCAGCCTAACCGACTGTGAAGATAGGTTCGCCACCAAAGACGAAGGGGTCTTCGGGTTGAAAGGCATCCGCCTTGCGATTGAACTCCTGGAAGCCGGGGTCGTTGTCGTGCTCGTGGTGGCCTTCACCCTCGAGCTCGACAACGATCACATAGTTGGCGATACCCTCCGTCTCGTGAGAGCCAAAGCCCGATCGGAAGATGCGGGCCTGCTTGAAGAGACCTCGCTCGTGATAGTCACGCCAGCGCGGCAGCTCGCTTTCCGCAAATAGCTGCTCGTAATCGCTGGCCTGCTCCTTTCGGATTCTGATAACCAAGACTGCCATCTCGCTCATCTTCACGTCTCCTCTGGACCTGCCTTCGTCCTGATCACAGTCAGACCTTCCACTCACCTGCTTGGAGGCGCGGCAGCACAGAATCAAGCAGGCGCAGCGTCAGGCCCCATAGCAGCTGGTCCCCGTCGATTTCGACGTATTCAGTCAGCCTTGGCTCAGGCCAGGTGGGGAACGAGATCAGCTTCTTGTGACGACGGCTGCGTTCGGTGAGTGCGCCCACGAGGGGTGTCACCACGCCTTGAATCTCGTCAGACGCGACATGCCAGCTCGATCTCGACGGCACGTGTGCCAGATAGGGATGCACCCGCAGGCCTGTGGTCCGCGTATCGATTGGATCCAGATCCGCGAGGATCTCGACTTCCTCGCGCCGGAGCCCGATCTCCTCCTCAGCCTCACGCAAAGCGGTCTCTAAAGGGGAACTATCGGCAGCTTCGGCGGCGCCACCAGGCAGTCCAAGTTGTCCACCATGCATGCCTTTGACGCCGCGGAGTACAAGCACCAGCCTGAGATTGCCCCTGTCATCTCGGAACACAGGAATGAGGACTGCCGTCTGCTTTCGAGGCTGCCTCGCCATTGGCCCTATACCAGCTCGCCGATCGCTTGCGCGACGGCGTCGGGCGCTTCGGCGGGCACGAAATGGCCAACGCCTGCAAGCAGCCTGCTCTGGGAGCGAGGAAAGGCGCGCTCGAAACCCTCGCGGTGGTCGAGCGGCCGCATCGGGTCGCGATCGCCCCACAGGGCGATCGTCGGGAGCTCAACCGGGATCGGCTCAGCCCTCCGGCTTCGCCGGCGGGCTCGCGCTCGATACCACCAGATGCTCGACGCGAAGGCGCCAGGCCGGGCGTAGGCATCGACGACAAACTCCAGCTCGTCCGGGCTGATCCGATTCCGTCCCGCCCAGTGCTCGTAGAAGTGTGTGAGGTACAGCTCGACGCAGCGCCGCTTTCCGTCGATCAGCTGCTCGGCCAGCGACAGGAGGTGGAAGGACTGATACCAGGCTTCGCGCTGAGCATCCGGCGTGTAGCGCTTGTCTCCAATGTACGGATGTGTCGGATTCAGCAGCACCAACCCCCGGACGCGCCGGGGCGCAAGCCTCGCCATGGCGGGGCCGACTGCCGAGCCGATGTCGTGGCCGACGATGACTGCTTCGCCGACCTCGGTGGCGTCAAGCAACTCGATAATGTTCTTCGCGAAAGCCTCCTCGTCGGCCGCCTCCAACGGATCGCCAGAGGGTGCTGCGGAGTCACCGAAGCCGTAGAAGTCAGGCGCAATGCAGCGCCCGAGTCGCGCCGCTCGCGGCAGGACATGTCGGTAGTCGAACCACAGCCCCGGCCAGCCGTGCAGCAGCACGATGCCTGTGCCACCGCCAGCGGTCACGTAATGCATGCTGCCGCTGCGCAGGGACGCAAATCGGTGGTCGAGACCGTCCCGCTCCATCAGACCACGCTCTCGGCCAGCCGACGTACCTTGTCCGGACCTCGCTCCCGATGAAGCAAGAAGGTGACCGTGTCGGCGCCGGCCTCCGCCATCTCGCCCACCAGGTCCCTCGCTCGACTCAGGTCGAGCGTGTCGGCCATGATCTGGACGCCCTTCGCCAGCGGTCGCGCGCGTCCCGCCTCGCGCATCGCTTCGTCCACGCTTCGAGCGAGCTCGCCGAACTCGGCTGGATTGGGCGTGACCGCGTGCCAGCCGTCAGCATGCGCCGCGGCGATCCGGATCGTCTCGGGGTAGTCACCCCCGACCACGATCCGGGGCGTCTGGATGTCGAGTTTGCCCAGCGAGGCATCGTGAATCCCCAGCAATTCATCGGTGATGCGTTCACCCCGCCACAGCGCTGGCAGAACCTGGCAGGTGTGCGCCAGGATCTCGCGCCGGACATTGATTGGAGGAAATGGGCGACCCAGCGCGACGGCATCGTGTCGCGAGAGTTGGGACCCGGCACCCAGACCCACCTCGAGACGACCGCCGCTGGCCGCCTGCACCACCGCAAGCTGCGATGCCAGCAGCAGCGGGTGGCGGATGGCGACGCTGATGACGTCAACTGCAAGTTGGATCCGAGACGTGCAGCCCGCCATCGCGGCCAGCAGTGTCGGCGCATCCCACGCGGCAAGCCCGCGCGGAGCGTCTGTCACGTGGTCGAAGCAGGAGATCAGGTCGAATCCCGATTCCTCAGCCGCACGCCACGACCCCTCCAGCTCCGCGTAGCTCCAGCCCAGCTGTCCGGGCTTGACTCCAATCCGGACCTTCACGCGCGGACGACCAAAGAGCCTCGCCTCAACATGTCCACCTCAAGATCGCGAGCCCGCGGCAAGTTGAATCCGAGCTTGCCGGCAACAGCTCGGCGGACATCGTGGGGACGGCTGCCCAATTCGTGATCATCTCCTCAACTATCTGGAATATCGTGCGCCTCCATTTAGTTGTCGGTAGCAACTATTCTGCCAGCGTTATCCAGTTGAGATGACTCTGCCAGAGACATAGGAGGTGTACACATGTGGTACCCGAACGTGAGAGCGGCAGGTATCGCCGGGATCCTTGCGGGGGTCGCACTTGCTGGTGAGTTCGTCTTTTTCGGCCTCAGCAGCTTCAACCAATCAACTTTCAACGACCCCTCAACGGCGCTGCCGTTCCTGAGAGACCATGGGGTCTACGTCAGAGTGGCTGTGCTCTTTGGGGCCACCGGGATCGTTCTGACGCTGGTGTTCCTTGCGGGCCTCGCGGCCGTGCTTCGCGAGAAAGCTCCAACTCTTTCCGTCGGAACGTTGCTTTTCGGCATCGTCGGTAACGTCGGCGACGGCTTGGTGGCATTGAGCTTCTGGCTTGGAATTCCAGCGTTCCTTGACCTGGCCACACGTGATCAGGCCGCCGCACACGGCGCGTGGGGGGCGTTTGCTGCCATCACCAGCGGATTCCAAGGTTTCGGAAACCTCTTTCTTGGGATGTCCCTCTTGACCGCCGGCTGGGCGATCGTGACCCGCCGCCCGCTCCCGCTTGCGCTTGGTGTGGTGGGGCTCGTGGCAGGGCTGGCGGCTGTCGCAGGCGTGGTCGGAATCGGGACCTCCATAGCTTTCATCGCCTCCCTGGCGCTCGTCATCGTGTTTCGAATTTGGGCGGGAATCCAGATGGCGAGGGGAGCAGTCCTTGCGGAGGAAGGGATCGAAGCAACCCGCGCGGCGCGAGTGGCACCAAGCGCTTGATCTGCGGGAATTGCCGGCTCGAGCGTACGCCGGCGCGTTAACGAGAACCCATGGTGAGGAAATCGAGCGAGGCGAGCGGTAGAGCCTCGCTCGACCGTGTGGTGATGCTGACACTGCTCGCAGTGGCAACCGCGATCGCAAGCATGGGACTGGCCGCCGGCGGCACGGCCGGAGCCCTGCTTGGAGCCAACATAGCCGGCACCGTTGCCGCCGCAGGTCTTCCGCTCGGTGTGCTGGTCATTGGATCGGCGATCTCCGCACCGGTCATCTCATGGGGAGCGGGGCAGGTGGGACGAGTCCGAGGCCTGGCTGCGGGTTACGTCGTCGGGGGGCTTGGAGCAGCGATCGTCGTCGCTGCCGCAGCAACGGGAAGTCTCGCTGGCCTGCTGACAGGTAGTTTCCTCCTCGGGGCCGCCAATGCCTCGGTCTTTCTGACGCGCTATTCCGCGGCAAGGATCGTCAGCGAGGCCTTGCGCGGCCGAGCTCTGGGTGCGATCTTCTTCGCTTCCGCGATCGGCGCCGTCGCGAGCCCAAGCCTACTGGCGCCAACCGGTCGCCTGGCGGAGGTACTGGGCCTTCCGCCGCTCACCGGGCTTTACCTCGTCGGCATAGTCACGTTCATGACAGCCGGCGCAGTCCTGCTCGCGGCGTCTAGCCCGAGCGTGGGTCATCTCGTCCAAGCCGCGAACGTCCTGAGGTCAAACGAAAGCGGAGCGGTCGACCTGAAAGCGATTACAGATGGACTGAGGCGGCGGGCGCCCAGGATGGGTCTCGTCGCACTTGCCGCGTCGAACATGATCATGGTGTCGGCAATGGCTGTGGCACCGGTGCACCTGAGGTCTCACGGCTACGGCCTTCAGCTGATCGGGACGATCGTCTCCATTCACGTTGCGGGGATGCTGGCCACGGCCCCAATTTCTGGCTGGATCGCCGACCGTATCGGACCGACTGCGGTGGCGGCCTCTGGCTTCGTATTGCTGGCTGCGGCGGGCGTCAGTGGAGCCATCGCAAACCAGCACAGCGTTCTGGCCATCACACTCATCCTCGGCACGATTGGGATCGGCTGGAACTTCGGAGTTGTGGGCGGAAGCACGATCGTTGCGACTGAGGTCCCCGCAGCAGTCCGACCACACGTCGAAGGTATTGGTGAGGCCGCCATGGGGTTGGCTGCGGCGGTGGGTGCGCCCACAGCCGGCATCCTTGCCACCATCGGCGGCTTTCCGGCACTGCTGTCTTCTACGGCCATGATCGCCCTGTTTGCCTTGGCCTTCATCAGCTGGTCGATCCGACGTCCGGCAATCCCCACGCGGAGGTCGATGAGCTCAGGGTGAGAGCGGGTGGGCTGTCGCGGGTAGCCTGAGGTATTCTCTCGACTCTGGCTCTTCCACAACACGAATGCAACCTAGACCAGAAGCCCGGATCTTGAGATCCGCAGCCTGAGCATTGATGGCAAAGTCCGAAGGCCCGCTTTTTCTCGAAGCATGGCTGGCATTTCTTGGTGCTCACTCCCGGGCCGTCTCGCTCGTCAGCGCAGAGCTCGAGGAGGCCTGCGGAATTTCACTCGCCTGGTTCGATGTCTTATTCCAGACCAATATCGCGCCTGAGCGCCGGCTTCGTATGCATGAGCTTGCCGACGTGTTGCTTCTGAGCAAGAGCGGCCTCACGAGACTCATCGATCGAGTCGAAGAGGCCGGTCTCGTCGAGAGGGTAGTTGTTCCGGGGGATCGGCGCAGCCTGTATGTCCAACTCACTCGTCATGGCCGTCAGGTGTTGAGAAAGGCCACTGTCGTCACGCGCGGAAGCATCGAAGAGCACTTCGGGAGCCGTTTGCGCGACTCTGAACTCAGAGTTCTGCGCGACTCGCTGCCGCGTGTCGCTCCGATTATCAGCAAAACAGCAAAGCGTGAAAACCCCTTGGAAAGAAGCAAGCTCCAAAAGGAGGTCAGCCGCGGGACTCGCCGCCCGGAGGAACGTTTGGCAGCCCGCACCGCGGTCGGTTCGAGCGGTTGATATGCCGCTAACACAACTGTTGTATGGTGGTCCAATAAGGCGAGTCAGCCTGCTCTCGTAGCCGCTCTGGGCTGAGGCCCGAGCGGCGGAAGGAGGAACGCGACATGGGCGAATCCCCCAAGGATGCCGAAACGGTGGAAGGGGGCGCCATGAGTGCTTTTACGCCCGACGAACTCGAATTCCTGGGCGGGGGGCGCACCTTCGGTGGTCAAGGTAAGCTGGCGCGGATCGCCACCGTGGGCAAGGACGGCACTCCGCACGTCGTCCCAGTTGGCATGTGGACCCACAACACCGCGGACGACACCATCGAAGTCCGCGGTCGCGATCTTGAGAAGACGAAGAAGTTCCGTGATGTTGCCCGCAGTGGACGCGCCGCAATCATCATCGACGACCTGGCCAGCATCGATCCTTTCCGGCCGCGCGCGGTCGAAGTACGCGGACGCGCTGAGGTGGTCACCGAACCTGAGCCGCTGATCCGCATCCACCCCGAGCGAATCGTTTCCTGGGGCACGGATCCTGATCAACCGAACGAGGGCAAATCCCGGACAGTGACATAGAGCAACGCGTCCGGTTAGCCTGCAGTCAGCGCCTCGCAAGGTCGAAGACGCTATGAGCGAGGCCGCGGAAGACGTCCGACAGCTCGTGGACAGGTACTGGATCCGCTTCCTTGAGCTCGAGCCGCTCTTCGCCACGCAGGTCGGTGAGGACCGCTTCGACGATCGACTCCCAGACTCTAGCGAGACGGGGCTGGCCCAGCGTGAACAACTCAATCGCGCTGCTTTGGTTGACCTGGCGCGCTTTGAACGACCTCGTCTCGACCTTGAGAGCCGCACCGCACTCGACATGCTGGAGTCCCTGGCCCGGCGCCAGCTCGACTTTGTCGCCCACCGCCTCGACCGTTTCTGGGCCGTCAGCCACATGTTCGGGAGCTATTACTTTGGGCCCGCTCACCTGCTCGGCCAGCTCGCCCAGCTCCAGCGAGCCGACACTCCTGACCGTCTCGACCGCTACCTGACGCGGCTGTCCGCTGTCCCCGATTACCTGAGTGCGATCGTCGATGTCATGGATGAGGCGGTGAATGAGAACCAGACTGCTCCCGCGATCGTGGTCGAGCGAACCGTCGACATGGTGAAGGGTCTGCTTCAGACTTCGCCGGAGGAGTCTCCTGCCATGGAGCCGCTCCGTTCCGCGCCAGCCCGAGAACGCGGCCGTGCGATTGAGGTGATTCGGGAGAGAGTCCTGCCCGCGTTCGGCGCCTACCTTGATGGACTGAACCGATATCGCCCGGCAGCGCGCGACTCTATCGGGCTGTCAGCACTGCCCGCGGGCGAGGAAATCTATGCCGCTGAAATTCTCGGCTGGACCACTCTGGCCATGGCCGCCGCGGAGCTCCATGAGCTCGGTCGCGAAGAGTTGGCCTTGGTGCAAGGGGAAAGGTGGCAGGTCGCCCACGGACTTGGATTCGACGGCCCAGAGGCAGCTCTCGCTGCCCACGTCGCGGCGGGAGGCGACACTCCCGGCTCACGGCAATCGGTCCTGGATCTGGCGCGAGACCAGGTGCAGCGTAGCTGGGATGCGGCTCCCGAATTCTTCGGACGCGTCCCCCTCGAAAACTGCAAGGTCCGTCCAGTCGAGGAATACCTCGAAAAGCACGTCATGGATTACTACCTCTCACCCACGGAGGATGGTTCTCGTCCGGGAATTTTCTATGTGAATACCGCTCCGCGGCCGCTGCACAGTCTTGCCACGACCACCTACCACGAGACCAATCCCGGCCACCACTTTCAGGCCATGATCGATCTGGAATCGCCCGAACGCGCGCCAATTCGGCGCCACGGCAATGAGCTGCAGGGTCTGGCGTTCTCAGAGGGATGGGGCCTGTACAGCGAGCGACTTGCGGACGAGATGGGACTCTTCCGCGACGACTACGAGCGACTCGGCATGCTCGAACTGCAGGCGCTGCGGGCCGCCAGACTCGTGGTCGACACCGGGATCCATGCCTTGGGTTGGTCACGCGATCAGGCACGGGCGCTACTCGAAGAAACGGGCCTGCCCGACTGGAAGGCCGCCGCCGAGGTGGATCGCTACATCGCCATGCCCGGGCAGGCACTCTCCTACAAGCTCGGCCAACTCGAGATCGAGCGCCTCCGCCGGGAGAGGGTTCGGGCGGATGAAGGCCGGGAGTCCCTGCGGGGATTCCACGATCGTCTCCTCTCGCTGGGGGCGCTTCCGCTACTAACCGTGCGACGGGAGATGGGAGGCGATGCATAGTGAACGGGTACCGCGCTGTCAGATCACCGTAGGCGACGTGACGACGGCAAGGCATCGTCGACGCTCATCGTCGCCGACGAGATCCTAACGTTGGGCGGCACCTCGCCGACCATCCGGCGGCGGCGCCGGCTTGACACCTTCCCGGTCTGCCTCGGCCCTCGGAGGCACTCCCAACTAGCCAGCAGGTCGCGGCCGATTCGGCACTTGGGCGCGCAATGAATCTAGCCGAGGCTTCGTCGGTACTCCGCGATCAAGACGCAATTGATATCGACAAGAGCGTGCTCTGCCTAACCGGTTAGCTCCGCAACGCCAACACGCGGATGGTGATCGCAAGGTCCTGACAGCCAAGATGACAGCCAACATCGCGCATATCGGAGAACGCCAGCGAACGTGCGCGGATTTTCGAGGGCCTGTCTTGATCTGCTATGGACGTCGCTGGATGGGCACGGACGTCAGAAACGCGGTCTTCAAAACCGTGGGGAGTGGGTAGGTCTCGCGCGCTCGTCGATAATCGGCGCAGTTGGCCGGGAGCGGCAAACGGTTCGCCAGCACCCGGCGTGTAGTACTTCATGTAGTAATCCGGCTGAAGATTGACCTAAATCTGGACGATTGACGCGGCCCGATCTGAAGATTTGAACTGAAAACCGCAAGAATCGACATGGCTTGAACTGCCCTGGGTTTGATGGAGGCTGAGGGGTGTCCTGGATTAGGTAGATCCGGGTAATTGGAAATCATGCTGCCGTCGTTGGCTGACGACGTCGAGCTTCGAACTCGACGGGTGTGAGCATACCCAGCGACGAATGGCGACGCTGGCGGTTGTGAAAGATCTCCAGGTACTCAAACATCGCGTTAGCGAGCTCAACGCGAGTGCTCCATCGTTTTCGGTCGAGCAGTTCGACCTGCATCCGACTCCAAAAGGCCTCCATCACAGCGTTGTCGACACAGTCGCCGACCGAGCCCATCGACGGCAGAAGTCCCGAGTCGACGGCTCGACGAGTGAATGCCCAAGACGTGAACTGAGTGCCCTGGTCGCTGTGAATCACGGTGCCGTTGGAGGGTCGGCGCTGGTCGATTGCCATGCCAAGAGCGTTGGTGACAAGAGCGGTGTTCGGTGAACCATCGATTGACCACCCAATCACGCGCCGCGACCATGCGTCCAGCACGACGGCGCAGTAGACCTTGCCCTCTCTTGTTGGGTGCTCGGTCACATCAGTGACCCACAGCTCATCGGGATTGTCCCGGTGGAACTGCCGCTCAACACGGTCGGCCGCGGTAATGACTCCGGGGACTCGGCGGAACT
>WNGG01028620.1_pt1 | contig 13944 bp, 11 predicted proteins | sample 5400661 | NCBI WGS metagenome assembly WNGG01 (sample SAMN13153372, study PRJNA577476) | soil metagenome | isolation source: 100 cm soil or saprolite under Garry oak tree replicate 1 | place: USA:California | collected 2016-06-15
GCGACAGCACCGGTTTCCAAACAAACTCCGGGGCTTGCAATTCCTCAATCGGGGCATCGGCCGCATCGCACGCTTCGAGCGAACAACTCTCCGGAAAATTTCCTTTGAACCAGGACGTGTCAACTTCCAGACGCTTGATATGACCGCGCGCGCCGAGCTTAATGATGGTCCAATCGTGACCGGGTCCGCGTCGGCGCTTTGTTTCCCAGCCCTCGCTCATGTTCAGCGCGCGTCCCGGCATGATCAAGTTGTGCCGATGACCAAAGAACATATCGCTGCAAGACAAAACCACGCCGCCACTCTCGACCGCAGCCAGATCGATCTCGCCGCCGATTCGCTTCAAGCGATCCCAATCTGGCGTGACTTCGCCATAGACCCGCAGACGCGCGACGCCGCCATCCGGATAAATCTTGAAACGTAGATGCGTCCAGCGCTGATTGCTCGTGATCGAAAACGGATTAAGTGAGTCTCCATTTAGACTTGATTGCGGCAAAATCTCAGTCCATTCGATCGATTCGCCGACTAATTGTTCGGCGGTTGGTAAGCCGTCGATCGTGCGGGCTTCCAGCGAACATTGCTCAGGATAGTTGCCTTTGAAATGGCTCGTATCCACAACGACACCGTGGATAACTCCCGGCAGTCCCAGCCGGATAATGCACCAATCGAACCCGGGCGTGCGACGGCGGCGAGATTCCCAACCATCCATCCATTTCCCGAGATCGGTGTATTTGCCTTCGATAAAGATCGGCGCGGCAGGCTTCAAAAGATTTTCTTTCGGCGCAAAAAAATCATCGTTGGCGTAGAGCACCGCGCCGCCGAGACGTTCGGATGCCAAATCAATTAACTCAGTGAAATCCATCTTTGCGTTGTACTTTGCGTCTTCGCGCCTTGGCGAGAGTTGATCTCACGCAAAGGCGCCAAGACGCAAAGATTAGAGTCGCAGTGTTATTCGACCGCGTGAAGCAATAAATTCCCCGTAATCATAAACGATCTGCCCGCGAAGGAAAGTCTTTTCTACGACGCCGCGCAGCGTTTCGCCCGCATACGGCGTCAGCTTGTGACGATGATGAAGCATCGAAGGCTCGACGGTGAATTCGCGTTCAGGATTCCAAATCAAAATGTCTGCATCGTGGCCTTCAGCGATTGCGCCTTTCAACTTAAATCCGACTTGACGCGCCGGCGCCGCGCAAAGCCATTCGACGAGCTTCGGTAGATCGAATCCGCGCGCGCGTGCTTCAGTCCACATTACCGGCAGACGAAGCTGCAACGAAGAAATTCCGCCCCAGGCTTTCATGAAATCGCCCTGATCGCGCAGCTTCATTTCGGGCGGGCACGGCGAATGATCAGAAACGACAAAATCGATCGTGCCGTCGCGCAAAGCGTTCCAAAGTCGTTCGCGATTCTCACGTTCGCGAATCGGCGGGCAGCACTTGAATTCAGTCGCGCCATCGGGAACTTCTTCGGCGGCGAAATGCAAGTAATGCGGACATGTCTCAGCCGTGAGCGGCAGACCGAAAGATTTTGCGCGGCGCAACACCGGCAAAGCGTCAGCCGACGAATGATGAACTATATGAATGCGACAGCCGGTTTCGCGCGACAGCTTGATCATTAGCTGGACCGCTTCGTTTTCAGCTTCGCGTGGCCGTGAGCGCAAGAACGTTTCGTACGACGATGCCTGATGACCTTCAATCGATTGGCAACACGCGGCGTCAACCGGGCCCGGCACTTCGGCATGAACAATGAGTGGCGCGCCTAGCCGCGTCAGCTCCGGCATCGCTTCACGCAGATCGTGTTCAGTCACATTCGGAAATTCATCGACACCGGAATGAATCAGAAAGCACTTGAAGCCGACGACTCCCGCATCCCAAAGTTTCGCCAGCTCGCTGGTGTTGCCCGGCACGACGCCTCCCCAGAATCCAACATCGACATGTAGCTTGTCGCGCGCGGTTTCTAATTTCGTATTGAACGCCTCGAGCGTCGTCGTTGCCGGAATGGAATTCAGCGGCATATCGACGATCGTTGTCACCCCGCCCGCGGCAGCCGCGCGTGTCGCCGTCTCGAATCCTTCCCAATCAGTTCGGCCAGGCTCGTTCACATGCACGTGCGTATCAACGAGGCCCGGCATCACTACGGAATCAGGATCAGCTTCAATCAGTTCACAGCCCGAAGGCACGTCTTCGAAGATCGAAATCGAAGAGATGTAGCCGCGCGTTATGTGCAGCGACGCCGGGCGGACTGAATTGCCAATCACGACCCGGCGTCCTCGAATGACGAGTTCAGGAGGATGCATGCTCAGGCCCAGCTCGCCGGTGGTGGCGGAGGAACGGGGAAGTTTTCAGCAGTTTCAGGAAAGACGCGGCGATACGCGACTGATATTGCCGCAAAAGAAACCGGCAACCAAAAATAGACTCCAACGATGCAGCACAGCACGCCGATGAAACCAAACAGGGCGTTCAATAACAGCAAGCCGAGGACGCCGCCGAAATTTGCTTTTCCGGCCTTGAAGCTGAGCTTCACCGCGTCCATGCCGGACAGTTTGCGATCTACGACGAGTGGATATGCAAACATGAAGAAGATCTCGATCAGAATGCTAACGACCATCATGACGACGATGAAAACCATTTCCAATCCAAAGAAGGTCATGAAAAACGCCGAAGGATTATCCGGCGGATTGCCGTGCGGCATGGTTGTGATCATTACCGCCATCATGATGATGTAAAACGGCACCATCAAAATGATGATCGGAATCACTTTGATCACGGTGACGATCAGGCTCGGCACAAAAAGATCGAAGCCCTTGAACAGCATGCCGAATTCCACAGGCTGCTGACGCTGTCTCTGCAACAGGCAGATAAAGACTCCGGCCATCATCGGCCCCAGCAAAACGATTGGCACGACTCCGCCAATCAAAATGCCCACTACCGAAATTCCGAAAAACAGCCAGTACTGATCCTTTATTAGGGCCCAGCCTTCCTTGATGCATTCGAGTGGTTTAATAACGCCGACGCGAAAGTCAGTTTGAACGGGTGTCATCGGGATCGTCCTCCGTTTCAGATCAGGCCGCGAGATTTATCACGTGTCGCTCGCATCATGCAATGGCATTCACCCAAAGACTAAGGACTACCGGGCGCTGTTGTCGCCGATGAATCTTTCAACCATCCGTCAGTCATCAGCTTCCTTAAGAGCTTGCCAACGGCGTCCGCGTACATCGCTGCCCCTTTGCGATTTGGGTGGCCAACGGCCGCGAGCCGGCAACGCATCAGGCGATCTTCTCTGTCCGCCTTCTCGTTTGGCGTCTCGATCTTCGGACGTTTCAAAATATCTTCGCAAAGATGAGCGCGTTGATTTCGGCGCTCGTCGTTTGTTTTCAACTGCACTCTTCCAAGCGTCAGCAACACCAACAGTTTCCTTAACCATGAAGCATCGAATCCCCAAAGCCGCGATTGGCTCGCCGCGAATGAGTTTTCAGGCGCAAACGCGACGTCGGCAAACAGCACGCGCTGATGCGAACCGCTCGCCGCAAGTTGCGAATCGATTTTCCGAGAAGCGGCGGACAGCATCTGATCGGACGTTTGATACCACTCGTGAGAAATCGCGATCAGCCGTGCGCGCAATACCTCGTCCTTCACCTTCGGCGCGCCGGGTTCGGGCGTGTAGAACCGTCTCGCGAGTGCCCGGATGAACAGATCGTTCGCGGTCTTCTCGGAAAGAATCGGATAGTAGCCGGTCACGATGACATTCGCCTTCGGAAACGCGGTCGTAATTCGCATCAAAAGCGTTTCCATTGGTGGCCCGCATTTTTCCTGCGCCAGCTCGCGAATCTTGTCCGGCGTGTTTGCCGCATTCAACAGACGGCGCGAATCCAAATCGTTGATACAGCCGTTAAGCAGGACCAGATCAACTTGCGATGGATCGCCGAAAGCTTTTACTGCGATATCAAGCTGTCCATTCACAGTCGGATACGCGCGGCTCAGCTCGCCATCAACCTCTGTTGATGAGTTGCCACGAGAATCTTCTGGTGAGCCGATCAATGCGCCGGAATGAGCTTCAACTGTCTCGCGAACTTCGCGACCGGTGGTTTGCCGCAGCCAGCTCTTGATCAAGTACCAGGCTTTGTGCTCGTCCTTCAGCCCTTGTCCCCACGAGATCGAATCGCCAAGGACCAGCAGATTCAAGGGCCGTTCGGGTTTGCGATCCGAATTTACGGGGGTTTGCGCGGCCGCGCTGAAGGAAAGCAGAAGGAGCGCCGCAATCGTGGCGAGCGCGAAACGTTTCGCTGGGGGTACGACAACTTTCATGAAGTTGGATTTGGATTGTAACTCAGTCGCAGAAGCGCGGCCACTACCACGCGCGGGAATCACCTCGCGCATTGCAGAAGAAAATCCTGAAGCAGATTTAGCGAAACTCGCAAACGATAGTTTTGGGTCGAGCGGAGGTCATCGATCGGTGAAATCTCAGCCGCCAGAGTATCGGTCGCGCTTCTGATCGTTTCATCGTCGAGTGATTGATTCAGAAGCGCGGCCTCCGATTTGTGACAACGAATCGGAATCGGCGCAACGCTCCCAAGCGCGATGCGAACATGCGAGATACGTTGATCGTTGATTCGTCCAACTGCCGCGAAACAGACTTTCGAGATCGCCTGCGCCTTGCGCGTGCCGACTTTGCGATAGTAATGCGTAAACGGTTTTCGCATTCGCGGCAAACGAATCGCGCGCAGCAATTCGTCGGGACGAATGTCCATCTGCTTATAGCCGATATGGAATTTTGAATATGGAATTCTTCTTGCGCCTGATTTTGAAACCAGCTCCAACTCGGCGTCGTAGGCCAGCAAAGCCGGTGACGAATCCGCCGCGGGCGAAGCATTGACGATGTTGCCGCCGAGCGTGCCGCGATTTTGGATTGCGATGCCGCCCGTTTCTCTGGCCGCCTGGCACAGCATCGGAAACTCTTCGCGCAGGATCGGATGCTCTTGAATTTCCGTATAAGTCGTCAGCGCTCCAAGCATCACGCGATCGTCCGCGGCTTCAATCCCGCGCAGCTCTTTCAGATTCCAAATGTTGACATAATTATTGTGCGGCAGCTTTCCGGCTTCGAGCAACACCATCAGATCCGTGCCACCGGCGAAAGGTTTCCACTTGCCGTTGTTCTGTTCGAGCACATCGAGAGCTTCATCGAGATTCGTTGGAGAAACCAGTTGATAGGAAGGGACGTAGGCTCTCATTTAGATTTTTTCTCACGACCAGGCTGGCGCCTTTTGCTTTGTCGGCGCTTTACTTCAGGCTTTGATTCGATTTTCGCCGTGCCGAGCAACAGGCACAGTTCCCTTAGCTCGGATACGAGTTTAAGCCTATCCGTGACGGCTTTCGCGGACATATCAACTGGTGGCATCGGAATCCTCTTTTAAAGCACTTATGTCAGCGACATCTTGCGGTCTGCCGCTGATCTCCTTCAAAGCTATCGGACCGTCTTTAGAAACGACAGATAGGTCTCCGTCCTCCAAATTCGTCTTAATGCGCGTTTCCCACACATCCCGAATCGCGTCGGTAACAAGGATCATATCGAGTGTAAGCACAAACCGCGTGGCTCGATCGATTTTCGATAGTCGCCTTATTTTGATTGGATCGAAATCCATATCGAGCCCGGGTATCGTATAACCGAGGTTCGGCAATTTTCAGCACCTGATCTAGTGAGTCAGCAGGAATGAGAATGTCGATGTCAACTGACACGCCCTCACCACCGACTCAAAAATCTTTATGTAGCCGGTACAGCGACAAAGATTTCCCGCCAGCCCGTTACGAATCTCCGCATCGCGTGGGCTGGGATTCTTTTCCAGAAGATCTACTGCCGCGATTACCATTCCCGGCGTACAGATGCCGCATTGCGCGCCGCCGCAGTCGATGAATGCCTGCTGCACTTTGTGCAATTGATCGTTGCTAAGCGCGATGCCTTCGATCGTTTTGATCGAGCACCCGTCAACTTGCGCCACTGGAACCAGACAACTGTTGACGAGCCGGCCGTCGATCAAAACACTGCAAGCGCCGCACTCGCCTTCGCCGCAGCCTTCTTTGGTGCCCGTCAATCGAAGCTGTTCGCGCAACACATCAAGCAAACGCTCCATCGGATAGGCATGAAGCGTTCGCTGTTGCTCATTGACTTTGCAGTTGATCTGAACCTGATCCGACACGGCTTTCGTTTCTCAATACCGAAAATCCTGAACTGTGACAAACGACGACGAGCTTCGCTGCGACGCGAAGCATATCACGGTCGCGCATTGCGTTGGATTGATCGAATGCCGGAGCTTACGGATGACGGCGGCGGGCGGCCACGAGATTATTCTCGTGGTCAAAGGCTTGGACTGACCAGTCGATCTTTCCTCCGGCTCGGGCCAGCGAGACCCTGGTGCGTTGTAGCGTGCCATTCCGGGCATTCAACGATTTATAGGGTCGGCCATTCACTGAAATGTCGACGCGCGAAATTTTCTTTCGTCGATCGCGTGGCTGGACTTTTGAAGAGGCAGCTACGCTCAAAACGTACTTCTGACCTTTGACCGGCTTTGCTGATAGCGAATAGACAGGCTCAGTTTCCAGAATGCGCGCGGCTCGCCTGACGAGATCGACATTGCGATTCATCAGGTCTCTCCTCGTCATATAGTGACGATGATCTGGAGCGATGCCCAATTCTTCCAGCGGCCGCCCGTCGCGCTGACCGACACGAATACTTCGACGCATGGCCAGCATCAGTTCTGCATCGCGCGGCAACGGCTTGAACAGAGACTTCTGACTCTTGCCGACCGCATTGATCAGATCTTCGTACCACCAAACGTTAGCGCCACCGGCGCCGGTGTTGTCGCTCGTGCCCAGAATTTCGCCAACCTCGTTGTCCTGAAAGCCTGCGGCGAACATGTCAGTCGTGCTGTAGGACAGCGCGTCCGTAATCAGAATCACCGGGCCGTAATAGACCTGGCCGATGTCGTTGCAAGATTCTTCAGAGTTAAGCGGAAAGCCGAGCGAATAAGTTGCGCCGGTTACGACGGCTTCGGAGATCGAGTCCGCCCAGCGCGAAAGATTCCAGCGCTTCGGGGCGCGGCGACAAATCTCGAGATTGAGCGACGAGTTGATGAATTCAAATAGTTCGGGCTTCACATGCCGCGGAGTAAATAACTGAAGCAGTCGCTCGCCGGCGCGAATCTTGCCGCCGGGATTTCCGCGCACGTCGATGATCAATCCTTCGTGCGGAAAGTCATCAGCCGTGATTACTCGTCTGAATTCGTCGACGAACGCTTCGGGATCTTCGACGTCGAAGCTGAACAATCGGATGTATCCAAAGTCACGTCCACCTACGCTGCGTATCTCTCCATAAAAAATGTCTTCGAAGCCTTTCTGTACGCGCACGTCGCGCGGCGCAAAGAATTTTCTCTTAAGTTGATTGATCTTGGTTTTCTTGATGTCGATCGCCGCGCGCTTCTTTCTCGTACTCTTCGTTGCCAGCGGCTTATCGCCGGCGTTGTAAACCAACCATTCAAGCTTCAGCGTCAGCGTTTCGCCCTCGGCCGTCTTGTAAGTGATATCGACCCACTTTTCATCCGGCGGAAGCGACGTGTCTAGCGGCCGCACCGTCAGGTTATCCACGCCGCGCGCGAACCGCGCTTCAGTGTTGCTCCCGGCCTGACTTTCGCCGTTGATCTCAATCGCGCGCCTAATCGGTACGCCATTCCAATAAAGCACTTCCACGCCCGGCCGGAAGAAAGCAGCGCTCGATGCGGAGGCTGACGGTGATTCGAGGACCTGATCGAGCACTCGCGAAATCAGGAACTTCTCTGCTCGTCCACCTTTGCCGTCAGGTTCGAAGTATTGCTCGATCAGAAACGGAAGAAAGGCGATGTGATCGCGAAATGGCGTGGGTAGCAAATACAGCGTGTGAAGGTCGCGAAGCGAAGCAAAAATTTCCAGCAGCCGCTTGTGGAACTGCATTCCACTTTCCATCTCGCTGCCTTTGGTTTCCAGACGGAACTTCAACAGCTTCAAACGCTGGATCGGGTTGATGGCGTGCATCGCTTGCTTCAGCGGAAGATGCACGTAGTTCATCTCGAGCAGCAGCAACGCCTGATCGACAATTCGCAGACGATCTCGGCGCGTCAAGCCGCACTGCCGCTCGATGCTCTTCAGAAATTTCGCAAGCGTCATAACGCCACGAGATCGCTGGATCTCCTGGAGCGTTGCCCTTGCGCCTGTTTCCCTGTCAGACACGATCGGAGCGAGATATGAGGTTTCGAGGTTCAGAGATGCCGTCAGCGCTGTGCGATTCTGTTATTGAAACGCACAGCGCCTTCAGCAGTTGCGCGGCAGCTACTTCTTGGCCGCTTTTTTCTTGGCGGCTTTCTTCTTGGTGGGTCGCTTGCGTCCACCACTGCCGCCGCCTGGATCACCCGAGCCCGAACCGTTGAAAAGTAATGTTGAAGGAAACATCATGGTTTGGTTTCTCCTTTTGAGTTTGAGTTGTTTACTTTGCTGCTATTAGCTGCGCGAGTTGTTTGCGGTACATCTGAATATCCGGTCTGCGCAGATAACCATCGTAAGCATCGGCGCCCCACCTCTGCTTGAGTTCCTTGCACGCAGCATCGGCGCGCGACGCATAACTTTGAGCCGCAGATTGGTCGCCGGACAGATCGCTCGCGCGCGCAGCGATCAGAAGCGCGCGCCATTCTGAATCTTTCTGGCCGGATTGTCCAAATATTTTTTCAAGCTCTAAAACATTTTGCTGGGCCGCGGCGGCGTTCCGCTCGCTGAGCAAGCCTTCGGCCAGCGCCATTTGCGCGCTCGTGATTAGCTGTCGAGAATTTGTTTTCTTCGCCATCTCGAAGGCTTCTTCGCAAAGCTTTCGACCCTGCTGAGCCGCGCCGGAGAGAGCATCGGCAAGACCAAGGCAGTACTTCGCTTGAAGCGCCACGTCCGGAAATTTCGAGGCCGAAATATCAAACGCAAGTTGACCTTCTTTCTTGGCGTCAGCGTAGCGAAGTTGGCTCAACCCGATTCGCGCATTAACCAGATGCACCCAGGCAAGCACCGACTTGTATTGCGCTTCCGGAGCGTTGGCTATCTGAAACGCAGTGCGCAAGCGCTTCTGTGTACAACTCCTGATTCATGCCGAGCAGCAAAGCCTTGTTCATGTGCGAATCGCCGATTCCGGATTGGTCGCTCGAGTCAGTCGCAAGTTGCAATTGCTTCTCGAAAATCTTCAGAGCAGCGTCGTCCTCGCCTTTGTCCTGATGCGCGCGACCGAGCACGCTCAAAGCGATCGAAGTCTCGCGGCGATATCCCGCCGGCTCAAAAAACGCAAGCGCCTTTCCGAGCTGAGAAATGGCTTCATCATTATTGCTTTTCTCGAAACTTAAACGGCCCTGCGCCAGGAGCGCCCGCATTTCATCGACCTTTGAGTTATCGCGTTGAGCAAACGTAAGCGCCTGTTGAAAATACTGCGCGGCTTCATCGAGATCGCCGCGGCTAAGCAACGCGAGACCTAGATCGATCAATCCCGTCGTCGCTACGTTCTTGATGTTACTATTCTGCGCGATGCGAATCGCATCCCCCGCCAACTCTTTCGCTTTGTCGATGTTTCCCGCATCGCGATAGACCAGACTCAACTGAAGCTCGGCCTTGGTGACCTGATAGTTGTTGTCGACGTTTTGCTTGTCGGGACTTTGCTTCTGGTCATTGCGCAGCATGTCTAACAGCGCTTCGAGTTGCTGCCTTGAATCATTGATTTTGCCATTCCTGAAATAGAGCACACCGCGCTGATAGAGCACCTCCGCGAGCCCTTCATGACTGTCCTTCAGCCCGTATAGTTTTTCGGCTGCTTTGAAGGCGTCTTCAGCTTGCTGCAATTTCTGTTTGCGGCTGTAAGCAATTCCGAGATGCAGAAATGCGGCGGGCGATTGCGGGTCTTGTTTGGTCGCGGAGAGATAATTCTCTGTCGCTTTGTCTAGCGCGTTGTCCAGAGTCTCGTGACGTTCGTAAGCGCGACCAAGATCGACATAGGCGCTGGCCTTTTCAGAGTTAGAGTTCGGCGCCTGTTCGAAAATCTTCTGATAAAGATTTATCGCGCGGGGAAAATCGCGGGCGATGGTCGCCCCGATTGCGTCGAGATACGCCTGATCCCTGCTTTCTAACGCGCGTCCCGACGCCAATTGTCCGGCGCCGATAAACTCGCTCTGTGCATTCTCGGTGTCGTTCGTCTCAAGGTACGCTTCAGCTAACCTGGCGTGCGCCGGTGCGTACCGATCGTCTAATGCAATCGATTGTACGAGCTTTTTGCGCGCTTGAAGATACGTGCCGGCGTGCATCGCCTCGATGCCTTCGTCGTACCACCGCTTCGCGGCCTCGCTTGGTTGGTAGGGCGTTGTACGCCACAAACGCAGAGCTATGAACGTTCCGACAATTGCAACTGCAATCACTGCGAGGATGATTTGAACTCGTCTGGATCGCAGCGCGTCTACCGCAGCTCTGGCTAGCGTTGTCGAAGAAGGGTGACGCGTTACGCTCGGCAGTAATTCAGTCGCGCCGGAAAGTGATGTGCGCAGTCGCCGCAGGTCTTCGAGCATCTCCCCGGCCGTTTGATAACGCACGTTGGGATCCTTGGCCATCGCCTTCAGGATGATGTTTTCCAGCATGGGCGGAATGCCGGGATTCACCTGCGTGGGTTTGCGCGGATCGACTTGCAGGACCTTTGAAGAGATCTCGATCTTGCTACTGCCGGTAAAAGGAGGTTTCCCGGTCGCGCATTCATACAGCGTCACGCCCAGCGAAAAAAGATCGCTACGCGTGTCGATCGGCTGACCCTTGAGTTGCTCGGGCGACATGTAAGCGACGGTGCCGACTATGTAGCCCTCTTCCGTCAACTGCGTTTCGGTTTTCGCATCGGGATCAGTCGCTTGCTCAGCCGCCGCCAGGCGCGCTAAGCCAAAATCGAGCACCTTCACCTGGCCGCGCGGTGTAATGATGATGTTCTGTGGCTTGATGTCGCGATGGACAACGCCGCGTGAATGCGCTTCGACAAGTGCCTCTGCGGCTTGGACGCCGACATCGATAACTTCTTCAGGCGAGAGCGCAGATTCAAGAAGCCTAATCGCAAGTGTATTGCCCTCGACATATTGCATGACGATGAACGGGCAATCGCCATCTTCATTTACCTCGTGAATCGCGCAGATGTTCGGATGGTCGAGCGTGGCGGCTGCCTTCGCTTCTCGCAGTAGTCGCTTGCGCGCCAGCGCATCGTCGATCGATTTCGCCGGCAGCATCTTGATCGCGACCTTGCGACCAAGCTTCAAATCTTGTGCGAGGAACACCTCGCCCATGCCGCCCGTGCCGAGCTTTTCAATGATTCGATAGTGAGCGACTTGTTGGGAAGCCAATCCGGATTTACCTCGACTCGGCCAAAGCGTTTGAGAGGTTACGCTTCACAGCAGCCAGATGGCGCGACGCCATTAACAGAGAATCTATCATCAAACTGCGCAGATGTTCGTCTTCTACTCTCAAGCAGGATCGTTGTCAACGAATGTTTTGTGGCTCGTAACGCCTCAGCGGTTCCGAAGCAGATCGATGGCGCTTGCGCGGTTTTCATCCATATCCTCTATGTTCTCTACGATGTAAACATCGAACAAGTCATAAGCAGCAATTTCCATTGACGACTTCGCTCTGGTGCTTGCCGCTCATAACAGCGAAGCTTATCATGTTCTCAATGTTGGATTGGATGGATTGCCCGGAAGTCGAGCGCGCCGAAGACAAAGTAAGCGGTGCGTGGGTGTTTCGCGGAACTCGCGTACCGGTAAAGGCACTGTTCGAGAACTTGGAGTCAGGCGCCACCATCGATCAATTTGTAGAATGGTTCCCGGGCGTGACTTGCGAGCAAGTCGAAGCAGTACTTGAGCACGCCGAGCAAAGCCTCGCCAAGGTGTAGATAACAGAATCCCTTGCATTGAGAATGAAAATCCTCTTCGATCAGGGTACCCCCAGTTCCGCTCCGGGATCACTTGGCGAATCATCAAATCGAACCTGTGTTCGAATTAGGTTGGTCGACGTTGGAAAACGGAGCGTTGCTTGCTCTGGCTGACCAATCTTTCGACTTGTTCATCACAACCGACCAACAGCTTCGCTATCAGCAGAATCTTTCCGGAAGAGAAATGCGCATTCTCGTTCTTATGACTACAAGTTGGCCGCGAATCAAATCAAATCTGGGAGAGACTCTCAGGGTTATAGGAGAGATGCAGCCAGGTGAGTATCGGGAAATTAACTTCCACTGATCGCTTTTTTCATCACGACTTCCGGCATCAATGGAATCCGATTGAAGCTAATGCCGGTCGCATTTTCGATCGCGTTGAGAATCGCCGGCGCTGGGCCATCCATCGGTAACTCGCCAATTCCTTTTGCTCCGGCTGGCCCAAAGGCGTAAGGGTGCTCTTCAAAATAAACGCGAATTGGCGGCACGTCAGCGGCCGTCGGCATGATGTAATTGGTCATCTGTCCGTTCGACATCCGCCCGTTTTGCCAGACGACATTTTCGTAGAGCGTCATTCCGATTGCCTGCGCCACGCCTCCTTCGATCTGACCCGCTGCCAACACCGGATTGATCACGCGTCCAACTTCCTGCACCGCGACAAAATCGTCGACGTGCGCTTCGTACGTCAAAGGATCATAAGAAACTTCTGCGACGTAAACCGCAAAGGCGAACGCGCCATACGCATCGCCCTGATATTTTTCGTCATCCCAGCGAACGTTCGGCGGCGGTTGATATTGGCTGAAACTTTTGAGCGCACCGTGCTTCGCGATGTAACCGGCGCAAGCCTTTTGAAATTCCGTTTGAGTAAATTGATCCTTCAACAGGCCGCTGCCGATCAAAGTCTGTTTCAATCCGAGCACGGCTGACTCGACGAGCTTGCCGACGATCATGCACGTGCGCGAGGCGACGGTTGGCCCGCTGTTCGGAACATTGGCCGTGTCAGGCTGAGTTACTTCGATTGCGTCGTAATCGATGCCGAGCGCTCCCGCAGCGATCTGCGCAAAGATCGTGTTCGTGCCCTGGCCAATTTCAGTGCTGGCGGCGAGAACTTTGATGCGACCTTCAGCCGTCGCTTCCGCGCCGACCACCGATTGCAAGTAAACTTCGCCAGAGCCAGTGAAGCCGGCGCCGTGCATAAACGAAGCGAAGCCGATACCTTTCTTGGGAGCGCCGACATCCTGTCGGCGGTTCGCGGGCATCCTGCCCGCCGCATCCTGATTTTCTTTCGCAAACCGCTCAAGCTTCGCATGATAGTCACTCAGCTCAAACGCGCGGTTCAGCAATCCGTCGAGATCAACTTTTTCGCGAATCACTTGATTGGTCGCCGTCGTTTCACCTTCCTTGATGAAGTTGCGGCGACGAAATTCTTCAGGTGTCAACCGAACCGTCTTCGCCACTTTATCCATGTGACGTTCCAAGGCTAAGATGCTTTGTGGAGCACCAAATCCCCTAAACGCTCCGTGCGGCGGCACGTTTGTCGCGACTGCACGACTGTTGATGCGAACGTTCGGACAGAAGTATGGCCCAGCCGCGTGAATCGTTCCGCGCGACAACACGACCGGCGAGAGCGTGCAGTAGGCGCCGCCGTCGATCAAAAAATCGATCTCCATCGCAAGCAGTTTTCCATCCTTCGTTACCGCAGTCTTGTGACGAGTCCACGACGGATGACGCTTGGTGGTCGCGACCATGTCTTCCGCGCGGTCATAGATCATCTTCACGGGCTTACCCGATTTCCATGACAGCAGTGCTGCGTGGCCGGAAATCATCGATGGATACTCTTCTTTGCCGCCAAAGCCGCCGCCCGTCTCAGTTTGAATCACGCGAATTGTTTCTTCCGGCAAACCGAACAACTTGATCAGCGCTTTGTGAACATAGTAAGGACACTGCATCGAT
>WNGG01006508.1_pt1 | contig 13942 bp, 11 predicted proteins | sample 5400661 | NCBI WGS metagenome assembly WNGG01 (sample SAMN13153372, study PRJNA577476) | soil metagenome | isolation source: 100 cm soil or saprolite under Garry oak tree replicate 1 | place: USA:California | collected 2016-06-15
CTATCTGGAAAAGGGCAAGCTGGCGCCAAGCAATGCCGCGCTGGTCGAGAAGGCGGCAAAGATCATCGAGACGCTGGGCGATCAGGTCGCGACGCCAAAGGAAGCACGACAGATCCTCGGCCTGGCTGGCTAAAGCGAAATGATTTTAGGTTGAATCGCCATTTCGCTTTAGCTCATTGTTTGAGCATGATCTTTTCCGAAAACCGGTTTCCACTTTTCGGGATCATGCTTTAGAACGGGATTAGATTCCGGAGACCAAGCATCATGGACCTGGGTATCAAAGGATTGCGCGTCGTCGTTACCGCCGGCGCCGACGGAATCGGCCGCGAGGTCGCGCGTACTTTCCTGCGCGAAGGTGCGTTAGTCCACGTTTGTGACGTCGATCGCAGCGCGCTGGCTGCGCTGGCAACCAGCGATCCCAAACTGAAAGCAGCTTTGTGCGACGTCTCCGACCGCGACGCCGTCACGCGATTTATCGATTCGGCGGCGGACGCGCTCGGCGGGCTTGATTGCCTTATCAACAATGCCGGCATTGCCGGTCCGACCGGCCGCGTCGACGAGATCCCACCGGAAGAGTGGGATCACACGCTGGCGGTAAACATCACCGGCCAGTTCAACTGTGTGCGCGCCGCGCTGCGGCACTTGGCCAAAAGCAACAATCCATCGATCATCAATCTATCCTCGGCGGCGGGCCGGCTCGGCTTTCCGCTGCGCACGCCCTATGCCGCCTCGAAATGGGCGGTGGTCGGCTTCACCAAATCGCTCGCCATCGAACTTGGGCCGCTCAACATTCGCGTCAACGCGATCCAGCCTGGAGCCGTGGAGGGCGACCGGATACGGCGGGTATTCGCGGCCAAGGCACAGGTCCGCGGCGTGTCGATGCAAACGGTCGCCGACGAAGCGATGTCGCATGCTTCGATCAAAGAAATGATCGCGCCGCAACAGCTCGCCGACATGATGGTATTTCTTGCTTCGCCGCGCGGGCGAACGGTGTCCGGCCAAGCGATCAGCATCTGCGGCGACGTGCAATCGCTGGCCTAGTTTATCCTGTTTCCGGTGCTCGCCGCTTCGGTCAAGCCAACTCCGGTTCAGCCTCCGCCGTTTGGCTTTGCGGATCGATCAGGCTCGCAAGCACCGTCGGGTCTTCGGCGGTGAACACCGTCATCGGTTCGACACGGCCGCGGATTTCAACGTGGTGCCGCTTGAGCGGATCGACGGCGATGCCCGCGGTGCTGCAGACCTCCTCTGACATAACTGAATGCCGATGCCGTATTGGATCGGGTCGCGCACTTCGGTCGCGAACTGATGATTGAGATAAGCGACGTTTGACGCAACGAGCGCGGCGGCGCGCAGAGCCTGCCGGCAGGCGGTCGCCCGATCGACATCGAGGCCGAACAAGGCGAGCACTCCATCGCCAACGAACTGATTGGGCTGCCCGCCGGCGTCGGTCACCGCCTGCGAAGCGGCGTCGACAAATCGATTGATCAGAAAAACGATGTCGAACGGCAGCCGCTCCTCGCTCAGCTTGGTCGAGCCGCGCATATCAACGAACATGCTGACGACGTAACGCTCCTCGCCAATATTGATGCGGCGGCGATTGCGCACGAAGTCCGCGCCGATATGGGGCGGCAAGACCGGTATGACGGCGACGTCGGTCTGTGGCCGCAACTGACAAGCGAGCCGGATCGAGGGATCGCCGGCGCCGACGCGGTCCAACACGAAAGCTTCACGGCGCGAAGGCCGCGGCAAAGCGGCGCGGTCGCTGACGACGCGAACGCGGCAGGTCGAGCAGCGTGCCCGGCCGCCGCAGACGCTGGCGTGAGGAATCTTGAATCGTAAGCTCGCTTCCAAGACGCTCAAGCCCTTCGGTACACGGACCTGTTTGTCGGGATAGGAGACCGTGACCATTCCGCGCCGGCGTTCGCTCAGGCTGCGCACGCCGCGTGCGGCGAATACCAGCGCGAGAGCAGCGGCATAGCCGATCGGAAAATAAAACAGCGTGATGTCGTCAAGAACAGCGCGCTGCGGCGGCGGCATCGGTTTGATGTGTTGGGCCTGCCATTGCGGATCCTTGGCTAGCACCGTCACTTCCTCGGCGCCATGATGTGCGCCGATCATCGCCAGCGGCGGCAGCAGGACCGCGATGGCGAGCAGGATGGGCGCCGCCCATTTGAAAAACGGTTTCAGCCGCAGCCAGAAATAGAGTCCGATGCAGCCATGCGTCCACGCGATCGTCAGCAGCACAAACTGCACCGCGATCATGTGTGGCCGCAGCACCCAGTAGGCAAAGAGCGGCGCCGCGTAATTGACGGGGTCGCGCCCGAACACCCATCCGGCCAGGCGCACAACGCCAAAGTGACTGGCAAGCCAGAGCGGTATGCTCAAGCCTAATAAAAGCTGGGTGAGTTCCGCGATTGTGTAGCGAAAGTGCCGGCGCTGATAGAGCGCCCACAGGCCGAGCGAGAAATGTATGGCGGCGGCGGTATAGAGCGTCACGTTGACGACAGGAATGCGCCACCACCAGATGTGAAAGGTCAGCCAGGTTTCCATCAACGCATAGGAAACATTGCCGAGGGCGTGATTGAAGAAATGCGAGAAAATGTAGGAGAACATCACGAGGCCGCAGGCGAGGCGCACCTGCCGAACGCCGATGCCGCGCAGCCAATTGGCAATTTTCGTCGCCCGATCGGTCCCGGACGAGCGCACGTCAACGAGTGCTGGTGTTAGTACCGACATGAGATGAACAGCTTTACAGGCCGAATTGACTAAGCGATAGCGCGATCTGCCAGCGCTCCAGTGTCAAATCGCTGCCGATCACTCAGTGATAGCTCCGAATAGGCTGTAACCGTGCGGGCAATAGCAACTTGCCGCAAGCCCCCGCGTGAAAAAACTCGTCAGAAAGAAGATGGCGGCCTACTAGTGTGCTGGCTTCGGCGGTTCTTTCTTCGGCCCCCGCGTAAGAATACAGCCGCACGGTATGATCGCGAGTATCGCAATAAAGATCAGAGAAAGTCCGATGTTAGTGAAGGTCATTGGCGTCCTCCGATGCTCAACCGGCACTTCCTGGTGGTAAGTGTTCGCCAGACATTCTTATCTCCCGCCAAATTCATGGCGCGGCAGGCACTGTGCGTAGGTAGGTCACGATCGCATCGAGGTCATCTGAAGCGAGCGTCGCATAATAACGGTAGCCCATCGGCGGCTTCAGCTTGCTGCCGTCACGGCTGATGCCTTCGGTGATGGCGCGCTTGATTTCATCGTCGGTCCAGCCGCCGATACCCTTGTCCTTGCTTGAAGTGATATTGCGCGAAACCGAGACACCCCACGGCCCGGGAAATTCGAAGCCGCCAGCGCCGAGCTTGGTCGCGAACTCGCGCCCGCGCGGACCCATGGGTGTGTGGCACTCCATGCAGTGCGCGATGGTGACAAGGTAGAAGCCCTTCTTCAGTTTGTCGCTCAGCATGGCGTCTGTGAACGGCTTGTCGCCGCCGGGCGGGATCGGATGTCCCTGCGCCATCTTGTAGACCGGATCTGGCACCGTGTTCTTGATCGGCTTGATCGTATGTAGATAGGCGATCACTGCGTCGAGATCGCGGTCGGTCATGATCTCATAGAATCCGCTCGGCATGATCATCGCGACCGGCACGCCATTGCGCTTGAGGCCTTTGCGCATCACCTCCTTGAGCTCGGCGTCCGTGTAATTGCCGACGCCGGTTTCCTTGTCCGGCGTGATGTTCGGCGCAGTTACCTTGAATGGCGGCTCGTCCCAACTCAGGCCGCCGGAAAACGCCTTCTCCATAATATCGCCGGTCGGGCCTTTCGGGCTGTGACAATTGCCGCAGGTGAGAATGCCGTTGACCAGATAATCGCCGCGCTTCACCAAGTCGGATTGCGCCTTCGCGCTGCCAGATATGCTGCCGGATATGGCGGCAAAAGCGACCATCGATGCCAAAGTAAAACGGCGCAAAGCTCCCCCCTGTTTGCTCGGCCAGACCCCGCAAGCTTACGACGAAACGCGCGGAACAAACAGGGGAGCGGCTTGGTTTCCTTCTCGAATTCCTTGGCGACTATCTTCGCGGGCAGGCAACGCGGCATCGGGCAAAAACGAGTAGTGGATATGAAGAGGCTCGTGCTTATCGCTGTACTCGTCTTGTCAGCCTTGGCCTTATTGGCCGCCTCACCCGCTGTTGCGCAACGCGCTACGTCGAACGGCCAGTCACAATCGGCGGCCCAAGGCGTGCTGTCAGCGCCCACGCCAGCCCCGAGCCAAGGTCCAACGACCGGCGTTTTCTGCATTGAGGAAATGACGGCGACGTTTTGCAACGTGGTCACCGGGCCCAACACGAACGGCTATGGAACGAGGAGGGCCTCCGGATCGAGCAGCGGGTCCGGATCGAGCGGCGGCGGCGGGAGCACGTCGTCGATTCCGCCCTGTCCGGCGCAACCGCCATTCAACGAATTGTGCAACTGACCACAATAAAACCGCGGCCCCAGTATCACTGATGTGCCTTCTTGCGGGGCTGGCTTGCGCGCGTATCTAGCAGGCAGCAAAGCAACACGAGCATCATTGCCATGTCCATCCGCCCTGTTAAACGCGTCGTGCAGTCCAAGCCGACGATCGAAGGCGCCGGCGTAAAGTTGCGCCGCGCTTTTGGATTCGGCGATACGCAAGAGACCGATCCGTTCCTGCTGCTTGACGATTTTCGCAACGACCGGCCGCAGGATTATCGTGCCGGTTTTCCGTGGCATCCGCACCGCGGCATCGAGACTATCACTTACGTTCTCGCCGGCAGCGTTGCGCACGGCGACAGCCTTGGTAATCGCGGCACGCTCGGCGCCGGCGACATTCAATGGATGACCGCAGGCCGTGGCATCATGCATCAGGAAATGCCGCAAGGCGATGCGCAGGGCCGCATGCACGGTTTTCAGCTATGGGCAAATCTGCCGTCGTCGCTCAAGATGACAGCGCCGCGCTACCAGGACGTCAAGGCTACCGAGATTCCAGAGGTCGTCGATGACGATGGCGTGCGGGTGCGCGTCGTGTGCGGCGAGTTCTGGGGCAGGAAAGGTCCGGTCGACGGTGTCGTCGCCGATCCACGTTATCTCGACGTGCTCGTGCCGGCCGGTCAGCGCAAAAGGCTCAAGGTCGAAGTCGAGCGGCACGCTTTTGCCTATGTCTTCGAAGGCGACGGCCGTTTTTCCTATTCCTCGAAGCCGTTTGGTGTTCTCGCCGAGAAACAAGTCGACGGCGAGGAGCTGCTCGTCCGCGAGCCGGTCAGCGACCGTTCGCTGGTGTTGTTTGATCGCGGCGACGAGATCGACGTGCAGGCTGGTGAGCGCGGCATTCGCTTCTTATTGGTATCCGGCAAGCCGATCGAGGAACCGGTCGCCTGGTATGGACCGATCGTGATGAATACGCGGGCCGAACTGGAGCAGGCGATCGCTGAGCTGCGCAACGGCAGCTTTATCACGAATTAGGGTGCGAACGGGTTTCGAAACGGCAACTGCCGTACTCCGCAATCCGTCGTTTGGCTACACCGCCTTTTCCCGCACCGCCGCCGGGGGCGCGTGCTCCTCCTGGGCGCGCTGATGCACGGGCTTGCGCGCGCGCGTCAAATTGTAAGCGCTGTTGACCAAGGCAACGTGTGAAAAGGCTTGCGGAAAATTCCCGATAAGCCGCTTTGAGCTTGGATCATATTCCTCGCTCAATAGACCGACTTCGTTGCACAACCCGACCAGCCGGCGAAACAATTTTTCAGCCTCTTCGAAACGCTCTTGCAATACGTAGACATCGACCAGCCAGAAGCTGCAGGCCAGAAACGCGCCCTCGCCGGGCGGCAGCGCATCTTCGACCTGCTCGGTGCTGTAGCGCATGACAAGATCGTTGCGGAGAAGCCCCCGCTCAATCGCGGCGACGGTGCTGGTCACGCGCGGATCGGTCGCCGGCAGAAAGCCGACGGTCGGCAGTAGCAGCAGGCTGGCGTCAAGCTGGTTGGAACCGTAGGCCTGCACGAATGTGCCGAGTTTCTTGTCATAGCCGCAGGCGCAGACGTCATCGCAAATTTCCTCGCGCAATTTGCGCCACTCGTCGATCGGCCCTTCGAGGCCGAAAGTTTCGGCGCTCTTGATCGCGCGATCGAAAGCGACCCAGGCCATGACCTTGGAATAGGTAAAATGCTGCGGCGGGCCGCGCATTTCCCAAATTCCCTGATCGGGCTTGCGCCAGATCCGCGTCAGATGTTCGAGAAACTTGATTTGCGCATCCCATCCCGAGTCGTTGGTGGTCAATCCGCCGCGCCGCGCCTGATGGTGCACGTCCATGATCTCGCCGAACATGTCGAGCTGCAGCTGCGTATGCGCGGCATTGCCGATGCGCACCGGCGCCGATCCTTCATAGCCCGGCAGCCAGTCGACAATCCATTCGGACAGCCGGCGCTCGCCGGCGATGCCATACATGATCTGCAGCTGTTCGGGACTGCCGGCGACCGCGCGTAAGAGCCATTCGCGCCACGCCTCCGCCTCCTCGTAATAGCCGGCATGCATGGCGCCGAGCAGCGTCAGCGTCGCGTCGCGCAACCAGCAAAAACGATAGTCCCAGTTGCGCTGGCCGCCGATCCGTTCCGGCAGCGAGGTGGTCGGCGCAGCGACCATGCCGCCGGTGGGCGCATAGGTGAGCGCCTTGAGCGTGATCATCGAGCGACGCACGGCATCGGACCATTCGCCGGCCGGCCGGCATTTTGCGCTCCAGTCCTTCCAGAATTTTTCGGTCGCTTCCAGAGAAGCGGTGGGATCGTGCGCAAGCGGAAGCGGCCGGTGCGAGCGCGCATAGGTCAACACCAGCGGAATGGTCTCGCCTCGTGTCACCGTGAATTCGCCGACGGTGGTCATGTTCTTGCCTTTGACATGCACCGGCGTGTGCAGCAGCACCATGTCAGGCCCGGCAATGGCGCGCAGTACGCCGTTTTCGAGGCGCGTCACCCACGGCACGATCGCACCGTAACCGAACCGCAGGATGAGCTCGGTGTGCATTCGAACCTTGCCGCGCGTGCCGTGGACCAGCCGCACGATCTCGGACCGTTCGCCATGGAACGGCATGAAATCGACCAGGATCGCCGCGCCGTCCGCCGTCTCGAAACACGTCTCCAGGATCAGAGTGTTCGGCCGATAATGGCGCGTGATGCGGGCCGTCTCGCGCGGCGCGACCAGCCAGCGACCGTGATCGCGGGTGCCGAGCAACGCCGCAAAGCACGCCTCCGAATCGAATCGCGGCCAGCACAGCCAGTCGATCGAGCCGTCGCGCGATACCAGCGCGGCGCTGCGGCAATCGCCGATCAGCGCGTAATCTTCGATGGGAGTGGACATGTTGTCCTCGATCGCTCGGCAATGATTACGTTCAAGAAAAATCGACCACGACTTTGATATCGCCGCGCTGTTGCACCAGGGCTTGTGTCCATTGCTCGACCGGAACGCGGCGCGTGATCAGGCTGTCGAGCCAGCGCTGATCGGCGCGCTTAAGCGCAATCACCGCGTCCTCGTAATGCTGCCGGTTGGCGTTGACCGCGCCGAACACGGCATCGTTGTCGAGCACCATGGTGCGATTAACTCCTCCGATGTCGAGATCAAGATCGTGACCTGGCGCCGAGACGCCGAGCAGGCAGACGATGCCAGCCGCGGCGGTGCGCCCGAGCGCGTCGCGCACGACACTCGGCACGCCGGTACATTCCATCAGAATATCCGGCTTCAGAATAGACACGTCGGCGAGCTCGCCGACGTGAAACGTCGCGCCGAGACCGTGCACAATTTCGCGTTTTGGTCCCCGGTCGTTGTGGTCGAGCACATGCACGTCGAGGCCGCGCAGTACGCCCATCATTGCGGCGAGCAAACCGATCGGGCCGGCGCCGGTGACGAGAAGCGTCTTCGGCGCCCAGACGCGGGAGCGGCGGCCGATGCGTTCGGTGTGATCCCATGCCTTGGCGACGATGCTGGTCGGCTCAACCAGGACGCCATTCAAGCCAAGTGACGGATCGAGCTTGACCAGGAACTCGGGCTCGACGCGGAAAAATTCCGAGCCGTAACCGTCGCGCTCCTTGATGCCGCGTTCGGTGTAGCGGCCGTTGCGGCACATGTCCCATTCGCCGGCGGCGCAGCACGGACATGGCACCGGATCCGGACGGCGCACGATGCCGACAACGAGATCGCCCGGTTTGAATTCGGAGCTCGCGGGCGCGTGCTCGACCGTGCCCAAGGATTCGTGTCCGATGATGAGGCGTTTGCGGGCCGGCGGCGCCCAGCCATACCGACCGGCGACAATCTCCCGATCGGTGCCGCATACCCCGAGCGCCAGCGTACGCACCAGCACGGCGCCGTCGGATTCCGGCGGCTCCGGGACGTCTTCGACCCCGGCTGAATCTGCGATGCCTGGCGCAACGGTGAGCGCGCGCATGCTTTCAACCCCGCAAGAATATGCGCAACCGCGCTTTTGCTGCGCGCCGCCGCGCCCGCGCGCCCCCGATGAAACGCCCGTTCTGGAACAAAGTTCCGCGCAGCGGAACTGCTGTGCACGCCGCGGGTTGCATTGGGTTACGGCGTAGCCACCGCAAAAGGCGCAACGCCGCCCTCAAGTTGAAGATCGCATCGATCCACAGCAGCAAAATTCAGCAGCACGACACGGCAACAGCACATGACGATGCTCGGACAGAAACATTGGGCCATTGCGGAAGGCTATATTCCATCGCAAAGCTCATTCTCCGATCCGGCGCTGATCTCGCATGAGACTGCCTGCATTCTCAACGCGGGTGACGTACCCGCGCATGTCCGCATCACCGTGTTCTTCGCCGATCGCGAACCGGTCGGCCCTTACCTTGTCACTGTCGAGCCCCGCCGCACGTTGCACCTGCGGTTCAACGATCTCGACCGGCCCGCACCGATCCCGCGCGACACACCATATTCCTCGGTATTCGAATCCGATGCGCCGATTGTCGTGCAGCACACGCGGTTGGATTCCCGGCGTGCCGAGGTGAGTTTGCTCTCCACCGTCGCCTATGCCGAGGCTTCGCCGCGCTAGCGCACCGATCGCTTGCGGTTCTCGATTGTCGCGGCGATCCCGTCAATTAAGGCGGCGATTTGAGCACCGGCGATTTGAGCACCGGCGATTTGAGCACCCTTGGGTGCAGCGCATCACAAATCGGGAACAAAATTCTGCCATCCGGGTTAAAGGACCACCTGGAGGAGTCCCCGTGAACGTTGTGGTGGTGTCGAACCGCGTCGCGCGGGCAAAACCTGATGAGCCGTTGGCAGGCGGTTTGGCCGCGGCTCTTCTGCCCATGGTGAGGGATTCCGGCGCGATCTGGGTCGGATCGAGCGGGCAGAGCAGCAGCGATGCCTCGCAAGCACGCGGTTCATTCGCGCGCATTGAAGCTCTTGGCACCGGCGCGCTGGCGACGGTCGACATGCCGGCCAAGCATTATCGCGGCTTTTACGAGGGTTTCGCCAACTCGGCGTTGTGGCCGGCGTTACACTCGCGCGCCGACCTTATTCATGTCAGCGCCGACGATTACGCCTCCTACCGCGAGGTCAATGCGTTTATGGCGCGGGCGCTGTTGCGCTTCAACACGCCCGAGACGCTGTTTTGGATTCAGGACTATCATTTTCTGACGCTGGGCGCGGATCTGCGCCGCCTCGGCATCGAACGTCCGCTCGGCTTTTTTCTGCACACGCCATGGGCAGACCGCCGCACCATAACCGCCGTGCCGCATCACGCCGAAATCGTGCAGGCAATGCTCGCTTACGACCTCATCGGTTTTCAGACCGTAGAGGATCGGCAGAATTTCGAGGACTACTTGCAGGCCGAACTCGACTTCAACGTCGTCGACGGTACCGTCGCCTCGGACTGGGGATTGACCCAGCTCGCGACTTTCCCGATCGGGATCGATGTCGACGAATTTGCCGCGCGCGCGATCAAGGCAATGGGCCGTCTCGAAGTTACGCGCTTAAGGGAAAGCCTGCGCGGCGTCAAGCTCGTGCTCGGAGTCGATCGCCTGGATTATTCGAAAGGGCTCGCCAACAGGATGCGTGCCTTCGATCGCATGCTTGAGCTCGAGCCGGGCTTCAAACGCGCGGTCTCATTGTTGCAGGTCGCCGTTCCATCCCGCGGCAACATCAAAGTCTACCGTGAGCTCAAGGCCGAGCTCGCCGCTCTGGTCGGCGAGGTGAACGGCCGGCATGGCGAAGTGGACTGGATGCCGATCCGCTATCTCAACAAAGGATTTTCGCAGCTAACGCTCGCCGGTTTCTATCGCGTGGCGAGCGTCGGTCTGGTCACCCCGCTGCATGACGGCATGAATTTGGTGGCCAAGGAATATGTTGCGGCGCAGAATCCGCTCGACCCGGGCGTGCTGGTCCTGTCGTCCTTTGCCGGCGCGGCGCGAGAGCTTGATACGGCGGTCCTGATCAATCCTCACGACATCGACGGCATGGCGCGGCAGCTGGCCGTGGCGCTGCATATGCGCGTCGAAGAACGGCGCGAACGCTGGCAGGCCATGGTGCGCAAGCTCAAAGCGTCATCCGTGCAACATTGGTTCTCCGACTTCCTTCATACCCTTGCCGACATCCGCCGCACGCCGCTCCAAGCGGCGACACGGCCGATCGTTCTGCAACTGGCGAACCGCAAAGCGGCCGCCAGCTGAACCACAGGTGCCGCCACAACAAAGTATTTACCGTATGTCGCCATAGTTCCCGCCAAATCGGTGCGGTGGGTCGCGTGGAGAGTGCGATGTCGGCCTCATTGAAGATCGACGGACTGGCGATCGGCAGACTGGCGCGCGGTGTTCAGCTTCAGCGGACGGCATCCAAGCTGCGCCGCCTTGCGGCCGGCGCCGCGGTGATTGCGGGGTTGGGCATTGCCCTACCGGCAATTGCGCAGGGCGCAAAGATCGCCCCCCAAGACCCCTCCCGCCCGCATGTCTATCTGATGCGCGGCCTGATGAATATTTTCTCTCTTGGCATGGACCAGCTTGCCACCCAGGTAGCCCGCAACGGGATCGAAGCAACCGTTTATAACCATTCGGTCGCCGAAACGGTGGTGCAGACAATTGTGCAGAAATACCACGGCGGCGACCACGGCCCTTATATTCTCGTCGGCCATTCACTCGGTGCCGACGCGGTGATGACGATGGCGGCACAATTGAATCTTCAAGGCGTGCCCGTGGCGCTGATCGTGCCGTTCGACGGCACCGCATCTTATGCCGCCCCCGGCAATGTTTCCTGCGTGCTCAATCTGACGCAGCGGAGATACGCCTATGTGCAGGCGGGCGCGGGCTTTCACGGCAAGCTGTCGAATGTCGATGTCTCGAGCGATACCAGCGTCGATCATTTCACCATCGACAAATCACCGCGACTGCAGGGCATAGCTCTGACCGCGATCTTGCAGGCGGCGCATGGGCAGTCGTGCCGGCCGGTCGGCGGCCCGCCGACGGTGGCGCGGGCCAAGGAGCCGCAAGTAGCCAAGGAGATCGCGCCCAAGGAGATCGCGCCGAAGGAGAGCGCATCCAAAGAGGCGGCGCCAAACAAGAGCGCCTCGGCAAGCAAGACTACCTCGCCAAACAAGAACGCTTCGCCGAATAACAGCGCTGCGCCGGCCAAGAGCGCTGCGTCAGCCAAGAGCGCCGCGCCAGCCAAGAGCGCCTCGCCGATAGTGAGTTCGGGCTCGCAGGGCTAAGCGAACGGATTCCCGGATTAGCGGCGCACCGCTTACCTGCCGCGCCGCTGCAGGAAAGACTATCTTCTGAACATCGCGCGCGTCTTGGCTCTGATCGAGCGCGTAGTCTGCAATCCCGCAGCGCGCGCTGCCTGCTGCAGGCCGCGGCGGATCTCGTCCCGCTTCTCGTGAATCGACGCAATCACCGGACCGGTCGGCAGTCCGAGACCAACCAGCGCGGCTTCGGAGAGTTGCAAGCTGGCTTCGATCGCTTCCGGCACCGCGTCGGTGGCGCCGAGGCGATAGAGATGACGTGCGTGATCGGCATCGCGCGCCCGCGAAACAATCAGCACATCCGGCCGCATGGCGCGGACATGCTCGACCACCAGATCGATCAGCTCGCCGGCATGGATGGTGATAATGACGCCGGCGGCGCTGGCTAAGCCGCAAATTTCGAGAAACTTCGGATCGGCGGCGTCGCCATAATAAACGTCGTGGCCATCACGGCGGTCGCGGGTCACCGTCGAAGCATCGAAATCGGCAGCGATATAGGGAATGCCATGCTCATTCAGCAGTCCGCATACTACTTTGCCGACACGGCCATAGCCGACGACGATCGCATGACTTTGCCGAACGCTCGGCCGCGCCGCCAGCTCCGGCGGCGCAGCGGCGGAGCGCAAGCGGGATGCGAAGTGCCGCGCGACAAAGGACAATAGCGGTATCAATGCCATCGTCACCGAAGTGACGGTGAGTACAAAAGTGGCTGTGGCGGAATCGATCAGGCGTAATTGCGAAGCCATTGCAATGCCGACGAAGGCGAATTCGCCGCCCGCCCCGAGCAGGAGTCCCATTTCGACCGCGACCGGCCATGACACACGGAACAGTTTGGCGAGACCGACGATGACAAGCGATTTGAGGGCAATTAGTCCGAACACGCCGCCGGCCAGCAACAGCGGCTCGCGCAACAATTCGCGCACGTCGATGTCCATGCCGACGGTGAAGAAGAAAATTCCAAGCAACAGGCCCTTGAACGGATCGATGGTCGCTTCAACGGCGCGGCGGTATTCGGTCTCGGCGAGCAGAAGCCCTGCAACGAAGGCGCCCAGTGCCATCGACAGGCCGGCCTGATTGGTGATGACGCCGGCGGCGATGACGACGAACAGCGCGGTCGCGATGAAAAGGTCGCGCGAGCGCGTGGAGGCGACCAGCCGAAACAGTGGCTGCAGCAGAAAGCGGCCGAAAATGATGATAACGGCAAGCGCGATGGCCGCCTGCATCACCGCATTGCCGACGCTGGCAAGCACCGAACCTTGCGGGCCCGTGGTGAGAAGCGCGATGAAGATGAGGAGGGGAATAACCGCGAGATCCTGCGCCAGCAGGACGGCAAAGCTCGCCCTTCCGACATTGGTCTTTAGGCGCTCCTGCTTCGATAACAGTTCGAGCACGATCGCGGTGGAAGACAGCGACAGGCTCGCCCCGAGAATGATCGCTTCCGAGGGCGTCTTTCCTGAATAGACGGCGAGCGCGGCGAGCAGCCCCGTCGTGATCAGAACCTGCAGTCCGCCGAGCCCAAGCACCAGGCGACGCATCGTCATCAGCCGGTGCAGCGACAGTTCAAGGCCGATCAGGAACAACAGAAAAACAACGCCAAGCTCGGCGATGCCGGCGACGTCCTCGGCGTTACTTACGGTGAACCAGAACAGCGCCGGAAAGGATTGAATCAGCGAACCCAGTCCAAGTGGCCCCAATAGTGCCCCGGCGGCCAGATAGCCGAGCACCGGGCTAAAACCGAGCCGGCTGACGATCGGCACAACAATGCCCGCCGTGCCGAGCACGACGAGCGCGTCGCTATAAGCCGCCACATTAATAGTCGAGGCCATGAACAACTCCAGCTCGTCCAGTCGCCGAGCCCACCATGACGCAAATCATAATCGATCCAACACGGTCTCGCCGCTGTTTTGCAGGCTCGGCCCAGCGATGAACGTGTGATTGTTTCGCCACATCGCGATAAAATCCGCCCGCGCCTGCCGCAAAAGCAGAAACTGCCGCCTGATCCGCGTCAATGGCTTTGATCTGCTTTTGATACGGTTGGCGCAATCCGGTCTTTATGCGCTACTATGATGATGCGTCGGGGTAGCGCGTGGACCTTTCGGGAAACATTCCATCCACGGCACCACGGGCTTGGGGGTCGACGTTCTCGTAGCAACCGGCATAAGGCGGGCAGGCCCGGGCTTGATCGCGGACGTCGTC
>WNGG01009966.1_pt1 | contig 13942 bp, 9 predicted proteins | sample 5400661 | NCBI WGS metagenome assembly WNGG01 (sample SAMN13153372, study PRJNA577476) | soil metagenome | isolation source: 100 cm soil or saprolite under Garry oak tree replicate 1 | place: USA:California | collected 2016-06-15
AACGCTGCACGCGATCGGCGCGGTTTTTGCCGCAGACGGATTTGCTGGAACCAAGACCTGGGCGCACACGGAGGGCGGCGCGACTCCACTGTTGATTCTGTTTGACAGCAACACCGGCGCGCTGAAGGCGATCATCGAAGCGTTTGCGTTTGGGCAAATGCGAACGGCGGGGGCGTCAGCACTGGCGACGCGATGGCTTGCCGCTGAAGACGCCGATGAGCTTGGGATCATCGGAGCTGGGAAGCAGGCGATCTCGCAAGTTGCGGCGGTGATGGCCGTTCGGCCGATCAAACGGGTCCGCGTATTCAGTCGCGATGCACAGCGCCGCGCAGCCTTCGCGTCACGCGTGAGTGAAGAATTCCAGACTAGAGCTGTCGCCGCAAGCAGCATTGCTGAAGCGGTGCACGCAGCACCGATCATCACGGTCGTTACACGAGCTGCGGAGCCTATCTTACATGGTGAGATGGTCGTGCCGGGCGCACATATTAACGCAGTCGGCGCCATCGTGCCAAGCAAGGCGGAGATAGCGCGCGACGTTTTGTCGAGGTGCAACCAAATTGTTGTTGACAGCGTGCCTTCTGCGCAGAAGCTCGCGAAGGAATTGATCGATTATCTCGGTCCTTACCAGGCAAATTGGCGACGCGTGCGCTCACTGGCTGAGGTTGTTTCAGCAAGATTGCAGCGAGACTCCGGTGACGACATAACTCTGTTCAAGTCGCTTGGCATGGGCATCTCGGACCTGGCGCTGGGAATTGAGCTTTACCGAAAAGCCGTGCAGGCTGGCGTAGGTCGGAGTCTTCCGCATCCTCAGAAAGTCCGGCCTGTATTGACAATTGCTAAGAGGAAATGAAATGCAACGAGCACCGTTCAAATTCATCGACCGATCTGGACTCAACGAAGGGCCGCTGAGATTTCCCGATCCAGTCGTGATCAAGAAGCAAGCGATCGACGCCGAAGTAGAACGACTCGCGAGCTCACCTGAGCCTGGGAACGGTCGGCGTGTTTCGATGGTAGTACACCCGGAGACTGGCGTCGGCAATGGGCTGACGCATGGGATCGGTGTTTCAATCTGTGTGTTGAAACCCGGCGAGCGAACGCGACCGATCCGCCATAATTCATCACTTGTGAACTTTTGCATTCGAGGCGCGGGACACACGACGATCGGAGGGAAGAGAATTGACTTTAAACAGTTCGACGCGTGGACAACACCACCTTGGGCTGTATACGAGTACTCCAACGGCTCTAACGACCTGCAAGTGCGATTTACTTATAGCAACTCGCCTCTGCTTGAAAAGCTGAACGTCCACATTGTTGACGAGAATCCGATAGCGGAACCGGCGCTTCTAGAGGCTGATTTGAAAGAATCAGACGATGAAGGCGGCGCCAGAGAGAGTCCGTTCGGCGTGTTTCAATTGACTGAAGACGGCGCTTGGCTGATGCCGTATGAGAAGCTGATCAACCCTGGGTCCGTCGAACTGAAGCCGTTGTATTGGTCCTGGGAAAAGGTGAGGAACGAATTGGATCGACTTCGAGCGCTTGGAAAGAGCTACGCGGGTCGTCGCTTATATCTTCTATACGATCCCGCGACCGGGCGGACGAACGGCACGACGAACAATTTCTTCGCGACCATCACGATTCGTCCGGCGAACATCGCCGATCGTCCACATCGCCACGTATCGGCCGCAATCAACTATTACTTTGCCGGGAGCGGTTACAGCGTAGTGGAAGGAAAGAAGTACGAATGGGCAGCCGGCGACCTGATGCTGAGCGCGCCTGGCTGGGCGATTCACAATCACGCGTCGAAGGATGAAGACGTTTATGAGCTGACAATTCAAGACCAACCGTTGCACATCGCGATGGGCTCGCTCCTATGGCAAGAAGACTTGAAGCGCGAGCCGAAGCTATTGGGCGTTGACAGCGGCTTCATTACCAACCGCGCGGCTGTGGTGAAATGATCAGGCTCAGAGACAAATTTCTCAAGGGTTCCTACCCGCCCGTCATCACGCCGTTCCGTGATGGGAAGGTGGACTTCGACAAGTTCGCGTCACTGCTAGAGCGTCAGGTCACTGAAGGCTCGCATGGAGTCGTGATTACCGGGACGACTGCCGAGCCGAGCAGCCTGACCTTCGAAGAACGAAGCGAGCTTGTCAAAGTCGCCGTCAACACAGTCGCTGGCCGTATTCCAGTCGTCGCCGCAACCGGTTCTCAGTCATACGAAGAAACAAGAGAGCTGACTGCCAGAGCCGAGCGAGCCGGTGCGGACGCGCTGCTGGTCGTTACTCCCTATTACATTCGGCCGCCTCAGGCTGGATTGATCGAATACTTCGTCGCGGTTGGCAAGCGCGCCTCGATTCCGCTGCTGATCTATCACATCCCTGGTCGGGCCGCTGTGTCCGTCCGCACCGAGACCGTGTTGAAGATTGCGGAGCAGCTTCCGAACCTTGTCGGGATGAAGCATGCGGCCGCAGAACTTGACTTCGTCAGCGAGCTGCTCTTGCGACTGGGAACCGAGTTTCGGATTTTTTGTGGGCTCGAGTCTTTAAGCCTCCCGATGCTTTCAATCGGAGCGGCAGGATTGATGAATGCTGTAGGAAACCTCGCTCCTCGCCGTGTCGCGCTGCTGTGCGAAGAAATAGCAAAGGGAAATCTTGAGGCGGCCCGCAAGCTACATTTCGATTTGTTTGAGTTGAATCAAGCGATCTTCATTGACACCAATCCTATTCCGCTGAAGTACATGATGTGGCGAACTGGGTTGCTCGAAAATGCGGAGGTCCGACTGCCGCTTGTGCCGCTCGATCAAAAGGAACAGCGAATGCTTGATAATATTTTGCGCCGCGCCGGGTTAGTGTAAGAGCTCCAGGTTCGCGGATTCACTAAGTACAGATCTGGTACACTCCCGCCTGTAATGAATACACCCAAACCAGTACCCTTCGCGCCTCGATAGGTCTACTCAGAAGGATCGACCTCTTCTTCGGAGTTTCACTTTCCTTTACAACCTACCCCGCTCAGGTAATCTTCCTTGCGAAATCTTCTTTTTTGGTTCTGAGCCATTTTGAAGGCGTAACAACACCCGCCTTTTTTGGCATTTGGCTTGCCGCCGCCTGACTGAGAACATCACCTTCCGAGATGTTCTATTCGGTTCGAACGATTCAGACCAAAGGAGATTCTCTCATGCCGCCAGTTGAGTGTTATTCGTCTGCCTTCAGAGCAGCGCTGGCCCAGCCGATTTACTAGCGAGACGTTGTCACCAGGGAACCTGGTTACTGTCGAGGAGGTCGATATGAACGCCACGAGAAAAGTTGTTTTGGTTATCGTTTCCATTCTCTTGACAATAAATACCGGATCCTTACTTGCTCAAACACAAAATTCTGTGGGCGGGTCTGCAAACGGGGGCAGCGCCAACGTGACAGCGACCGTTGCCGGGATAAACGCCAGCGCGACTGTGCTGCCAATAGCCCCTGTGAACCTACCACCTCAAGGTGGGTCGTTCACTAATCAAGTGGCAAGCGTGTTTGCTGAGCTCAGCGCGCCCGGCGTGCTGACGGTCATGTCCACCGGGGCTGTAGTCAATACAACATCCGGCTCTGTGACTCAAAGCTCTGCCCATGCAGAGAGCAGTTCCACGGTTAACAACCTCAACCTCCTTAACGGATTTGTGACGGCGGCCACGATCCGTTCACAGTCGAGCAGCGACGGTAACGGCGCTTCAGCCTCCAGCAGCGCGGCCGGATCACTCGCGAATTCGTTGAGAATAGCTGGCACTCTTTACGAGCAATCGGAATTCGCCCCCAATACCAGAGTCTCTGCCAGTGCAACGATCCAGGCCAATGTTAATGGCTTGCCGGTGCTCGTGCCGGTAACCGGGACAGTTATCATCAACGAGCAGATAGGAGGCGGCAACGGTACCACAGCCTCGTCACTGACAGTGAACTTCCTGCACGTAACCGTAAGCGGGTCCGTAGCGGGTTCCATCTCGCTCAACGCAAACATCGTCGTCGCGTCTGCATCAAGCAGCGTGAGCTTCGCTGCCCCGCCTCCGCCGACTAATCATCCGCCGGCTCTAAGCGTGCCGGGCCCTCAGACCGTACAAGCCGGGACCACCCTGAACTTTGGAGTCACAGCGACAGACCCAGATGCAGGGGACAGTGTCACTATCAGCGCTTCAAATGTTCCTCCACACGCGAGCTTCAGCCAGACGAGCGGCAATCCCGCAAGCGGCCAATTCAGTTTCACTCCTGATTCGTCGCAGGTCGGGACCATCACTGTCGGTTTCACCGCGACGGATAATCACGGCGCATCGACACCTGGCTCTGTGCAGATCACTGTGACAAATTCGCCCCCGCCCCCAACAAATCACCCGCCGACGCTCAATCTGCCCGGGCCGCAGGTCGTTCAAGTCGGCGCCAATTTGAGGTTCAGCGTATCAGCGTCTGATCAGGATGCCGGTGATACAGTAACCCTCAACGCCTCCAACATTCCGACGGGCGCGAGCGTCACGCCAAACCCCTCAACTGGTAACCCTGCGAACGGGCAAGTGAGTTTTACTCCCGCTTCGTCGCAAGCAGGACAAACCTTCACGATCAATTTCAGCGCCACTGACAATCATGGCGCGGGTGCTTCCGGCTCGGTGCAGATCACAGTCACCAGCAGCCCTCCTGTAAATCACCCTCCGATAATAAGCGTGCCGGGACCGCAAACAATCGAGGTCGGAAAGCTCCTCGCGTTCACCGTTACCGCGAGCGACCCTGATGGCGACGCCGTGACTCTTAGCGCCGGAAACCTCCCGGCTAATGCAAGCTTCAATGCCGCAACCGGAGGATTCAGCTTCACTCCATCAAGCGCGCAAGCTGGTTTGACCCTGATTGTGTCTTTCACCGCCACCGACACCGCGGGAGCATCGGCAAGCGCCTCTGTGCCAATCACCGTGACCGCTTCGACCGGCGGCGGGCTTCTTGGTCCGCCCATCATCAGCGTTCCCCCGAGTCCAATCATCATCGAAGTAGGCAAGACGCTAACCTTCATGGTTTCGGCTACGTCTCCAGTACCGAACTGCTCGGTATCGATCTCGGCATCTGGCTTACCGGCGCACGCGGGCTTTGATGCGTCAAACCAACGGTTCAACTTCACGCCCACCGAGGATCAGAAAGATCGATCTTTTGTTGTAACGTTCACTGCGATAGACTGCGCCGGTCAGACTGCAACTGCGACGGTGACGATAATAGTGATTTTTCCACAAGTTTCGGGAATCAACGCAGGGCGTATTTGCGTTCCCGTAACGAAGATTTTCTTCGACACAGCTCCTGTAGACGGCAGTTGCGGGTTTGTCACCGTTTCCCTAACGAACGCTGGGGCAGGGACACTCCGGATTACGTCACTGGCATTGGCCGACGGAACGCACTTCCGCGTGGAAGCCCCCGGGAACGTTCCGATGCTGCTCCAATCCGCCGGTGTAATGGAAATCAAGATTATGTTCCAACCCAAGAGTCGAGGTACGCAGTTCGATACCTTGACGATCAACACCGACGATCCGAATCAGCCAACGATAACGATCGTCTTGAAAGGAAAAGGAGGTCAATAAGTCGCCCCTGGGATCTGGGAAGTTGAGTTCGAGTTTCGACTCGTAACCAACTTCCCAGGTCCCTGTTTTCTGGGTCAAGGAAGCAGTCATCTCATCGACCCTTCCAACACGGACTGCGTTTCTCAAGAAAGGCCCCCATCCCTTCCTGAGCATCCTCAGTCATCGCGTTTAAGCTCATAACTTCCTTTGCATACGCGTAAGCCTTAGGCTGATCCAAATCGATTTGCGTGTAGAAGGCTTGCTTTCCGACGGATACCGTGAGTGCACTCGCTTCCGCGATCCGTTGTGCCAGCGCATAGGTTGCCTCTCTAAGTCGTTCAGCCGCAACCACGCGGTTGACCAGGCCCCATTCCAGGGCCGTCGGCGCATCAATAGGTGTTCCTGTGAGTAGCATCTCAAGCGACCGCTTGCGACCGATCGCGCGGGTGAGCGCAACCATTGGTGTCGTGCAAAACAAGCCTATCCGCACACCCGGCGTCGAGAACTGACTCTGTTGGGAGGCGATCGCAAGATCGCAGGTGGCAACCAACTGGCAGCCGGCGGCGGTCGCGATTCCCTGGACTTCGGCGATAACGGGCTGAGGAATGCCTTGTACTGTTGCCATCAATTCGGCGCACACGTCAAACACGTGCCGGTACTCGCCAAGCTCGCGGTCTATCAGCTCACTCAAGTCGTGTCCGGCAGAGAATGCCGGTCCGATTGCGGCGAGAATGATCGCACGAATCTCCGCGTTCCGGCCCAACGCACGAAAAGAATCGATCAGCTCTTCCATCAGGGCAAGCGATAACGCATTGCGGCGATCCGGTCGATTCATCGTGACGATCGCGATCGGGGCATCTGCTTCGACCAGCAAGTATTCGTAAGATCTCATAAGTCCTCCAAGAGATCACAAGATCGTGTTAGTTCGATCTCGCTAATGCTCAGCACCAGCGTACTTCTTCTCTCCCGCCTCAACCCATATCGGCAGACGATTTTGCCTTGGTGGCAGGGGGCACGTCGCGAACTTCGTGAACGCGCACGGTGGATTATGGGCTTTGTTGAAGTCGATGATTACTTTGCCGTCTGCGCCTGGCGGATCGGCGTAAAGATAACGCCCAGCGCCGTAAGTTTCTTTCCCGCTGGTCTGATCGGCGAAAATGATGAACAGTTGCTTCGAATCTTTTTCGAGCACCGGATCGACTCGGAGCCTCTTCCCGTTAGCCTCGAAGGTCAGCGCGCCCGGCGAGGTCATGTCATCGATTATACCCAGCACGTTTGCTATTGGAATAAGCTTCACGGGGTCGTAGGTTTCATACTTCGCTTCGATTCTCCATTTCGAATCGGTGGGATAATAATTCAAACCCGCGAAGCGAGAGCGCGCCGGATTCTTCTTGTCCTTCACTCGTAAGCCAAGCCTCTCGCCGCGCTTTATGACAAAGAAGCTGAGCGAGCTGAGCTTCAACACTGTGGGTTTGCCGTCTGCATCCGACTTGAGCACAAGCTTGCGCACAGTCTTGCCCTCTCTTGTGACGCCGGCGCCGCGCCTTGCCTCAAGCTGCACGATACCATTGTCGAGCCACAGGACGCCCGCAGACTTGGGCGCTCTAGCTTTCGGCAAGACAATATCTTTGGACGGGCTGCTGCCGATTGTGTTCTTGCCTTCCTTCAGCCAAAAGAGTCCCACGAGGGTTGTCCACCCGTCCTCTCCGCTGATTTCTTTGAGGCGTTCCGCGCGCCACTTCGCGATCTGTTCGTCGTAAGAAGGATTATCTGGTATGTGAATCGCTGGATTCGCAAAGGCCACGCCGAGAAAAATACTTATCAGTCCCAGAGCGGGTGGCATCTTCGCAGTCATCGCATAAATCCCGCGTGAGTGTTTGGCCTTGCTCAGACTGATGATACTACACAAACGAAGGCGCCATGAAACTGGAGCGTCGAAAGTGGTCAAACGACAACGAAGAAAAGGCGCGACGGTAATATGGTTCTTCTAACGTGCTACTTCAGTTGGCCGACTTCCGCAGGAAAGCGGGAGTGTTGAAATCAGGCGGAGCATCCGGATTATCGCTGTTTGATTTGCTGTTGCCTGCACGCGCGGCCAAGAACGACGAATCACCCGGTTCCGACTTGCTCGATGCGGCTGCCAGGTTAGTCGCGATCACAGTGATCTTCATTGCGCCGCTGAGTCCTTCGTCGATTACGGCGCCGAAAATGATATTTGCTTCGGGATCGGCAGCGTCGTGGATCAAATCCATCGCTTCGCTAATTTCGATCAGTGTCACGTCAGGACTGCCGGTTACGTTTACTAATAAAGCTTTAGCGCCTTGAATTGAAGCCTCTTCCAGCAATGGACTCGAGATGGCTCGTTGCACCGCCTCGATTGCACGATTCTCGCCCGATGCTTGTCCGGTTCCCATCAAGGCGACGCCTTTGCCTTTCATTACAGTTTCGACGTCGGCGAAGTCCACGTTTATCAAACCCGGGAGGGTGACGATATCAGAAATGCCTCGCACTGCCTGTCTCAAGACGCCGTCGGCAAGACCAAATGCTTCGAGGAAGGGAATAGCTCTTGCGACCGACTGCAGCAGCCGCTCGTTGGGAATAGTGATGACGCTGTCGACGCAACCCCAGAGCTCGGCAAGAGCGTATTGGGCGAACCTCTCTCGTTGACGACCCTCGAACAAAAACGGCTTGGTGACGATTCCGACAGTCAAAGCGCCCAACTCGGTTGCAAGACTTCCGATGATAGGTGCCGCTCCCGTCCCGGTGCCTCCGCCCAGCCCGGCCGTCACAAAAACCATGTCAGCGCCCTCGATGGCCTCTACTAGCGTGTCAGTATCTTCGAGCGCGGCCCGCTTGCCGATCTCAGGGTTCCCGCCGGCTCCCAGCCCACGAGTTAGCTCCTGGCCAAGCTGAATCTTGACGGCGGCACGCGAGTTTTTCAGAGCCTGGAGATCCGTATTGGCCGCGATGAATTCTACCCCTTCCATGCCGTCATCAATCATGCGATCGACGGCGTTGCCCCCGGCTCCGCCGACGCCGATTACTTTGATTTTCACGTCCTTTGACTGCGAATCGGCAAAGGTTATCCAGTCCGAGCCGAGAACGCCGGTTTCGTGTGAGAACATAGAGGCCTCCAATTCCAAACCTTTCGACAAGCCGCGCAACTGAACTGCGCTTTGCCCACAAACATTCCTCGTAAGTCCTAAAAAACGCAGGGGCCGCCATTGTATAAAACCAGTAGGGCTTGTCAAGCTTTCAGCAGCGCAAATTTTTTTTGAATTGCACAGTTTTTGTGCAATTAGTGTAAGTTCAAACACCCGCTACAACATGTTGTGATAAGAGCTGGCGGTCGAATGCCCAACACAAGATATTGTGATTGCAAGGCGCAGGCTGGCTGGCCGGTAAACAAATGCAAACAAGGGCACAGTTGCGCGAAGCCTGGAGCGGCGACACCGGGGACCTCGAAGCTGAGGTGTTTCTTTTAAGGTTATACTTTAGGTTGTTAACCTAAGCAGCGTCCGCGGCGTTTGTTTGCTTTGGGTGCAAAGCGTTTTTCCATGTTTGCCCGTGTTCTTATTTGACAAACATTGTATGCGCAAAGCTCGTACTGCGAAGTGATTCAATCGGGCAAGTCAGGGGTTACAGAATGAGGACGGTTCATTCGTTTTACATCGACGCGGCCAAGATCGCTTTGCAGTCCATCTTTGCACATAAGCTGCGGGCTTTCCTCACACTGATCGGGATAATCATTGGCGTCGCATCGGTGGTGGTTGTCGGGGCTTCAATTGACGGCCTAAACGCGTACGTGGTCGAGAAGATTTCTAAGATACTCGGCGCCAACCACTTTATGATTGCTCGAATCGCGCACGTCGGGAACATGACCCAGGAAGAGTGGGAAAAGATGATGAAGCGAAACAAGCGGCTTGACTGGGACGACCTCGACTGGCTAATCAACAAGTGCACGTCCTGCAAGGAGGTCGGAGCAGAGGCCGGCTGGCGAGTCGACCTGAAGCACGAAGGACAAGATCTGTTCGGCACACAAATCTCCGGCGTCACAGCTAACTTTGCCGAAATTGAAGACAAGATCATTTCGGAAGGGCGGTTTCTCCTCCCGCACGAAGTCGAGCACTCGACAATGGTTTGCGTGATCGGCATGGATATAAGGGAAAAGTTTTTTCCCGGGCTCGATCCGATCGGCCGCACGATCACTATCCAGGGGCTCCCGATGACGATCGTCGGAGTTGAAGATAAGCGCGGCTCAATGTTCGGCCAATCGCTCGACAACAACGCCTACGTGCCGCTGACAACCTTCCAAAGAATGTTCGGCCGTCGTCAAAGCTTGTCGCTTCACGGAAAGTCGCAGGACCGTGAGACGTTTGATCCCACGATCGAGCAGGCGCGGGTCGCCCTGCGAAACAAGCACAAGCTGAAGGGGGATGCGGAAGATGACTTCGGTCTTGTGAACGTCGAGCAAGTGAACAATCAAATCGATCAATTTACGGGAGCGATCACGCTGGCGGTCATTCCGATCACGTTTATCTCGCTTGTTGTCGGCGGAATCGTGGTCATGAATATTATGCTGGTCAGTGTGACCGAGCGGACGTTCGAGATCGGACTGCGGAAGGCTGTCGGCGCCAAACGCAAGCACATCCTTGTGCAGTTCCTGATCGAGTCATCGGTGTTGTGCGCGTTGGGCGGTGTACTGGGATTATTGCTCGCCTCCGGCGTCTCGTGGGTGATCAGGTCCGCAACGCCTGTTCCGATGAACATCACCATCTCAATCGCGGTGTCGAGCATCATCGGGATGCTCTTTGGAATCTATCCCGCGATGAAGGCAGCCCGGCTGGATCCGATCATTGCGTTGACGAAGAATTGAAGGGTAAACAGCGTGAAGCTGAAGTCGAGTTTTCAGAGTGAAGCATTCAAGATGGCGCTGGACAACGTCCGCGCGCACAAGTTCCGAAGCTTCCTCACAGTCCTCGGCATCGTGATCGGAGTGACCACAGTCATTGCGATCGCCTCGATTCTCACCGGGCTGCGAGGCAACCTGGTTCAATTCGTCGAGGAGTACGGCACCAACAACATCTACGCTTTTCATCTTTCGACCGGCATAAACTTTGGTCCGCGCGATCGCTCAGAGCGTACTCGAAAACCGTTGCGTCCCGAAGACGGCGAAGCAATACGAGAATTGGCGCCGGCGGTCCAGGACATCGCGAATGACGGATTCATCGAATGGAATTTCGATAAGACTATCACCCACGGCGGGCAGACCTATAAACAAGCTAACCTTGAAGGCGTGTCGGCAAACTACGGCACGATCACTAACATGTCGATTCAGGAGGGCCGGTTCATCAGCGAGATCGACGATCAACATCGGCGAGAGGTAATGGTGATCGGCAAAGGGGCGTCTGAGGCTTTGTTCCCGCGCGGGACACTGGCCGTCGGCAAGGAAGTGATGATGAATGGGCGGCCATATGAAATCATCGGTGTGCTTGAACAGAGAAAGGGAAGTCTGCTCGGCGAAACCGATGATAACCAGGTGCTCATACCTTATCGCACGCTGCGCAAAGTCTCGCCTCGCAGCGAGTGGATGATGCTGATAATTCGAGCGCACACGGGACAGCTTCGGCAGGCGCTCGACCAGGTAGAAGACATTCTGCGCCGGCAGCGCGGCGTGAAATTCGACGAGAAGAACAATTTTGATCTGACAACTGCCGACCGATTCATTGAACAGTTTGACAGCATCACGGCGATGGTGGGGCTGGTTGCAATCGCGCTTTCAAGCATCGGCTTGTTGGTCGGCGGAATCGGCGTGATGAACATAATGCTTGTGAGCGTCACCGAGCGCACAGCCGAGATCGGTATACGAAAGGCTATTGGCGCTCGCCGTCGCGACATCACCAATCAGTTCCTGTTTGAGGCAATGACGCTGACATTCTTGGGCGGAGTGCTGGGAGTGCTTCTCGCGATAGCGGTGAGTCAGATAATAATTCTTATATTTCCATCCTTGCCCGCGTCGATTCCGCTTTGGGCGGTTGTGACCGGTCTCGTTGTTTCAGCCGCCATTGGTTTGATCTTCGGAGTGTGGCCCGCGAGAAAGGCCTCGCGTCTCGATCCAATTGAAGCCCTCCGGTACGAATAACGGAAAATTGCGAGCATACTGAGCCCGTCTCACGGCTCAGCGTGCCTAGGCGTGAGTGCGCTGCACGATCTCCGTCCTATCCACAAAGGTGATTCGGGCTGCTCGATTCCGCAGTCGATACGTGCTAGCTTCACAGACAGCACAGAGAAGATTCCTATGACGAACTCTGACACAAACGCCATGTGGAGCTACCACAATCTGACCAAGCATTCTTCTCACAGCATTCGGGCGTCCAGGCATTACCTCGATTGGTCAAACCATCCATCGCCGTTCAAGAGCTATCAGAGAATTGAACCTTTAGCTTTGCCACACTCGCTGGTCCAGACGCTGGCCCCGGCGCTTGAGGTCGTTGCGTCAACCGGCGTTGAGTCCAACAAAGAAAAGAAACCTGACCTCTTGCAGCTTGCCAGCATCTTGTATTACTCGGCTGGTGTGACGAAACACAAAGCGTACCCAGGCGGTGTGATTTACTTTCGAGCGGCGGCGTGCGCAGGGGCCCTCTACCCAGTTGAAGTGTACGTCGTATGCGATGACATCGAAGGGCTCGCTGCGGGCGTTTATCACTTCAATCCCGCCGACTTCGCGTTGAGGCCGTTGCGCGAAGGAGACTTTCGCAGCGTTCTCGCTCGCGCGACAGGCGAAAACTCACAGGTCAGCAGCGCGCCTGTAACGCTGATATTCACGGGAATAAGCTGGCGCAGCTCGTGGAAATATCGCGATCGAGCTTACAGGTATCATTTCTGGGACAACGGGATGATTTTGGCGAATGTGCTCGCGATGGCCGCCGCGCACGAGTTGCCCGCCGAGATTGTGATGGGCTTCGTGGAGGCTGACCTGAACAAGCTTATAGGAATCGACGGTCAGCAAGAGCTGGTTTTGAGCCTGCTCACGCTAGGGCAGGTAGACGATGGTTTTCAGGAGAGTGTCTCTATTGATGCGCTTCCCGAACTGAGCTTCGAGGTAGCGCCTGTTTCTCGATTCCCAGTTGACTATCCTTCAATCCGCGAGATGCACCTGGCATCGTCGTTGTCTGATGTCGACGATGTGCATGCATGGCGCGGCACGAAGATCGACTTGTCTTCGCCTGCGCCCGAAGGCGAAGAGTTCAACCTCTCACCAACGCCCGATGAGACCTTGCCGAAGGAAGCCATCGAAGACGTGATCCAACGTCGCGCTTCAACGCGACGATTTGCGCGCAAGCCAATCACGCTTACTGACCTGTCGCTGATTATCGACCGCGCGACTCGCGGAATAAAAACTGACTTTCTGAAAGACGAGCGAAACCGCATCAATGACATCTACGCCATCGTAAACGCCGTGGAAGGGTTGCCAACCGGCGCGTATTTCTATCGCAACAAAACCCGCGCGCTTGAGTTGCTCAAACGAGGTGATTTCCGCGAGGAGGCCGCTTATTTGACGCTGGAACAGGACCTGGGCGGCGATGCCAGCGTGACGTTCTTTCTTATGGCCGACCTGAATCGCGTGGTTGAGTCGTATGGCAACCGGGGCTATCGCGCCGCTCAGATGGAGGCCGGAGTAATAGGGGGCAAGATGTATTTGGCGGCTTATGCGTTGAAACACGGAGCAACCGGTTTGACCTTTTATGATGACGATGTAACCGAATTCTTCTCGCCTCATGCGGCAGGCAAAAGTTGCATGTTGGTTGTTTCCGTTGGCATGCCAGGTAAGAGGCCTCTCGTGTAACGCAGACTTGGGTCTTTTGGGCGAGCGACGAGGCTGGTTCAATTTCTGGTTGGACTCGACAAAGAGTACATCGCGACCATCAAACTCGGTTACGCCACGGACACCCAAGACCTCACTGGGAAACATATTACACCACTTCGCTCATCGAATGAGTTGAGCCTTGAAGACGTTCGGCGAGTGTTGGAAAGATTCACTGGCCCCCAGCTTCAGACGCCGCCTATGTTCTCAGCAAAGAAGGTTGCCGGCCAGAAGCTGTACGTTGCAGCTCGCGCGGGCCGCGAGGTGAAACGTGAGCCGGTGAGGATCGAACTCTACGCTTTGGAGCTGATCGAAGAAGAAACAGCATTGAGGGCGAACGATGACGGCACGCGAGACTTTCGCGCAAAGGTGCGCTGCTCATCGGGAACCTATGTCAGGACGCTTGCTCACGATATCGGAGAGGCGCTGCGGGTGGGTGCACACTTAACTAAACTCAGACGCACCGGCGTGGGGCATTTTAAAGTGGACAGAGCGTTGACGTTGGATGAATTGGAAAGGAC
>WNGG01033211.1_pt1 | contig 13938 bp, 21 predicted proteins | sample 5400661 | NCBI WGS metagenome assembly WNGG01 (sample SAMN13153372, study PRJNA577476) | soil metagenome | isolation source: 100 cm soil or saprolite under Garry oak tree replicate 1 | place: USA:California | collected 2016-06-15
GGAGCGGCGACTTCTCGCTGGACGATCCGGACGACGACGAGCCCTGGCGGGGCGGAGGGGGAGGGGAACTCCTGGCATGAACCGATTCTACGCGATGGTGGCTATACTCGCGGTCGTGCTCGGCATCGCGGTGTTTGCCCTGCTCCGCACCGGCGGCACGGCGCCGGCCGCGGCCGCGGGGGCGCCACCGACGGTCGTCGACGATGGATTTCGCGGCTACACACTCGGGCAGGGGACTGCCCCGGTCGAGATCACAGAGTATCTCGATTTCGAATGCCCGGTGTGCGCGTCATTCGCCACCATCCAGATGCCGACGATCAAGGAGCAGCTGATCAACACCGGCCGGGTGCGGTGGCGCTACCGGGACTACCCGCTGCCGATTCACAAGTACTCGCGCTTCGCCGCGCACGCCGCGCAATGCGCCGGCACGCAGGGCAGGTTCTTCGAGATGCACGATCAGTTGTTCATTCATCACCAGTGGGCCCAGACGGGCAAGGATCCCTCCGATCTGTTCCGGGGCTTCGCGCAGGCGGCGGGCGCCGACCTCAAGGCGTACGACGCCTGCATGGAAGCGGGCCGGTACGCCCAGCGCGTCGAGTTCAGCCGCCAGGAAGGCGATCAGATGCTCGTGGACGGCACGCCGACCTTTTTTGCCAACGGCAAGAAGCTCGAGTTCCGCCGGCTGCCGGGGTCGGACGATTTCAAGGTGATCGTCGACAGCATCATCGCGCATTCGCCGCCGAAGCCGAAGCCGCGCTGATGCGGCATCGCCAGGCGATCGCGCTGCTCGCGCTCGTCGGCCTGTTCGTCGCGCTCTATCTCTGGCTGCATGCCCTCGGCTTCGGCGGGGCGATCAAGTGCGGTGCATCGGGTGGGTGCGAAGTCGTCCAGACGAGCCATTGTGCTTTACGATCTATTTGACCTATCTCGAGCTCTTCGCGATCCACGCCATCTGTCGTTGGTGCGTGGGCTCGGCGGTGATCATTGCGGCGATTTGGATTGTGGCTGTTGCCGCCCTTCGCCGCCCCCTCGCCGCCCCTTCGCCGCCTACGTCTCCTGAGATTCGTACTGGTCCCGTAGCTTAGCCAGCTTCCACTCCAGCACCCGGTCCCAGGGCCGGCTCCACTCCAGTTGCTTCGCCCAGTCCGCCCAATAACCTTCCGGGTCCCGGCGCGCCCGCTCGTGCGCGGTCGTGTCGCGCACGTGGGCCTGGGCGGTGAAGGATGCCGGGGGAGGAAAACGCCGTTGCTCGTCGAGGAGAGTTTCGATCCGGTCTGTGGCCATGATTCGGGATATTAAGGAAGAGGGTGAGTCTAGCAAGTTGCACCGTGCCGCTCGCTATGCGGCAATGCGCGTGCGTGAGCAAGCTCACGAGTTTAGGTCAACCGCTTGATCCAGCACGGCTTAGACGGTATGGCACTGGAGTCGCATACACGGCCACGGGAGGAATTATGTCATCACCCGTGGAGCACACATTGATGTCTACGCGCCCGATGGAAAAGACGATCGCGGCACCGGAGCGGCTCGATCTCGAGTCCCGCACCGCGTTTCGCCGCGCTGCCGGGGAGGTGCTGGACCTGCTTGCCGAGGGGGCCGGCCGCCTGGTGATTGATCTGTCCGGGACGCGCTCGGTCGACAGCGCCGGTCTTGGCGCCTTGATGCTGATCCAGCGTAAGGCCGCCGAGCGCCGCCAGACGGTGTGCCTGCGTGGCGCGAACGAGGAGCTGCGTTTCCTTCTCGTGCTCACGAAGTTGGACGACCTGTTCGAATTGGAGACGGGCGTTTCCTGAGGTAGATTGGCTCGGATGGCGCCCCCCCCGTCGCCGCGCAAGGTCCTTTTCGTCGAAGACGAAGCCGCACTGCAATACTCCTACGAGCGGTTCTTTAAGGGCAAGTACACGATGGCCTACGCGCCGAACGGCGCGGAGGCCATGCGTCAGCTCGGCAGCTTCGAGCCCGACGTCCTCGTGCTCGACATGCGGTTGCCGGACACCGACGGCATCGAGCTGTTGCAGCGCATTCGCGAGACGCGGCCCACGCTGCCGGTCGTCGTGACGACGGCGTACGTGAGCATGGAGCCGCTGATGAACGTGCTCGACCTGGGCCACAGCCGATACCTCGTCAAACCGTACGAATTGAGCGAGCTCGCCGCCGCGATCGATGCTGCGGGCTGAGGGCCTCAAACACCGCTTCGGTGCGGTCAGGGCCCTCGACGACGTCTCCTTCAGCGTTCAACGCGGGCAAACCCTCGCCGTGTTCGGTCCGAACGGCGCAGGAAAGACGACCCTCCTCAAGGTGCTCGCCGGTCTCATTCAACCGCAGCGTGGTAGCGCACACGTGGAAGGCGGCCGCCGCGCCATCGGGTGGATCGGGCACCAGCCACAACTCTACGCGCAGCTCACCGTGCGCGAGAACCTCCGGTTCTGGGCATCGCTCTACGATGTGTCCGCGCCGGGCGACCTCCTGACGCGGTTGGGACTGGACGACCACGCGGATCGTCCCGTGCGCGCGCTATCGCGGGGGCTGGTACAGCGCGTCGCGATCGCCCGGGCGCTGGTGCACGACCCGACGGTTCTGCTGCTCGACGAGCCGTTCACCGGCCTCGACCGCGTCGCGGCCGAGGCGCTGCGCCGCCTTCTGGGCGACGTGATGAAACAGGGTGGTGCGTCTGTTCTGGTGACACACAACGTCGAAGAGGGAACGGAACTCGCGACGGACGTCGCCTTCATGCGCGCCGGCCGTTTCGTCCATTTCGCGCCGCGCGCCGGCCGTGGACCTGAGCAGGTCGCGGCGGAGTATCGCAGTGCGATCGCCTGATCTGCTGCGCCATGCCTGGATCGTCGCGGCCAAGGACCTGGCGGTCGAGTTTCGGGCGCGCACCGGCATTCTCTCCGCCGTCGTTTTTGTCGTGCTGGTCTTGATGGTATTCAACTTTGGGCGCGATCCCACCGCTGTTTCCAACCTTGTGCTCGCCCCCAGCATCTTATGGGTGACCTTCACGTTCGCGGCGATACTCGCGTTGAACCGCGCCTTTCAGCTGGAGCTGGAGAACCAGGCACTCGATGGATTGTTGCTCTCGCCGATCAGCCGCAGCAGCATCTACCTTGGCAAGCTGCTCGCGAACCTGTTGTTCGTCGCCGCGGTCGAAGCGGCCGGCGTGCCGCTCGTCGCGCTGTTCTTCAACGTCGACATGTGGGTGCACATCACGCCGCTCGCACTCATCATCACGCTCACGACGATCGGGTTCGTCGCGGTTGGCACATTGTTCAGTGCCATGACGGTGCGCACGCGGTTCGCGGAGCTGCTACTCCCGGTCGTGCTGTTGCCCTTCATGATTCTGCCGCTCGCGTGGGCGGCGCTCGCGACGACGCATGTCTTCGCGGGCCGTCCCTTGAGCGAGGTCCGCGACTGGCTTAAGATGCTCGCGGTCTATGACGTCGTGTTCGTCGTTCTTGCACTGCTCTTGTTTCCGTCCACGGTGAACGAATGAAAATGCTGCAGGTGGGGCGCTGGATTACGGCGATCGGGTTGGTGCTGCTCGCCGCGGTGTACGTGCGCGCGCTGGCCTACACGCCCGCGGAGCAGTTACAGGGACTGGCGCAGAAGATCTATTACCTGCACGTGCCGGCGGCGATCTGGGCTGAGACCGCAATGATCCTGGTGGGTGTGGCGAGCATCGGGTACCTGTTCCTCAAGGACCCGCGGCTCGATCGCTTCGCGCATGCTTCGGCGGAGGTCGGCACCGTGTTCGCCATCATCCTGCTCACCACCGGACCCATTTGGGGCAAACCGATCTGGGGAACCTGGTGGACGTGGGATGCGAGACTGACGCTGAGCCTGTTCCTTTTCCTCCTGTATGTCGGATACCTGCTGCTGCGGGGGGCGATCGTCGATCCCGGCAGCCGGGCCCGGTTCTCCGCCGTGCTCGGTATCTGTGGCATGGTTCTCGTTCCATTCATCCATCTCAGTGTGTACATGTTTCGCACGCTGCATCCGATGCCGATCGTTCTGAAGCCGAGCTCGCCGTCGCTGCCTCCCAGCATGCTCGCGACCTGGCTGTTCTCGGTGGGCGTGTTCACACTGTTGTACGTGGGTTTTGTCGTGCAGCGCTACGCGTTGAGTTATCTGCGTGAACAGCGGGACGCCGCTGGAGAGGTGGGGATGGGTCATGCCTGAGAACGGCGGGTACATGATCGCGGCCTACGTCGTGGTGGCCGCGATTCTCATCGGCTACACGCTGTCACTGTACCTGCGCGCGCGCCGCAGCTTTCGCGCGTAGCTCCGCCCGCGCTTCGGGGAGCCGGCTGTGCCCGTCCGGCACCTGGGTCGCCCAGAGGTTCAGCGCTTCGTCGGCCGCTCCATGATCGCCCGAGTCGTAGAGCGCCTGGGCGTTGTGCCACAGCGCCGTCGCTCCCCCGCCCGCCGCATAGGCCCGTGCGAACCGCGCCGCGGCCTCGGGAAACCGGGCCGTGCGGTGATACAACGTGCCGGCGGCCATGGCCGCGTCGGCGCGCTCCTCGAGCGCGAGCGCCTGCTCGAACGCCCCGAGTGCCTCGTCCTGGCGGAATACCATCTGCAGCGCTTCGCCAAGCAGCATCCACGCGTCGGCGTGATCGGGAAAGCGGACCGTGGCCTCCCGCGCCGCTTCGACGGCGCCCCAGCGATCGTCGAGCGCGCGGGAAAGATGCACCAGCGCGGGGTAGGTATCCGCGAAACTCGGCGCGAACTTGCAGCCGAGCCGCAGCCAGGCCAGCGCCCGTCGCGGGGCGTCGCGTTGGGCGGCGGCAGCGCGGCGCGCGCAGAAACGGCCGAGTGCGGCGCGAAATGAGCGGAACATTGCTTGATAATGGGGAGAGCCACGGTGAGATTGCAACGGCGCATGGGAGCATCCTTGAAGGGGCGCCGCATCGTGGTCACGCGCGCGCGCGAACAGGCCGGTGATCTGGTGCGCGCGCTGGAGACCTTAGGCGCCGAGCCGATCATCGCGCCCGTCATTCGCATTCAGCCGCTCGAAAACCTCGGCGCGTTGCGCGCCGCCCTCACCGGACTCTCGGCCTACCGCTGGGTCGTCTTCACGAGCCAGAACGCCGTACAGATCGTGTTCGATCGCCTCGTCGCCTGGGGACTGACGCCCCGGGTGTTCTCGACGACCGCGGTTGCCGCGATCGGAACCGTGACCGCCGAGACGCTCACGGTGCGGGGCGTCGTGCCGGCGCTCGTGCCCACCGAATTCGTCGCTGAAGCGCTGGCCGCAGCGCTGATCGAGAGGAGCGGCGGCACCCTCGCCGGGGCACGGGTGCTGATCCCCAGTGCCGAAGATGCCCGCGAGGCGCTCGCCGCCGGCCTGCGCAAGCATGGCGCTGACGTCGAGGCCATCGCCGTCTATCGCACCGTCCCCGTCCAGGGGGATCTCAGCGGCTTGGCGGCCGATATCACGCGCGGCCGGATCGACGCCGTCACGTTCACGTCGTCATCCACGGTCCGCAGCTTCGTCGATCTCGTGGGCCGCGCGGCCGCCACCTCGCCCCGCTTCGTCGCGGCGACGATCGGCCCGATCACCGCGGGTACCGCCCGCGAGCTGGGCTTCCGCGAAGTCATCGAAGCCGAGCCGCACACCGTCCCGGGACTCGTCGAATCGCTGGCGCGGCGGTTCGCGTGAAGCTCGGTACGCGCGGCAGCCAGCTGGCACGATGGCAGGCGGAGTGGGTTCAGAACCAGCTCGCCGCGCAAGGTGTGCGTGCGGAGATAGTGGTGATCAAGACGCGCGGCGATGCGGAAGTGGACCGGCCGCTCCACGAGCTCGAGGGGAAAGGGTTTTTCACCAAGGAGATCGAGGATGCGCTCCTCGACGGCCGGCGCGGCACGATCCGCGCGAGGCGCTGGTCAATGGACGATCACTGTCCGAGTTGCCAGCCGGTACGCGCGTCGGCACCTCCAGCCTCAGACGGATCGCGCAGGTGCGCTTTCTCCGTCCGGATCTCGAAGTCGTGCCCCTGCGCGGCAACGTGCCCACGCGAGTCCGGAAAGTGGAGAGTCACGAAGGCCTGGATGCGGCGCTGCTCGCGATCGCCGGCCTCGAGCGATTAGGTCTGGGTGCAAAAGGCTCGATAGTCGATCCCCTCGACATCATGCCGGCGCCGGGGCAGGGAGCACTGGGCGTCGAAATTCGCGCTGACGACCAGGCTACCAGAAAAGCACTGGAGCCGCTGCACGATCGGACGAGTGCGTGGGCAGTGGCTGCCGAGCGCGCGCTGCTTGCCGCGCTCGGTGGCGGGTGTCAGGCGCCGGTTGCGGCCTGGGTCGGGATGCGGGATGCGGGAAGCGGGATGCGTTTGTACGGACGCGTTACAGAAACCGACGGCGCGGTCCAGCTCACTGCCTCTGCCGAGATCGATGCGAAGCGGCCCGAAGCTGCCGGCGACGCCGTCGCGCGCTTGCTCGAGAGCGAAGGGGCCGCGAGCTTACTCGCCCGATGAGCTCAGCCCAATTCCCGATTCGTCGTATGCGGCGACTACGACGTACGGCCGCCCTCCGGCGCCTGGTGTCCGAGACGCATATAGTTCCATCGCAACTCATATGGCCACTGTTTGTGGTGCACGGCCAAGGAGTGCGCCGCCCCATCGCCGCCCTGCCCGGCGTGTCGCACGTCTCAGTTGATGAACTAGTGAAGGATGCAGAGCGGGCCGCGTCGCTCGGATTGGGCGGCATCATTCTCTTCGGGATTCCAGCGACGAAGGACGCCACCGGCTCGGAAGCCTACGACGACCAAGGGATCGTCCAGCAGGCGATTCGCGCAGTGAAGCGGGCGGTACCGCAGCTGCTGGTGGTTGGGGACGTCTGCCTCTGCGAGTACACCGATCACGGCCACTGCGGAGTGATTCGCGACGGCGACGTGGACAACGATTCGTCCGTCTACCTGCTCGGCAAGACCGCCGTGATGCAGGCGCGCGCCGGTGTGGATCTGGTGGCGCCGAGCGACATGCTGGACGGCCGCGTCGCCGGCATCCGCAAGGCGCTCGACGCCGGTGGATTCTCGCACGTCCCGATCATGTCGTACGCCGCGAAGTTCGCGTCGGCGTTCTACGGGCCGTTTCGCGAGGCCGCGGGGTCGACGCCGCAGTTCGGCGACCGGCAGTCCTACCAGATGGCGGTCGCCAACGGCGACGAGGCCATGAAGGAAATCCAGCTCGATCTGGACGAAGGCGCGGACATCGTGCTGGTGAAACCGGCGGGTCCGTGCCTCGACCTGATCCGGCGTGCCAAGGAGCGCTTCGGCTCGCCGCTCGGCGCGTATCAGGTGAGCGGCGAGTACGCGATGATCAAGGCGGCCGCTGAGCGGGGCATGCTGGATGAGCCGAAGGCTATGTGGGAGTCGGTGACGGCGATTCGGCGAGCCGGCGCGGACATCATTCTGACGTACTTCGCGCCGACACTGGCTGAACAACTGTAGGGGCGCAGCATGCTGCGCCCCTACATGCCTACCGCAGATCCGTTACACCGGGCGGCAGCAGCAAATACCGCCACAGCCCCGCGGCGGCCGCGGCGCCGACCAGCGGGCCGATCCAGTACACAGCCTGCGCGTGCCAGTCCCACGAGACGAGCGCGGGACCGAAGGCGCGAGCCGGGTTCATCACCGCGCCCGTCAGCGCGCCGCCACCTCCCAGCGCGCAGACCACGACGACCAGGCCGATCCCGAAGCCCGCGACCTTCTCCGCCTGCGGCGAGACGACCGTGCCGTAGACCGCGCTGACCAGGAAGAACGTGAACAACGCCTCCAACACGATCGCGCCGATCAGGCTCATGGACCCGGCGACCTGCGGCGTGCCGAGCGACGACATTCGGACCGCCGACGCGGGGAACGTCGCCTTGATCAGCAACGCGCCGACGATTGCGCCGAGCAGCTGCGCCAGGACGTAACGCCCCAGCGTCAGCGCGTCGATCTTCTTGCCGAGCCAGAGCGCGACGCTCACCGCCGGATTGATGTGGCCGCCGGAGATGGGCATCGTGATCGTGACGGCGAGGGCCAGTCCGATGCCGTTGGCGAGGGCGATGGCCAGACCGGCGGCGCCGCCCTGGTTCGCGATGGCGCTGCCCGCCCCGACCAGGACGAACAGCGCGGTGCCGACGAATTCCGCTGCGGGAGCCCGGAGAATCCGGTAATTCACGTGTGACCTCGGGATGGAAGCCGGGCCAATCTACCGAGCGCTGCTATCGGGCCGCAACACCAGCGCGGCGTTGATGCCTCCAAACCCGAACGAATTTGAAACGACGGCCTCGGGGGCAGCCGTCCGGCCGCCCCCAGGCAGGCAATCCAGGTCGCACCGCGGATCAGGGCGCTCGAGATTGATGGTGGGAGGGAGCCAGCGCCGCGATAACGCGAGAGCACAAATCGCGGCTTCGATGGCGCCGCTCGCACCGAGCGCGTGGCCGTAGTAGCCCTTCGTGCCACTGACGGTCAGCCGGTACGCGTGATCGCCGAACACCTGTTTGATCGCCGACGTCTCGGTCGGATCGTTGAGCGGGGTGGACGAGCCGTGCGCGTTGATGTAGCCGACCTCCGTGGGGGGGACGTCGCCATCGGCAAGGGCCAGCTGCATCGCGGGATCGTCGTTGCGCGTGCTCATCGCGCGGATGACGCTAAATGCCGCGTAGGTGAGCGGCGCCAGCGGCGCCTCTGCGCCACCCGCGAGCATCACATCGGCGCGCCCGTCACGCACGACGTGGAACGCTTCCCCGACCGCGATCGTCCCCGACGCGCAGCTCATCGCGTTCGTGGCGTTGGGGCCGGTGAAGCCGAACTCGATCGCGATGTTGCAGCTCGCGGCGCCGCAGAAGACGGCGAGCGCGAGCGAGGGATCGAGCCCGCGGGGGCCCTCAGCGAGATAGTGTGGCACCTGTGACTCGGCGAACGACACCCCACCCAACGCCGATCCCATCATCGTGCCGACGCGGTCGGGGTCCTCCTTGCGCGCCTCGATCTGCGCGTCCGCGAGCGCCATGCGGGCGCTCGTCACGGCGAGCTGGGAGAAGCGATCCAGCCGCTTGGCGCGCTTGGCGTCGAGATGATCCTGCGGCCGGAAATCGGGAATCTCGGCGGCCATGTGGCTGCGGAAGGGTGCTGGATCGAAGCGCGTGAGCGTCCGCACCGCGGAGGTGCGGGCCGCGAGGCCGTTCCACAGGCCATCCGCCGTCGTCCCGATCGGCGTGACGGCGCCAACTCCGGTGATCACGACCCGACGCAAATTGTTCATAACGCTCCTTTGAAGATCAGCCTGTCCAGTTATCGCGGGCCGTTCTCCACTGCCCGTTTGATCCCCGCGAGCGTGCGCGACGCGATTCCGTGGATGAAGAGGGGGCCGATGACGAGATTCGCAGCCAGCCGTCCGACGAGTGGCCAGCGCGGTCCATCCCAGGTGTGGATGACTTCCACCTCGACCTCTCCTTCAGAACCCCCACCAACCTCCACCAACCTCCACGCAACCTGCATTCCGCGCGTGATACCCCGCACGTGGCGATACCGGATTTCGCCGGCGGGACGGTCGATGGTCATCTCAGAGACCCACCACGTCGGGTACTTGAAGAGACCGAAGGGGCGCCACGCGGCCATTTCGACCAGCCCGTCGTCGAGCACCCGGACCCAGCGATAGTGCGGGAGAATCGCCGGCCAGCGCGCGACCGAGCTGGCCGCGGCGAAAACGCGGCTGAAGGGGGCATGAATGCGAAGACGGTCGACGGTGCGCATCACCGGCTGAGGCCTGCGTAGCCTCCTCGATAGTAGAGCAGAGGCCGGCGATCGGTCGCATCGCCGCCGATCACGAGTCCGATGAAGATCGTGTGATCGCCACCCGGCACGGTGTTGTGCTTCTCGCATTCGATGTGGGCCACGACGCCGTCGAGCACCGCGATGCCACGCTCGTTCTCGCGGTAGCTCACGCCCCGGAATCGGTCCCGCTCCGAAGCCGCAAACCGCCGCGACAGCGCCTCCTGGTCGGACGACAGGATGTTGAGGACGAAGTGCGTCTCCTGTTCCATGGCGCTGTGCATCTCGTGGCGGTGTTCGACCGATACCAGCACCAGCGGCGGCTCGAGCGATACCGACGAGAGCGAGTTGGCGGTCATCCCGATGGGCTCGCCGTCCGCGGATCGCGTCGTCAGCACGGTAACGCCCGTCGCGAAACGGCCCAGCAGTTGGCGGAACTGCGGGGGCTCGACGCCGCGCGACGTCACAGGACCAACCCGGCCAGCACGGCGGGGGTCAGTGCGGCGCGGGCGGGAATGCAGTTGCCGGTCGCCCGCACCAGCAGGTCGGCGAGCTCCGGTCGCCGCAGCAGGCGCCCGACGACCCGCTCGATCAGCGCCGGCCAGCCCACGGCGATCCCGATCATGCGCTCGAGCAGCCACTTGCCCGCGAATTCCCGCCGGCGCGCGCGGGCGTACGGCTGCAGGCTGGCGCCGGTGGCGAGCATGTCGAGTATCGCAGCCGCGGCAAGCTCGGCGCCGCGCAATGCGCTGTAGATGCCCTGTCCGGTGAACGGATCGAAGAAGTCGGCCGCATCGCCGACCAGCAACGCGCCGCTCGTGACCGGTCGCCGCGACCAGCGCGCGAAGGGGCCGGTGGCGAGCACGCGCCGGACCATGCGGCGAGGATCGAAGCGCCCCGCCACTCCCGGGAAGCGATTCAGCTCGTCGAAGAATCGCTCGCCGCGGCGCGCCTCGGCGAACGGCACGACCAGCGCGACGGTCGTCACGCCATCCCCGATGGGGCCGAGTCCGACGTAACCCGGTCGTCCCACGTGCATCTCGCCGATGTCGTGCACATCGTGCACGCCGGCGACATGCGCAGTAAACGCGACGCGCTTGGGGCCGATCGCGTGTACCGCGCCGAGCCGTCGTGCGACGACGGAGCGGAGCCCATCCGCGCCCACGACAATCCGCGCACGATACGCTTCCCGCATCCCGCTTCTCGCATCTCGCGCAACCACGCCTGCAACCGCCCCGTCTTCGTAGATCAGCTCCTCGACCTTGATTCCCTCCCGCACTTCCGCGCCGGCGGCTGCGGCGGCGTCGCGGAGAATCGTGTCGAAGCGAGTTCGCGGCAGCGCGAAGCTGAACGTCTCGAAGCGGCCGACGACGCCCGTGCCGCTCGGAGCGACCACCTTCATGCCGGTGAGGCGTGCGGGCGAGGCAGCCGCCACGGCATTCAGCACGTCGGAGCCGAGTCGTGCCAGTACGCGGGTCGATTCGGGGCTCAGGTACTCGGAGCAGGGCTTGTCGCGTGGGAAGCGCGAGCGGTCGAGCAGTAACACCTGCACCCCGGCGCGCGCGAGCTGCAGGGCCGTCGCCGATCCCGCTGGACCGGCGCCGACGACGACGGCATCCCAGCGCGGGGAGCGGGCAGTCATGTCAGAAACCCCGCGCATGCAGCTCCTGTCAGCGTGGCTGCCAGATTCACGGCGTCGTTGTCCATCCACCGGACCTTCCCTTGTACGGTCGCGCCGAGCAGCGAGTCCACCAGCATGCCAGCGACTCCCGCAATGGCGATGGCCGACGCGCTCCGCTGTCCCAAGACGTACGACAGGCCCGCTACGAATCCCGCACCCGCGATTCCCCCCGTGGTGCCCAGCAGCGTCATACCCCCGTCAGTCCCGGGCGGGACGTGAATCCCATTGGTCATGAGGCGCGGCGGTGTGGGTGAATGCCCGCCGATCTCCGTTGCCCATGTATCGGCGGCGGCGGCGGCGATCGCGCCCCCGAACCACGCCCAGCTTCCCGCCAATGCGGCGACCGCCGCCACGCCGCCATTCGCGAGAACCTGTCTATGATTTCGGGGGGGGGAGGTCTTTTTCGATAACAAACTCGATGAGACAAAAAAAGCGAGCAGCACCAGCAAGCCTCGCCAACCCAATCCATATGCTATTGCCAGACCGACCGCGAGCGCCGCCGCCGCGCCTCGCCAGGTCAGCCACCTCACTCGCCGAACAGCTCGCGCAAGACGCGCTTCTTCAGCTCGGCCGGCGCTCCCTGCGTGCGGCACCGCGCCCGCAGAAACTTGAGGAACAGCTCCTCGAAATCGTACTGCTCCTCGCACGGCGGGCAGTCCTCGAGATGCGCGCGGATTTCCTGCTCGAGCTCAGGGGTAAGCTCGCGGTCCAGGAACTCATAGAGATGTTCGACGCATTCGCGACAATTCATGCGGGAGTTCCTTTGATGTATCCCATCTCGACAGCGTAATCGTAGAGCTTGCCCTGCAGCAGCTGCCGGGCACGGAACAGCCGTGATTTCACGGTGCCGACCGGAACCTCGAGAATGCCGGCGATCTCCTGGTACGACATCCCTTCGACGTCGCTCAGCACCAGCGTCTCCCGGAACACCTCAGGGAGCTGATCGATCGCGCGGAGGACCTCATCGTCCACGATGCGGTCGAAGAACGCCCCCTGCGGGTCCTCGTCCTGAACCTCCGGGAAGACCGCGTACGGCTCGATCGAGTCCACGTCCACCGTTTCGGGGTGGCGGGTGCGGCGGCGGTATTCATTAATGAAGGCATGCCTTAGAATGGTGAGCATCCACGCCTTCGCATTGGTTCCCTTTTCGTACTGGTCCCAGGCGCGGTACGCCTTCAGCATCGTCTCCTGGACCAGGTCATCGGCGTCGGCGGGGTTCCCCGTGAGGCGGAGGGCCACCCGGTAAAGCACGTCGAGGTGGACCAGGGCTTCGCGCTCGAAGCTCGCCCGTTTCTCATCGAGCGGGACGGGGGACGAGGGAGGGGGGACGGGTGGAGACTTGGCCATAGCTGTTCCTGAAGGCTCATGTGGTTCCATGAGTTCCGCAATGGGGGAGGGGATGCTACGTTTCGCGCTGCGTGGTGCACAGCATCGTCCCCCTCGCCGTCCTCGAGGCGGTCAAGAATCTCGACACTCCCGTGGAAGACGGGCTCACGGAGTTCGCTGACGAGCTACTCGTCAAGCGCCTGGGGCTCTCCGCCACAGTCCAAGTGCAGCTGACCGAGTTCGAGCAGCTCGTGCGCAAAGACGCCCGGGTCGAGCCGTCGCACGTGGAAGCGCTGCTGCGGCTCGTGGGACGGCGGCCTGACGCCGATCTCGTGTTTGCCGATGCCGGACGGCGCGCCGCGCGCCGCGCCGTCAAGCGCATGTTCGTCTTGTCCCGTTTGTTCGGCCGTGCGGCCGCACGGCGCGCGGCGCGTGCGGTCCTCGGCGCCGAGCTGGGCTGGGAGCAGCGACTGCCGATCGCCCGCGTGACCGATCCAATCGCGATTCAGGCGACGCCGGACGGCGCCGCCTGCGGATTCTATACCGCCGGGCTCGTCGAGCTGCTGCGCCTGCTCGTCGGATACGAGGGCGCGATGCTGCACGTCGCCTGCCGGGCGCGCGGCGGGGCGGCCTGCGAGTGGCGCGCCGCCGGCCTCCAAAGCTTCGATTTCGCCGCGCTCCGCGAGCTGCTCGGCAAACTGGGCGCCGACGGCTGGCTGTTGTACGACTTTCACGGCATCAATCCCGCCGCGACCCGCGTCCTCGGCATCAACGGCATGGGGACGCGGCGGTTCTTTGTGTTGCTGCCGCGGGCGGGCAAGCCGGTCGCGATCGCGCACCGCATCGAGCTCGCGTCGTTCGACGGATTCCCCGGCGAGGTGCGGCCCTACGCCGCGTGGTCCGAGCTGCATGGCCAGCTGCGCGCGCTCGTCGCCGGCAAGACGGTCGCGATGGAAGTCTCGCCGGCCGACGCGGTGCCGTACCTCGACCGCGTGCCGCACGGGGTCGTCGAGCTGATCGAAGGGTTTGGGGCGCGGGTCGTGTCGTCGGGGACGCTGATCACGCGGTTCGCGGCGCGCTGGTCGGCGAGCGAGCTGGCGGGACATCGGCGCGCGGCCGAGGCGATCGCCGAGATCGCGCACGACACGCTGCGCTGGGCCGGGAGCGAGCT
>WNGG01006859.1_pt1 | contig 13937 bp, 10 predicted proteins | sample 5400661 | NCBI WGS metagenome assembly WNGG01 (sample SAMN13153372, study PRJNA577476) | soil metagenome | isolation source: 100 cm soil or saprolite under Garry oak tree replicate 1 | place: USA:California | collected 2016-06-15
GATCCTAAACTGAAACCCTATCTTGAACCGGTGTTAGAGCGCATGCATGCTCAGGGATTTCGGGTTGGAACATCACATGCAGCACAGCAAGCGCTGGCACAACTGCAAGCTGACGGAATGATCGAGTCGAGTTAGTGCATCGCGTTCCAGGCAGGTCACCCATCTACAAACCTGCAAGCCTAAATGGTCTGTCCCGGCTTGATCGCAACCACTTCAACATCACGCAAGCCGAGCGATTGCAAAGCCTCGCTTAAAGCTGCGGGAGTGCCAATTAGGACGGGGAAGGTGCCATAGTGCATAGGGATCACATATTTGACGCCCAGCATACGCACTGCTATGGCGGCTTCTCTCGGCCCCATGGTGTAGAAGTCACCTATTGGCAGCATAGCAGCATCGGGCCGGTAGAGTTCGCCGATAATAGCCATATCGCTGAACGCGCACGTGTCGCCGGAGTGATAGAGCTTGAAGCCATTTTCGAACTCGATCACAAAACCGGCCGCGTCGCCTGCATTCGAGCCATCCTCGACGCCCGATGTATGGATAGCGTGCGTCATCGAAACCTTGATGCCATCGACATTGATTGTGCCACCCTTGTTAAAGCCAATCGTGTTTTCGACACCCTTTGACTCAAGCCAACCCGCCAGTTCCACGATTGCGGCCACCGTTGGCTTCGTCGCTTTAGCAATCTCAACAGCATCGGCAATATGATCGAAGTGGCCGTGTGAAACCAGCATCAGGTCAACCTTCTCGAAAGTCTTCAGTTCGGCTGGGCAGAGTGGGTTACTTGTGACCCAGGGATCGATAAGGACGACCTTGCCGCCAGGGGTAGCGATCTTGAAGGTAGCATGTCCAAGCCAGGTAATGTGTACTCCATTGGTTTGCATCGAACTTTTCTCCTTGAAAAATAGGGTGTTACTTTGTGCTACAAAAAGTACTGCCTATGTCGAGAAAGCAGCACTAAACACTTCAGTTACGGCTACTTCTCGCTTCGATGCCAATTGTATCATATTAGGAAAGATCGCTTTGTTATGACTCACGAGTGGCCAATCTTTTGTCGCGGGTCCACAGAGCGATCTGAGAGCGCGATGTCAAGCCCAATTTTGAGAGCACTCTGCTCACATAGGTTTCCACCGTCCGCTTGCTCACCACCAGCAGCTCGGCCATCTCAGCATTGGATTTGCCCTGCCCAATCAGTGCTGCTACCTCCCGCTCGCGCTCTGACAAACCATCGTATTCGTCGGCGGTGGCCCGGCGCAGTGAGATGGGTTTCTCCTTTGGCAGCATTGCATAGGCGGTCTGCTCGAAGTGCGAGCGCAGCGCCGGATCCTCGATGCTCTCTGAGAGCAGGGCGATCCCTTGACGCGCAGAGGCGAACGCTTGCTGCGCCTCCTCCGGGCGCCTTTGCCGCCGATAAGCTCGCCCCAGCGAGCGCTCGATCTGCCAGAGCAGGGGCAGATATTGCTGGAGCTTCGCGCCCCGCCTGGCCTCCTCCAACACCTGGATCGCCTCCTCTGCCTGGCCTAGCGCGAAGAGCGCCTCGCCCTGGCACTTCCAGAGCCGGGGAATGACGAGCTCTGCCGTCTCCCCTGCCCGTTGGGGAGCGGTTTCGAGCAGCTGCTCACAGCGCTCTAGGGCCAGGTCGGGCTGCTGTTGTACCAGGGCCAGTTCCACCCAGGCCACCAGCAGAGCGCGCCCGATCGTCTGGTGCGGATTCTCGGCCCATGACCGCACCTCTTGCAGCGCCACCTCGGCCAGCTGCGTCTGTCCCAGAGCCGCATAGGCCTGGATCTGGACCACACTGAGCAAGGCGATCCAAAAAGCCGAGCCCAGTGGTCGCGCTACCTTGAACCCGGCCTCCACATGAGCAAGCGCCTGCTCGGGAGCCAGCATCGCCAGGTAGATGCGTCCCAGGGTATTGTGCGCACCGGCAATCCACTGCTGGTGACTGATCTCGGTGGCCAGGCGCAGTCCCTGCTGTGCCTGCGCCAGCGCGGCCTCCAACTGTCCAAAGGAGGCAAGCACTCCACCGAAGATGAGTTCGGCAAAGGCTTCCCCAGCGGCCCACTCGAGCTCGCGCGCCAGCTGCAATGCTTCGACCAGATCGCGCTCACATTCCGCCAGGCTCCAGTTGACGGTGCAGCTCGTTTCAGCCCATGGGCAGGCACAGCTCGCACGCATGGTCAGACAGGAGCAGAGCACGCTGCGGTTACCCACCGCGCGCAGAAGCTCGATGGCTCGTCCATACATATGCACCGCCGTGAGCGAGTCACCTTCGTGCAGAGAGACAGTCCCCAGCAGATCGAGGGTTTCGGCCATCCCAGGCTGGTCGTGCTGCGCTTCGAAGAGTGCCAGCGCCTCGTGATGCATTGCCTGGGCCTGGGCGACCTGGCCGGTGTTCAGCAGCCAGTTGGCCTGCCGGTTGAGACTGTGCGCCTGCAGCCCGGCATCGCCCAGCTGTGTTGCCAGCTCCACCGCTTGCTGAAAATATCCTCCGGCTCGTTGGTAATCTCGGCTGGTCCACAGAAAGCCCAGGTCCAGGAGACTCTGCCACTCAAGGTGTCCCTCCTGCTCTTGACGCGCGGCCTGCAGCGCTCGTTCGTAGTCCGCCTGTGCCTGCTCAAAGTCACCCAGCATCTCGTAGGCTTGCCCACGCGTCCGATAGCTGGTCGGAGAGGCCGCTTGTCCGAGCTGTTGGGCGGCGTGCATCGCACGCGTCCATTGTTCGACAGCGGCACGCGGCGCGGAGAGCGCCTGCGCCTGCTCGGCAGCGCGCGTCGCGTACTCCATGGCCTTGCTCCAGCGTTCCGCTTCGGCATAGTGATACGCAAGGTCCGCGAGATGAGCATCCAGGGCTGTTGCATACAGATGCTCGAACGTCTGGGCAATCGTGCCATGTAATGCTCGTCGCTCTCGCACCAGCAGCCCTGCGGCGATTGCCTGCTGGGTGAGCGCGTGGCGGAAGGTAAACTGCTCGGCTGACTCCTCGACGACCAGCTGAGCAGCGATCGCCTCCTTCATCAGCTCCACCAGAGACGCTTCGTCGTCGCGCGTGATCTGCAGCAGGAGGGCAAAATCGAAGCGCCGTCCTGCAACAGCCGCCAGCTGTAAGATCCGCCGGGCATCGGCGCTCAGGCGCGTGAGACGCAGCTCGACGGCATTGTGCAGACTGAGTGGAATGTGCCAGGTGTCTGCGCGCTTCCAGCGCCAGCCGTCCTCTCCCTCGACCAACTCCCCGGCCACGATCAGCGCCTTGAGCACCTCTTCCAGGAAAAAGGGATTGCCCTCCGTCAGGTCAAAGAGGGCATCAAGCATTCCCGCCGGTAGGGAACGAGTTCCCTGCAAGATGGTTCGCAGGAACGTCTCGGTGTAGGTCCTGCTCAGCGGTTCCAGGATCACTTCCTGCCTCTGCCGCTCGCGGTCGAACTGCGCCAGCACGGAGCGCAGCAGACTGTGTACCTCATCGCTGCGATAGGTCAGCACCACCAGGAGCCGATGCCTCGCTATCTTACGTGCGAAGAATTGGATCCACTCCAGGGTACTCTCATCGCTCCAGTGGATATCTTCGATCACCAGCAGGAGCGGTTGGGAGGTCGTGGTTCGCGTGAAGACGTCCGCCAGCATGGTGAAGAGACGGCGTTTCTCCTGTTCAGGGTCCAGGGGAGGCAGCGGAGGGAGGCTTGCCAGTTCGGGCAGATGCTGGACCTGCTCAGGAAGCAAGGGGAAGAGCGCGCGTGCGGAGGCTCCCAGCGCCGTCGTGATCTGGGATGGTGAAAGAGGGGCCAGGAACGTACCCAACAGGTCAAGCAGAGGGGCATACGGGCAGGCACGATCGGTTGGGAAGCACTGCCCTGCGAGCGGCTGGAAGTCAAACGTTTCGGCGGACCGTCGCAGTTCGGCCACCAGCCGCGATTTGCCAATGCCGGCTTCTCCAGAGAGCAACACAACGCCTCCCTGCCCACGTGCGGCGGCTTCGAGGCATTCCTGCAGCGCGGTCAGTTCTGCATTGCGCCCGATGAGAATCGGGCAGACAACGGATTGATGGAATGGGATTGTCATCTCGCGAACTCTCCTCTCTGGTGATCGCTCTTGCACAGCGGCTCTCCTGCCTCTCAGGCCCCGCCTGCGCCTGACGGCGGTGTGTCTCTGATAGCTTATGCATACTCCTGTCATGTTCTGAGCTGAGTTCCGAGAATTGACAGAGTCGGAACTCGTATGCTATTGTAGAGTATAGTCGATCAGGTTCTCACGCACAAGAGGATATGGCTAAGTGAGAAAAAAAGAGGTGAGTTCTCTCGCCAGAAATGATGTCGGAACTACCTACCTGGAATAGCGTGTGACGCACAGATTTTCCCTTGAGGTATGAGAGCCAGGTCCAGGAACAACGTTCGCCTACAAATGGGAGTTTTATGCTCAACCATCGTTTAACGCGGTCCTACCATATGTACACCGCAGATTACTTCTGATGGGAGGATAGGGTATGGGCCCAGCGGGTTCTGTGTGCATTTTCCTGCTTGGTCGCTTCGAAGTCACTCGTGGAGAGCGTCTCTTGCACGCCTCTACCTGGACACGGCGCAAGGCAGCGGCGCTCCTCCAGCGCCTGGCTTTCGAGCGGCGCCTGCTGAAAGAGCAGGCGATCGAGTTTCTCTGGCCTGAGCACGATCCCTCGACTGGTGCCAACAACCTGTATCGCACCCTCCATGCCCTGCGCCAGACCCTTGACATGGCGCTGGGCACCGGCGTGAGCGAGGCAACGTTCGCGTTTCACGATGGAGTCCTCACACTCGCGGACAACGTATGGGTGGATGTGGCGGCCTTCGAGTCGTTGGCTCAATCCAACGATCAAGCTGACTTGATCAGGGCGTTGCGTCTGTACACAGGGGACTTCTTGCCTGATGAACGCTACGCCGAGTGGACACTCGTTCCGCGTGCAGCGCTCACCCGAAAGCTCCGCGAGGTTCGCCTGCGCCTCGCCACTCAGGCTCGCGAAGAGCAGAGATATCACGAGGCGATTACCTTGTTAACCCCGTTACTCACATACGATCCGGCTGACGAGGTGGTGCATCGTGAGTTGATGACGCTTTATGCGCTGGCAGGACGTCGGCATGAGGCGCTCCGCCAATATCAAACCTGTATTGAAGCGCTCGGCACCGAACTCGACGTGCCCCCTGATCAAGAGACGGCCGCACTCTATGCACGCATTGTGAGCGGAAGCCTTACTCAAGCTCTCCCATTCCAGTTCCAGCCAGCTCTGTCCACGCCGGCACCAGTGGTTGTTGACGGGGAGCACGAGGTACCGCTCGTCGGACGCCAGAGCGACCTCGAAATGCTCCTGAGACGATTGCAGCAAATCAGCCAGGGAAAGGGGCAAGTGCTGCTGCTGGCAGGGGACTCTGGTGTAGGCAAGACGCGCCTGGCTTTGGAGGCGCTACGTCCCCTTCGCGCTAGCGGTGCTACGATCCTCTTCAGCACCGTGTATGAGCAAGAAGGGCAGATGCCCTATCAGCCCTTTATTGAAGCCTTCGATCGCTATTTAGCCGAGCACCAGCGTCCCCCTGAGGAGCACCCTATTACCCATTTCAAGTGGCTGGGGGTGAGCGATCCACAACGAGAACAGGGCGCGCTCTTCAATGCTGCGGTGACGTTTCTTCTGAGGCTGGCGGCACAGCGTCCAGTGGTTCTGCTGGTCGATGATCTCCACGCGGCCGATGAAGCGAGTCTTCAGCTCTTTCATTACGTGGCCCGCCAGACGCGAGCAGCTCCCGTGACGCTGCTGGCGACCTATCGGACTGACAGCGTTGCTCCGCTGACTGCACCCTTTGGCGCGCTCTTGAATGCCCTCTACCGCGCGCATCTGAGCGAGACGCTGAACCTGGCCCCCCTCGTGAAGAGTGGGGTGGCAAGCATGATCGCCTTTCTTCTTGGGGGGCAGGTTTCTCTGTCACTCGTGGAGGCGATGTTTGCCATCACCGAGGGGAACCCATTCTTTGTTCAGGAAATTACGCGTCTGGTGCTGAAGTCCGGCCAGGTAGAAGCACGTGAGGGGCAGTGGCAACTCAAGTCAGGGGTGGAACTCGCTGTGCCAACGGGCCTCGCCGGATTGCTGCGCGAACGAATCAGTCGCCTGGGGTCACCGGTCGAAACCGCACTGAAGACGGCGGCGGTGGTCGGGCGAGAATTTCGCTTTGATGTGCTGCGCCGGCTGGTCACGCTCTCCGAAGCGGAGTTGCTCGATGCTCTCGACGTGGCGCTTGGCTCTCATCTGCTGGAAGAGACGGCAGATGGCTACTCCTTTCATCATCCATTGACTCGCCGTACGCTCTACGAGGCGCTTAGCCGGGAACGGCGCATGCTGGTGCATACGCGCACAGCCGAGGCCATCGAAGAGGCCTATGAAGGCCGACCTGAAGGGCTTTTCTCCTCTGTGGAGGCGCTGGCCTTTCACTATGAGCACAGCACCAGTCGTGATCGCGCCCTGCCATATCTGCTTCAGTCGGGAGGGAAAGCGGCGGGCCTGTATGCTTTCGAGGTCGCGATGAGCTATTTCGAGCGTGCGCTGGCCCTAATGGACGAGTGTAAAGTGGACGACCCCGCGCGCCGCTGGATGATCTTGCAGGCACTGGGCTGGTGGGGATTTATCCTGGGAGACACCCTCCGTGCAATCGCTCATATTGAGCAAGCGCTGGCTTCCCTGCCAGGACAGCAGTGGCAGCCAGGCGGCCGCGACGAGGCACGCCTGCATCAGCTGGCGGCACTCATGCTGATGAATGCAGGAAAGATGGCAGCAGCGGAAAGCCACCTACAGACCGCCTTAGCCAGGATCGAGGAGCAGGAGGATGCTGAGGAGTATGCGTATGCCTACTACAACTTTGCCCTCTTCTACTGGCATCAGGGCGAATTTCAGCAGACATTGGAGGCTGCCCAGAAGAGTCTCGCCATCGCCGAACGCATCGGCGATTCCCTCTCGCTCGCTCGTGCCTATGAAATGCTGGCGCTCGCGTGTCATTCCCTGGGAGAATGGCAGCGTGGCCTCGACTTCGAGCAGCAGAGGTCCCTCTTGATCGGTTCCGAACTCGATGTAACCGCAGCCTTTGATATCCACTTGTGTCTCTGGGAATATCATCTGTATGGCGATCACGACTACGATCAAGTCAAGCAAACGGTCACTGCCACACTCAGGCAAGCGCAACGTATGGGCGCAGCGCGAGCGGTTGCCCTGTGCCATTGTTTTGATGGTGCACTGGAGTTTCAGTCGGGCCACTGGGCCAGTGCTGAGGAATCCCTGCGCGCCGCGATTCAATTGTACCGGCAGATCGGCGCCGCCTTTGGAGAGTCACTGTCCTGTCAGCGGTTGGGGGCGCTGCTCACGGCGAAAGGCAGCATAGAGGAGGGGTTGGTAATCCTGCAGGAGGGGCTGGCTGCTGCCGAACGGGCGCTCGTGCGCGCCCATTGCCTCACCCGTTTGAACGCCTCGCTGGTGCGCAATCGCCTGGCCGCCGGAGATCTGCTGGCTGCCGACGAGGCCCTGACCTTAGGGTTGGCGATGAGCGAGCGGCATGGAAACTGCTCTACGTGCTATGCATTGGTGCTCCCGGCGGCCATCAGTCTCCGCGTAGCTCAGGGGGATTTGGCCGAGGCTTTGCACTTTTGTCGGCAATTAGATCAGGCGGCAGCGAAATATGCCAGCCAGATGTGGGTGGCGATGGCGCGGCAAGCGCATGGCGAACTGGGAGCTGCTCGGGGTGAACTTGAGGACGCTTTGAACGCCTATGCGCAGGCGCTTTCGGGGTTTCGATCTGCAGGAAATGAGTACGAGGCTGCTCGCTGCCTGGCTGCTCTTGCTGCCATTCATCTCACCCGCAACGCCGCGAGCGATACCGTGATGTCCCGGCAGGAGCAGGAGGAGGCGCAGCAGATCTTTGAGCGGCTCGGAGTGCTCTGACCCCCTCACTCCCTCTCTGCATGTAGATCAGAAGGCCGGGACAAAGGTTCCGGCCTTCTTGTTTTTTGGTTTCACAAAGAAAGGTCAAAGTAAGACCGATGTAAGGGTTTTGGGAGGCGGATAGGCTACCCTGGGAGTAGAGCGGATCGTTGGGGAAGGTTCATGGAACGCTTCCAATGGAGCAAAGAAAGGAAACGGAACATGATGAGCGAGCGCGCTGCCTCCGCCTGGCAAGCCGATGCTTTCTATGATGCTGATGATCGAGATTGCGCCAGCGGTGTCCTGGATGCCATTGCAGACTGCATGCTTGGCCTGGCTCCTAACCAGACGCTGGAGATTCGGGCGCTTGATCCAGGCATGACGGCTGACCTGGCCGCCTGGTGTCAACTGACCGGCCATGCTATGGTCATGCACGCGGGTGACCGCTACCTGATTCGCCACAAGTGAGAGGAGTTGAGAGCCGCTTTGGCTCTCTCCGAACCACAGTATAGCACATCTGTGCGTGACTCTATCACAAAAGTGTCGTGTGGGCTGCGTACAAACTGTCGTAATTTCACTGACGACACATCGACTACGTGTCGGGCATACTCTCCTTAAGAGCAGTTCACTGTAGGAGCCTGCTCACCTGGAGAATGACCCACAACACAGAAGGAGAAAAGAGATGACAACACAACAGAGTATCGATCAGCCGAAGGTCATGGCCTTCATGGGCAAAGTTATGGGAGATAACGCCGGCGCGGCTGCAACGGTGATGGCGAGCATCGGGGACCGCCTGGGCCTCTTCAAAGAACTAGCACAGGGACCGGCAACGAGCACGGAACTGGCCGAGCGCGCCCATATCCAGGAACGCTACGCACGCGAGTGGCTCAGTGAGATGACCTGCGCCGGCTACCTGGCATACGACCCCGCGAGTCAGCGCTTCACGCTGCCGGCTGAGCACGTTCCTGTGCTGGCCCAGGAAGGGGGTCCCTTCTTCCTGGGAGGGGCCTTCCAGATGATGATGGCACAGCTCGGGCCATACCACCAGCTGCTCCAGGCCTTCCAACAGGGTGGCGGGGTGCCGATGGAAGCCTATGACCCCAGTCTCTGGGAAGGGATGACACGCATGAGTGCCGGCAGGTACGAGCATCTGCTGGTGCCCGTCTATCTGAAAGCGCTGCCAGAGGTGCAAGCCAAACTGGAACGCGGGGCGGAGGTGGCCGATATTGGCTGCGGGCATGGACGGGCACTGATCAAGCTGGCGCAGACCTACCCGCGCTCGCGCTACGTGGGCTACGACGTGTTCGCTCCCTCCATTGCCCAAGCCACAGCCAATGCGCAGGAGGCAGGGGTCGCCGATCGCGTACGCTTCGAACATCGAGACGCAGCGCATGGGCTGCCCCAGCAGTACGATGTGATCACCACCTTCGATGTGGTGCATGACGCGGTTAACCCGCGGGGGTTGTTGCGCGCGATCCGCGAGGGACTGCGGCCCGACGGGCGTTACGTCTGCATGGAGTTCAGCGGCTCGGACAAGCTGGAGGAGAATGTCGGACCGCAAGGCTCCCTTTTCTATGGTGTCAGTGTGCTCTTCTGCATGACAACCTCGCTGGCTGGCCATGGCGAAGGATTGGGGACGCTGGGCCTGCCTGAAACCAAATTGCGCGAACTCGCCACAGAAGCAGGGTTCGGCAATGTGAGGCGGGTTCCGATTGAGGATCCGTTCAGTGCTCTCTATGAGATGACCCCTCTACCCATTTCATAGAAAAAGGAGGTTTACAAAGGTATGACCAACCATAATCACGAAGGGACCATCTGGAGCAACGCCACGCAACATGTGAACAGGCGCTCCGGACCTGGTGAAGACTACGCAGTCATCGACACGCTCCAGGCGGGTCAGCCCCTCGTCGTCCTCTGTTATTCCCAGGGTGAACCCGTGACATTCACGAACCCGTTTCAGACGAATACCAGTGACGCCTGGGATTTCGTCGTGACCAGTGACCAGGATGGTGGCGGGTACGTGGCTGACGTCTTCATTGACACAGGTGGGGACATCATCCAACAGCTTGGGGAGCAAAACAGGTGTGACATGCTTCAGCAGCGGTTCGCCGCGAATCAACCAGTTGGCTAGCATGCGTTCACCGCCTCATGGAAAGGAAATGGAAAGCTCTACAGTGTCGCTATCCGCATAGACGAACGGCACACTAGCAGAAGTAGGAGACAATGTCATGCCAACACCACCGACCAACGCGTCTTCGGAGAGGGGAGGTGCAGCACAAATCGACACACGGAGGGTACGGATGGCCTGGTTCGAGCACGGCACCAGTCTGATCTACTATGAAGCACAGGGCAGTGGCACTCCGGTGCTCGTGCTCCCAGGGTTGTTTGGGAGTATCGAGGAGTTTTCGGGCCTGCGGGACGCCCTGGTGATGGCAGGCTACCGGGTCATCGCGGCGGATCTGCCTGGTTCCGGCCGCTCGGAGCCGCAGCCGCGTGCGTACACTGCCTCCTACTATGAGGAAGATACATATGCCTTTGCGGCCCTGCTCCAGCACCTGGAGAGCGGACCGGCGCACCTGATGGGCTTTAGCGATGGGGGCGAGATCTCCTTGCTGATGGCTGCACTGATGCCTGGGGTTGCTCGCTCTGTGGTGACCTGGGGCGCGGCGGGTGTGCTCAACGATCCCAGTGGACAACTGCGGGAGGCGATCTACAACGTCGTTGACCATCCCATCGCGCCGCTTGAGCAGTTCAGGGACTACCTCGTCTCCACCTATGGTGAGGCCAACGCTCGCGCCATGACGCAAAGCATGGTAGCTGCCATGAGCGACATCATCGAGGCTGGAGGCGAGCTCAGCCTATCGAAGGCGGGCAACATCACCTGCCCTGTGCTCCTCATCGCCGGCGAACATGACATCTTTGCACCGCCTGCGCTCGCCTCCGAACTCGCTGCTCGTATTCGCACGGCTGAGGTGCTGGTGGCTGAAGGCGCGGATCACAATGTCTATATGGACCGCCCCGAGTGGCTCACTCACGCGATCCTCGACTGGGTGGGGAAACACTAAGGACAATCATATAACATTCGCGGCATGGGGTATCCTTCACCCACATTCCGCAGTTTCATCCGGAGCCTTTTTAGATTTTTTCGTTCGGTGGCCCGAGTAAAGCCTGAATGATACTGATCGAACCATGAGGAAAAAGATTGAAGAATCTACAAAGGTATGCTAGAGTATAGACAACGCACTGTCTTGCTGTCCGACTGCTCTCATAACATGCAATCAGGCAACCCATTGCACTCATTGACCTTGTACTCTGGTTAGGCTGTTGGCACCACCTGCAAGCACCCGAGCCGCAACTTGTGAGCATATAAGGGAAGCAAGCCTATAAGTGCAAGATTCCTGCATTACCCAGAACTAGCTGTTAGACCATTTGAGCGAATTCTAGGCACCTAAATGAAAGGAAGGTCTTCAGATGCCTGAGTCCTTTGGCATAGTCCCAATGAAAGGTGAAGCCCTCGTCCCTGCTGGCACTAGAACTAGTCTTACATACCACCAGGGACCCCTATTGACAGAAGTCCAGGTGTATACCATCTTCTGGGGCAGCGGGTGGCAACAAATGCCTCAAAATGGCTTAATCCAACAACTGAACGATTTCTTCGATTTCATACTCACAAGTTCATTGATGGATCAACTGGGAGAGTATAGTTGGCAAGAGAAAAGCATTCATCATGGTAGCCGTGTGGGAACGAAGACGATTACGGCATCAAACCCGGGTTTCGTGAATCGCGACGGAAGTAGAGTGGTGACTGACGATCAAATTCAGAAAGCTCTTCAACTTTGGATCAGTAACAATACTGTCCCGCAGCCCAACAACAACACGCTTTTCTTTGTCTACCTCCCACCCAATGTCACCGTGAATGCTGGTGGAGGAAGATCCTGCGGCCCTTCCCCTAACGGATTCTGTGGTTATCACTACTCTATCAACCATACGATCTTCTATGCCGTGGTACCTTATGTCGATTGCGATAATTGTTCCATCGGTCTGAATCAGCCATTCGATACGCTCACCGAAGTGAGCAGCCATGAGTTATGCGAAGCAATCACCGATCCAGATCTTACTACCGGGTGGAACGACGATCGTCTCAAATTTGGCGAGATCGGCGACATTTGTAACGGGCGAGCTACGCTATTGGGCGGCTACTATGTTCAGACAGAGTGGTCGAATCGGGAGCAAGCGTGTCTCTTGAGAACGTCGTTAGCAGTGCGATGGACTGATCGAGGTGCACCAGCTAGCGGCCTGGGCGATGCAGTGGGAGTGGTGACCGTGATGGATACCCCTACGTCCTCCCAGCGGCCCTACGTCTTTGTCAAAGACACGCAGGGCAGCCTCTGGGTCAACTGGTACGATGGGAGCAACTGGCATTGGACTGATCAAGAAGGCGCACCGGCAGGCGGCCTGGGTCGTGCAGTGGGAGTGGTGACTGTAATGGATACTCCTACGTCCTCTCAGCGACCCTACGTCTTTATCGAAGGCATCGATCACCATCTCTGGGTCAACTGGTGGAATGGACACGTATGGCATTGGACTTCTCTAGGTGCACCAACAGGCGGACTGGGGGATGCGGTGGGAGTGGTGACCGTGATAGATACGATGTTTTCGCAGAATGGTACGAACATTGCCACTCAGAGACCTTACGTCTTTGTCAAAGACACGCAGGGCAGCCTCTGGGTCAACTGGTCAACTGCGGAATGTGAGCTTCGAAGAAAGTGGGAACCATTTGCTCGAAGGAAATGATTTCTGAACCAGATGTTTATTGGCGTCTTGTCTGGCGTTGTAAATTTCGTCGGGTCTAATAGGCCGTTTCTTGCTCGCGATGAACAGCAACAGTCACGTAAAGATGGCATCGAAGTTCGCAACTTCATATGAAACAGCACAGACAAAGAGAAAGGTGTGATGGAACAACAACACACCACCGTCGCTTTGGAGGAGCCAGTGGGCCAGGGACTATTGGATGGCGCTGCATCCCTATTCGGCGGGTGGGGGGCAACACACCACCGTCGCTTTGGAGGAGCCAGTGGGCCAGGGACTATTGGATGGCGCTGCATCCCTATTCGGCGGGTGGGGGGGTATGTCACCATGATGATGGATGGGGGCGCAGACTCTGTGTAGGCAGCATATCGCGACAACTACGCCCGGCTGGCACAGATCAAAGCAAGGTATGATCCGGGCAATCTGTTCCACGTGAATCAAAATATAAAGCCAACCAGGTGATGTTGCTGTTCTCAGAATCAGCGAACCTGCGTAAAAATCTAGTCCCAACGCTTCTAGCCTACTGAGGAGATAGGCTAGAAGCGTTGGGTTGGGACAAGAACCTCCCGCAAAGGCGGAAGAGCGTCATTTTGCTGTCTTATAAGGGTAATGCGTGGTCTTGTCGCCTTCCCAGTTCTCGCGTAGTCCTGGAGTTGCGAGATCCCAATCAGGTCGTATCTTGCGTGTAACTTCCCGCAAGTCTTGTCGCAGTTCTTCAGCTGATGGTCGACCCCAGAACCAGTAGCCGTTATAGATCTTGTAGATTACCAGTCCAGGCTCCAGTACGAACGTGTGCGGGATCATTGGATTGTGGTGCGGATCGGTATACTCCTGTATATCCAGGTCTTGTTGTATCTTGCGCCCTGAATCCGACAGGAACGTCCACTGTGCTCCCACCGCGTCTCGGAACTCGTTAGTCTCCAGGATATTGTCTGTCGAGATAGTGACAATTTTAGTGTAGGCCACGGCAATCTTTGAATAAAAGGCGGCAAGTTCAAGGTGCTGTTGGTGATCCTTAGGGCAGTAATCGCCGCGTGAAAGGATCAGTATCATCGGGTCATTTCCCTGCAGCTCACTGAGGCGGCGCCGGATTCTTGTATGGTCGGTTAGCTCGTAGTCAGGAAAGCGAGCGCCTGGGACGATATCTGAACGCATAACGAAGAGTCCTCCTTGGATAGGAATGTAAAATCTATAGTCATGTTAGAGAGAA
>WNGG01005645.1_pt1 | contig 13934 bp, 10 predicted proteins | sample 5400661 | NCBI WGS metagenome assembly WNGG01 (sample SAMN13153372, study PRJNA577476) | soil metagenome | isolation source: 100 cm soil or saprolite under Garry oak tree replicate 1 | place: USA:California | collected 2016-06-15
GACGGCGCGGTACGGATGATTCAGGGCTGGATGGAGGGCGGGGTCATGAAACCGGACGATCTGCGGAAGGCGTCCCGCATCGCAACGGTGGAATGCGTCTACCTGCCCTTCTACGTCTTCGAGGTCGACGCGACGACGACCTACACGGGCGTGCTCTCCCGGACGGGCACGAACGAGCGGCGGTCCGGGGACCTGCGCCGGGACTACTTCTGGAAGATCTTGGGCCGCCGGTCGGGGGACTTTCCGACCCGGGAGTTCAAGCTGCCCCTCGGATTCAAGGTGCCGTTCGACACCGGGGGCATGGTCCGCGACTCCCGGTTCCTGAACGCCGAGGTCGATGAGGACGAAGCGGACCGGATCGCGCGCGAACAGGTGGACGACCACCAGCGACAGTTGCTGAAAGATTTGGTCGACACGATCGAGGACGCGCGCACCGCGATCGACGTGAAGGACGCGGAGTTCCTGCACGCGCCGATCTGGTTCTCGACGTATGAATATCGAGGGCAGACGTTCCAGATCCTGATCGACGCCGCCTCCGGCGAGGTGATCCGCGGCGACATCCCGCCGCCGAGCGGAGGCTTCGGAGAATTCATGAAGGGCGCCGCGAAGGACCTGTTCCGCCGCTGAGGTCCTCATCCCTCGGAGGGCTCGACGTCCTCGTAGTCGGCGAGGTAGGCCCCACAGTTCGGGCACATCTCGTCCTCGGGGTCGATCTCCCAGCCGCACTCGGGGCAACGGGTCATGGAGCCCTCGCGTCGATACGGACATGTCGGGTATAAAATCGAACCGTCTCTCAGAAGTCGTCGAACTTGGTCTGTCCCTTCTTCGATGGCGATCTTTCTTGTGGCCGTGGGCTCGGCTCCTCGCGGGTCTCCTCCCGGAGCGTCTCGATCCGTTGCTCGGGAGCAGTGGCGACGAACGTCTCGCCGCCCGGTTCCCCGACGAAGATCTTCTGCCGGAGTTCCTTCCGCAGCCGATCGAGCTCCTGGTGCATCTTCCGCTCCTTCCGACGCGCACTGTAGAAGTACGCTTCGTCCCGTGTGTCCGTGGTGACGAGCATGACCACGCGTCCCGCCGCGCTGCGCCCGGTCCGACCGCGACGCTGGATCGTCCGGATCTCGGAGGGGACAGGCTCGTAGAAGACGACGAGGTCCACCTGCGGGATGTCCAGGCCTTCTTCGCCGATCGACGTCGCGACGATCACGTTTACCTCGCCGGCCTTGAACTTCTCGAGGATCTCGACCTGTTCCTTCTGCGACAATCCGATGTCGTTCCCGTGCGAGGCCTGCCCGACGAACCGGACCGGTCGGAGTCCCGGGATGCGGGCGAGCTCCTGCGTAACCCGATCCGCCGTCTCTCGATAGTGGGCGAAGACGATCACCTTGGAGTCCGGCTTCTTCATGAACTGCTCCCGCACGACCCATCCCGTCTTCGCGAGCTTCGGATGTTCCACGTCGGACTCGCGTGCGAGCTTGATCGCCTCCTGGACCTTCGCGTGCTTCAGGAATTGGACGTCCGCCTTCGACTTGGTCTCGGCCTCCATCTTGTCGAAGTAGGTGCGGAGGGAACCGAGACCCTGGGTCTCCGCGAGTTCCATCGCATGGTTCGCCTTCATCGCGATCGCCTGCGCGGTCATCGCGCCGTACAGCCGGCCATCGCGCACACCCGAGTCGAGTCGCTTGCGAGCCTCGTCCCCGGCCGCGAGCAGATCCTTCAAGCTGACCTTCGGCTTGCCCGCGAGGAACCCGATCTTCTTCAGCCGCTCGACCTGCTCCTCGAGGACGACCTGGAGTCGCATGTGTATCTCCTTGGAAACATCGGGGGCTTCCACCGGGATCCGCTGGACCTCGAGGCCATGGAGGTACGGGACCACGTCCGGGTCGTACTCCGTCCGGATCTCGACCGCGGTGATCCCGAGATTCCCGCAGACCTCGAGGATCTTCTCCGCGGAGGATCCGGGGGACGCGGTCATCCCGAGGACGAGCCGTCCGGGGACCTCTTTGTACGCGGCCGCCACGTCGACGTAGGCGTAGTCGCCGACCGCCCGATGGGCTTCGTCGAACACGACCAGGCTCACCTCGTCCAGGGAGATCCGCTCCGCCCGGACGTCGTTCCGGATCACCTGCGGCGTCGACACGACGATTTTGTTCTCCCGCCAGAGGAGTTCGCGCTCCTCGGGGGACGTGGCCTCGCCGGTGAAGAGGGCGATCCGATCGACGACGAGGACCTTCCGCAGGGAGGCCGCATGCTGCTCGACCAGAGGCTTTGTCGGCGCGAGGAAGAGGACCTTGCCGCCTTTTCGACGGAGGATCTCGGCGATCACCATCGCCGCGATGACCGTCTTCCCCATGCCGGTCGGGAGGACGACGAGCGTGGACCGCTCCAGGCAGGCGCGGGCGATGTTCACCTGGTACGCCCGTTCCTCGACGGTTCCGCGGCGCAGCAGCTCGTGGGTGACGGCCACGTCGTCGGAACGTCGAGGTGTGCGAATAACCCTTTGCACTAGGTCCAAGGACGACGTCGCCGACGGAGGACGACGACCGCGAGGATCGCGATCGCGGCGGCGAAGGACCCGACCGCGACGACGAGCTCCCAGGGAAAGCCACTGGACACCTTCACCTGAATCGTCAGCGACGCCTTCGCGCTGGGGTCGGCCACCGCAGACGCGGAGATCACAGCGGAGTAGGTCGCGCCGACGGTCGCGTTCGCTGCCGCCGTCAGAGCGATCCGAAGCGCCGCGTCGTTATCGGGTCCGAGGCGGACGACGCGACCCCGGAGGAGGCCGCCGAAACCTCCTTCCAGATTCGCGTCCCATCCCGCCGGCAGGATCGCGTCGAGGCGGAAGTCCGTTTCGTAGTCCCCGACGTTCGCGAGCTTCAGGGCGATGTGCGCGATCTCTGCTGCGGGCGCCTCGAACGGACCGACCGATCCGAGGAAGAGGGCGGCGCGACCGAGCCCGAGAGAGGCAATCATCACGTCGTCAATCCACCAGCCTCCCGTCTTTCCCATGACGTTCGAGCTCGCGTTAAAGCGCACCTGGAGCGTCATCGGGCCCGTGATGTTCGCGGTCAGGTTCAGCGATGCGCCCTGCCAACTCAAGTCTCGTCCCGCATAATGGACTAGTTTGATCCACGGTCCTCCGCCGTAACTCAACTCGACGTAGGCCTCGTCCGTATCGTTCGCGGTAATGGGGAGGATCTCCACGGTCCGGCCCGTGAGGTCGTACCGGTGGTAGAAGATCAGAAAGGTGGGGCCTGGCGCGACGCTGATCGCGGACGACGTCAGCGTGTGCCACGTCGGAGGCAAGGGATTCTGCAGGAGCGTTGCCACGTAGCCGAACCGCCACGCACTCGGGCGGCTGTGCGCCGCGCCATCCGGGTCGGTCTCGTTCACGACACGCCATCGGTCCGGATCATTCGAGAAGCCGTTCGTCGTCCAGCCGCCGGGATCCGCGACGGGGTCCCGGAAAAGGAACGAGTTCACGAGGACGTGGGCGACGCGCTCGTCGTTCGAGGGGATCTCGTCGTTCGCGCCGACGACTAGGGCATGAACGAGGTATCGTCCGGTCGAGACCGGAGTGAAATTCAGGAGGAAGGTGGCCGTCGTCTGGGCCGAGACGCCGAGCCGGTTGAAGGTCGTGGCAGTCACGCGGGCCGACGGCTGGAAGGAGTCTCGGTACACCTCGACCTGCAGTGTCACGTCGGCGGCCTGGAGGCCCTCATTGCGCACATCGACCGCGGTTCGGACGATCTTGCCGGCCTCCTCCGTGAACGGCACGCGGATTGCGGATACCGCGAGGTCCTTCGTCACGTCGTGCGCGATCGTCGCGGTGATCGTCGCAGCGCTCGCCGAGATGTCCCGGATCCGCCAACCCGTGACGGACCCGTCGTAGGCCCGGCTGTCCGGCGTCGTGTCCGGGCCCCATCCCGCGGCGGTGTCGTGCCACGGATCCCCCGAGTCGGTGGGCCGGTCGCCCGACACGCCTTCGTCGGCCTCCTCGAGGTCGAGCAGGCGATGGTTGTCTTGATCATTCGACGTCTGCGAGGTGTCGACGTGCCAGATTAGCAGGCCGCTCCCCGGGAGGGCGGCGTCGAATCCGATCGGTTGTCGGTTCTCGATGAGGAAATATTCCGAGGTCGTGCCGGGCAGGCTCAGGCGGAACACCTTCCCGGACGTCTCGATCGCATCGACCGGGGCACCGACTTGCGCTGTCGTCACGTCGGTGGGCGTGACCCATCCGAGCCGGAAGAGGGACCAGGCGCTCATGTGGGCGGGGCTCGAGCCCGCGGGCGCGCCGTTCCAGGAACCCAGGGACATGATGTCCCAGACGCCGGCCCCGGCCGACGAGCCGTCCGTGTCGTAGAGGTCCCGCAATCCGAGGTCGTGGCCGAACTCGTGGGCCACGGTACCGATGACAAAATCCTCGCTCTCCATCGTGTAGCCGTAGATCTGGACGCCGTCCGCGGTTAGGGATTGGGAACCTGGCGTGGTCGGGTCCGCGTCGAGCACGGCCCATCGGTGGGACCAGATGAGGTCCTTGTTCGATGGGCTCGATTCTTGGCCTGCGCCGGCATGGACCACCATGAGGTGATCGACGACACCGTCCCCGTTCGTGTCGAATTGCGCGAAGTTGACGGTCGCGTCAGCGGCCCGCACGGCCTCTGTGACGAGACGATAGATTAGTCCGTTCGCGTCGTCCACTCCCGTCGCACTGTCCGCGCCATAATCCGACATGGGGTGCGTGCTGTGGAACCACGTCGGGATCACGGTCGCGTTCACGGTCAGCGCACCCCGGGAGACTTCTTGGTAATACGAGCCCACCGAATGCGCCGACCCTCCCGCGGCATTCATCCGGACGTCGAAGTAGGGGCCGTCGTGGCTCTGATTGTGCGCGATGTCGGTGAAGTCGATCAGGAGGACGACGATCCGCGCCACCCCGGTCGTCTGCGCGGGAGTCGGCAGCGGGCCGGGCGCCTGCCGTCGGAGATAGGGCGGCCATGTGCCCACCGCGGGGTTCGGTGGCATCAGCTGAGGCCCGGCGTCGAGAGGTGCATCCCAGCGTTCCGTCGGAGAGAGTCGGATCAAGGCCGCGGCCGCGGGTAGTGCGAGGACGAACGCCAGGAGCAAAGCGGCGCGGCGCATCGGCCGCGTCGATTCTCTGCCCGGTTAAGAAGATTCTGCCGGAATTCTCAGGCTGGATTGCGCGGCCTGCTCGACTACAGGGTCGCCTTGTCGAACATCGCGGGGTCGGCCCCGAGCGGCCTCGTGGCGTCGATGCCCATCTTCGACGTGAAGCCGTCCCGGGCACTCGGATCGATCGAGGATCCGCGGACGTCGTGCAGGACGACGAGACCGCGGTCCGCCTGGAACCGTGTCGCGATCGCCCACTCCACGTCGCGATCATTGAACACGTCGATGTCCTCGTCCACGATGACGACCTGCTTCATCGACGTGTGCGCGCCGAACGCGGCCATGATCGCGTTCTTGCCGTCCCCCTGGTGCTGCTTGCGGATAGAGACGACGCCGTGGAGCCAGGCGCATCCGCCTTCCGTGAGCCGCACGGCGCCGACATGGGGGACCGCCCGCGAGACGGCCTGGTAGATGACCGGTTCCCGCGGCATCCCCATGAACATGAAATGCTCGTCGAGACCGCCGACGATGATGTGGAAGACGGCGTCCTTGCGGCGATAGACGCGGTCTACGACCAGGATCGGCTCCTTCCGCACGCGATCGTACGTGCGCACCGCGTCGACGAAAGGCCCTTCGTCGTGCGTCTCCTTGGTCAACCGGCCCTCGAGGACATAGTCCGCTTCCGCGGGGACCGTGAGGCCGTTTCGGATGCGGACCGTGTCGACCGGCTTGCCCAAAGACGATTGGGTGAGGGCCGACGCGATCCGGCTCTCGTCCACGCCGTATTCCACGGACGTCCCGCCGGCGAGGAGGTTCCATGGATCGAGGCCGATGCACACGGCCACCTTCAGCTCCTCCCCGGCGGCCATCGCCTCGTTGTACATGTGCCGCAGATGACGGGGGACGATCCGACAGGCGCCGCGGTCCTTGTCCAGGACCAGGATCCGATGGAACGACAAGTTCCGGACCCCCGAACGTTCCGCGACCCAGACGCCCGCGGTGATGTAGCGTCCCGCGTCCTTCGGGAAGAGCTTCGGGATCGGCATCGCCGTCAGGTCGACGTCGGACGTGGCCTGCGTCATGAACTCCGCGCGCTCGACGAGGTGCGTGTCCTGCGGGTGGGCCTGGGCCTCCAAGAGCTTCGGGAGGAACTGATTCGGCTGGATGCCGAGGGCGCCCGCGACCCGGTCCCGGGTGGACCACAGGTTCGCCACAGCAGGGCCGCCCTCGAAGTTCGGGAGGAACACGGGGCGGGTCGGAGTCGCGAGGAAATGCCGGGTCGCGCCGAGGTCCCGCTTGACGGATCCTTCGACGGTGACGACGTCGCGGCCGAATCGGTCCAGCCAAGTCCGGATCGCCATGTGAATCCCGCCCGCGGTATTGGAGGTTCGAATAGAAAGGTTGCGACGCAGTCGAACGTCCGGTTCCTAGGGAGGCCGGAGCGGCGGAGGCGATCGGTCCGGCGGTTCCGGAGGGGGAGGTTCCATCTCGGACCGCTGCGGACGCGAGAGGAGGACGACGAGCACCGCGATGACGCCGATCACGAAGAGGAATCCGACGAAGGCCCCGAACCCGAGAGTCGCGAGGGCCTCGATGCGCAAACCGTCGGAGGGCGGGGGCGGTGGCGGCGTCCTCGCGGGCAAGACCTGCATCCACATCGAGAGGGCATCGTTCCCCGCGCTCGCCTCCGCGGGCATGACGTTCTCTACTCGGATCGTGAGGCTGTGTTCTCCGACCCCGACCGCGAGGAACTGCGGCGTGTGGACGAGGACTGATGCACCGGGCGCCAGCGAGTCAGAAAGAGGCGAAACGCCAATTCGAACGACGTCCCCGTTCGGCCTCGAATCGATTAGATCGACCGTCGCGGAGACCGCGGCCGTGTCGCCCACGTTGACGACCGTCACCGTGACCTCGACGACGTCCCCCTCGTATGGCGGCTCCGGGCTCACCGCCGGGTTCGCGGGCCGGAGATCGGGCGCGAATTGCGCGAGGACAGGATGGACGGGATTCGCACCCGCGGTTAGGAGCGAGGACGCCATGAGGATCCCGAAGAGAACCACGAGTCCCCCGCGTCGCCCCCAACGGAGCGGCGCGGACCACGCCCGGCCCACGGCTCGACATGCAGCCCCCGAGAATATTACTTTCGCGAATCGGTTGTGTTCATCTCCACCCATGTATCCGCATATTTTGCCTGAGAGTTTCTGCGTTGCGGGATTTCTCTTCGTCCCCAGAAGTCTTTATACGCGGCCCCGGTTCGGACGCTCGTGGGCCTCGAAACCGCGCGAAAGTTCGCCCTGCAGAATGCCGTTTTTCATGGAGGAAAAGCGGACGCCAAGGCGGTCCTCGGAAGGATGCTCGCAGAGGACGCGAGCCTGCGTGGACGCGCACGTGAAGTCGCGGACCATGTGGAGCGCGTCGTCGCAGACGTGAACCGCCTCCCTCCCGAGACGCAGAGGGCGGAGCTCTCCGGGATCGCCCCGGAGCTCCTCGAAAAGACGACGACCATGGTGGGTCCGAAGGAACTCGCTCCGCTTCCGAAGGCCGAGGAGGGCAAGGTCGTCCTGCGCCTCGCGCCGTACCCGAGCGGCCCCCTCCACATCGGGAACGCGCGGGCATTCGTCCTGAATGACGCGTACGCGAAGAAGTACCACGGCAGGCTCCTCCTCGTCTTCGACGACACGATCGGATCGGAAGACAAGCCGCTCCTCCCCGAGGCGTTCGACCAGGTCCGGGAAGGGCTGGAGTGGGCCGGCGTCGAGTTCCACGAGGTCCTGTACAAGAGCGACCGCATCCCGCTGCACTACGAGTGGGCGGAGAAGCTCCTCTCGACGGGCGAGGCCTACGTCTGCGAATGTGACGCGGAGACGCTCCGCAAGAACCGCGAGGCGATGAAAGCCTGCGTGCACCGCATCCAGAGCGCGGACGAGACGTTCGCGATGTGGAAGGCGATGCTCGCCGGCGAATACGCCGAGGGGGAGGCCGTCGTCCGGCTCAAGACGGACATGGCGGACCCGAACCCGGCCTTCCGGGATCGCGTGCTGTTCCGGATCGCGGAGCGGGACCATCCGCGCGTGGGGGACCGCTATCGGGTGTGGCCGATGCTGGAGTTCTCCTGGGCCGTCGACGACGCCTTGCTCGGCGTGACGCACGTCCTCCGCGGGAAAGACCTCGTGATGGAGGACCAGATGGAGACGCGGATCTGGGACATCCTCGGGATTCGGCGACGACCCGAATTCGTCCATTTCGGCATCCTGCGGTTCAAGGACCTGGAACTGTCCAAGTCCCGATATCGGAAGGAGATCGCCGCGGGCCACCTGACCGGGATTGACGACCCAAGGACGTGGTCCTTGCAATCCCTGCGACGCCGGGGAATTCGGCCGGCTGCTTTGAGGGAGTTCGTGCTCTCCTTCGGCCTGAGCCTGAACGACATCGAGGTGCCCGCGGAGACCTTGTACGCCGAGAACCGGAAGCTGATCGACAAGGACGCGAACCGCTACTTCTTCGTCCCCGATCCCGTGGCAGTGGAGATCGCGGGCCTGCCGCCGATCGAACACGTGAAGGCGCCACTCCACCCGGACTTCCCGGGCCGCGGCGATCGCACCATTCCGGTGGCTCCAAAGGTCCACGTCGCCACGGGGGATTTCGAGAAGTTCCGCGGCAAGGAGGTGCGTCTTAAGGACTTCTGCAACGTCGTCCTGGACCATCGGGCGCGTTTCGTCTCTCTGGAGAACAAGGACATCCCGAAGATCCAGTGGGTCACGCACGGGGTTAATGTGCACCTCGTCCTGCCGGACGGATCTGAATCCCGAGGACTCGGCGAGCCTCTCGTGGCCTCCCTGAGAGTGGAGGATGTCGTCCAGTTCGAGCGCGTGGGCTTCGCGCGGATCGATCACGTGAGCAAGGCCGAGGTCCGGGCGTTCTTCGCGCATCGGTGAGCAGGTCAGTCCAGGACGACGCACTGTCTGGTTCGGATGCTCTTCGTCGCGCCAAGGGCGAGTCGAAGCGCTTCGCGCTCCGCGTGAGGGCTCAGGACCGCCGGATCCGCCTTTCTCTGGACGCTCCGCACGAAATGGCGGCACTCCACCTCGTACGGGTCCCATCCACGGACGTGTATGGGTTCACGCTCGTCGGCCGTGTAACGGGTGTATCGCGTAGTCGGAATCGGCCCGCCCAAGAATCGAGCCTCGTGGTCCAAGACGCCGTCATCGCAAACGACTCGCAACGCCGTTGTGAACGGGAAGCCAGGCGGCATCATCGCGGACCCCTCGACGAGGGCATGTCCGCGGCCGCGGTATGTGCTGTCGACAAACGCATGCTCGGCGACGCCTCGGGGACCGATGATTCCCGCGGCCTGGACGGAACGAGGCCGTCCGAGCATCCAGTTCGCGAGATCGAAATCGTGAATCGACAGCTCGATGAGCGGCTCGCCATAGATCCGAAACGGGCGAGGGCGCCTCGAAGACCAGTACGGACGAGAGAGTCGGCGGGCCACGACGATACGCGGCTTTCCGAGACGACGGGAGGAAACCTCGGCATGGGCATGCTGGCAATACGAGACGAATCGCATGACTTGGGCCACCATGAGGATCCGGTGCTTGGCGCGCGAGGCGGCGATCATGGCATCGGCGTCGGCGAGGGTGAGCGCTATAGGCGTCTCGCAAAAGACGTGTTTCCCGCTCCTGAGCGCCTCGACTACGACGCCTCGGTGCATCCCGCTCGGCACCGCGACATCGACCGCGTCAATCGAGTCATCCCGCAGGACTCCCTTCGCGTTGGTGAACCACGGGGCTCGCAGCCGTTTCGCAAGTCGACGAGCTTTGCTGCTCTTCCGGCTCACGACCGCTGCAATCTCGAGACCCTCCTTTTTTTGGAGGCGCGAGTATGCGTTCGCATGCGTGGAGCCCATTTCACCGGAGCCGAGAAGGGCGATCCGCATAGACTCCCCTCTCCCTGGCTCGCCGCATGATGAAGGAGGCGGCAGGATCCGCGAAAGTGTGTAAGGGGAGGCCCCGACATTCTTCGCGCCCCTCCGTCGATCGCCGTCTTAGGTCCCTGCGTTCGCCGTCTTCCTCCGTCGCGAAAGTCCCCAAGAGGTGAGCAGGCCGACCCCGCCAATCGCCACGCTCACCGCGAGGAGCGTCCCGATGAACGGGAGCAGAGCCACGGACACGACGAGGGAAATCCAAGGAAGGATCCGCCGCATCCCATGTTCCTTGAGGAGCCGGATTCCGGCGATCGACCCGATCACATACGTAAGGATCGCGGCGCCGCTGGCCATCAGGAAGGCCGACACAAAATCCACGTCCAGGAGGTAGAAGATCATGAGGCTCAAGAGAACCATGACGATCAGGAACACGAGCGAACGCCTCGGGGCCCCGGTCTTTTGATCGACCTTGCCGAGCGTCTCCGGGAAGACGCCGTCCCGGGCGGCGGCGTAGTAGACCCGAGCCATCCCCGCCACGTAGGCGTTCACCGTGCCGAACGTGACGAAGACCGCGAGGATGCCGACGAACATCCCTCCGTACGAACCGAAGGCGCCCGACATCATCGCGGCGAAGGGAGTGACGCCGCCCCCGACGGTGTAGGCCCCCGTGCCCACCGTGACGACGGCCACAGCGAGGTAGAGGGCGCTGATCAGGACGACGCTGATGACGACGCTGCGGTGGAAGTCCCGCTCCGGGTTCCGGAACTCTTCCGCCACGTTCGATGTGTTCTCGTATCCCAGGTAGGACCACATGATGAGCGCGGCCGCGGTGCCGATGGAAGCGAGTCCGTTCGGGAGGATGGGCGTGTAGTTCGCGGTGGAAATCCTCGGCGCGGACGCCACGACGGCGATCGCGAGGGCCGCGAGAATGGCGCCCACGGTCGCGACTTGGACCCGCCCGGTGAAACGGATGCCCAGGTAGTTGACGCCGAATGCCCCGATCAGGATGGCCGCCGCGACGAGGAATACATCGGAGCGATTCAGCGTGAAGACGAACCTGAGGTACGAGGCGGCCGCCACCGTCGCTGCGGGGGCGCCCAAGACCGCCCAGGCCAGGAAGAGCCAGGCGGTCGCCGCGCTAGCGCTACGGCCGAGGCCTTCCCGCGCGAAGGCGTAGATTCCCCCCGACTCCGGGTTCCGGGCGGAGAGCTTCGCGAACGTGTAGGCGAAGGGATAGCTCGCGAGCGACAAGAGGATCCAGGAGATGATTGACGCAGGGCCCGCGATGCGAGCCGCGAGCCCGGGGATGACGAAGATGCCGGATCCCAGGAGCGAACTGACGTAGATCGCGACGGCATGGCGGAGCGTGAGGACTCGGTGCAGGTCCGAAGGAGACGGATTCTTCGTCTCACCATTCCGCTCCATCCGTCCTCCTCCGGTTCTTCCTCAAGCGGCGTCGATCCGCGCGGCGCCGAAAGACCACCGTGTGCATAAGACAATTGCCGGCCTCCGACGGTGGGGCAAAATGTGGTCTGGCGGTGAAGCTTTCTAGTCGACCGTATTCTTCGTCGGCATGGTCCATTTCGCGAAGCGTGTCCGCTCGATCGAATCCTCGCCGACCGTCCATATCGGAGACATGATCGCGGAAATGAAGGCACGAGGCGAGAAGGTCCTCTCTCTCGCGATCGGGGAGCCGGACTTCCCGACCCCGGCCCACATCGTCGATGCCGCAAAGAAGGCCCTCGACGCGGATTTCACGAAATACACGCCGGCTCCCGGTATTCGGGAGCTCCGAGAGGCCGTCGCGGAGAAGGTGCAGAAAGAGAATCGGATTCCCGCGAAGGCGGAGAACGTCCTCGTCGCTCCGACGAAGCACACTCTCTTCATGACATGCATGGCCCTCCTCGATACCGGAGACGAAGCGATCATCCCGGACCCCGGATGGGTCTCGTACGCCCCCATGGTGACCCTCGCCGGCGCTCGGCCCGTGCCGGTTCACGCCGCCGATGACGAAGGATTCGTCCCGGCCGCGGACGCGGTCGCCGAGGCGATCACGCCGCACACCCGACTCCTCATGCTGAACTCACCCTCGAATCCCGCCGGCTCCGTGTATTCGCGGGCAGAGACGAAGGCTCTCGCCGATCTTGCGGCGGATCACGACCTGATCCTCGTGAGCGACGAGATCTATGAGAAGATCCTGTACGAGGGCGAACATGTATCGCCCGCGTCTGTGGACGGCATGTTCGAGCGCACCGTGACCGTGAACGGCTTCTCGAAGACTTATTCGATGACCGGCTGGCGGCTGGGATGGCTCGTCGCCCCGACGCCTCTCTTCAAGGAGATCTCCAAGGTTCAGGAGCATACGATCACCTGTGCGACCGCATTCGCCCAGAAGGCGGGCGCTGCGGCCCTCCGTGGACCGACGGCCCCGCTCGAGGCCATGGTGAAGGAGTTCCGGGCGCGCCGCGACCTGGTCCTCAAGGAGCTCGCGAAGATCGAGGGTCTCTCCACGTTCCGTCCGAACGGGGCGTTCTACGTGTTCCCGCGCATCGACGCAACGATCGATAGCGCGACCTTGTGCGAGCGGATTTTGAAAGAGGCTTCCGTCGCGGTCACACCGGGGAGCGCCTTCGGTCAGGCCGGCGAAGGGCACATCCGGATTTCCTACGCCGCCTCCCGTGACACGATCCTCGAAGGCCTGCGTCGCCTCGCCGAGGTCTTTGCGCGCCTGTGACCGGCCTGTCGGAATGGCGGCTTGCTCCGTAACCCAATTTCGAGCTCATCGTTGAGCGTTCCCTACCGATATCCAAACAATCGATTGTACTCCCTGTGGGAGAGAATCTCGAGGATGAGGACCACCGTGCCGACTCCCGGTGCGGACTGGACCGAATAGACACCGCGGTATGCAAGGGGCAGCTCGAATCGCCACGCGTTCGTGAGAGCTGAGGAGAGCCCACTGCGTGCGGCCAGATGGTTCGGAATTCGATCCTTCGGAATCTGGTCTCCGGCAAAGGCGTCTTGCTTCAGGCGCAGGATCCACCATTGAAGCTTCTTTCGTTGTTTCGGCTGAAGCGCCGCCTCGGCGGCCCGGGCACGCGGTCCGATCCGCACCTCGCTTGCCGTGAGGCGAGCCAGATCAACGGGCCTCCCAGCCCTCCACAACCTTCCAAAGCTTGGGTTCGACATTGAGCGTCCACATCACGCCCTTCGAACCTTCCGTGACACAACCGAGGCGCTTGTAGTGCTCGATTGCCTCCCTCAGAGGTGCATGCATCATTTTCCGAGGCAAGAGAGCCTTGATTCGGTTCAGGCTCAGGGGTTCGTCAAACTTCCGAAGGACCGATTCCACCATGTGCAGGGTATCCAAGGTCGGCCCCTTGTGTATCAGTTTGGGCGGCACGGGAGGCGCTCGCATTTCGAGATGGATATGAGTTCATATACTATATTAATTTGTACCTCGGGGATGCGAAGGTGCACGGAGCAGACGCGGACAACACGAATCCCACACCTGCGGGCTCCATCAGGACGACCGGGTTAAGTACGCCCCAGGACATCCTGGCACCGGGGGAATTATGGTCCAAGAAACCCGCACCGAGCGAGCTCGGATTGTGCCCATGATCGCGTACGAGGACGGAGCCGCAGCGATCGACTGGTTGGTTCGGGCCTTCGGGTTCCGTGAGCTCGATCGAATCACCGAATCGGATGGGACGATCAGTCACGCGGAACTCGATTTCGAAGGCAGTCGGATCTTCCTCGCGACTCCGACGCCGGACTACCAGGGTCCGAAGCACCACCGCGAGACGTGCCCCGCCGCCAAGAGATGGTCCGCGGTCCCCTGGGTGATCGACGGCCTCAGCGTCCACGTGGACAGCGTGGACGC
>WNGG01006348.1_pt1 | contig 13933 bp, 13 predicted proteins | sample 5400661 | NCBI WGS metagenome assembly WNGG01 (sample SAMN13153372, study PRJNA577476) | soil metagenome | isolation source: 100 cm soil or saprolite under Garry oak tree replicate 1 | place: USA:California | collected 2016-06-15
GGGAGAACCCACGGAGCTTGTCCGGAATAGACGCGGTCAAAAAGATCGTCGAGACCGAGGCACAAGCCCGCAGAATCGTTGACGAAGCATCAACAAAAGCTCAACAGATAATTTCCGAGACCCGCGAACAGGCGGAACGAATCAGGCAAGAAGCCACCGCGCGTGCTCAACAACAGAGAGAGGAGATGCTCAGCGGGGCCAAGAGCAAGGCCGAGGCCGAGGCTCTGCAATCAGACAAGGAGACGGAACAGATCCTGAATACTTACCGAAAGCTCTCTGAGGAGAGAAAAGCGACCGCGGTCAGTAAGGCCGTGGAATTGATTCTGAACGCGTGAACACAATGTCAGAATCCCTAGAGAAGTTACAGAATCGAATCCTCTCTGATGCCAAGCATAAGGCCGATGAGACGGTCAAGGAAGCTCAGGCAAAGTCCCAGCAGATTCTCGAAGATGCCAAGCAGAGGGCTCAGAGAGAATCTGAGGAGATTATAGCGAAGGCGAATGTGGAGGCGGAGTCCATTCGAAGAAGCATCCTGAGCTCAAAGGTCCGCGTGAACCGGCTCAGAATTCTCGACGAGAAGAACCGAATCGTCGAGGACATAATTCACGGTGTTGAAGACCGGCTTTCAAGCATCTCAAAGTCAGAACAGTTCGAAGAGACTGCTCAGCGCTTCGTGATGGAGGCGGTGAAAGCAGTAGATACTGATCAACCGGTTGTTAGAATCGGATTCAGAGACATGAGCAAAAGGAATCTAGAGGGAGTATCGAGAGTCCTCCCGAAAGGAGGGAAACTTGTTATCGACGAGAAGCTTATCGAAAACCTGGGCGGAGTAGTTGCAACAGATCCTGAAGGCAAGGTCGTCTTCAACAACACCTTCAAGTCTCGACTCGAGAGACTCGACAACCAGCTCCTTACACTGATATCCTCTACAGTTTTTGGCGAGTAGCTTCTCAGATGCTAAAGCCTGAACGCATGCAGCAAGTCAGCATCATAGTAGCCAAGGATCAGCTGCCCAACCTTCTGGGATATGCTGGCTCCAAGAGACTCTTCCACTTAACAGAGATTGAAGACGATAGTATTCCTGAGGGAGCGAAACGCTACGAAGCACTTGAACTCCAAGCCAAGTCCTCCACGATAAAAAGCCGACTAACAACCCTCACCACAGCCCTCAACGTCTCCGAGGCCACCTTCGAGAATCTCCATGCGCCAGTCAATAGCATCGAGTCACTCACAAGATTTCTGGACGATGAGACAGGGAAGCTTGAACATTCGGTCCGAGAACTCGAGGGCGCCGAAGGGAAGCTTCAGACAGAGAAAGAACGGGCCTCAGAACTCTCACGATTCCTCTCAGGCCTAGAAAACGTCGGAGTCTCGCTGGACGCGATAGCTGGCCGCGGATTCCTCACAAGCCTCGTCGGAGAAGCTAGCATCGAAACAGTACCATCCCTCCAGAAAGAACTTGACCAAATAACACACGGCGACCTAATCTTCGCAATTACGAATACTTCTGAGGACACTCAAACCTTCCTCGCACTCTTTCCAACGGCCTTCCAAGACAATGCCAAGCAAGCGACCACCGCCCTAGGCGCAAAAATTGGCCCACCATGGACAGGTCTGCCCTCAGACCCAAAGAAGGCGAAGGAAGCGATCGACCTTCAGCTCGCAAACCTAGACAAAGAATCAAAGAACCTCGAAGAAAAAAGAGTGAAACTAGCGAAAGAGTACGGTCCAAGGATCAAAGCCTTAGCCACTTTATCCGAGATCCTCGAGGCCCGCACAAAGGCCCTGTCTGGATCATCTACCACTGAAGCGACCATTCTTCTTCAAGCATGGATCCCAAAGAGAAAACAAGGCGAAATAACCCAAGAAATCTCGAAAGTCAGCGGTGGACTTGCGAACGTATTCGTCGAAGAGACGAAGAGTCACGTGAACCATTCGACTGAAGAGTCGACGCAAGCTAAGGAGGCCGATCCTCCGACCTTGGTCAAGGGTCCTGGGTGGACCCGGCCGCTGCAATCGATTGTCGACAACTTCGGCATCCCATCATATTCAGAGACGAACCCGACGCCCTTCATGATTCTGACGTTTCCATTGATCTATGGCTTGATGTTCGGGGATATTGGCGAAGGAATCCTTTTCCTCGCCTTCGGGTTTTTCCTGCTATACCTAAGACGGAAGAAGGTCAAGGTTTTCGAGATAGGCCAGATATTCGTCAATGGCGCCGAGCTCATAATCATGCTTGGTATAGGTGCTACAATCTTCGGATTTGTCTTCGGTGATATCTTTGGGTTTGAGGCGCGTAGCGTCCTAGGCATCAACCCAATCTTCAGTCCCACCGCGGGCGCGTTTCCAACCAGCGCCAGCGTTGTGCCTAGCACTGCTAACCTGATAATCTACATGATATTTATCCTGTTCTTTGGAGTCGCGCACCTTCTTTCAGGTCTCGCGATAAGCGCATACAACAAGATTCGTAGCAAAGAGTACAGACATGCTCTCCTCGGTCCCATTTCTTGGGCATGGTTCTACGCCGCCTTCGTGGCGGCAGCCGTAATCGTCGTTCAAGCCAACTTCAAATTCTCTGTGCTCCTTAAGAACCCGCTAGTGGTGGCGTCCATCTTCATCCCGATGGCACTCATGGGATACGGAGAAGGGGGCCTCCATGTCATGGAAGCGTTCATCGGTGCCGGCAGCAATACTCTATCCTATCTTCGAATCTGGGCTTTGAACCTAGCAGATTTTGCCGTGAAATTTGCGTTCTTCACATCATTCGGCATTGTAGGAGCGATATTCGGCAATGTCCTAGTCATGATTCTCGAAGGTTTGATCGTTTTCGTGCAGACTCTGAGGCTTCACTGGGTTGAGTGGTTTGGTAAGTTTTATGAAGGGACCGGTCACCCATTCGCGCCCTATCAAGAACCAATGAGCTGGATTGTACCAAACTAATGGCAGTTGATTGCTCTACACTCTCTTCCGTAACGCTCTGCCCAACCTTCTGGGCGGGCTTGGGCGCTGGTCTCAGCGTCCTTCTCTCCGCGATCGGCGCCGGCCTCGGAATCGGCATCTCTGGACCGGCGATAGCTGGCGCTGGGGTCGAAAGACCCGAAGTCATGCTCAAAACGTTTATCGCGACAATCTTGGCTGAGGCACTCGCCATCTATGGTCTTGTAGTTGGGCTCTTGTCTGTCTTCGACATCACTCCCGCTCTAACAATTGAGAAGGGTGTCCGCATATTTGCGGCAGGACTGACGATGGGAGCAGCCGCGCTCGGGGCAGGCTTCGGCATCGGGGCCGCAGGAAGCGCGATGGCTTCGGCGACCGCAGAGAAACCCGAAATATTCTCTAGGGCCGTAATATCGCTGATCCTTGCGGAGGCCCTCGCAATCTACGCTCTAGTGACAGGTTTGCTGTTACTATTCACTGGAGCCGGCTAAGCGAGCTAGCGTGTACTCAGACACCCTCTCCCACCTAGTCCGAGACAATTATCTGATCGCTCGGCTGCGCGGCAGCCGCAGTCATCTGCTTGGACGCCAACAGTTATTCGCGCTCTCGGAGTCAAAGTCGCAGACGGAAATCATCGGATTGCTGGCGGAAGGGCCTTACGGGCCCGAACTGTCCAAGTTGGGAGCCGAGTCTTCGACTATCGAAACGGAGAGAGCAGTCCGGCTAGCGTTCGCTGACTCAGTCATGAGCCTAGGCAGAGCCTCGGGCGGAGATACTCGCGACTTCGTCGTCCAATACCGGAGAAGATTCGACGCATATTCCGCAGCTAGCCTCGTAGTCTTCAAGGCGCAAGGCAAGACCTGGGAGGAGTATTTGAGCACCCGGCTCCCTCTCGCATTAATGAATGAGCAGGAATTGCATCGGCTCTACTCTCTTGATGACCTTTCAATCATAGCTCGCGAAGCCGGCGATAGGCACCTCGTCGATAGAGTGAAGGGATTTTCGATGACGGACCTTGAAGGCGAAAAAGCCTCTCTGATCCGGGACGTCATTAATGGTTGGGGCGAAGAGAGATTCTACAAGTACATTGATGAGAAACTGTCAGGTCCGGACCGCGAAAACTGCCTTCCAGTTGCAGGGTCCGCCATCGACATTGCAAATCTAACCATCATCATCAGAAGCAAGCTCATCGGAGCCTCTGGCGTTAGAGATCATCTGATTCCATCGCACTGGAAGCTCAACCAGAGAGTGATCGACCAGTTACTAGCTGCGACCGACGCGGCGCAGGCTCTGGACGCTGTCGCGAGCCACGAATATTACGGTCGTCTTCTGAGCGGTTCCCGTCAGAAGTATGAAGAGTCAAAATCCCTATCCTTCATGGAGATCGCCCTTAGACGACACCATCTAGACCTCAGCAGGCGACTCTTCCTCGGCTTTCCCTACTCCGTCGGAATCGTTCTAGCTTTTCTCATTTTGAAGGAGAACGAGGCGAGGAACCTCGCCGCGGTTCTCGCAGGAGTCGCCGCTGGATTGCCAACAGATGAGCTTCGTTCACTGCTAGCGATTCAAGAATAACTTCAGTTGCTCGCGCCGCGGATAATACTAGAGTTTCTTCACAAAGTAATAGTATGTGTACCCGATCCCGCCGATCGCGCTGACGACCAAGCCAATTATCGAGCCGCTACAAGGAACAAGCGATGGTGGAGACACGGAAACTCCGATGCAGGATGGTTGGCCAAGAAGAGGCGAGAGTGCTATTCCTCCCAGAAAGTATCCTAGGATGAGAAACGCTATCGTGTTCGCGCTGAAACCGATCAGCCGAGTCGTCTTTTGATCGTAAAGCGGTCCTCCGGTCTTCGCTTCGTCTTTCAACCTTCCGAACTGGCTGCGGCTAATCGACTTTGCAATAGCTCTGGGTGAAGCTGGCTGGCCGGTTGACGGGATCCGGATTGTTGATCCTTTGAGGCACTCCGTCACACTCGAATGATTAGGATTTGGATCGTTGTGGCTTTTGTTGATCTGACAGGCCAAAGTTACAAGTCCGATAGGGACGAACTCATCACCTCCTTCGAGAATAGTCTGAAGATGCTGATCGTCTAATTGAGCCATCGACAAGAACTCTCTGCGGCCAACATTGTCCACTGCCGCTTGGAAGGTTTCTGCTATTTTCGGTGTTACTTTCGCTTCCAGATCAGGCTTGCTCAGATATCTCGCCCGAAATCATGTTTCTGTTGTAACCAATTGGTAGAACTCCGGATTAAGATCCGGGAGACTACTAGTGGAAGATTATGATTGCTGAGAGGAAGAGAGGGATGAACACCAGGGAGATAGTGTTCAGAAGCTTGATGAGAATATGCAAGCTTGGCCCTGCGGTATCCTTCCAAGGATCACCGACAGTGTCTCCAACAACTGTAGCCGCGTGTGTTTCAGTGTTCTTTCCTCCAAAGTGTCCCATCTCTACGTATTTTTTCGCGTTGTCCATTGCCGCTCCACCCCACATCATCATAATGGCGAGGGGTATGGCCGAGATTGTGGCGCCAACCACAAGGGCGCCGACTGCGGCCCATCCCAAGAATATCCCAACAACTATTGGTGCGATCACGGGGATCGCGCCTGGGACAACCATCAATCGTAGGGCGGTCTTAGTTGAGATGTCAACCGCAGCCGCATAGTTTGGCTTGGCGGTTCCTTCTCTGAGCCCTGGAATCTCTCTCAATTGCCTTCTAACCTCCTCAACCATTCGGTATGCTCCCACGCTGACCGCGTTGATGGCAGTGCCCGAGAAGACGAAGGGCAGCATGGCTCCGATCAATGCCCCTATGATTACATCGGGATGGTTGAGCGCAAGAGACGCCGCAAGGCTCCCAACACTTGAGGGGTTGAGAAGACTTCCCAAGAGGTTGGCTTGGGTTTGGGTTATTGATTTTAGGTCAAATAGCTTGAGCTGATACCGCGCGACTTCTAAGACAAACGCCTGAAATAGTAAGAGGGAAGCAAGTGCGGCGGAACCCATCGCGTAGCCTTTTGTGAGAGCCTTGGTCGTATTGCCGAGAGCGTCTAAAGGCTCTATTCGCTCTCGAATCACTTCAGGTGCACCTGACATCTCGGCAATTCCACCTGCATTGTCCACAATGGGACCCAATCCGTCCATCGTCAGAACTATTCCAGCTGTCGAAAGCATTCCCATCGTCGCCATAGTTGTGCCATAGACTCCACCCAAGAACGGGTTGCCACTGAGGGCCGGGACGAGGCTTGCGAACTGCTCTCCCAGTCCAAATGAAATGAGTAGAGCTATAGCTACAGTGATGACAGGTAATCCGCTGGATATCAGGCCCACCGCGTTACCAGACATGACTGTCAGGGCGGGTCCGGATTTGGATCGCTCGGCAATCGTAATTACAGGCTTAGCGTTGGACCCAGTATAAAATTCGGTGTAAACGACGATCAGCAGGCCAGCGGCAAGTCCAGAAACCATGCATCCGTAGAGCGCGTAAACTGCTAGCGCACTTCCGCTGGCGGAGGGTCCGAAAACATACCATGTAGCGACGAACATCAGTATTGCGGCGATCACTGATGCTACAAGGAGTCCGTCACGAGTGGGTTTAATTGGGTTCTTGAATTTCTTCTCCAAGACCGCGACGGCTAAACCCACGAAGGTTGCGATAATCCCCAACGACCTGACTATCAGGGGCATCGTTACGTAATACGGGTTAATGATGCCACCGAATATTATGATGGAAACGATCAAGCCTATAATCATGCCACCGAGGTTCTCCGCTGTAAGGGACTCGAACAAGTCGGCGCCCCTTCCAGCTTCGTCTCCAACATTGTCCCCGACGTTATCCGCTATTGCCGCGGGATTCCTAGGATCATCCTCAGGGAAGTTCTCTTCTACCTTCCCTACCAGATCTGCGCCTACGTCTGCTGACTTTGTGAATATTCCCCCTCCTAATTGGGCGAACAGTGCGGCGAGCGAAGCGCCAAATCCAAATCCAGCCAAGACCCCAGGATCACCGAACGCGGCGTATAGGAGCGACAGTCCCAACAGGCTCATGCTAATGACGACTAGCCCGAGTGCCCCACCTCCGAGCGTGGCGACCTTCAGCGCCTCATACGTTGACTTCTCCGCGGCCGCAGTGGATCTGACGTTTGCGTTGGTAGCCGAGTAAAGGGCGATGTATGCTGCGAATAGTGAGAATGCCACTCCGAGTAAGAAGCTGAGAGCGATTTCGCTTCCATAGGTGAAGTTGACTGTTGCGCCGAACGCGGCAACGATGACGAGCGAGATGATTATCGCGATTATCGCGATAGTTCGAAACTGTCGCTTCAAGTAAGCGTTTGAGCCCTCTCTGATGGCTGTCCAGATGACGATCATCTTCTCGTTCCCCTTGGGGTATTTTCTGACGGAGAGGACGAGGAAGATTGCGGCGACAACCCCAGCGACCGCGAGTGAAGTAGTTAGGATTAATGGGTCGAAGGCCAAGCTTAGGTTCCTGCTGTCCTCAAGTTATGAAATTTCCATCGAGCCGCCTCGGCGTTTATTATAAACATGTTCACTATTGTCGATTGTCTACATTTCCAAACCCATAAATCGTCTCGACCGTCAATTCGCAATAGAATCGAACAGCTGATCTGTCAACTTGTCCGGTCGCAAGTACGATGTCATTGTTGTAGGTGGAGGCCCGGGGGGCCTTTCTGCGGCGATCCATCTGGCCGAGAAAGGTCTGAGAGTCAAGGTCTTCGAAAAGAAGAAACTTCTCGGGAAACCGGTCCGCTGCGGCGAGTACTTCCCCGTAAAAGAGGAAATGGCCAAACTACTTCCCCGCGTCAAATGTATCGACATCATCGAAGCTCCTGAAGATTCGATCGATTCAAAGTGCAAATCGATCAGGCTCGTCAGCCCCCGAGGACATGAATTTGAATTTCCCTTCGAAGCATACATTCTGGACAGACACGTCTTCGAGACCCATCTAGGCGACGTTGCTCGAAGCAATGGAGCCGACATAGATGTCGGGGTCCAAGCTCACTACTATCCTGAAAACGAAGGCGGCTGGGTCGGACCAACCCGTGAAACCGCAGACTACGGAGAGGTCATTGTTGCCGCGGACGGCTATCCGAGCGAGACAGCGGAGAGAGCAGGACTTCCCGAACGAGAATATGCTGGCCCTTATGCGGTCGCGACCAACATCGAGTACTTGATGACCGATCTGGGTGTGGAGCAGGACGTAGCAGAATTGTACATGGACCCGAGATACTCACCCGGAGGATATGGCTGGATCATTCCGAAAGGACATGGCAGAGCGAATGTTGGCATTGGAATCAGAGAACCATACGTTCGTCGAGAATGGCAGATCAGAGACTTGTTGACAGGTTTCATCGAAAAGAACAAGGTCGCTGCGAAGCGGCTCAAGGGGGGAAGGACGGCCTCTCTCATCGGAGACAGCCTGCCTGTCGATGGGCCCCTTACACGGACTTACACTGACCGCGTGATGGCTATCGGTGATGCGGCAGGGATGGTCATGCCGACGAACGGGGGCGGGATACAGACTGCGATGATAACCGGACGCCTAGCTGCGGAGGCTGCGGTCAGGTATTTCGAGGATAAGACTCCGCTCTCAAGCTACGAGGAAGCATGGAAGGACCAGATAGGAGCGGAGATGGAGAACTCCAAGAACATGCGACAGGCCTCCGACCGGTTGATGGGTCACGGATTCGTCTTCGACATGATGCTGAGAATCATGGGCACACGAAGGATCGCGGACGTGATAATGTGCCAGGTCCCAAGCGGTATGGGCGCATTCATCCATCTACTTGCCTAGTGCTTCAGAGCCGCGTCGATTATCATTACGGCGAAGAGAAGCGAGAGATATGGGCTTGTCACCTTGAACATTCGCCATGCGTTCGTCTCAGTCGGCTTGTAGAGAACCCAGAGACTTCCGGCTAGAATCGCAAGCCCGCTGACCAGCGCAACCGCGCCATAGATCTGGCCGAAAGGGCCCAGGAAATATAGGGCGAGCGAGAAGGGCACCATAATCATAGAGAAAATAGTGATGAGCCGCAGGGCTGTGGTGGACCCTACGACCACAGGCAACATCGGCACCCCGGCGTTAGAATAGTCCGAACGGTAAGACACGGCTAGGAACCAGATGTGGACCGGAATCCAGACAAAAACTAGACCCGCCATCAGGAGAGGAAAAATGGGATGTGGCAAACTACCTATAGGTCCAGGGGTCACCGCGGACCAGCCGAACAATACTGGGAGTCCACCGCTGAAACCTCCCAAGAGAATGTTCAGCGAGCTACGTCGTTTCAGTAACAAACTGTACACACCTACATTGTCCAGGATTCCCAGTGCCATCCAGAGAAGTGAAAAAAGGTTCAGTAGAGCCGCCAGAATCAGTGATATGGAGATTAGTCCGAGCCCAAATGTAAGAGCGGCTCTGGGCGTAATCCGTCCCGAAGGGAGAGGACGATGACGTGTCCGCGTCATCAATGCATCGATGTCGCGGTCGTGGTAGTTTGTGAGAGCGTTGCACCCCGCAGTTCCCGCTATGATAGCAATTCCCGTCATCAGCCAGCCCACTGGGCCGAAGGATACTGAGAGTACTCTGGTTGCGACGAAGGTTGCTGTGAGAGAAGTGAAGACTAGAAGATACCAAATCTTCGGCTTGGTATACTCATAGTATGTGAAAAGCTGGCTCTTTGCAGAAATTGCCTTTTGTTTCTGAATTAGCAGATGAGCCGCCCTATGTTACGACGATCTGACCGTTCATGTTTCCGTGGAGCGGACTGCAGACGATACTACACAGGTATGTGTAGCTCCCGGCCGCGTTGAAAGTAACTGTCACACTATACCACTTGCCAAACGGGATCGGTGGATTTGACGGATTCGTTCCTCCCAAGGGGCCAGGACTATTTGCTGAACTGTCAACAGTGAATGAACCACTCCCTATTATGTCGAAACCATGGCCCTTCGAAACGTGGAGGGCCGAATCTGAACTCGTCGCGTTCTCGCCAAATATGTAGAAGGTAATCATGTCTCCCACGTGCGCATCAATTGTCCTATTGTTAGATTCACCCTGGTATCTCTGGTAGTTCACGCCTGTCATGTTAGCACCGCTCGTTGCGTTGAATCTGGGGAGGTTGCTCTGGTTGAGAAAGGCAGTGTTGGTGATGTGGAATCCACCTTCTTCCTGAACTATCGCAGTCATAAAGACAAGACGATGTGAGACAGGATACGTTATGGTAGCATGAGAAAGCACGAACTGGTAATAATAGACGCCTCCGCCCGCAGCAGCGACCACTATTAGGCCGAGAAGTCCGACTATAGGAAAGTGTTTCTTGGGCATTTGCATTAGTATTTCACTTGAACGCTAACTCTGTATATGTGAACGGTCGCCGCGAACGCCACAAAAACCATTCCAATTTCCAACAGCGCGAAATTGTTGAGAGTATCTAGGAAGGCCCGGAAAATCGCCAAATCAAGAAACGCTTGCAAGAGTACCAAACCGCCCAGAAGAGAGTAGACTTCGCCTTTGGACAAAAAGTATGGCTGGACCTTCCTGTACGGTATTGGTTTCTTGGCGGCCCGCAAGGCGTCGAGCTTGGCCTTCCTCCACCTCACGAATGCGTACACGAAACCATATGCGAGTGCCGTTGCGATAAGTAAGGAACCAGCGAATAATGCTGGATCGATAAGCAACTGTTCCTCCGAGAGCAACGGCTGGAACGGATTGCTGGCTCGGAATCCCCATACGGTGACGATCGCTATCTGTCCTAGCGACGCAACTCCCAACGCGACCCAGAATGGTCTGTCGATCATGGCGATCTTTCTACCTCTGTCGAAGAAGGGCACGAGGGTGAAGATCAGCACGAAGATTCCAGGGATTATGGCTCCCGCTATGAACGGCGCTAGTCTCTGGACCCGGATGAATGCGTATAGACTGGTGAAGTACCACTCAGGAAATGTGATTTGAGTCAACTGGTTGGGATCATAACGGACTCCAACTTCCACGGGGAAGAGCCCCCCAAGAATCAGAATAATTCCAGTTATCGCGGAGGCTACTGGAATGTCCAGCACGAGGTTTTTGGGAAGATGGACCGACATTATAGCCAACATGATTATTGGGATTATGAAGACGTGAAACGCGTAGAAACGGATCGTCAAATCGTTAAAGCTGAAGCCGAAAATTATCTGAGCAAGGTTCGCGCCCAAGACGGGAGTGTAATACGTTAGCGTCTGCCCTATGTTGATGGCTAACTGTCCTCGGATATTGAATATCAGGTCGTACCCTGTGTACGCCTCAATTATTGTGACGACGCCGAGAATAATTCCGGTGACCCAGAGGATCTCGTAGCGGAGCTTGTATCTGCCCGCGAAGTACTGGTAGAACATGTGCATGACGGCGAGGAGAACCATGGCGTTGGAGGCCTGGTAGTGAATGTTCCTTACTAGGAATCCCCAGTTCACTTGATTGTTTATGGCCGCTACACTGTTGAACGCCGAATTGCATGTTGAGGATGGGACATACGTCGTGCCAGGTGCAGGCGGTGGGCAGTCCCCAAAGATTGGCTGGAAATGAAAGAGAAGAAGGGCTCCGGTGATTCCCAAGATTAGGAATACTATCACCGTAAGCATTCCTAAGAATCCAAGCGGGCTAATGAATCGTGAGGGAAAGACGATCTTCAGGGCGAGAAGAAGGGTCCTTTCGAGTCTGTCCCATATCCATCTGAGGAGCGCGATGATTGGGTCTAAGACCCCTTTCTTCGCGCTAGTCTGTCCGGCCAACTCCGGCTATCCCATCCAAGTCCGTAGCAGTAATGTTTCCAGTAGTTGAATCGTAAGACAATTTCACCCGCGGTAGAGGAAGAAGCCCAAGATCAAAGGCAGGACCCGCAACAGGGACGCCGTCCTCCAATCTGTATTGGCTTCCGTGACAAGGGCATTGTAGCCTAAATTCTCCTGAGCCCGGATTACCGGCATAACCTGGATTCACTATGCATCTCAGGTGGACGCAGGTCAGATTTAGAGCCGCCACATGCTTGAGTACGTCGTCGTTTGGATAGAACGGATTCACAAGAGGATCAGGGAGCCGAGTGATCACGTTCTTGTAATACGGGCTATCCATAACCGGATAGGGGTAATAAAAGAACTCCGAATACTTGGAAGCATCATAAACGTCAGCGGAGCCAACTACGTTCTGATATCTTGAATTCAGGTCGGTTCCAGTCGAAGTAGGTTGGGTCTGGTACTTTGCAACAACGGTGGGACCCTGCTTGGCTGGAATCAACGGACCCAGAATGCCTGTAGATGGCGCATTTGGCAACGCGAAGGCGCCAATTGCCAGCAGTGTCGATGCACCGAGTGCGCCCACGACGAACGCCCGTCGGGAGATCGCCGGAGTCTTCGCCGTCGAGGGTGGTTTTGCGGGCTGCGGAGGAACTGTCGGTGCCTTTGCAGGGGGCGAAGGAGTAGTGCTGGATTGAGGTGTTGGCTTCTTCTCGTCCGACATGTCCTCTGTCGCTCTAAAGGAATATTTTTTGTCGAGCGGTCCAAATCGTATTAAAGACTTGTCTATACGTTACGACCCGTTCAGTCGCTTCGTGATTTCGGAAACGATATAACTACCAAAGAATCGAGAGTCCCAATCGATTATCAGGACGGCCAAGTGAGAATCCGTGAATCGAGTCATAGCTTCACTTACCCTGCTCGTGGGGCTCGCGGCAATGATGGTCGGAGTCTACGGTCAGCAATGGGTTGTCCTACAGCAACTCGCCCGACAGTTCGTCCCCTTTTTCGGATAGGGTCAATGAAATGGAGAAAACGCGAGTTCCTAACGCGAAAACTGAACAGACGAGTGGCTTTCGCGCTCGGCTGGGACGAATCAAGGTTCGAGGCTACTACTGGCCTGTAAGAACGATAGTTCAGCTCGGCTTCTTCGTGCTTTTCAGCGGAATCGGCATCATGAGCCTCGTCCCAGCATTCAACGGAACGCGATCTTGGGTTGTGCTCCCAATCGTATCGAGCGTAAAATCCCAGGCTCAAGTAACAAGTTCAATGGACGCCATCACGATCTTCCTCGAGAACGGCCTCTTCCCATGGCTCCCTCTTGGAATAATGCTCGTTGTGGGCGCAATTCTAGGACGCTTTATGTGCGGCTGGATCTGCCCCGTCGGCTTTCTCCAAGACGTCATCACCAGCGTAAAGGGACGACCTTCCTGATCAGCGGATCATTAGGACTCGCTGTCTACTACGGCGTCGGAAATGACTACAGAACGAGCCTAGGACCTCTTGCTGACGGACTCTTCGTTGCGATTACCCCTGACGGCACACTGTTCGGAACTCTTCCCGCGATCCTGGCGGGGTCATGGAGATTTCTCGGTACAGCTCAGAGTTCAGACCTCAGCATTGGCAATCTCTCATCATGGTTTGGTCACATTTCAGCACTAACATGGCTCAACGTTGTCGTCTTGGTCGGGTTCGTATATGCTGCTTGGCGGATACCTCGATTCTGGTGTCGCTACGTTTGTCCAGTCGGTGCTATCATGGCTGTGACTCAGAAGAACAGCCTCCTCGGAATGCATCGAGACCCGATCAAATGTTCAGAATGCAAGGAGTGCGAGACCGCTTGCCCGATGCAAATACCAATCCTTGATCTCGACTGGAAGAAGTTCAACGACTCAGAGTGTATCTTGTGCATGGCGTGCATAGATGCATGCCCTGCCGGAGCCCTGTCTCCTAAGTTCCCGTAGCTTTGACAACCCGATAAGACACTTCAAGGGTCCATATCAGCTAGTTCTGAGCAATGACCATAAGATCACAGGATTACTTCTCACGGCAAATCTCAGTTCCAAGCATTGGGAAAGAAGGACTCCGCAAACTGCAGGAATCGTCAGTTGCAATTATCGGAGCTGGAGGAGTGGGAAGCGCGGCTGCGTATTACCTGGCGCGATCGGGAATAGGACATCTCAAGGTGATCGACCAAGACATCGT
>WNGG01016780.1_pt1 | contig 13932 bp, 10 predicted proteins | sample 5400661 | NCBI WGS metagenome assembly WNGG01 (sample SAMN13153372, study PRJNA577476) | soil metagenome | isolation source: 100 cm soil or saprolite under Garry oak tree replicate 1 | place: USA:California | collected 2016-06-15
ACTCGCGAAAGCTTTCGGAGTCAACTGCTGGGAAGCGCGGAAGGCTCTCGAGAGCAGGCGCGGTGCGTGGGCCCTCCCCCAAAACGCAAATCAGCGCTTATCTATCGGCGCAGGAGTTGGCTGCCCGGTTTCGACTTCGGCGCGCTCCTTCAATGCGGCTTTGCGTGAGAGTTTTACACGCCCTTTATCATCAATGCCGATGCACTTGACCCAAATAATGTCCCCAGCTTTGGCGACGTCCTCCGTGCGTTTCACACGGAAATCCGCCAACTCAGAAATGTGCACCAAACCTTCCTTGCCTGGCAAAACTTCTACAAACGCTCCGAATTCTTTTGTTGAGACCACGCGCCCCTGATAGGTCTGACCGATCTCGATCTCGCGTGTCATGCCGCCGATAATTTCTTTCGCGCGCGCCATGCTTTCGGCGCTCGTCGCGTAGATATGAACTGAGCCGTCGTCCTCGATGTTAATTTCGGCTCCGGTCTCGGCCACAATGCCTTTGATAGTTTTGCCACCCGGCCCGATCAATGCCCCAATCTTTTCTGGATTAATTTTGATCGTCTCGATGCGCGGCGCGTACTTCGACAATTCCGGTCGCGGCTTATCGAGCGCATTTTGCATGATAGCGAGAATCTTCATGCGCGCGTCCTTCGCGCGCTGGATCGCTTCTGTCATGACTTGGTGGCTAATCCCCGGAAGCTTCAGATCGAGTTGATACCCAGTCACGCCTGCATCAGTGCCGCACAATTTGAAATCCATGTCGCCGAAATGATCTTCGGACCCAATGATATCCGTCAGCAATTCGTACCGCTTCAACTGCCCATCATCGCCACGCTCCGTAACGAGACCGACTGAAATTCCTGCGACCGGCTTTTTCACCGGCACGCCGGCGTCCATTAGGGCCAGGGTGCCGCCGCATACGCTCGCCATCGATGTCGATCCGTTCGATTCCATGATCTCGCTCGATATGCGGATCGCGTAACGAAAACTGTCCTCGCTCGGAACCACCGGTTCGAGGGAACGCTCGGCCAGCGCGCCGTGCCCAATCTCGCGCCGTCCCGGCCCGCCGGTGCGCCCCGTTTCGCCCACACTGAACGGAGGGAAATTGTAATGCAGAATGAAGCGCTTCGATTGCTCGCCACCGCCGTACGCGTCGATCATCTGGGCCTCCTCGATCGGCGCAAGCGTCGCCAGTGCCAATGCCTGCGTTTCACCACGCTGAAAGATGGCCGAACCATGCGCGCGGGGCACAACGCCCACTTCGCAATGAATCGGCCGCAAATCCTGGTAATCGCGACCATCGACCCGCTTCTGTCGATCCAGAATGCTGATCCGAAACGCTTTCTTTTGCACATAGTCGAAGGCCTGCGAGATCGAGAACGAATCGGCCTCCGGATATTTTTCCAGGACCGACATCTTCACTTCTTCGCGCAATGCCTCGACCGCTTTACTGCGCGCGACCTTTCCTTCGGTGTAAAGTGCCGCTTCAATCCGATCGCCGGCTACGCGATAAGCGATCTCCAACAGGTCGGGGTTCACCGTGAGCAACGGCATCTCGCGTTTCGCCTTTCCTACCCTCGCGGCAAGCTCTTTTTGAATCCGGATCATCTCCCGTGCCTGACCTTGCGCAAACTCAAGCGCCTTCACAAAGTCTTCCTCCGGAACTTCTTTGGCCGCGCCTTCGATCATGATGATGTCGTTCTCTCTGGCGACGTAAACTAGATCGAGATCGCTTTGTTCGCGCTCGGCGTGCGTGGGGTTGGCGATGAACTGTCCGTTGACGCGACCGACGCGTAACGCGCCGATTGGGCCAGCGAATGGGATGTCGGAAACGCACAGTGCCGCCGAGGCACCGTTGATCGCCAGAATATCGGGATCATTTTCGCCGTCAGCGCTCAGCAAGATCGACATGATTTGTGTGTCGTAAAAATAACCTTGCGGAAAGAGCGGCCGAAGGGGCCGATCGATCATGCGCGAAGTGAGCGTTTCCTTTTCGGTGGGTCGCCCTTCGCGTTTAAAGTAGCCGCCGGGAAATTTCCCTGCCGCCGCGGCCTTTTCACGATAATCGACCGTGAGCGGAAAAAAATCCTGGCCTTCTTTGATGACTGTGGACGAAACGGCGCTGGCCAGCACCAGTGTCTCCCCGCAGGAGACTATGACCGCGCCGTCAGCGAGCCTGGCGATTTTGCCTGTTTCGATGGAGATTGGATTGGCCCCGACTTGGGCCGTGACCTTTTGTTGCATTTTACTTTCCTGGATGTGCGAGCTCCAGGCCGGTCACCCTGACTGTAGGTTTTAAATCCGGATGACGACTGCGAGTAACGCGCGCCTCACGGTTCGAAACTAAAACCTAAAATCCAAGGTGATTCACTCGGCCTGGTCTGCTGATTATTGTTATGTCTTCTTCTATTTTATCTTCGGCTTTGAACAGGTAAAAAGTTGGCTTGCCAGCTCCCTCAGAACCTCCACGTGCCTCATTTACGCAGGTTCAACTTCTCAATGAGCTTTTTATAGCGATCGGCTTTCGTCTTGCTCAGATAATCGAGCAAGCTCCGGCGTTGCGCGACCATCTTGAGAAGCCCGCGGCGCGACGAATGATCTTTCCGATTCGTCTTGAGGTGTTCGGTCAGATGATCGATCCGGCGGGTGAGAAGTGCAACCTGCACATCCGCACTGCCGGTATCTTTGTCATGCAGTTGGAACTCCTTAAGGTTCAACGTTTCCGTGTTCTCTGCCATTTGGAAGTGCCTACTCTAAGCGAAGAAGACATTTTCGCAACCGCCACGTCGCGGTCCCCATTCGACGGTCAAATGCAACTATGACACACACGTAGCGACGCGTACACGTCCCGAGCTCTACGTTTCGACTCCAAGCGCTTCCTCATCTAAAACAGCCAGCGCACGGTTGTACGTGGCCATGGCCTGTTCATGTGAGTTGCCGACGGCCGTCAGACCCATTCTCCCAAGTTCGCCTAGAGCGCTCATCATGTGAAATACCACGCCAGTCTGGCGCGTTTGATCGAAGTGCAAGTTGCGTCGCACCACGATGTCGAAAAGATCATCAGGAGTAAGAGTGCGATAATGAGGCGACTCGACATGATCGCTGGCCACAAAAAACTTTTGCTGCCCGCCCGGCGCAGTAAAGGTGGCTGTGTCTGGATCGTACTTGCCGTCGGTGAGAAATTGCAGAGTCAAAAAGGGATGAGTAGTCCCGCCTTTTCTTAAATTGATCTCGATGGCGTATGGATCCCATTTACCATTCGAGCGCACCACCACAAAATCCAGGGCGAAACGGCCAATCACTCCTTCTTTGGCAAGCCGCCTGCCGACCTTCGCCGCCTCCTGCGTGATGAGCGAAGCGTAGCCGGTGTCGGCAGGGAAAACGCAGCCGAGGTAGCTTTGCCCCGAGAGGCCACCAAGTAGTTGATCGTGCGTGGAGAGTAACTCCACATGGCCCAACGGAGTGATGCGAAGTTGGACACTGGGGCTTCTGAATTTCTCGCCAATGATTCGCTCTTCCACGATTCCTTTTCGCTCTTTCAATTTGTTGATGTAGCTATCGTAGGTCGTTCCCTTCAATTCGAACTGCATGGCCCGGAGCCGGTGTTCTAGCGCTGCACGTTCATTTGGCTCACCCGGTGGTGGAAGCCCAGTTAGATCGACAACCGCGTTCCCCTCACCCGAGACACCTTCATTCAGTTTTACCAAAACCTGTTTAATAGAGGGTTTTCTTGCACGCATTTGCGCGATCGCGTCAACCACTTCATCTGCACTGCCGAGATTCTCGTAACCCAGAGGATGCGAGACATCCTCCTCTTGAAAAATCTTCCGACAGCCGCTCTTCGTTCCCAGCGGAAAGAATTTTGGATCTGCGCCGTACATGGGAATGCCGAGCCGCAATGCCAACTCCTTCTCCCGGTGCGTTGTGTTGAAGGGGACAAGGTGAGCGCGATCCGGATCGACAATCAACGAGCGCATTCGCTCGAGCAGACGTGGCCGCTCGAGCAGTTTATCGCTCAGGGGACGCACCGATCCGTCGAGAGGTGAAATCAGGAACAGACGCTTACGAGCATGACTTGGGATGACGCCCGGTAGAAGATCAAGGTAATAATCAATGACGCTCGGCAGAATGATCTGCGACGTAACATAGATCAGTCGCGCCCTGGGCTGACGCAGCAACAGCAACAGAAACAGAAATCGTTCCTCGTATGCTTGCATCACCGCGCCCGAGCCGATTGCGTCGATGGACATCGACGGCACGACGACGATCGTTTGCGGATCCTGATTGAAGCGCTCGATCGATTTCCACAGTGGCACGAGTTTCTTCTGCAACTGATCGAACTGGTCCTCCGAGTTGTAACCGGGATCGATGATCCCGGATGCAGCAGTTGGTTCAAGCATAAACGAATATTAGTCCAAGTCTTTGTTGAAGGTGAACTAAATTACAAGCGGTATCCCAGCGTTGTAGCCAGGGATTGGCGATCCCGACGGGACACAGCAATGATTGGAAACTAGCCCGGATCACCGATCCCGGCTACAACCACGCCGCCGCCGCTCAAACGAATATCCGCGTAGGACACGACCGCCGGGCTCGCGCTCCTCCTGCTATCTCACGTAGCGCCGTGCCTTATTTTTTGTGCGGCTTTGGCGTCGGAGTCGGGGTAGGCGCAGCACAGGCAACATTACCCACCACGGCGTATGTCGCTGCGGGGTGACCATTGTCTCTTTGCCCTTTGACGAACGTATGGTCAACCAACAGGGTTGAACGCTCCAGGTTCTGAGTCTCGCTCGTATCGCCTGTGAAGGTTCTTCCGTTAACTGCACTAAGCAGATCACCCGGCTGTGGATTGCCGACGGCGGACTTCGGTACAATCAGTGTGATTGTGCCATCAGCGTTAAAGCTGCTTCCAGATAAGGCTCCGATTGGAGTTTCCGTCGGAACGCCGATAACCAGACCCACGACGGCTGTGGCGACAGTCCCATACTCAAAGCTGGCGGTCCCATTCGAATCGGTTCGCATCCCAGCGTAAAATTGCTCGGCTGCCGGATTGTACGATTGTGCAGCGTACGAGTTCCACACGATCCTCCACCTACTATTGGGAGGCACAGAACTGAGACTCGTTACTTTCATCTTGAACACCAGGTTGCTTGTTCCGGGAGGCTCAGCGGCGGAAATATAGTCGATGGCTAGCGAGGCAGGGGCGGCGCCTTGCGCAGGCTGCTCTGGGTGGCCGGGCGGCGTTCGCTGTAGAATCAGCCCGCTACAAGTGTCGCCCGCGTAAGGCGCGGCAACTTCATTATTCGCACATGAAATGCCGACAGAATTTATCGCCAGCACCTTATAATAGTAGGTCTTTGTAATGTCCGACGCACCGAAATCGTCGTAAGTCTTTTGGCTTCCGCCGACCGTCGTTAGGAGAGTCTCTGCGTTGCTCGCTGTCCCTCTCCATATCTGGTAACTCTTGATCGAGGAATTGCCCGTATCGGCCTCGGACCAGGCAAGGTGAACTACGAAACCAACTCGTCGCACTGTCACAGATGGCATGCCAGGTACGGATTTCGCGTGGAGCGGGTTGGGTGGATCGAAGGCAGCGATAAGCCGGCGCCCACTCGATTGCCGTGCGATTACACCTCTTGCCGTGTAAGCGTTGCCCTTTGCGGTAAGCGCCGCCTGAACGCAGGTACCATCGGTACATCCGTCCACATACCCGACTTCAACGCGACCCTGTTTGTCCACGGTCATATCGAAAAAGTCGAGCAGATTGCGGCAAATGTCTGCCCCGCCGTGCATCCAGATGCAACCGCGTTGCAACGTATCGTTAGGAGTAGCGTCGGTTGTCGTCCAAGTTTTGCCTCCGTCGAACGTATTGGCAACATAAAGATGCCAGACGCCGTTGAAACTGTTTGCGGAACCATCTCCGGGTGTCGTCGAGCCATAGAAGGCCACGCTCGCACGACCTGCGTCGCCTGCCACAGCAGCGGAAAAGGCGATGTTCTTTAAACTGTAAACTGCGCCCACATCGAAAATGTTCTGCCACGTCTGGCCGCGGTCGGTAGACGTGGCCACCACTGCATTAGAACCACCGATAGCACTGCCGGCCACGGTACTACTAGACATTGCGAAGTAGACACGACCCGTATTGTCGATTCCGACGGCTGGATCTTGAAGGTTGGCGTTAGCGCGGGTCTGACTCGTTGCGTTCTGAACCGGGCGTATGTTCCACGTTAAACCGTTGTCTTCCGAGACTACCACGGCTCCTGTTCCACCGCAGCTGTTGTTGGGAAGATAAACCGTTCCGTCCGGTGCGACTTTTACGTGGCCGTGCAATCCGCCGCATTGCGACGTATAGGTTGCAACCGGAGGACCGAAGGTGGCGCCCCCATCGTCGCTTCGCAAACAAAAGGCGGTCACCAGATCCTGCGAGCAGTAATAAACAGCGTGCGGGTAAGGCGTCGGCAGCGACGGGATAGGCGCATGATATGGACCGCCGCCGATCGTCTCGTGGTCAATCCCAGATCCCCGCGTCATGTCCCATGTATTCGACGGTATGTGCGGTTGGCCCCTGACTGCTCGAGGCAACTTGCACCAGGGTTCCTGGAGCCTCGAAGTTTTCGAATCCGATCTTGGGGCCGTTGTCCTGCGGCGCGGAGGGAGCCAGGGCGGACGCGGCTGACGTAGATATTGCGCTGGCGCTGCCGGAATACTGAAAAGCAGCAGTGGCGCTGAAATAAACCACGTGCACAGAAAATTGACCCGTGCCGATTGCCGGGTTACTCGGATCAAGATCGACAACTTCCGGCGGTGTCCCCCCGTGGGCCGATTCTCCACCCGGCACGATCGGGCCACCGTTATCACCTTTGTGGACGTAGAGGTCATAGTCGCTGACACCGGAAGGATCGGCGCAACTGATCGTGAGACGGGCTTTCAGGCCGGTCCAATCAGCCGGTGTGCCGGACAAAGTCAGAATAAACGTGTCGCAGTTTACGCCTTCAACGCATGTGCTTTCGTCCAGTGAAGATCCGCCGGTCGCAGTACCCGCCCAATTCACGGTCGCGCCGCCGGGGTTAAGTGTCCCGGCACTAGGCGTCGCCGAGCGTAACCCGGTTGTGAAGAGCGCGAACACAACCAGGAAAACGCTGATTACAAAAAAAAGCGCGCCGAGAGTGGCGCGCGCGGTCATTGAAGAGGAGATTTTCTTCATACGAAAGGCCTCGATAAATTGTTTGCCTTAAGAATCGGGGAAATGGCCAACTGTGGTCGCCTTAGATCGGCTGCCGGACCTAGTTTTTCTTGAACAGGCTAATTCGTAAACCGAAACCGGTGTTCACCCCGACGCCAAGACACGATCAATCTGCGCTGAATTGTGCCAGAATTCCGGTATCGTCGCCAACTCTCTCCGACTCCGATCTCTCTCGCAATTTGCGCACACAAACGGATCTATTCCGTAGTTTCCGCTCGCGGAGGGACCATCTGGACAAATTGTACTCCTCGACGCGTTAGCCGGTAGTAGCCTCTCGCACCAGAACTCTCATTATGCGCGATGAGGCCAAGGCCTTCGAGCGAGGCGAGATCATCCGAAACGAAACGAGCATCGGGAAACTCCAGCCCGCCGCCCACTTCAGCAAACATGACAGTGTTTGGCGTCTTGTGAACCATCACCCTCGCGTGGCTCTGAACAAATGCCGCAAGGATCTGTACTGCGTTCGCCGAGAGCCCCGCGTCCGGCGCTATCTTGCTCGTGATCGCGCTGAAGCCCTCGACGTGAGCCAAAATGTCGACCACGATTTGATTCACCTTATCGAGCTTCGCGAGGATCTCGGCGTGGTCGTGGCGCAAGAGATCGTCGATCTGGGCTTGGAGATGGAACGTATGCGTGATCAGTTCCTTGATCTCTTCGTGGCGATGATTTTCGAGCCACTCAATAAAATCCCGATGGTCGAGATCGCGTCTTGCTCCGCGTTCTTGGCGATAAATTGCTAGCAGCTCGATTAGTGTCGCAACGGTGGTGGAAATTGCTAGGGGATCCATCACAGAATATCCGTCTGTTTGTCGGCAGTGGATTCCACGATATTGGTTTCTTTGTCTATCAATCCGTAAAGTTTGTACACAATCTGATCGATCTCACATCGAACCCCCATGACCGCGAAAGAATAAGGTGTGAGCTGACTCTAGTTTATTGAACCGCACAGTTTTATCAGTGGCAGAGTATCCCTTAATTGTTTCCTGCCTGAGGCCCGCGAGATAAAGACTAACGCGGCTGGTTTAGCAGTGGTCATTACGAGACGCATACCGAACAACAGGTAAAGGTGCAATACCTTAACGACACTTGGGAATACGACGGTTCCGTCTGGACGCGAGTAGCGGACACAGGCCCGGAGCCACGGATGGGGTGCGGCATCGTCTATAACGGAAAGACCATGCTCCTATTCGGAGGCAAGAATGACACAACTTTCTTTAAGAATACTTGGGAGTGGGACGGAAAGCATTGGACGCAGCGTCAGGATATCGGGCCGGCTGCTCGAGCGTTCGCGGCCCTTGCCTACGACAGCACGCGACAGCGCGCGGTGTTGTTTGGTGGCCCAGGACAAAGTCTTTTTGGCGACACTCGGGAGCAGTCTTTCCAAGCGCCGGTTGGCTAAACGCGCGTAATTTTTGAGAACGAACGCCGATGCAATCTGGCGGGTCGGCATCGTCCGCACACTATTTTTAGCGCGCGTTGTTACAAGCGCTTGAGCGCTTTTTCTGCCAGCGCTTTCGATTTCTGGAGTTTCCTCTCTTCATTATCCGATCCACCGAGGCTGATAGATATGAAGGCGTCCCCTTTTAACACATAAAGAATGCCCCCGAACCGATTGCTGGCCCAGAAGGCTTCTTTACCGATGCCTTCGATCTCTTTTGGTGGAACGGATTCCTTTTCTCCCTCTTCGCTGCGCGGCCGAGCACGTTCACCACTGTTCCCGGTTTCGCTCTCTTTTTTATCCTTGCCATAATGGCCAAATGTTTCTCCCCAGAAAGTCTTGGGGTCGCGTCCGTCCAAACTACTTGGATCGCGTTGTGTCACACTGAGACTCACAGATCTGGCGAACTCTGCTGCAGTGTAGAAACACTGTGAAACGAGAAAACCCGCATCCGAATGCGCGCTGCTCTTCGTTTCCTTAATCGGCGATCCTTGTATCGCTTCAATCTCTTTTTTTGTCAGCAGCCTGCAAGCATCGATTTGGGCTCGATTCGATTCCTTGCTTGCCCTCGGGACGGGCTTAGGTGTTTCGCGCTTCCTACATCCCGCCGAAACAACCAGCAAAGAACAGACCAACGGAACTAAAACATGCCAGCGCATAACAATCGGTCCTCAGAGATAATTTTAACAGCATCGTACCCACACCGCAAAATCGACACCACCTAGCATGCTAGCACGCAGCGCCCTTTCACCGCACGGCGCGAATACGTTCCAAACCTGATTACTTTTTCTTAGGCGGCTTTCCGCGAACCGTGATCACAACCTGTGCGGTGTTTGTGCTTCGCAGGCCACGAGAATCCTTGACGGTAAGCTGCGCGGCATAGATGCCCGACGCGCTATACGTGTGAGAAATAGTCGGCGTGGATTGGGTTACCAGAGGCGAGCGGTCACCGAAATTAAACGTGTAGGAAGCGATAGTGTCCGGCGGCGGCGCAGTGTCCGGATCATATGAACCCGAACCATCAAACTTCACCGCCAATGGCGCAGTACCTGAGGTTGGTGTTGCGGTTAAGACTGCTGTTGGCGCGTTGTTCGGCCTGCAGACCTGGTTACTATTTACCGTATAACTACCGGTGAAGGCGAGGCTATCGGGCATCTGATCGTACAGTCCGGTGATGACACCGCCCGCGGTCTGGGACACCCCAGAAACGAAGCCGCTAATGGTGTCGCCGGGATTCAAGCCTAGATCACTTGCCTTCACTACGATGACTACCTTGTTGAAGGGTGTTGCGTAACCGCTGCTCGGCTCAGCGGGCTTCTCGCTGCCAGCAGTCACAAAGCGGCCATCAACCCCACCGCTGCCATTGGGAGCCGGCGTATAAGACTCGAAGGTCGGTGTAGTCCCGTTCCAAGTCATGTGTACCCCCTTGTAGGTCGTGGTGCCGTTTTTGATGATCTTCATCGCAACATACCAGGATGAGCCGATGGGCTGCGGGGATTCGCCGTTATCGGTATTGATGGTAAATGCGAGCCTGATGATATTGTCCGCTGCGTAAGGTTGCGCGATCTGGAAGGAAAGCAGATCCGATCCAGGCGGCGCTGGCGTAGGTACAATCCCCAGTATCGCGCTGGTGTCACCCGCTGGATCGGTGAGCTTGGTGAGGCCGGACAGCGCGCAGACGTCTTCTGGCGGCGGCGGTACGACTACGGTTAGGTTCACCTCGTTACTCGAACCACTCGTGCCGACGCCATTCACGGCTTTGACCACGTAATAGTAGTGTGACACTGCGGGATCGGCCGTGGTGTCATCGAAGTTGGTTTTGTCGGTTTGGCCTAACAACACCTCGCCGCCCGGCGAAGTTCCGCGAAGAACCTGAAAATTCACAATATCGGAGCCACCGTTGTCCGGGGTCTTCCAAGTGAGATGGGAAGCAGAAGGATCGCGCGTGCCAGAGAGGCAAGGAGGTTTCGGCGCCACTGGCTCTGCTGTGTCAAGACTGGCGAACAGGCTCTTACCTCCGGACTGCCGCGCCACGCGCATGAAGGCGACAAAGTCGTTGGCTGCCGTGCCCGCAATGCAACCCAGAGTCACGCAGCCGTCGCTGTATCCGTAGAGAGTACGCCCTTTGTCGTCCACCGTGATTTCGTTGAAATCGAGCAGGTTTCGATCATCATGGCTGCCGCCCTGTTGCCAGATGCCGGTTTTGCTTTGAACGGGATCGTTGGGAGTGGCGTTAACCGTCACCCAGGTTTGGCCTTCGTCATAGGTGGTGGCGACGAAAGCGTACCATTTGCCGGGGAAACCGCTGGATTGATAGTCGCCCGCGACATCTGTGCCTAAGAACCCACAGGCGGCGCGCCCAGCACTTCCGCCAATAGCCTCGGTATGCGCGGCGTTCTTGACGCCATGAGATGCACCGACGTCGAAATCGCGAATCCAAGTTTTTCCGCCGTCCTTGCTGACCTTAACATGAATATGACCTTCAGGTGGATTTCCGGCGGGCACCGGTTCGTTGTTTACGTAGCAGTAATAAGCAGTGCTATTGCTATCAATACCGACCGAGGGATCAGCTCCGTTGATCTGCGACCGGCTGCCAGTAACAATAAATTCACTCCACGTCGTGCCACCATCGGTGCTCACAGCACCACCTTGGGCTCCTCCGCACTGATTAACTGGGAGCCACACCGTACCATCCGGCGCCACGTGGACATGCCCATGCAGCCCGTGACACTGCGTGATTCCGTTGCCTTCATAAGCAAGAACGCCGGGGCCATAGCTGACGCCAAGGGTATCGCTCCTCTGACACGTCGCTGGGCCTAGCGGAAAGCTTTGAGAACAATAGTATACCGCCTCGCCCTGGTTCACTGAGTTTGACAGCGCGTTCAGTGATGCCGGATAAGGCCCCGAGCCGATGGTTTCATGGTCGGTACCACCACTAACCGGGGAAGCAGCAAGCGGCACCCACAGGTCGCCGTCGTTGTCGCTGTATCCGTAAACGGCATTCGCGCCGACCGTCGAATTGGAGGCAAAAGTGCGACCGGTCTTCTGGTCGGTAAACAAAATTGGGTCGAGACCTGTGATGGTGGTCAGATTGGTTTTGTCTTCCCAGAGCGCTTCACAACACTCTGGATTAGCCGGACTCAGGCGCTCCGGCGGAGTCAGCCGCCAAATCGGTCCGATATTCATTGTCATGATTCGGCCGCTGCGCGGATTAAACCCTATGTTGAACTCGCCGGCACTTGTTTCGGCAGAGCTACCCGCAGGCGCGTAAAAATTTTGATACCGCGGAATGCCGGGCGTTGTCGGATCAGGCCCACCGAAGCCAGTGCTGCCGCCACTGCCCGAGCCCGGTAGCAATTCGATTGTCACATGAACGCTTTCGCCAGTCGGCGTGTACGGCACGACCTTCACAGTGTACTGGCTCGTGCCATCGGATAATGGGCTGATGCTTGCAATCTCCGGGTTGGCGCTACTAGCCGATTGATAATCGGCCGCCTGGCTACCATCGGTGTTGTGGACAGTGCCTAAATATAAAGGTCGTAATCCGACGCGCGGCTGCCGGCGTCCGTCCAAGACAAGGTGACCTTAACTGCGGCGTTCGGATGACCTGCGGCGTAACCGGCAGGTAACGTCACTGTCAGCGCAAAATCGTCACATGGCTGTGCTGAGCCGGAGCATTCAGGTCCTTGGTCAACGAAAAGTATTGGCGTCGGATTTACCACAAAAAACGGGCCCGCTGTGTAGGACAGAAGACCGGATGTATCGGTCAGAGTTCCACTTGAGGGCGTGGACGCGAAGCTAAACACAGCTAGCAAGGCGCCAATAGAACAAAGACTGAAAGCTATCAAGACGCGGGGATTGAAAAGGCCGGATTCGGAAGTGGAATTTTTCTTCATGACGTTTTCCTTCGTTCGGCCACGCGGGCCGTCGCTGACTATTCGTAGGATTCGGCTCAACTGGATGTTGGCCTCGCCCAAAATCAGCCCTGGGCGCAACAAGAGGCCCTTGCTGTGTGCCTACCGTCGACGCCGGCTGAATGAGTAGCCGCGACGCGCTCTAGTGCCACCAATGCGGTGTTTGCCGCCCACCGAAGTTTCGGGTTCAAAGAGCGCGGTGAATAGATACGGAAAATTTTCGAGCTTCAGTCGCGGAATTTTCTGGCCAATAAAATGTTCGATGGCTTGGACAGCGGGCAGTTCCTCGCCGCTCATAAGCGTGAAAGCATCGCCGACATTTTGCGCGCGACCCGTCCGGCCGATGCGGTGCACATAATCTTCCGGATGCTCGGGGACGTCGTAATTGATCACGTGACTTACGCCGGCGATGTCGAGCCCGCGCGAGGCGATGTCAGTCGCTACCATCACTTCGTATTTGCCGCTCTTGAATCCGTCCAACGCTTCGATTCGTTCCCGCTGCGTGCGGTTTGAATGCAGGACGGCGACGGCATGCTTGGCATGCTTCAGGTAATGCGCCACGCGATCGGCGTTTACTTTTGTGCGACAGAAGATCAGAACGCTATCGAAATTTGTCCGCTCCAGCAGCGCCATCAGCAGATCGAATTTTTGCTCAGCGGCCACTGGATAAACTGCATGCGTAACCGTTTCGGCTGGTGAGCGGCGAGCGCCGATTTCCACCAAGAGCGGATTGCGCAAAACCCATGCAGCCAACCGCTCGATCTCCGGCGGCAGCGTCGCCGAGAAGAGTAGCGTCTGCCGGTCCGTGGAGATTTTCTCAACGATACGGCGCACGTCGGGCAGAAAGCCCATGTCGAGCATCCGGTCCACTTCATCAAGCACTAGAATTTTGACATCTTGCAGAGACATCGCGCGCTGTTCGAGGAGGTCCAGCAATCGTCCCGGCGTGGCCACGAGAACATCAACACCGCGGTTGAGATCCTCGCGTTGTTTTCCGTAGCCAACGCCGCCATGGACAAGAGCGGCTCGCAAATCGGTGAAGCGGCCGTAATCGCGAAATGCCGTTTCCACTTGGGCAGCCAGTTCGCGCGTCGGCTCGAGCACCAGACATCGGAACGCGCCGTGCTTTGCAAGCAGCGTTAGGATGGGAAGAGCAAATGCTGCCGTCTTGCCAGTTCCCGTTTGCGCGGTGCCAATCAAATCTTTGCCGGCCAGAATAATCGGAAACGCGCGAAGCTGGATCGGCGTCGGTTCAATGAATCCCATCGCCTGCGTCCCCCGCACAACGTCTGGCAAAAGGCAGAAATTATTAAATGACACGGCGAATAGCTTAAAGCGCA
>WNGG01005647.1_pt1 | contig 13928 bp, 11 predicted proteins | sample 5400661 | NCBI WGS metagenome assembly WNGG01 (sample SAMN13153372, study PRJNA577476) | soil metagenome | isolation source: 100 cm soil or saprolite under Garry oak tree replicate 1 | place: USA:California | collected 2016-06-15
GGATCAGCGCTGTCTTTTCCAATAGTGTAGCTGCCCGCTGCAACTGCAACCATTCCCTCCGGCACGACCGGAGCGGGTGGGGTAACGCGGGGCTCGGAAGTCACCGGTGGCTGTTCGACCTTCACTTGCGTCGTCGGCTGTACAGGTCTCCGATGACTAAACAGTAACCACCATGCGGCGAATATCGCGCCGCCGATTACAACGAGTGCAACGATCACCGAAGCAACGAAAGCGCCGCCGCGCTTTTTTGGAGGTTCTGCAGACGGAGTCTGAGCGATCGGCACGCTGGCGGCTTCAACGAGCGTGGATTTAGGCGTCGCCCGCGGCCGTACCAATTCGGCGCCGACCGGTCGCGTTGGGCTGGTCGTGGCCGCAACCTTAGACACCGTACTTGCAGGCGATTGAAATTCTTTGGTCGCCTGAACGTCTTGCCATCGATCGGGAGCAAACTGTTGGGTTCCTACGTCGTCCTGCGAAATCTTGGCGCGGGCATGCGGAGCTTTGGGAGAAACGAAAACCTCAGTCTTGCTTTCAGTAGCTTGAGTTTGGGCGTTGGATTCAGAACCAAAGCTCAACGTCGCTTCTCGGGCGGGCAGCGGCGGTTCCTTTAAGTCGTCCGGAACGGCCGTCGTTTCAATTACAGACGCGGCTTCATGTGCAAGCTCTCCAGATGCGGTTCGAGATTGGTCAGCCTCAGCTTCCTCCACCGGCCCAGTGGTCCTGCCCATTTGCACTTCCCCAGTGGGAGTTTGCTGCTCGGATCTCGAGCCGGCGGTTCCGGGCAAGAAGCTTGTTTCGGCTGACTTTGTTTGCGAGTCGAGGTCGGGAACCTGATGCAGTATGGTCTCGGCCTCCAGGGCCGAAGCACGCTGATCGAGATCACGGAGCGTCTCGGATTTCTGCTGAGTGGGAAGAGATGGAACCGGCATGTCGACCACGGTCTGGGGAGCGTGAACAAAGTCGGCCCCGCACACTCGACACACACGTGAACCGAGGGGGCTGTAGCTATTGCATGCTGCGCACAGAAGCGAGGATGGTTCAGCGGACTCTTGTTGATTGTAGACCGCCGACCCGCACGCTTTGCAGTAAAGCGAAGCCGTGTCCAGCTTCTCGCCACATGAAGTACATTTCGCAATAACGGCGGTGTTAATCGAATCTTGCGCTCTCCGTGCGGCGCGCGCAATCGAGTCCTTGTCGGCAGGTTGGCTTGCTGCGGCGCGCAGCGGTTGGCCGCAAGACTTGCAGTAGGCCCAGGTCGGCTGAACTGCTGCGGAACAACTCGGGCAAGCATGCAGCTCGCTTGTGACGCGCGGGCGGTCGATTAGCGGATCTCCGCACCACTTGCAATATCGCAGCCCCTCAGGGAAATCTATATTGCATCTATCACAGTGCATAACAGAATGAAACGTGATTCGTGATTCGTGATTCGTGAACTGCCGGTCTTATTCACCCATCACGAATCACGGATCACGCTTCACAAGTTATCACATCTCGCGGTCGATGATGAAGCGAGGCACGCTCGAGAGGGCCTGGCGATGCTTGGTTGGCGGAAATACGCTCAACGAATCGATGGCCTCAGAGGCGAACCGCTCGGCCTCGGCTCGCGCTCGCTTAAGGGTTCCTTTCTCGTGGATCAAACGAAGCACTTCTTCGCGACTCACGGACTGAAAGCCACGCTCGCGCATGACCGTCTCTATCGTGTGCTTATGCTCGTCGCTCGCTGTCTCCATCAAGTAGATCAGCGGAAGCGTCAACTTCCCTTCGCGAAGATCGTTGGCGACGGGTTTTCCTAACTTCGCTTCGGTCGATACGAAATCCAGAACGTCGTCAATCAGTTGGAACGCAATGCCAACCGACAGTCCGTACCGCGCAAGCGCCTGGCGTTCTTCTCGTGTGGCTCCAGCCACAATGGCGCCAACCTCCGCGCACGCGCTGAACATGTAAGCCGTTTTCCGACGGACAATGTCCAGGTGCTCCTGCTCGGTGATGCGGCTGTTGCCAACGAGCGAGAGTTGAAGGATCTCGCCTTCGACCATCAATCGAGTCATCCTGGTCAGCGTGTCGAGGATGTCGAAATTGCGCTCGCGAAGGCTCATGTCGAACGCAGTCATATACAGCCAATCGCCGGTCAACACTGTGCGGTCGTTGCCCCACTGCACGTTAGCCGATGCACGGCCGCGCCGCATTCGCGCTTCGTCAATTATGTCGTCGTGAACCAGCGTGGCTGTATGCAGCATCTCCATAACCGCAGCCATTCGAATGGCGGACGGAGAGGCCTCGCCGTTGACAAGCTTTGAAGCGAGCAAAAGCAACGCGGGTCGGACGCGTTTGCCGCCGCCCTCTTGCAAGTAGCGCGCGATGGCCGACATAAGCGTGGAAGCGTCCGAAACATTGCGGTTGAACTCCTGTTCGACAAGCGCGAGATCGTGATGCACCAAAAGAAGGATTTCTTCCGGCGTCATAGTCGCGTCCTCTATCTCGCGTGCTTGCAAGCGGCTCTGCATCAGGATTTGTGGCTCCGATTCGCGTTCATCAAAGCGTCGGCAATCATAGCAAACCAATCCTTGCGAGGCAAAAGTCTTCTACCCTCGTTATAACGACTTGTCGGCGGGGCCGCAACATGGGATTCCTCTGAACGGTAAACCTCCGAACGACGTACCGTTATCGGAAGGGCTGTTTAAATTTTTCGACTTTGGTTTGTTATGCTAGACTAGTGACGAAAATTCAATATGCCTCGCCCCGCGCATTCGCAGCGAGGTCGAATGTCTCAGTGTCGAGCCGACCGCAAGCGTGGAATCGAGGTCACCCTTAGGAGGGGAAATGTGGGCTAGACTCAAAAGGCTGTTTCGCTCAATCTTCGGGGGAATCCTTGAGAAGGCCGAAGACCCCGAGCTGATCCTGCAACAGACCATCCGCGACATGCGCGAGAAGGTTCCCCAGATGCAGAACAACGTCGTGCAAGTGATGGCGACCGAGAAGCTGCTGCAAAAAGAAGTCGTCACGCTCGAGCGCGATATCAAAGACTACGACGCCAAGGTGAAAGCCGCGATCACCACCAACCGCGACGATATTGCGCGCACTTACATAACCGCGCTGCAGGAGAAACAAGCGTCGCTTGAGCGGTCCCGGCAACAACTCGACTCGGCGCACGCCGCATCCGAGCAGGCAAAGCGATTCCTGGACAATTACATTCTTCAAGTCAAGAAGCGCGCGGCTGAGGCCCAGCAGCTTGTCAACGAAGCGCGCGCGGCGAAGATGCAGGAACAGCTTTCGCAGACGATGGCCTCGTTTCAGATCGGCGACGAAGCGGGCACGTTCCAGGAGATGCGCGAGCGAATTCAGCGGCGCTCGGCGGCTGCCGAAGCGCGGATGGACCTTGCAACCGGCGGAGTCGAATCGCAGATACAGGACATCGAGCGCGAGTCGCTTAACATTCAAGTGGAAGATACGCTCCTGGCTTACAAACGACAGATGGGGCTCGCGCCCGAAGCGCCGGCGTCTACGCCTGCTCCGCCGTCCATCCAGAGCGATGCCGCAGCGGAGAAAACGCTTGGGCCCTCGGACAGGGCAAAGGCGTTAGAGTAGTGAAAGGTGAAACGTGATCCGTGAAACGTGATGCGTGACCCGATGTGTTCTCGTCACGCATCACGTTTCACGCATCAGAAGACATATGCCGGAACAGCTCAGTTACCTAAAAGAGGCAATCAAGGAGCCGCTCAACATCTGGGCGATGGTGATCTTTGTAGCACTCGCGGTGTTCGCCGCGACGGCTGCGAACGACTTTGGCTTTCTGGCGTGGCTTGCGCCCTGGATACCGCTTGCTGCGGGCGCGACTGCTGAAGCGCTTTATCTTTCAACCGTGCCAAATACCCCGGGCTACCGCAGGCTGGTCGATCAAAGAACCAGAAAGCGCGCGCTCGCCGAACGCAATCGAAGACGCGAAGAGCTTGTCAAAACATTCGACCCACGCGAACGCGAAGCTGTCGAGTATCTTCGGTGGATGAAAAATCAGATTTATCAGAACTACAAGAAATTCACCGGCGTTACAGATGTGCCGGACCGGATACAGACTCTGGATGTCTACTGGGAGTCGTACGTCGATCTGCTTGATACCTATCGCCGACGCAAGAACCACATGCGTTCGATCAATCGCCAGACGATCCAGAATCAGATTCAGCAGGCAGAGCGGGCTGTTTCAACCGCGCCCGACGACGACACGCGCCGGCTTTATCAGACCAATCTCGAATTCTTGCAGAAGCGGATGAAGACATACGACGACATGGAGCGATCGATGAAGCGCGTGGAAGCGCAGCTACAATCGATCGAAAGCTTCTTCGGGCTGGTTAACGATCAGGTGATAACGATGCCGACGCCCGAGCACATTTATGCACTAGACTTCGAGTCGCTGCTATCTTCGATTGAGCTGACAAAGGAGATACTCGACGAGACCGCGCCGATTATGAACCAGTTAGACGTGAGCGAACGCTCGTCGTCGCAGGCGGTAAGGCCGCCCGTCGCGCAGAGACAATGAGGTGTTTGTATGGGCGGCCCTCTGTGGCCGCCCCTCTTTCCGAACTGACCGGATTCAGGGAGGGGCGACCACGGAGGGCCGCCCATACAAGTGGAAGAACATGTCGGCACGAACAAGATTACTTCTCGACGAAATCGATCAACTTCCCCCGTGGGCAGCGCGAATGGCGCGCAAGTACTACGCCGGCGAGGCGAGCCATTTTCTGCTATACAACAATATCTACGACCTGGTTCGCGTGGGCTCGGAATACATCAGCCTGCTGAATTATCTTCAGCGCGAGCTGGTCGGCACTAAGCACCTGCTCACCTACAATCGCAGCGAAGGGATCAAGTTCGGCTCGCCTGAAGCCGAGCGTCAGTTCGGCGCCCTGCTTCGAGTCTCCGATCCGCTGATGAATCGCGATACGCTTCGTCAGCTTCCCAAGGACCCGGCTCGCGCGCTGCCGCTGATCGAATACTTCTTGCTCTACGGCGATCAGGTTGCCGTCATCATCAACTTTCTTGACACGATTATTCCTGCCGGCGACGTGAGCTATATGTCGGGTGACGATCGCACGAATCTCGTTGCGTTTCAGCGCTGGATCACAAGCTCGCGCCTGTTGAAGAAAGACAACATCGTCATCCTTGTCGCCGAAAGCGTCGCCGAAGTTCATCCCCGCATTCGTCAGAACTCGCGGCTCGCGGCGGTCGAGATTTCTTATCCCGATGATGCTGAGCGGCTTGAGTTCATCGGCAATCTGCGCTCGCAGTTGCCTCAGCTTAAGAGCGATGTGACCGACGAGCAGTTGGCATTGACGACGTCTGGTCTGAATCGAGTCCATCTTAATTCGTTGCTGCGAAGCGCGGCGACACAGAATAGCGCGCTCACGCTTGAGAGCATTCGCCAGAAGAAGAAAGAGCTGATCGAAGCCGAATGCGTCGGGCTGGTTGAATTCGTTCACCCGCGCTTCGGACTAGACGCAGTCGGCGGGATGGCGAAAGCTAAAGACTTCATGCGTTCGATAGCCGACACGATTCGCGCCGGCAACACCGATGAAGCGCCGATGGGCATCTTGATCTCAGGTCCCGTCGGAACGGGCAAGACCTTTCTCGCTGAATGCTTCGCGCATGATTGCGGATTAAACGTCGTCGCGTTCAAGAACTTTCGCGAGCGCTGGGTTGGCTCAAGCGAAGCAAATCTCGAAAAGATTTTGAATCTGCTTCAGACACTCGCGCCGATAGTCGTGCTGATCGACGAAGCTGACGCGACGCTCGGCTCGCGCGAGACAGGCGGAGACTCAGGCGTCGACGCGCGAATCTTCTCGAAGCTTGCGGCGGCAATGGGCGACACGCGAAACCGGGGTCGAATACTTTGGATACTGATGACCAGCCGCCCCGACTTATTGCCCATCGACCTGAAGCGCCAGGGCCGCGCTGAAGAACATATCTCGCTGTTCTATCCCGATTCTGAAGAAGATCGCGCGGCGGTGATCGAAGCGATGGTCCGCAAGCACAAGATCGCTCACGAAGTCACCGATTGGTCTCTGATCTCCAAGAGCAAGCTTTCGCTGTCGGGCGCTGACATCGAATCGATGCTGATCCGCGCGAGACGAATGGCTCGAATCGCCGGGCGCGGCAAAGTTGCTCAACAAGACGTCGAACAAGTCGCCAACGAATTCAGTCCTGCCCGTGACGAGATGGCGGTCGAGTATCAGATCTTGGTGGCGGCTCGCGAAGCCACGTCGAGGGAGATGGTGCCCGAGCATTATCGGCACCTGTCGCCGGTTGAATTAAGCCAGCGCATCGAAGCACTGCGAGCATTCATAAGATAGAAGGGTAACTACATGGAGAACTCCTGGCACTTTTTACTGCTTCGCGTTCTCGTACGCCTCGCGGAAAGCCTTCACCATCGTCTTCTCCTTCTCCAGATACTTGTTCGCTTCTTCGTCCGTCCAGAAGGAAGAATGAGTCTCAAAGCTGTCACGCCAAGCACGGGGTGTGCATCAACTTTTTGCGCCCGAATCCCGAAGGGATGGCGGAGTCTAGCCACGGGTGAGTCCGCGAACCCGTGGGCAAGGCCAGATCGAACCACGTGAACCCACGTAGTGGGTGACGGCAAGCCCGCGAGTGACGACTTAGAGCCGACACATCGAGAACGTCCCTTTTTATCGTTTATCTCTGCTTATCTCTGCTGCGTACGCCTCGCCGTCACCCGCTTCGCGGGTTTATGACGCCCCTTTGACCATCCCCCACGGGTTCGCGGACTCACCCGTGGCTACACTCCGACATCCCCTCCGGGGATTGAAACGCAAAAAGTCGACGCGCACTCCCAACCACGGCAGGGCGTGACTCCGGTCTCAGCCTCAGGTATATTTTCTTGCGAAATTAATAGCCATGAGTGACAAAGAGAATGGCAACGTAATCGAAGAGCTGGCAAACGGAATCACGCACGGGATCGGGTTGGCGTTGAGCGTGGTCGGCTTAATAGCGCTGGTCGTCCTTTCGATTCTTCGCGGCAGCGCCTGGCACATCGCGGGATGTACGACCTTCGGCGTGACGCTTGTACTTCTGTACGCCGCGTCGACTCTTTATCATAGTTTCCACACACCGGGCTTGAAACGCATTCTCAAGATACTAGACCACGCGGCGATCTATCTGCTTATCGCAGGTACGTACACGCCGTTCACCTTGGTCAATCTCCGAGGCTTCTGGGGCTGGACCTTGTTCGCGCTGGTTTGGGGCTTGTCGGTGTTCGGCATCGCGTGGAAGTTCTTCCACGTCGACCGCTTTCAGTTGGTTTCAACACTGACCTACATCGCGATGGGCTGGCTGGCGCTGATCGCGATCAAGCCTTTGCTCGCCGCCGTTCCGCTGTCGGGAATAATGTGGCTGGTTGCGGGAGGACTCTTTTACACGATCGGAGCGAGCTTTCTGGCTTTGAAGCGGGTCCCTTATCACCACGCGATATGGCACGTGTTCGTGATGGCGGGAAGCATCTGTCACTACTTCGCTGTTATGTTTTACGTTCTGCCTAACGGAGCTTGAGCCAACACACTTCAAGAGCTGGCGCGGCTCGCGGCAACTGTCGGCTCGCCTGCTCGATCCAGCACAAACCGAGCAATCCGCTCGCGATGATACGTCGAGTCCCCGAACATCAGCTCTGAAGCTTTCGCACGCTTGTAATAGAAATGTATGTTCTCGTCCCACGTGAATCCCACGCCGCCGTGCACCTGTATCGCAAGGTTCCCGGCCTCGCGGTAAGCGTCGCTCGCGTAGGCCTTAGCCATAGAAACGGCCAGCGGAGCCAGTTTCGGGTCGTTGCTCATAATCCACGCCGCGTAATACACCGCCGAGCGCGCGCTCTCGGTCATCAGCAACATGTTCGCGCAGTGGTGTTGGACCGCCTGAAACTGGCCGATCGGTTTGCCGAATTGCTTGCGAGTTTTTGCATACTCCACTGAGGCGTCGAGCAGCCAGTGCATGCCTCCAACCATTTCGGCAGTAAGCGCGAGCGTCGCAACATCGAGCGAGTGATCGAGCGCCGCGCGCGCCTTCGCCGAGTCGCTGAGGACGTCTTTGGCGTCGACCACAACCTCGTTGAACTCGACCGCGCACAGCAGACGAGTCGCGTCGATGCCGGGCATTGGCTTGATACTAACGCCCGATGTCTTCGAATCGACGAACGCAAGCACCAAGTCTGAGCCGGCACGTGCGACGGTGATTATGAGATTCGCCACCGACGCGTCGCTGACAAACATTTTTTCCCCGCTGAGCTTGTATCCGCCGTCAACTGGCGTCGCAGACAGCTTTACCGCGTCAGGGTTCCAACTCGCGCTCTCTTCGAGTAGCGCCACCGTTGCTTTCGATTTACCTTCGCATATCGCCTGAAGCCTTTGGCTGCGATACTCCGGCGAACAGGCTTTTTCGATCAGCGAACCTGCCAACGCGACGGTCGACAGAAAAGCTCCCGGCACAAGCGCACGGCCCATTTCTTCAAAGGCGATTGCCATCTCGACCGTGCTCAATCCAAGGCCGCCATCGTCTTCTGAGAAAATTAAACCGGTCCAACCTTGCTCGACAAGCTCATTCCAGATCGGGTCGGAATAAGGCTCGCTTTTCTCGATCATCTCTCGCACGAGCGTCAGCGGACATTCTTGCACAAACAGCTCGCGCGCCGAGCGCTGAAAAAGCCTCTGGGTTTCGTTCAGTTCAAATTCCATTCGTTCTCCTCTTAGCGTCTCTGCGAGTCTTTGCGTACTTTGCGCGAAACGTTATCTTTGAGAATTCGGCATTTCGCGCAAAGACACGAAGATTCGCGAAGTCGCAAGGATCAATAGCTCTTCGGCAGGCCCAGCACAAAATGCCCGATGATGTTGCGCTGTATTTCGGACGTTCCGGCTTCAATCGTGTTCCCACGAGCTCGCAGATATGCATGTGCCCATTGACCGTGATCAATCGCGTACTCGCTTGCCCTCGTCAACTGACCGTAAGGTCCGAGCATCTCCATTGCCACTTGTTGCATGCGCTGGTTCATCTCGCTCCAGAATATTTTCTGGATCGAGCCCTCCGGTCCGGGCACACCGCTCTTGTTCATTTGAGTGAGCGTGCGCATTTGGTTGAGCCGGAAGATTTCGATCTCCATGTAAATCTGCGCAAGCTTCTGGCGGATGATCGGGTCTTCGCTGGCGGGCCGGCCATTGCGATCGATCCTGTGAGAGAGTTCGATCAACCTCTCAATCTGGCGTTTGAATGTGATCTGAAGACTTGCGCCTAACGTCCCGCGCTCGAACATCAACGTCGCAATGGCAATATCCCAACCGCCGTCAATATTGCCTACGACGTTTTCGACCGGCACTCGAACGTTCTGAAACGATACCTCGTTGAATTCCGAGTCGCCGGTCATTTGACGAAGCGGCCGCACACTTATGCCGGGGCTGTGCATGTCGATCAACAGATAAGTCAGGCCTTTGTGCTTTGGAACGTCGGGATTAGTGCGCACAACCGCAAAGCACCAATCAGCAAAGTGGCCAAAGCTCGTCCAGGTCTTTTGCCCGTTGACGATGAAATGATCTTCATCACGAACAGCTTCCGAACGCAATGAGGCGAGGTCAGAGCCGGCGTTGGGCTCGGAGTAACCCTGACACCAGATTTCGTCGGCGCTCAGGATGTTCGCGAGGAAACGTCTTTTCTGAGCTTCGTTTCCGTAAGCGATGAGCGTCGGGCCGAGCAGTGAGAGCCCAAGCACGTTTATCAGCGGCGGCGCAGCGGCACGCGCCATCTCTTCGATGAAGATTGTCAGCTCGATCAGCGTCGCGCCTCGCCCGGCGTATTCTTTGGGCCAATGAATGCCAACCCATCCAGCGTCGTACATTTTCTTCTGCCACGCACGAAGATACTCGAAACGTTTTCTCGAGTCTTCATCGTGCGGCGCCGCCGGGTCCCAATCCTTGGGGATGTTGGAATGCAGCCAAGCTCGAAACTCATCTCGAAAACGTTGCTCTGAAGCTGTGAGGTTCAGGTCCATGATTTCCCTCGATACAATTCACCGCTTGTATGGACGGCCTCTGTGGCGTCCCCAATGTGAAATCTGGTCAGGATCCCGAGCGGCCGCGGAGGGCCGCTCCTAATCTTTCGGGTCGCTGATTATAACGCGACCGGTCGAATGCACCAACCGCGGCACAACTATTTTGATAGAGAGCGTGGGATTGTGGTAGATTCACGGCTCTAACAATCAGAGTTCATAAATCGAAAGGAAGGATTCATGTTTGCGAGAGTTTTTATATTGGTGCTTTTAATGACCTGTTGCTTCGCCGCATGCACCAGCGGTTCAAAGTCTAATAAGAACTCGCAGAGCGCGCCGTCTCAGCCCAGCTTGGATGCCAAGGACAGCGAGGGCAACACGCCTCTTCTCCGCGCAGTCAACAGCGGCGATACCATCGAGATCAAGAGGTTGGTCGACGCGGGCGCCAACGTCAATGCCGAGACCAGCTCGGGAGTTACGCCGCTAATGAACTCAGCTGGAATGGGAAACAAGGAAGCAGTCGAGTTGTTGATAAAGAAAGGCGCCGATGTGAATCATCGTACATCGGGCAACTACACTCCGCTGATGCAAGCTGCGCTGGTCGGACAAACGGAGATCGTGAGGATTCTGCTCGACGCGGGAGCGGACCCGACCGTTAAGGACACCGGCGGACGAACCGCCGCCACCTACGCTGAGGAGGCGAGCCATCCCGAACTCGCAAAGCTGCTCAAGGAGAAGGTGGCACAGGCCGCAGGGAAAAAGTAGACGCCGGCCCTCCGCTCTCAATACTTCGGCACGCTCGGATCGACGTCGTCCGACCAGCGGGTGATTCCGCCAACAAGGTTCTTCACCTTCCTGTAGCCCGCTTGCTTCATGAACTCGACTGCCATCCCGCTGCGCATCCCGCTCTTGCAGTGGACGACGATGTCATCCGCGGTCGATAACTCATGCAAGCGCTCGGGCAACGTCGCGCGAGGAATCAGCTTCGAGCCGGGGATGCGTGCTATCGCGTACTCTTCGGGCTCGCGCACGTCTACGAGCACAAACTGATCCCCGCGATCCATTTTTTCCTTCAACTCGCGCGGGGTGATCTCGAAGTCTGCGCCCACCTCGACCTCAGGCTGATGAGTCACTCCGCAAAACTCCTGATAGTCGATCAATTTGTGAATTGTGGGATTCACTCCGCAAATCGGGCAATCGGGGTTCTTTCGAAGTTTCAACTCGCGGAACTTCATCTTCAACGCATCAAATAGCAATAGCCGCCCGATCATCGAATCGCCTTTGCCCAGTATGAGCTTGACGGTTTCAATCGCCTGAATGACGCCGATCACTCCTGGCAGCACTCCAAGCACGCCGCCTTCGGCGCAACTCGGCACGAGCCCCGGCGGCGGCGGTTCGGGGTACAAGCAGCGATAGCACGGGCCCTCCTTAGCGTAGAACACAGTCGCTTGGCCTTCGAATCTGAAGATCGAGCCGTACACGTTGGGCTTGCCCAGAAGCACGCACGCATCGTTGACCAGATACCGCGTCGGAAAGTTGTCCGTGCCGTCTACGATCACGTCGTAATCGGCGAGCAATTCCATCGCGTTTTCGGACGAGAGCGCCATCTCGTGAGGCACCACTTCTACGTAAGGATTGATCTCGCCGATGCGCTCCCTTGCGGAGTCGAGTTTTGGCCGACCGACGTTTGAAGTCGAATGAATTATCTGCCGTTGCAGATTGGTGAAGTCAACCACATCGAAATCGACGATGCCGAGCCGCCCGACGCCGGCCGCGGCAAGATACAACGCGAGCGGCGAGCCTAACCCGCCGGCGCCGATGCAAAGCACCTTCGCGGCTTTGAGCTTCTTCTGCCCCTCCAGCGCAACCTCCGGCATTATGAGGTGGCGGCTGTAGCGCAGAATCTCGTCGTGGTCCAGCTCAACCGGGCGCTCTTCGATCACGGCGGCACCTCCTGCGATTGACGGCACAATGCTGACCGAGTCACCGTCCTTAAGCGGCGTCGCATGCTTTTCAGAGTAGCGAATGTCTTCGTCGTTCACGTAGATGTTCACGAAGTGTCGCAAATGTCCTTCATCGTTATAGAGGTGCTTCTTCAAATCGGGATACTTCTGGGTGAGCGCGTCCAACGCGTCTCCCACCGTGTTTGCGTCGACCGTTACAGAATCGCTTCCACGCGCGTAGTTTCTCAGCGCGGTAGGAATCAAAATATTCACTGACATGAGCTCTCCTTCCAAAAAAGCGCTTTATGATCCGTCGTAAACCTGAATTGTAGAGCCGAGACGCGGAAAAGCAAATCACCTGGGAGCGCAGGCGGCCCGCCTGCCGGACCGGATAGGTCAACGCCTGCAGGCGGGCCGCCTGCGCTCCCAGGTTAATTCTCGATCACGATCTCTTCCTGCTCGAACCTTGTGTAGTCAGGCTTGGTGAACGAGTTGAGTGCGGCCGCTTTTCCATGCTCAATCGCTACAATTATATAGGATTCGCCGGGCCAGCACGAATGGTCGAGATCGTAACCCGAGGGCGCGGCGGGATGATCCGGATGGGAGTGATAATAACCTATGACGCCAAGTCCGCGATTGCGGGCATAGTCATCCGCCCGTTTGTACTGGTCGGGTGTGATCAAGTAACGAGTCTCTCGCGAGTCTTGTCGTTCGTTTTCGGCGGCGTAGATTTCAACCAAGACATTCGTCTCGCTCTCGCGTTTGCCAAGTAGAAACCCACAGCATTCGTGCGGATAAGCTCGCTCGCCGTGTGCTTTGATTTGCTCGAGATGCTCTTGTTTGACTTTGATTGCCACTTTTCGTCGATCCTTATTTAGAACGTAACTTTATCCGCCGTCTTCACGGTGATCGCGTGCGAGCCGGCATCGAAGCCGTCCAGCAGCGCGTTGTGGTGAGCAATGACTTGGGCTGCGGTTAGAAGCTTGTTGTCTACAGTCGTGTGAGCGTCGCTGACAAGCGTAACGTCGTAACCGAGACTAACCGCGCGACGACTCGTCGTGTCGACGCAGTATTCCGTCATGCAGCCTGTAATGATCAGATGCTTGATGCCGCGCAATTCAAGCTCCCGCTGAAGCGTCGTCTCGAAGAAGGAATCCGAAGCGCGCTTGCGGATGATAAGATCGCCCTCTTGCGGAGGGATCTCCGGATGAATTTCCCAGCCTCGGATGCCGACTTCGAGAGGATGCCCCTTCTCGCCGTCGTGCTGAACAAAGATCACCGGCAGGCTCGCTGCGCGGGCTTCCGACCGCAGGTTACTGATCTGACCAACGACCTCACGCCCGCGATACGCGCCCAAGCCGTCGATGATGCCAACTTGAACGTCGATGATCAACAATGCGCTTTCCCTAGTCATGAGTGATTTGTCCAGTATAACGCACGTTTTGAAACTCTGTCCTGACGAGTAGAAGACGACGTAGGGAGCGAAACAGGCTCACACGTAAGGTTGCCTCCGTAGAAGAAAAGATACGTCATGCGGTGGGCGGCACGCGCTAGCTCGCAACTTCTTCAGCAAGGTTTCGGCCGACAACCGTCTACCACGGAGAAGTATCAAAATAACAACGCGCGTATCAGTGCTGTCGGGGCCGACGGTTTACCGTCACTTCTTCGGTGCGTAGTAGCCCGATCTGGTTCTGAGGGCCAGGTCTTTCACTCCAGCGGCGCTGAGTCGTTGTTCAGTCGCGGCTGCAAGTCTAACTTTCAGGCGCCGAAACTTCCCGTCTCGCTTTGTATTCGAGGGCACGAACGCAAGTGTGTACCGCGTAGCAACTCACTTTCAAGAAACCGCAAAACCCGTCGACCGCAGAGTGATCATCGTGATTACGGACAACATCACGATTCCTGCGTACAATTGGAGGTACTTTCAAAAGGAGCAGGCCGTTGAGCTGGTGCTTGAA
>WNGG01005649.1_pt1 | contig 13927 bp, 14 predicted proteins | sample 5400661 | NCBI WGS metagenome assembly WNGG01 (sample SAMN13153372, study PRJNA577476) | soil metagenome | isolation source: 100 cm soil or saprolite under Garry oak tree replicate 1 | place: USA:California | collected 2016-06-15
CACAGTCCGACTATGGCGACAAGAGAGACTGATTGTACGGTGGCGCTTGGGTCATCTCTCAGTTCTCTGAAGGTGTCTCCGTTGAATCTTGCCGCTTTCACCATTCGGGATCCCATTCTTCTCAGGTTGAAGTCTTGGTTGGATCCAGGGTGTCGAGTCATCGTCGTAGCTTTCCGTTTCTCTCTCTGAGGGTTCCGGCTCTTATCAACTCATGGGAAAATCGCGATCGCGTCCTGCGCGTAGTTGAATAATCTTGTTCGGTCACAGAAGGGACTCCTTGAGCGGTTGGAGCGAAGGCCGGCTAGATGGTCATCTGGATGAAGATGAGGGTTAGCAGTCCGACGACGGATGTCAGGAGTGCTCGTTGTGTGTTGAAGCCCATTGCACTCTTCAGGGCGACAAACTCTGCTGAGACTATCCATGCGGAGGCGACGATTGTCGTTGCTATGATTATTGGTCTGACGGGTATCGCGATAAGGATGAAGAGTATTCCTGGGGTTGCGGAGAAGAATAGTGGTCGAGCGAGTTCCCAGAAGCCTGTTTTTCCTTGGAATAGTTTTGTTCCAACTAGGAAGACTGTTGCTGACCAGATGAAGGCGGCGAAGTCGGTGAAAATCATGTTGGCTATGGTGCCCGATATTAGCTGGTTGAGTGACAGACTGTTTGTTTGGACCCCTGTGAAGATGCTGTAGCCAAGTCCATAGGATAGGCCCACTAGGAGTAGGACTGCGACAGCCTGTCCTGTCGCGCTCTTGTCCTCTTTGAGTTCACGGAAGGCGTCTTTGTCAAATCTTGCAATCCGGATGATTCGGGACCATAGTTCGTGAATCTTCTGTCTTGTTATCGGGCGTGCTTGTCCCTGAGTCACATCTAACGACCAGTTTCCGATCACCCTGGCCCAGCCTTATCAACTAATAGTAGGAAATCATCGATTAAGATGGCGACTAAGGTGTTTCAGTTCGTGTCGGCGCTGAAGGAAAAGCTTGCTGAGAAGCCGACATTCAAGGTGGTCGCTATGCCGGACTTCTACCTAGACTACATTCTCGCGTATCCGGGCAAGCTTGACGATATGGCCCAGGGCATGGTTGATGTGGCTGGAAGGGGAGGCGGGAACATTCTGGGATGGAAGCACCTCGTGGGAAGGGGAGGCAATGCATCGAACTTCTCCGCCCAGCTCTTGAAGCTCGGAGTGAACGTATCTCCGATAATTGAAACCGACGATTTCGGAAAACTTGCTCTCACTCATTTTCTTAAAGACGCCGATCTATCCCGTGTAAGATCGACAGGCGCTCTATCGAGGACTCTTGCCTTCGAGGCCGAATATGCAGGCAGACATGTCAACATCATGGCCAGTGATCCTGGTTCTCTATCGGGGTTCGGCCCTGAAAAACTGGCTGAGGAGGATAGGAATCTGATCCGGGAGGCCGATTTTGTCTGTGTATTCAACTGGAACCAGAACCTGAAGGGGACGGAATTGGCGGAGGCGGTGTTTCAGACTGCGAAGACAGAGGGAAAAGGGGTGACTTTCTTTGATCCAGGTGATCCTACTTCGAGGGCGAACGAAATTTCGAAGCTCAACGAGCGGGTCCTATCCAAAGGACTCGTTGATGTTCTCAGTGTTAACGAGAACGAGCTTACCCAACTCGCCTCCGCGGTTACAGAGGAAACTGGCGAGTTTGACGGAGAAGAAGAGAATCCACTATTCCAAGCTGCCAGCGTCTTCAGTATGCTTGGAAGTAGGGTCGATCTTCACACTCCCGCCTTCTCGGCCACATTCGTCGATGGTCAAAGAGAACGAGTCCTTTGTGCAATGTCGACTCCGTTGAAGGTCACAGGGGCGGGAGATGCGTGGAATGCAGGTGACATTCTGGCTCAAGGATTAGGGCTCGACCACAGAGAACGGCTGATCCTCGCGAATGCCACGGCAGCCGCGTACATGCGGAAGCCTGATCTTGATCCTTGCTCATTGGACGAGATTCTCGAGCGGGTGGGAGAGATAGAGAAGCTCAACGCTCGCTAGTCATTCCCGGATCTCTCTTAGATCAATGGACTGTTGATGTGGCGCGATCGGTTCACCACTCTTAAATCGGGTATTGATTGATGAGACACGAAAGCTGGATAGTCTGTGAGCCGAGAAGTTTCTAGAGATAAACTGCGGGCTTTGAGCTGCGGGGAAAGGGGGGCTCTGTAAGTGCGCAAAGTCGCGGAAGGAGTCTACCGGGTGCCGGCGAGAGCGGCTAACGCATACCTCGTTGAGGCTCCAAGAGGTCTTGTGCTGGTAGACAGCGGGTTGCCAGGTAGTGAGAATGGAATTCTCAAGTCTATCGCCAAGCTTGGAATGAAACCTTCGGACTTGAAGCTTGTATTGTTGACGCATCGGCACCTGGATCATATTGGGAGCGCTGCTGCGCTGAAGAAACGGACCGGGGCGAAGCTTGCTTCACATCCGTTCGAGAAGCCCTATGCAGCTGGGACGCTCGTGATACAGGCGCCGAGCGCTTGGAATCTCTATGGAAGAGTGATGAGAAAGCTAACGACACTAGAATATTGGACGCTGAAACTGTTTCGGATCATCAAGTTCCAGACTGCCCATGTGGATCTTGCGGCGGACGAAGAGTCAGTATTGGAGGAGGTTGGTCTGGACGGGTCTGTGGTTTGGACGCCGGGACATACGAAAGGGTCGGTTACGCTCTTTCTCAACCAGTCTAGTGTCGCTATTGTTGGGGATCTCTTGCGGGCTCGTCGGGGCCGACTTGTGGAGCCTTTGCTGATGGAGAATATTGGTCAGACTGAAGCGAGTGTAAAACGAGTCCTGGATCTCGGTCCTCAAATCATCTGTCCCGGGCATGGGAAGCCGCTGCCCGCTTCCAGGGTCAAGATTGAGAACAGGATGGCGAAGCCTGTCGTTGTTGCGAAGAAAAAGGAAGAGGAGGAAGACTTGGAGGAGTTAGCGTCTGGCCTTTTCTAGTCTCTTTTCTACGTCGTCCCAGTTGACGACGTTCCACCAGGCGTCTACATAGGCGGCGCGGTCGTTCTTGTATTGTAGATAGTAGGCGTGTTCCCAGACATCGAGGACGAGTATTGGGACTACTCCTTGAACTGTTAGGTCGTTGTGTTTCTCGGCTTGGAGCGTGATCAACTGTTGGGTCCATGGTTCGTACGCCAGGACAGACCAGCCGCTTCCTTCGACTTGCTTGGCGGCGCTGCTGAACTGTTCTTTGAACGAGTCCCATTTGCCGAAGTCGGTGTTAATCTGGTCGGCTATCTTTCCACCGGGCTTTCCTCCACCGTTTGGTTTCATGTTGGGCCAGAAAGTGCTGTGCATGGTATGGCCAGAACCGTGAAAGGCGAGGTCTCGCTCAATTCCTTTGACGTCGACACCTGCGAATCCTGTCTCTCGGGCCTTCTGGAGCTTGTCTAGGGCGGCGTTTGCGCCGTTTACGTATGCGAGGTGGTGTTTGTCATGGTGGAGTCGCATTATCTCCTCGCTTATTGTCGGGACGAGTGAGTTGTACGCATAGGGAAGGTCAGGTAGCTTGTACCTGTGATGTGGCATGCGGCACGGCTGTTATAGTGTTGATAAAAAACTATGCTACAGGCTGTGCGTGATACTCGGTAGGACCACTCTCACGTCGCGGGAGCTTTTGAGCAATCTGCCTGAATTTTTTCCGAGGCTTGTTTCTGTCCGGGCGTTGTTCGGGTTTGTTTCTTCGAGACGGGCATATTACGGGCTTGTCTGGCCTTTTTCGATCTCCGTGTTTTCCCCTGTGGTTAAGCGTGGAAAGTCGTGTTCTGGAATTCGTGGGCTTGGAATTGGGATTGGGGCTTGAAATGGGCGAGTTTTTTTCTTCCATCAAACCGAGATGGCTGTGCTAGTAGGAGTTGTTCTGGTTCGCATGCCATTTCGTGACCAGGAAACGGGTATAGGAGGCCTCTCGCGCCCAACGTACCAGGCATGTGACTTACCAACGGTCCCTGAATGATGTGACACGTGTGGAAGGAACGGAATACCCCGACCAGTTTGCCGATTTCCTAGACTTCCTATGCGGGAAGTACCATATGGATCGGACCCGGTTGTTTATCGAGTACAGTTCTAGACCGCCTCCCCCGCTCAAAGGTACTAGGGCAGGCTACTACGAGGGGCTCCTCTCGTACCGCGAAAAAGATGGTCATTCAGAGTTTCTGATCACGGTCTTCAAGGCCTCGCGCGAGCCTCTCCTAACCTTGGCTCACGAGTTCGCTCATCTTGTCAAGAACTTAAAGTCCGGAAACTTTGACAAGCATCTAGGTCCCCCAGACGACGCCGCTGAAAGAACTCTTGACAACCAGGCGATTAATGACCTAGCCGAGTTCCGAGAACTTGATCACTTGTCGTAGGTTGGGAGCCTGAACTGTCTTCGAATCGCACGAGGCCAAGATATCCTACCTACCTGATCACTCATGGCTTAGAGCAAGTTCTAGCCTGACCCGAGCGCCTCTCACCACCATCCTTTCTGGGCGAGGCTTTTTTTACGAAACGGGCGTTAGCCGCGGAGGATTTGGTTCTCTCCACGCCGATAGGCGTCATAGTTATCGGAGTCTTCATCGGCACCTACATTCTCATTCTCTCAGACAAATTCCACAAGCCCTCCGCGGCCGTTCTCGGGGCAACCTTGATGGTGGGAACCGGCGTTCTCACCGAATCAGATCTAGCTTCGGCGATCAACTGGCAAGCGCTCGGAGTTTTGCTTGGAATGTTCATCATTGCTTCATCACTACGCGAAGCAGGATTCTTCGAATGGGTGGGGCTACACCTCGCGAGATCTGTGGACGCCCATCCCGTCCGCATGTACGTCCTCTTGCCACTCATGACTGCGGGATTGGCTTCACTTCTCGATGTCGTGACAGTTGCGCTCTTCATTGTGCCACTCACTGTCGAGGTGTTTGAGGGACTGGAGATCGACCCGGTTCCATTCGTCATTGCCGAGGTTCTCGCCGCAAACATAGGTGGCCTGGCTACAATGGTAGGAGATCCAACAAACATCATTATTGGATCTTCTCTAGGATTGACCTTCAACCAGTTTCTTCAGAACACAGCGCCTATCGCTCTCGTTGCAATTGCTGTGAACGGCGGGTTACTATACTTGAAAAATCGGAATTTTCTCCATCGGGACGCAATGAGACGTCACCATCAGAAGCCGGTGCTTGACTTGCGTAGCCCATCCGAAGCCGTGAAGGATCGGGGGCTACTAAGGGTCAGCCTCGTATCTCTAGTCCTAGCTGTAAGTTTTCTTGTGGTTCATACTTTTCTCGGGGTCTCAGCAGCTCTTGCAACTCTTCTCCCCGCTTTCCTAATACTTGTCTATGAGTCGTCCCGGTCGAACGAGGTCCAACACGTTCTCGCTAGGATAGACTGGCAGATATTCTTCTTTTTTGGCGGACTCTTCATACTTGTCGCCGCCCTCGGAAAGACGGGAGTTCTCTCGATGCTAGGAAGCGAAATGATCCAAGTCTCAGGAGGAAACCTGGCGCTTTCGATAACTCTCGTTCTATGGGTCACCGCGCTAATATCACAAGTCGTGGACAATGTCCCCTTGGCTACGGTCTTCATACCTGTAATCGCGGCTATGGCCAATACGCCTGGCGTTCCCATCGCGCCACTTGCCTGGGCGCTTGCCGTCGGAACCGGGATAGGAGGAATGGCCACGCCCGTAGGTACGGCTTCCAACCTTGTTGCGCTGAACATTCTGAACAAGCCTAAACAACGGTTGAGCTTCGCCCGATTCGCAAAGAGGTCCATACCGTTGACGATAATCGACTTGGCCATTGCGAATCTGATTCTTTTGCTTCGTCTCTAAGCCTGTGTTGGCGAGCGTGGTGTGCAGAGGATGGATACAGCATTCTTTTCTAGCCCTTCTGGGGCTGAACTATCAGAGTCGGTAGAGGCTACACTCTATCTTCCCACTGGAGAATGATTGTTTGAACCAGGTGATTCGTCGTGTCAAGGGCTTCTTCCAGTTGGGCGAAAGGGACGCTTTCACCCGAATCGACGAGCTCGCAAGCCTGGGCGAGGAATCGTTGCACCTGCTGATCAAGATACTTACCAACTCACCTAACGGACTCGCCGACATCGAAACATGCACTAACAGGATCAGTTTCTTGGAGAAACAGGGAGACACGATAGTTCAATCGCTCGAGGAAATGTTCGGAAAGGGCTCCATATCAGCGCTTCTGATGAGAGAATTTGAGCGGTTAGCAGATTCTGTGGACGGTGTTCTTGACAGAGCTCACGCGTTGTCACGTCAGATCAGAAGGGTAACCAAGAGGCCGTTGAGGGAGGCCAAAGAATTCGACGCGATCATCCGGAAGGACCAGGTGCGTCTGATAGAGACCGGACTTATGCAGCTTGGGATGCTCCGGAAGCTCTTCAACATTGCAGGCTCAGACATGAAACAATCAATTGAACTTGCTAAGCAGATTGAACGCTTGGAAGAACAGGGAGACGATGTTAAGGACAATATGCTCGACGAAATCTATGGATCATGGGAAGTGCTTGATTACGCTTCCTTCCACAACTACATTGAGACCACGATCGAGGCAGATGATATACTCGACCGTTGCGAAGACGCTTCAGACTTGGTCATCGCGATAATGAAAGGTCTCGGCGCTTAGGAAAAACAAAGATTGAACGTTTCCCTAGACGCTCTCTCCCTTGTCCTAGCAGGGCTTCTCGGGGCAGTCGTAAGCGGAAACAATCTCTCCGCATGCTGCGGAACGATCATCGGCAGCAGAATGGTCAACAAACGATCGGGAATCATGATCGCCCTCGCAGGCTATCTCCTCGGATTGTTGATCGAAGGCCCCAAGCTCTTCAGACTAAGGCAAGCCTTCCTCCCAACCGAAACGAGCGCGGAAATCTTCTCGATATTGCTAGCAACACTTCTCATCTTCATCGGCGGAGAACTCACGAGAATTCCTCTCTCTCTATCAAAAGCGTTGACCGGGACTGTCTTGGGCGTAAGCTTCGCTATCGGTGCATTGCATCAGACTGATTATCTTGTTCTCATACTCCTCTTCTGGATAAGCGCGCCGATAGTCGCGACTGCTCTCGGACTGTTTTTCGTTAGACTCGACGACCGGTATAGCCCGCGAAACCTATGGTTGAAACTCTCCCTTCTGAAAGCAGGGCTGATAGTGATGGCTTTTCTCTCTGCATATGTCACCGGTACCAACGCTCTAGGACTCATCGCTGGAGTGCCCTCTAACCAGACTCAGACCGCAACCATCGCAGTCGGCATTGGAAGCCTTCTAGGAGTTTTTGTTCTTGGGCGAGGAGCTCTGCGAAGACTGACGGAGGGGATCTACAACCTCAGGTACCCTAACGCATTCTATTCCCAGTTGCTCGGTGCAGGAACTGTTGAACTCGCGAATCAGCTCGGAGTTCCATTGTCCACGACTGAGACAGTTTCCTCCGGAATCATCGGATCTGGCTTGGCAAGCAGAATGCGGGTCATGAATTCCAGAAACGTCTTCCTCATCATTGCAAGCTGGGTTATTTCTCCAGCACTGGGATTTGTTCTAGGGTACGGGCTGACTCTTGTGTTGAGTTGACCGGCGAGCCGTCAAGAGATCCATGGTTGACCCGATTTCTTGCTGGCGATTCCACCTACCGCAAATAAAGACTGTTTGAGAATGCAGTCTGAGACTTTCGTCCTTCCTGACGGTTTAGCAAGGCGTGCATGTGGTCTAAGCCCTAGGTAGAGCGAGGGTCGCACAGCCCCGTTTCTCTCTCAAAGACAAGACTATGTTGAGGATACCGATTAGGGTCCCTGGTAGGGCGTAGAAGAGTGTGACAATTGATATTGCGATGGTGCGTTCGTATCTGGTGTTGGCGCCTAGCAGTACGATGACTCCATTGACGATCCAGATTATTCCGAGGAAGACAAATGGGAAGGCCATGTCGGCGGGTCGTGCTCCGAGTGCGGAGACGATTGTTGCCCAGGATCCCAGTCCTATCGTCTGTTCTCCGGTGTAGTAACCTGTGAGCAGTTTTCGTGCGCCGTCGAAGATGAGCCAGGCTCCGAGGGTGAAGCTCAAGATCGAGATAATGGAAGTGCCGAGGCTGGGCTTTTCCATGACTCGATCCCTCAGTGGTGTTTCTTATTAGATGGGAGGAATAATCAATCTCTCTATGACTGATTCGGGTCCTTTGCTCTCTGATATGGAGGAAGGTGGGGATGGCATGGCAAAGTATGCGCGTATGGTATTGGAGTTCATCAAGAAGGACCTGTTCGAGGACCGGAAACAGGTCTCCGTGGAAGAAGTCGTCACACTCATCGCCGCGTTGACTGATATTTCTGTTAGTTTACTGGCGAAATTCCGGAAGGACGAGGTGGACCTGGCGAAGGCGACGGAGGTTGGAAGGGACGTTTTCAAGTACATGGTAGGACGATTAGGCTTCGACATCGACAAGCTCGGGAAATCAAATATTTACGTCTAAGACCGCTAATTCTTGTTCGTTTGAACGCTTTTCTTTGGGGTCACGAGACTCTAGTAGGGTCCAGGGGCGCAAGAATTCACCGGTTTCCGGTTTCAGGAAACGTATCTCGGAAATTGGTTTCCGAAAAATCGTTTTCAACTGACTATTTTCATTCTATGATCTCCTATAGCCGATTCTCAACCCGTTCTACGGGACGGTTCTCTACTCCTCGGCGTTCGGCAGCAGCTCTGGCCCCATAGGCTTGCGCTTGCTCCTGTTCCGTCTCGTCTCCTCATATCGAGACTCCACCCACCCTACCACCTTCTGCTCGGTCATCTGCTCTGCCTCCAGCTGCCTGTCCATGTTCTCCGCGACCACCTTGAGGAAGGTCTCCGGGTTCACCGGCTTGATAATGTATGCGTCCGCCTGCAAGTTCACAGAATCAACCGCGTTCTCCAACGACGGGTACCCGGTGATCATGATCTTCCTCGCTCGTGGAAGAATTTCGTGAACCCTAGCCAGCAAATCCGTCCCGTCAACATCCCGCAGCTTGATGTCAATAATCGCCAAGTTGTACGGGCGAGCCTTGCACTTCTCAACTGCTTCAACTCCAGTCTCCGCAGTATCGACACTGTAGCCCTCCGGCTCTAGAATATCCTTGAAACTCTTCAGAATCCCCCGATCGTCATCGACAATCAGAATGTTCTTTCCCATTCTGATACTCACCTCCTCAGGTCGAGCGGTATTTCGACCGTCAAAGTCGTCCCCTCGCCCACTTTGGAAAAGACCTTGATCTCGCCCTTGTGCGCTTCAATCAGACGTTTGGTCACTGCCAGTCCGAGTCCCACACCCTTCTCTCGCGTCGTGAAGAGCGGGCTGAACATCTTGGCCTTGACATCTTCTGGAATGCCAATCCCTGTGTCCTGGAAGCTCACTGCAGCGATGTTCTGACTCGTCCACGCTCTGATCTTCAGCTTCCCACCATCAGGCATGGCTTGCAGAGCATTGGTGATAATGTTGGTAAAGGCGCGGCGAAGCAAGCCTGGGTCGACTCTCAGTTTCGGAAAGCCTGTCTCAAGGCTGGATGAGACCTCCACGGATTTGGGTACCGGGATTGAGGAGAGAGAATCATTGATCAGCCTCTGCACGTCATACTCAATGAAGGTCGGCTTCGCCTGTTTCGCGTAGTCTTGCAGGTCGGACACGATCTTGTTCATGAAATCAGCCTGCTCCCGGATCGTCTCCAACGCATTCCCAACACGAGGGTCCTTCTCTGTCGATGCTGAATTCGCTTTCATAGCTTCCTTTGCCAGATGAATCGTGTTGATTATCGTTTGCAAGGGGTTTCGGAGATCATGGCCTACCATTCCTGCGGTCTCTCCGATGGCCGCCAACCGGGTCGTGTTACTTAACATCCTAGATCTCTCCTCAACCAAGTCCTCCAAATGTTCAGAACGTGCCCTAAGTTTTGCCTCACCCTGTTTCAAACGGTCGATATCGACAAAGGCCAACACCGCTCCCTCGATCTTGTTATCCGCGGTCCGGTATGGTCCTATCCGGACCAGAAACCAGCGCCCCTGCGGACCCTTGGCCTCTATCTCCTTGCTGACGACGTTGTCGACTACCTCGTTTATTGTCTCTTTGAGATCCGGTATCTGGAAACCAAGGTTGATGTCAAAGATGGGTCTGCCGAGATCGCTGGCTTTCAAATTGAACAGTTTATCGGCAAGCGGGCCCCAACGACGCAATCGCAGATCACTTCCCGTCATGAGGACCGGCACGTTCGCACTCGCGTTGAGGTTTGTGATATCATTGTTGACCTGAGTCAGCTCAAGGTTTCTGTTCTGGAGCTCCTCGTTAACGGTGGTCAGCTCTTCATTCGTTGACTGAAGCTCCTCCTTGGCCGTTTCAAGCTCCTCGTTGGTACTCTGCAACTCCTCATTGCTAGACTGTATCTCTTCATTAGCAGCCTTCAGCTCCTCGTTGGCCGCCTCCTTGTCCTCGATGATCGACTGGAGATAGTCCTTAGTTGCAGAGAGTTCCTGCTGGAGCCGGACAAGCTTGAGATCTTCCGCTCTCCTCTCCTTCCTACTCTTCTCGCCTCCAGCCCTTCCCAAGGTCGCTGAAGGAGCAGGCTTTGGCAAAGCTTCCTCGAACGCCACGAGAAAACAGGGATGAGCTCGATTGGTCTTTAGCGGCACCACCTCCAGGTTCACATCCAAGTATTTCCCATCGGACCTGATCGCGATCGCTTCCTTCCTAACTATCTCGCCGCTCCTCTTCGCTCTATCTAGCGCATTTCTGAGGTCCGTCATCATGCCCTCGCGGGTCATCTTCAAAACGTTGAGACTGGCTTTCCCAGGTGCAGGCTCGAGGAAGGAACCTGTGCGTCCCCGAAACTGGATAATCTCCAGCTCACTGTTCACGATGACGCTGGCCGGCGTGTACTTTGTCAGCAGGATCCGGTCCGCCTCTTTGAAAATTTCCGGTTCCGGGATTTGACTCTCAGTTTGTCGATTGACTGCCAGCTTGCCAACCAGTCCTGGTTTAGCAATGTACGTTGTCGAAAAATCAAGGGGCTTACGGGTGACCACGGATCTTTTGGAATAGATCTTGAAGTGCTTGTTAGCCACCTTGAAGATGTTGTCGAACTCACCCACAGTTTCGAAGTCTCCTAAGACAAGGAACCCCGCAGACTTGAGCGAGTAGTGGAATATTGGGAGTAGCTTCTTTTGCAAAGCTGGCCCAAGATAGATCAGCAGGTTCCGGCATATGATCAGGTCAAGCTTCGAAAACGGCGGGTCCGCTGTAACGTCCTGCTTGGCGAAGACGCACATCCGGCGAATCGACTTGTTTACCTGGTAGGAACCATTCACCCTGACGAAAAAGCGTCGTAGACGTTCGGCCGATATCGAAGCGGATGCAGCGTACTCGCCCTGCCGAGCCTTCTCCAACACCGTCTCATTCACGTCGGTTGCAAAGATCTGGATCGACGGGTGAACCGGGGAATGGTCCAGGTACTCCACGAGGCAGATGGCTAGCGAGTAGACTTCTTCTCCGGTCGAGCAGCCTGGAATCCATATCCTGATGGGGTCGTCAGCGGACCTTTTCTTCGTAATGCTGGGAAATACTTCCTGCTTCAACGCATCGAAGGTTTGAGGCTCGCGGAAGAATCCGGTCACATTGATTAGAATGTCCTGGAACAAGGAACTCAGTTCGCCCGGGTTTGTCTTTAGGTTGTTCAGGTAATCCTCCATCTTGTTCGTCTTGAGGATAAGCATTCGTCTCAGAATCCGTCTCTTTATCGTCGCATGTTTGTAGTCTGCAAAGTCAACCCCGGTCGCTTTTCGAAGTAGACCGAAGATCTTGTCGAGGTCGCTCTGCGGTAAGAGCTTCTCCGCCGTTTCAGTTTCCAGGTAAGGCACGTAGGGATGCTGGCTCAGCTTGACAAGCTCTTGCGCGATGTCTTGTGGCCGGAGGATTAGGTCAACGCAACCTGCCGCGACTGCACTCCGGGGAAGGTCGTAGTACTTGGCCGACTTCTCGTCTTGGGCAATTGTGATTCCCCCTTCATCCTTGATGGCCCTCAGCCCATGAATACCATCCATGGAGGTTCCGGAGAGTATGACACCGATCGCTCTGCCCTTCTGGTCCTGAGCGAGGGACTCCAGAAATTGGTCGATGGGAGTATGCCTACCGACCTCGACACGAGGGGTGAGGTATAGAACACGCTTGGAAATCATCATGACCGTGTTCGGCGGAATCACGTAGACATGTCCAGGCTTCACCCGGGTCCCGTCAGTAACCTCTTCCACCGCCAGCTTGGTTGTCCTGGAGAGAAGCTCGGTCAACAAGCTCTTGTAGGTTGGGTCAAGGTGCTGTACCAGTACCAGTGCCATGTTAATGCCTGAAGGTAGCTCTTGCAGCAGCTGCGTGAAGGCTTCGAGTCCCCCTGCAGAAGCACCGACCCCCACTATTGAGAACGAATCGTCACGAGTTCGCTCACCGACAAGGGCCTCCGTGCTCTTTCGTGTCGTCGACTCAACGGGCCGAGAAACTCGCTTCCCTTCACGGGCTCCCGCATGCCTTTTCTTCACAGGTCTTTGCGCAACGAGTTTTTGGGCCAATCGGCATATGCTTGAGGATAATTCTCGTAGCGGACTGGGCCTCGCAGAATATAAAAGAACGACCCACGACGTATACAACGACGGTTGAGAGCGCAATGAGTTTTCGACCGCCTCCTTCATAGTTGATAAGAGATGGTTACTCATGCAGAAGCAAAGATCCACCGCGTCGGCCCACGGCACACCATATACCTGGCGAAGGATCTAGTCGAGGACAGCACCTTTCCATTCCGCGCTGATGAGGATCTTACGGTGAGGATTGAAGGGGACGCTCTGATAATAGACAAGGACGGAAGGAGTGGTCGCCGGACAACTAAGCTGGACGAAGCCCATAGCCATAGGGACAAAATATTGACAAAGACTCTAGACGTCCTCGACTTTTCCCCTCTCACTTCAAAAGCGGAGAGAATCAACCAGATGCTGAGCGAGATTCACGAAGCGGAAATGCTCGAATCACGAGTTAGACACATGCCAAAAAATGAGCACGCGATCTTCCTCTGGGAGGAAGAACCATTCCTCGACATGGTCTTATCAGAATTCTTCGACCCTGGCGCAACCGGCAAAGCCCCAAAGGGATTGTTCTCCGCGAAACCTTCAGCACTCGAATCCGTGAACAATTTGGTGCAAAAAGACGTCTCAGGTATAGAGAGGCCTGCTGCGATCAGGAAGATAAGAGATTGGATTGCCGAGGTCCACGCAACCAACGATACTAATCTTCCCACCAGAATCGCAGTGGAAGACTACTCTTGGTTCGTACAAAACGGATTAGCAAAGGGGCTCGTGGAATTGGAGCAGAACATCGGGCGCAGGGTGAAGGAGAACATGACAATCCTCTGCGGATACAATGTTTCGAAACTAACCGATCCCAAGTTATTGGAGACGTTGATCGGTTTCCATGGCTACGCGATTCTCGACAAGCCCTTCAGAGCATACAGAAGAGGCGGACCGATGAAAATTCTCTAGACGATCGAAACCAGGAACATCGGCCGGGTTGTGGGGTAGTGTATAAATTGTTATATACCTATACGACTGGCCAGGGAAAAAGGCGGAGGTCATCAGCCATCGCCAAATTCATGTTATCCATTCGGGAAGAATCATACCAAAGAATATCGGCGGAAGCGACGGAGAGAGGCGTGTCAGTGCAAGAGTTGTTGAGAGCTGTGATCTTGCCAGAATGGGTTAAAGACAACATCGAGCGGTCCACCCTGCAACAACCTTTGAGGGAAGTTGCACCACGGATGAATAACCACTCGACACTCTCGGCCCAACGAGATCCTTTCCTCAAAGCTGCTTTCATCCCGCCGAGAACCTAGGCCGTCGACATTACCAAAGTCTAGGTACACCT
>WNGG01005651.1_pt1 | contig 13920 bp, 9 predicted proteins | sample 5400661 | NCBI WGS metagenome assembly WNGG01 (sample SAMN13153372, study PRJNA577476) | soil metagenome | isolation source: 100 cm soil or saprolite under Garry oak tree replicate 1 | place: USA:California | collected 2016-06-15
GAACCTGCTTCTCGAGCAGCGCCTTGATCTCGGCCAGCGCCGCCTCCTCGGTCTGCCCGGGGATGTAGTTCGTGCCGGCCAGCGGGACCCTGGCCATCGCCGACGCCTCCACGGTCAGCGCGCACAGGTCCTCAGGCTCCAGGCTGTGCACGTCGGTCTTGCCGCACGCCCGCGCCAGCATCTGTGCCTCCAGCGTGAGCGTGTGCAGGAAGTTGTAGACGCGCTCGGCGGCGCTGTCCACGTCCAGCCGCTTGCGCAGCTCCGGATCCTGGGTGGTGATGCCCACCGGGCAGCGCCCGGTGTGGCAGTGATAGCACCGGCCGGCCGGGACGCCGACGGTGCCCTCGTAGTCGGTGACGCCGGGGATCTCCTTGTTGCAGTTCAGCGCCATCAGCGCGGAATGGCCGATCGCCACGGCCTTCGCGCCCAGGGCAAGGCACTTGGCGACATCGCCGCCGTTCCTGATGCCCCCGGCCACCACCAGGTCGATCTCGTCCACCAGCCCGACGTCCTCCAGGGCGCGCCTGGCCTCGGGGATCGCGGCCATCAGCGGGATGCCGGTCTCCTCCGCCGCGATGTGCGGCCCGGCGCCGGTGCCGCCCTCGGCCCCGTCCAGGTAGATCGTGTCCGGCCCGCACTTGGCCGCCATCCGGACGTCGTCGTACACCCGGGCGGCGCCGAGCTTCAGCTGGATCGGCACCCGGTAGTCGGTCGCCTCGCGGATCTCCTGGATCTTCAGCGACAGGTCGTCCGGCCCGAGCCAGTCGGGATGGCGCGCCGGGCTGCGCTGGTCGATCCCGGCGGGCAGCGAGCGCATCTCCGCCACCTGCTCGGTGACCTTCTGCCCCATCAGGTGGCCGCCGAGGCCCACCTTGCAGCCCTGGCCGATGAAGAACTCGACGCCGTCGGCGAGCATGAGGTGGTGCGGGTTGAACCCGTAGCGGCTCTGGATGACCTGGTAGAACCACTTGGTGGACAGGTCGCGCTCGGGCGGGATCATGCCCCCCTCGCCGGAGCAGGTCGCGGTGCCCGCCATCGAGGCGCCCTTGGCCAGCGCCATCTTGGCCTCAAGGGACAGCGCGCCGAAGCTCATCCCGGTGATGTAGACCGGGATGTCGAGCTCGATCGGGTTGCGCGCGAAGCGGGCGCCGAGCACGGTCTTCGTCTCGCACTTCTCCCGGTAGCCCTCGATTACGAACCGGGTCAGCGTGCCGGGCAGGAACATCAGCTGGTCCCAGTGCGGCATCGGCTTGAACATCGAGAAGCCGCGCATCCGGTAACGGCCGAGCTCGGATTTCACGTGGATGTCGTTGATCACGTCGGGGGTGAAGATGCTGCTGTGCCCGAGTACGCCCCGGCCGCTGTCCTCGCTCATGCTCATGTCTGGGCTTCGCCTCTCGCTGCTCCTGATTGCCCCTGCCGCTGCGCCCCGCCGCTCAGAGGACGAGCTTGCGCTCGGCCGGCTCGAGGTTGTCGTAATTCCACAGCTTCCGGCCGCAGACGAACTTGCGGAACGCCGCCGGGCGCTCGATGCCGTATATCCCGAGCTTGCGGTCGAGGAACTCGTCATCGGCGTCGATCAGCCCGGCCTCCACGCAGTCGACGCCCAGCGACGCGACCTTGCCGCCGACGTAGATGGCCCCGTCGTACATCGAGTCGCCGAGCCCGCCGCCCACGTTGCCGCAGATGATCTGGCGGCCGCGCTGCAGCATGAAGCCGGTCATCATGCCCGCGTCGCCGCCGACGATGATCGTGCCGCCCTTCTGGTCGATGCCGGTGCGGGCGCCGACGTCGCGGCGCACCACCAGGTCGCCGCCGCGGAGCGCGGCGCCGGCCAGCGAGCCGGCGTTCTTGTCGATGACCACCACGCCGGACATCATGTTCTCCGCCACCGACCAGCCGACCCGGCCCCTGATCAGGATTTCCGGCCCGTCGATCAGGCCGCAGCCGAAGTAGCCGAGGCTGCCGTCGATCGTGATCGAGCAGCGGGCCAGGATGCCGACCGCGATGGAGTGCTTGGCGCCCGGGTTGGCGATCGTGACATCGGCGATGCCCTCCTCGTACGCAAGGCGGCGCAGCTCCAGGTTGATATGGCGGGTGGACAGCTCGGCCGCGTCGAAGAACGCCCGGCGGCCGCCGGGGCCATCGGTGATCCTGGCCACCCGGGGAGCCCGGGCATCAGGCTCGGCCAGGCCGCGGGCGTCGTAGCTGATCTTCACCGGTGCCACACCAGCACTTCGCGCTCGTACGGGTCGTAGGTGTCGATCTCACGGCCGATCACGGCGCGGATGGCGACTTCCTCGGAGGCGAGCGCCACCAGGTCGTCCGACTCGTACAGCACCAGCGGCTTCGCCGCCATCTCGTCCTTGGCCACGCCGAGCGCGTCCGCCGTCACCACCAGGTAGGTGAACACCCCGTCGAGCTCGTCCAGGCTCTGCTTCATCGCGGTCTCCAGCGACAGCCCGTCGGCCATCTTCTGCGCCAGGTAGACCGCGATGATCTCGGAGTCGCACTCGGACTGGAACCGGTGGCCGAGCCGCTCCAGCCGCCTGCGCCACATGTGGTAGTTCGTCAGCTGGCCGTTGTGCACCACGGCGATATCAGAGAACGGGTACGCCCAGTACGGGTGCGCGCCGGAGATGTCCACGTCGGACTCGGTGGCCATCCGGACGTGGCCGATCGCGTGCGTGCCAGTGAACTCCCGCAGCTGGTACCGCTCCGCGACGCTCTCGGCATCGCTGAGATCCTTGACGATCTCCAGGGAATGGCCGAGCGACAGCACCTCGCAGCCCGGCACGTCCTCTACGTAGTCGGCGAGCGGCTTGAGCCCGCCGCTGTAGGAGAACCGCACCCGGTAGGTGTACTCCTGGTCGCCGCCGGCGGTGTCGATCACCGCGCCGAGCTTGGCCAGCCGCGCCTCAATCTCGTTACGGTGCCTTTCCATCCGGTCGGCCCAGCCGAAATCGCGGGCGTCGTTGGGATCCGCCAGCTTGATCCGCATCACCAGCATGTCGCTGGCCGGGCCGTAGAGCGCGAAGCCGCTCGAGTCCGGCCCGCGGTGCTTCATCGACTGAAGCATCCTGGTCAGCTCGCTGCCGACGTTTCCCGTCCCGTCGCGGTGGATGATGCCAGCAATGCCGCACATGTCGTGGCCCCTCTCGGTCCGCGGTACGGAGCTACGGCAGGATGTCCAGGTACTCCTGGATGTCCCAGTCGGACACCGTTGCGCAGTAGCGTTCCCACTCGTCGGTCTTGTAGTGCCGGAAGACCGTGTACATCTCGCCGGGCAGCGCTTCCTTGACCACCGTGTCCGCGTCCAGTGCCACCAGGGCGTCGCCCAGGGTCATCGGGACCTTCTTGACCTGCTTGCCGCCGGCGATTGCGTCGTAGATGTTGCGTTCCTCCGGCGGGCCGGGATCCAGGCTGCGCCGCAGGCCGTCCGCCATGGCCTTGATGATCGCGGCGAACGAGAGGTACGGGTTGACCGCGGAGTCCACCGAGCGGTACTCGAACCGGCCGGGTGCGCTGACCCGCAGCGCCGTCGTCCGGTTCTGGTAGCCCCAGTCGGCGAACAGCGGCGCCCAGAAGCCGGTGTCCCAGAACCGCCGGTAGGAGTTGACGGTCGGCGCGGTAATGCAGGTCAGCGCGCCGAGGTGGTCAAGCACCCCGCCGATCGCATTCAGGCCGAGCTTGCTCGGCAGCCGCGGGTTGTCGGTGTCGGGCAGGAACATGTTCTCCTCGCCCTGCCACAGCGAGATGTTGTGATGGCAGCCGTTCGCCGACACGCCCATGAACGGCTTGGGCATGAAGCAGGGGAACGCGCCGAGCTCACGGCCCACCTGCCGGCAGATCTGCCGGTAGGTGGTGAGCCGGTCAGCGGTCCGCTCGGCGCGGTCGAACTCCCAGTTCAGCTCGAGCTGGCCGGGCGCATCCTCATGATCGCCCTGGATCATGTCCAGGCCCATCGCCTTGCCGTACTCCATCACCTTGTGGATCAGCGGCTGCAGCTCGGCGAACTGGTCGATGTGGTAGCAGTACGGCTTGGTCTTGCCGTCCACCGATGGCGTGCCGTCCGGATTGAGCTTGAGCCACATCATCTCCGGCTCGGTGCCCACCCGGAGGTGCAGCCCGGTCTCGGCCTCGAACGCCGCATGGATCCGCCGCAGGTTCCCGCGGCAGTCGGAGGTCAGGTAACCGCCCGGGTCCACCTCCTCCTCCCGGTTGCGGAACAGCGTGCAGAACACCCTGGCCACCTTGGGGTCCCAGGGCAGCTGGCAGAACGTGTCCACGTCCGGCACCCCGACCAGCTCGGATGCCTCCGGCCCGTAGCCGATGTAATTACCGTGCCGGTCGGTGAACAGGTTCGCCGTCGAGCCGTAGACCAGCTGGAAGCCGCGCTCCGCAACCCGCTCCCAGTGATCGGCGGGCACGCCCTTGCCCATGATCCGGCCGGTGACGGAGACGAACTGGTAGTAGATGTAGCTGATGCCCTTAGCGTCGATCTCGGCGCGGACGCGGCGCACGGCATCGGCGCGGCCGTCGGAGCCAACGAACCGTTCGAGCTCTGTCGTCACGGAGCCTCCTAACGGTCAGTCCCTCCGGCCGTGCCCGATCAGCGACCGGAACGAGACGTCGCGATTCACGGACAGTAAACTCCGTATCATGGGAGGATACAATAAGTTCCCTGGCTCATATTCGCCGGACGGTCCAGCGTCACTATTAGTGCCGCCGCGAGCCTGCTGGCCGGGCCGGCCGGCGCACCCGGCGCCGGGCGGCACCCCGGCCGGTGAAGCCGCGGCGCCCGGCCGCCGTCGCGGCCGAGGGGACGGTACCTGATGGCGCAGCCCGCCGACATCCCGGGACCGGGCGACCAGGGAGACCATGACCTGGCCAGCGGCCAGGTGATGCCCGGCGCGATCACCGCGGATGGCGGTCTCGGCGACGCGCTCGGCGCGGTCATCGCCGAGCGGGTCCGCGAGTTCCGGCTGCAGCTCGGGCTGACGGTCGGCCAGCTCGCCGAGCTGACCAGCCTGTCCAAGGGCATGCTGTCGAAGATTGAGAACGCGCAGGCCTCGCCCAGCCTGGCGACCCTGGCGCGGCTGTCTGAGGCGCTGAAGGTACCTGTCACTGCCTTCTTCCGCGGCCTCAACGAGGAGCAGGACGTGCTGTACGTCAAGGCTGGCCGGGGCCTGGACATCGGGCACAAGGGGGCGGGCCCGGGGCACCGCTACCAGTCGCTCGGCACCATGCGCGCGCCGCATAACTCGCTGGAGACCTTGCTGGTCACGCTTACCCAGCGGGCCGATACGTTCCCGCTCTACCAGCATGCGGGCACCGAGCTGATCTACATGATCTCCGGGCGGCTGGAGTACCTCTACGGCAACTCGCGCTACCTGCTGGAACCCGGGGACGCCATGCAGTTCGTCGGCGAGGTGCCGCATGGCCCGAATGCGCTGATCGAGCTGCCCATCCAGTTCCTCGCGATCAAGTCGATCCAGGCGGCCAGCTAGCTATCGTTTCCTTACCCGGGGCTCAGCCCGCGCGGCTTGGGGCGCAGCCCGCGGGGGAGGATTGGCAAGTTTACTCCAGGTGGACAGGGTTTCATCCTGGGCGTAATCTAGAACGTCGGGCGAACTGGCCACCCACCGCGGCGCGGGGAGGCGAAACCGTGCAGGTGAGCGTGAATGGTCACCGGCCGGGCCGCAGACGCACCCGGTATCCCGCCAAGTACTCGGCCTTCGGCCTGATCCGCCGCGGCATCACGCACCGGGACTGGCCGCCGGCCTGGTGCCCGCAGCCGATGCGCGGCAGCTACGACGTGGTGATCGTCGGCGGCGGCGTGCACGGCCTGGCCGCCGCCTACTACCTGGCGGCGAACCACGGCATCACCGACGTGGCGGTGCTGGAGAAGGGCTACCTGGGCTCCGGCGGATCCGGGCGCAACACCGCGATCCTGCGGTCCAACTACCTGACGCCGGAGGGAGTCAGGTTCTATGACCGCTCGATTAAGCTCTACCGGCGGCTCGCGGCCGACCTCGACTTCAACGTGATGTTCTCGCGGCGGGGGCACCTGACGCTCGCGCACAGCGACGCGTCGCTGCGGACGATGCGGTGGCGCGCCGAGGTCAACAAGATCGAGGGCGTCGACTCCGAGGTGATCGGGCCGGCCCAGATCAAGCGCATGGTCCCGTTCCTCGATGTCAGCCCGGCGGCCAGGTACCCGGTCCTCGGCGCGCTGTGGCACCCGCCGGGCGGCATCATCCGGCACGACGCGGTGGTCTGGGGATACGCCAGGGGCGCCGCGGCCCGGGGCGTTCACCTCCACCAGGACGCCGAGGTCACCGGCATCGACGTGGCCGGCGGCCGGGTGCGCGGCGTCCGCACCAGCCGCGGTGACATCGCCACCCGGGTCGTGCTCAACGCCACCGCCGGGTGGTGCACCCTGATCTCGGACATGGCCGGCGTCGCCATGCCGGTGCAGACCTTCCCGCTGCAGGCCGCCGTCACCGAGCCGGTGAAGCCGTTCCTTTCCACTGTCATCGTCTCCGGCACGCTGCACGTCTACGTGAGCCAGACCGACCGCGGCGAGCTCGTCTTCGGCGCGAGCGTCGACCCCTTCACGTCCTACTCGACCCGGGGGTCGCTGGAGTTCATCGAGGGCCTGGCCGGGCACGTGCTCGAGCTGATGCCCGCGCTGACGAAGGTCCGCGTGCTCCGGCAGTGGGCCGGGCTGTGCGACATGACCCCGGATTTCTCGCCGATCATGGGCCCGACGCCGGTGGACGGCTTCCTCACCGACGTCGGCTGGGGTACCTACGGCTTCAAGGCCGGCCCGGTGTCCGGCGAGGCGATGGCCGAGTGCATCGCCACCGGGCGGCCGCCGGAGCTGATCGCCGCCTTCAGCCTGGACCGGTTCGCCGCAGGCGCGCTGGTGGGAGAGAAAGGTGCGGCCGCCGTCGGCCACTGACAGACAGAGGGGGAAGGCCCGCCGATGATCCTGCTGCCCTGCGCCTGGTGCGGCCCCAGGGACGCTTCGGAATTCCAGCATGTCGGCGAGGCAGTGGCCAGGCCCGATCCGCGCACGGCGACGCCCGCGCAATGGCGCGCGTACCTGTACCTGCGGGCCAACCCGCGCGGCTGGATCACCGAGACCTGGTACCACCGGATGGGCTGCCGCCGGTTCTTCAAGGTCGAGCGGCACACCGAGACCAATGAGGTCCGGCCGACCGCGGCGGCGGGGGCGGCGGGATGACCGGCGGCGGCGCGCAGCGCCCGGAGCCGGCCGGCGCGGCCGCGATGCGGCTGGCACCGCAGCCCGGCGAGGTCATCGACCGGGCTAGCGAGCTGCGGTTCAGCTGGAACGGGCGGCAGTACCCGGCCTACCGCGGCGACACGATCGTCTCCGCGCTGGCCGCGGCCGGCCAGCGGGTTTTCTCCCGGAGCCTGAAATACCACCGCCCCCGTGGCCTGCTGACCGCCGGGTACCACGACCCGGGCTGCATGGTGCAGGTCGGCGACGAGCCGAACGTCCGCGGCGCCCACCGGCTGGTGTCTGACGGCATGCTGGTGAGCTCGCAGAACACCTGGCCGTCGCTGCGGTTCGACGCGAAGGGGGTGAACCGGCTGGCGGGCCGGTTCCTCACCGCGGGCTTCTACTACAAGACGTTCATGCGGCCGCAGTTCCTCTGGCCGGCCTACGAGGCCGTGCTGCGCCGGTTCGTCAACGCCGGGTCGGTCTCGCCGGACACCGACCCCGGCCGGCCCGAGCAGCGGTACGCCCACCCGGACGTGCTGATCGCCGGCGGCGGGCCCGCCGGGATGGCCGCGGCGGTCGCCGCGGCGCGGGCCGGGGCCCGGGTCATGCTCGTCGAGGAGGACCATCATCTCGGCGGCCACCTGCGCTGGGGCGGGGAGGCCGACCTGGCCGCGCTGCGCAAGCTGGCCGCCCAGGTCAGCGCGGAGCCCGGCATCGAGGTGCTGACCGACTCGGCAGTGCTCGGCCGCTACGACGGCAACTGGGTCGCGGTACTCGACCGCCGCGGCGGCCCGGCTGCGCCCGGCTCCGCCGCCGGCCCGGCACCTGCCTGCGCCGAGCGGCTGGTCAAGGCGCGGGCCAAGACGCTGATCGTGGCCCCCGGGCTGATCGAGCGCCCGTACGTGTTCGCGGGCAACGACCTGCCCGGCGTGATGCTGTCCACTGCGGTGCGCCGGCTGATCTGCCTCTACGCAGTCAAGCCGGGGGACCGGGCGGTGGTGCTGACCGCCAACGCCGACGGCGATGCCGCGGTGGCCGACCTGAAGCGGGCCGGCGTGGACGTCGTCCGGGTGGAAGATGCCCGGCTGGGCGGCGACGTCGTGGCGGCCACCGGGCGCGGCGGCGTCCGCTCGGTCGCGGTCGCCGACGGCACCAGGATCCCCTGCGACCTGCTGGTCACCGCCGTCGGCTGGACCGCGCCGACCGTGCTGCTCAACGCCGCCGGCGACCGGCCGCGGTACAGCCCCAGGGCAGCCAGGTTCCTCCCCGACCCGGCCAGGCTGCCCGGCGACGTGCTCGTCACCGGCGGCATCGCCGGCGACGGCGGGCTGGCCGAGCTGACCGGGCACGCGGCCGCCACCGGCGCTGAGGCGGCGAGCCGGGCGGCCGGCATAGGCCGGGCGCGTTCGCAGGCGTGCCCGTCCAGCGCTGCGGCCGCCAGCGCCGCGGCCGGTAATGCCGCGGCTGGCAGCGCCGCGGCCGGCGCCAGCCCGGCCGCGCCCGGGCGGGCGCACGCGCCGGGGCCCGGGCCGGTGCCGGTTCCCGGCCTGCCGGTGGACCCGCACCCCGAGCTGTTCGCCGGCCGCACGCACGGGATCGTCGACTTCAGCGAGGACGTGTCCTCCCGGGACCTGGCCGGCGCGGTCGCCGAGGGCTACGACTCGGTCGAGCTCGCCAAGCGGTTCACCACCGCGACCATGGGGCCGCTGCAGGGCAAGCTGGAGACCATCAACACCGTCGCGGTCGTCGCCGCAGCGACCGGCCAGTCGATCGCCGAGACCGGGACCACCACCTGGCGCCCGCCGCATGTGCCGGTCACCCTCGGCGCCCTGGCCGGGCCCGCGTACCAGCCGGTGCGCCACTCGCCGATGCAGCCCTGGCACGAGGCGCACGGCGGCACGCCGCTGGTGGCCGGCGCCTGGATCCGGCCGGACGGCTACGGCGACCCGGCGGCCGAGGCGCGCAACGTCCGCGAGCGGGTCGGCATCATCGATGTCACCCCGATCGGGAAGCTGGACCTGCGCGGCCCCGACGTGCCCCGGCTGCTCAACCTGCTCTACGTCAACAAGTGGTCGAAGCTCGGGATCGGCCGGGTCAGGTACGGCGTCATGTGCGCCGAGGACGGCGTGGTGCTCGACGACGGGGTGACCGGCCGGCTCGGCGAGGAGCACTACCTGATGAGCACCACGTCATCGGGCGCGGCCGCGATCTGGGAGTGGGCCGAGAACTGGCTGCAGACCGAGCACCCGGACTGGCGGGTGCACGTGACGCCGGTGACCACGGCGTACGCCAGCATCAACGTCGCCGGCCCGCAATCGCGCCGCCTGATCGAGCGGGTGACCGAGGGGGTCGACACCGCCAACGATGCGTTCGGGTATATGCACGTGCGGACCGGCCGCATCGCCGGCGTCGACGACTGCGTGCTGTGGCGGATCGGCTTCACCGGCGAGCTGAGCTATGAGCTGCATATCCCGGCGGGCTACGGGCTGCACGTCTGGCAGGCACTGCTCGACCACGGTGCCGACCTTGGGGTCGCCCCGTTCGGCGTGGAGGCGCAGCGGATCCTGCGGCTGGAAAAGGGCCACCTCATCGTCGGCCAGGACACCGACGGGCTGACCAGGGCATTCAGCGCCGGGCTGGACTGGGCGATCAAGCTGGACAAGGACGACTTCGCCGGCCAGCCCGAGCTGGCCTGGCAGCTCGCCGCCGGCATCGGCGAGCGGCTGGTCGGGCTGCAGCCGGTGGACGGGTCCGTGCTGCCCGAGGAAGCCAGCCAGGTCATCGACGGCAGCCGGATCGCCGGGCGGATCACGTCGAGCCGGATGTCCCCGGCCCTCGGCCGGTCGATCTGCCTCGCGCTGGTGGACGCCCGCCTCGCCGAGCCGGGTACCGTGCTGACGGTCCGGCTGCCCGCTGGCAGGCTGATCGAGGCGCGGGTGATGCCGCAGCTCGCGCACGTCGACCCGGACGGAGGGCGGATGCGTGTCTGAGCCGCTGGCGCCGGCCCCGGCCGCGGCGGCCCCGGCCGCGTGGGCCCCGGCCGCGTGGGCCCCGGTCGCGCGCAGCCCGATCGCCGCCGCCCCGCCGGTGACCGTGACCGCGGGCTGGGAGGTCAGCGGCCTGCGCGCGGCCGTCACCGCGACGGACGGCCTGACCATCACCGACTGCACCCCGCTGGCCAAGATCCAGCTGCGGGCGCCGGCCGCCGGGCGGGCGGCAGCGGCGCTCGGCGTCCCGTTCGGCCGGGCGGCCCGGGATTCCGGCGGCACGCTCGTGGTGGGCTCAGGGCCGGGGGAGTGGCTGCTGCTCGCGCCTCCCGGGCGCACCGCGGCGCTGGGCGCCGGCCTGGCCGGCGTCGCCGAGCAAGCTCCCGGCGAGCCGGTGACCTGGGTCGACCTCACCCACGGCCGGGCACTGATCAGGCTCAGCGGATCCCAGTCGGCCCGCGTTCTCGCCGTAGTGTGCGGCATCGACCTGTCCGACGACATCACGCCGGACGGCGCGGCGTTCCGGTCCGCGGTGGCCGCGCTCGCGACCGATGTCATCCGCGATGACCTCCCCGCCGCGCCTGCCGCCGTCCGCTCCTACCTGCTGCACTGCGAGCGGTCATCCGGCCAGTACCTGTTCGACGTGCTGCTGCGCTCGGGAGCCGAGTTCGGCATCGAAGTCGATGGCTTTCAGACACCCGGAATCTGAGGAGTAGCAATGCCGCCATTCCCGAGTGACCTCGACATCGCCCGCAACGCGCTGCTCAAGCCGCTGGACGACATCGCCTGCGAGATCGGCCTCGGCAGCCATCTGCTCGAGCCGCGCGGCGAGCATGTCATGAAGATCAAGCTCGCCGCCGCCGCCGAGCTTGCCGGCGTGCCGAAGGCCAAGTACGTGGTGGTGACCGCGATCACCCCGACGCCGCTGGGCGAGGGCAAGACCACCACGACGGTCGGGCTCGGGCAGGGGTTCAAGCACATCGGCAAGCGCGCCACGGTGGCGATCAGGCAGCCGTCGATGGGCCCCACGTTCGGGATCAAGGGCGGTGCCGCGGGCGGCGGGTACAGCCAGGTGGTCCCGATGGAGGCGCTGAACCTGCACCTGACCGGCGACATGCACGCCGTGACGGCCGCGCACAACCTGCTCGCCGCGATGATCGACAATCACCTGTACCAGGGCAACAGCCTCGGCATCGACGTGGGCGACATCACCTGGCGGCGGGTGCTCGACGTCAACGACCGGGCGCTGCGCAACATCGTGATCGGGCTCGGCCCGAAGTCCGACGGCGTGACCAGGCAGACCGGCTTCGACATCACCGCGGCCTCCGAGGTGATGGCGACGCTCGCGCTCGCCACCTCGCTTGAGGACCTGCGGGAGCGGCTCGGCCGGACCGTGATCGGCTACACCTCCGCCGGATCCCCGGTCACCGCGGACGAGCTCAAGGCGGCCGGATCCATGGCGGTGATGCTGCTCGACGCGATCAAGCCCAACCTGCTGCAGACCCTGGAGAACACCCCGGTGCTGGTGCACGCCGGGCCGTTCGGCAATATCGCCACCGGGAACTCCTCCGTGGTGGCCGACCTCATCGGCATCCGCACCGGCGACTTCCTGGTGACCGAGGCCGGCTTCGGCGCGGACATGGGCGCCGAGCGGTTCTTCAACATCAAGTGCCGCAGCTCCGGCCTGGTGCCGGACGGCGCGGTGGTGGTCGCCACGGTGCGGGCGCTGAAGGCGCACTCCGGCAAGTACAAGATCGTGGCCGGCCGGCCGCTGCCGGAGGAGCTGCTGGCGGAGAACCCGGACGACGTGCTGGCCGGGGCGGCGAACCTGCGCAAGCAGATCGAGAACGTCCGGCTGCACGGCGTCCCCGCGGTGGTCGCGATCAACGCGTTCCCCACCGACCACCCGTCCGAGCACGCGGCGATCCGCAAGGTAGCCAGCGAGATGGGGGCCCGCGCCGCGGTCTGCACGCACTTCGCCGACGGCGGCCGCGGGGCCACCGAGCTGGCCGAGGCGGTGGCCGAGGCGACGGCCGAGCCGTCCGGGTTCCATTTCCTCTACCCCGACACCGCCAGCCTCCGGCAGAAGATCGAGACGGTCGCCGGACGCGTCTACGGCGCGGCCGGCGTCGACTACTCGCCGCAGGCCCGCAGGCAGCTGGACACCTACGAGCGGGCCGGGTTCGGCCGGCTGCCGGTCTGCATCGCCAAGACGCACCTGTCGATCTCCTCCGACCCGGCGCTGAAGGGAGCGCCCACCGGGTGGCGGCTGCCGGTGCGGGAGGTACGCGCCTCCGTCGGCGCGGGGTTCGTCTACCCGATCTGCGGCGAGATCCGCACCATGCCGGGGCTGGGCACGAGCCCGGCCGCCGCGCGCATCGACATCGACGACGACGGCCAGATCGTGGGCCTGTCGTAACCAGGCATGACAGCCGCCATGCCACTCCGCGGGCCGGCCCGGGCGCGGCCCGCGGCCGGGCTGACCGGGGGCTCGATGTCCCCTTCCGTCGGCCAGGGGTCAGGCGTACTGTCGGCAACGTGTAGTGCAGGTAAACATCGTCCACTCTGATTGAGTTCGCAGCCATAGCAAAGGGGTCCAGGTTGAGCGAGGAGAAGATGTGGGGTGCCGAGCAGTACTGGGGACTCGGCTATGACTGGGACCCGGACTGGGTACTGACCGACCGGCACAAGGAGCTGCGCGCCACCCTGATCGAGCTGTGCCAGCAGGAGATGCGGGACAACGCGAAGCGCTCCGACGACGAGCTGAAGTTCCCGCGCCGGAACCTTGAGCTGCTCGGCGAGCACGGGTTCCTCGCGCTGACCGTGCCCGAGGAGTACGGCGGCCTCGGCGAGAATCACGTCGCCTACTCGATGGCATGCGAGACCATCGCCCGGTACGGCTGCGCGTCAACGGCCATGTGCTACGTGATGCACATGGGCGCGGTGAACGCGATCATGCTGCGCCCGACGCCGGCGCTGATCGACAAGTACATCCGGCCGCTCAACTCCGGGAAGATCGGCACGCTGTCGTATTCCGACCCGGAAACCGGCAGCCATTTCTGGTACCCGATCTCCTCCGGCGCGCAGCGCGTCAACGGCGGCTTCAGGGTGCGGAAGAAGGCGTCCTGGACCACGTCGGCGGGATTCGCCGATTTCTACGTGGTACAGACGACCAGCCCGGACTTCAAGGGCTACGACGACCTGTCGGTCTTCGTCGTGGACGCCGAGGACGCGCACGCCCAGCCAGCCCTCTGGGACGCGCTCGGGCTGCGCGGCAACCAGTCCGGCGGCCTCGACATCCAGGGCGAGCTGCCCGCGGAGCAGATCGTCGGGCCGGTCGGCGACGGCGCGGAATCCAACGACGAGTCGGTGGACCCGTGGTTCCTGCTCGGGTCGTCCTCGGTGTGGAACGGCATCTCGATGGGCGCGATCGACATCGCCAAGCGGCACACCACCCGCAAGCGGCACGTCGACGTGGGCCTGCGGGTCTGCGACTACCCGACGATCCAGGACTACGTCGGCGAGGCCGTGATCGACACCAACGCCTCCCGGGTCTTCACCCTGTCGGTGGCCGAGGCGTTCGACCGGGCGACCGACAGCAACCGGCGCGTCCTGCAGCCGGGCACGACGGCGCGGGCGCAGTTCCTGCACTGGGGCTGGCAGATCAAGTTCGCCGCA
>WNGG01014107.1_pt1 | contig 13918 bp, 11 predicted proteins | sample 5400661 | NCBI WGS metagenome assembly WNGG01 (sample SAMN13153372, study PRJNA577476) | soil metagenome | isolation source: 100 cm soil or saprolite under Garry oak tree replicate 1 | place: USA:California | collected 2016-06-15
ATCATCCTCACCACGCTCGCGGCCTACGCGGCCTGGAGCTTCAGCGTGACCGAGTGGCGGACGCGGTATTATCGGGCCGCGGTGGAGGCCGACACGCGCGCCAACGAGCGCGCCGTCGACTCCCTTCTCAACTACGAGACCGTCAAGTACTTCAACAACGAGACGCACGAGACCACGCGCTACGACGAGAGCCTGCGCCGCCTGGAGGACGCCAACGTCCTGGCGCAGAAGACCCTCGCCCTGCTCAACCTCGGCCAGACCGTCGTCGTGGCGATCGGGGTCACCGCGATGATGTGGCGCGCCGCCGCCGGCGTGGTCGGCGGCCGGCTCACGATCGGCGACCTGGTGCTGGTCAACGCGTATCTCCTGCAGCTCTCGTCGCCACTGTTCTTCCTCGGCATGATGTACCGCGAGGTCAAGCAGGCGCTCACCAACCTGGGGCGGCTGTTCGCGCTGCTCGATCAGCACCCCGACGTGCAGGATCGTCCCGGCGCCGTGCCGCTCGTCGCGCGTCATCCGCGCCTCAGCTTCGAGGGGGTCCGGTTCGGCTACGACCCGCGCCGCGGGATCCTGCACGGCGTCGATTTCGAGATTCCTCCCGGCGGCACGGTCGCAGTGGTCGGCCACTCCGGCTCCGGAAAATCGACGCTGGCGCGCCTGCTGTACCGTTTCTACGACGTCGACGCCGGGCGCATCCGCATCGACGGCCTGGACCTGCGCGAGATGACGCAGAAGACGCTGCGGGCCGCCATCGGGATCGTCCCGCAGGACACCGTGCTGTTCAACGACACGATCCTCTACAACATCCACTACGGCCGCCCGGACGCGACCCGCGAGGACGTCGAGGCTGCCGCGCGCGCCGCCCACATCCACGAGTTCATCCTGCGGCTCCCCGACGGTTACTTGACCATGGTCGGCGAGCGGGGACTGAAGCTGTCGGGTGGAGAGAAGCAGCGCGTCGCCATCGCCCGGGCGCTGCTGAAGAACCCGGCGATCCTCATCTTCGACGAAGCCACCTCGGCGCTCGACTCGCAGTCGGAGAAGGCGATCCAGGCCGAGCTCGAGCGCATCCAGATCGGGCGCACCACCCTGGTGATCGCCCACCGGCTGTCGACCGTGATGGGCGCCGATCAGATCCTGGTGATGGACGAAGGACGCATCGTCGAGCGCGGCACGCACGACGAACTGCTGGCCGCGGGCCGGCATTACGCGCTGATGTGGTCGCTGCAGCAGCAGGAGCGGCCCGAGGAGGTCGGGTCGCGATCGGCCGGAGGGCCGGCCATCGGGACGCCTCTACCGGGGATCGAGCGGGGCTGACGTCCGCGCGGCCCGTCCGCCGCGCACCGGGTCATCATCCCGGGAGCGCTACTGTTTCCAGGGCGGCCCGGGGAAACCGTCCTGCGGCTTGAGCTGCTCGACCTCTTCCCCCTTGTCACGATACTTCTTGATCACTTCCTGGATCTTCGGGTCGTCCTCCCTGACCCATTGCAAGCCCTCCTGGGTGGTGGTGATGGCCCGCAGTTTCTCCTGCGTCTTCAGGAACTCCTGCATCGCCTCGCTGCCGGTGCGGGCGACCTCGAAGTGGGTCCGTGCCTTCATGGCACCCATGTGGATGGCCACCTGGACGACGTAAATCTTGTCGGGGGCGACTTCTGCCTTCAGGAAACCTGCGTTCTCCGCCTCCACGATGAACTCGTGCTTGCCCGGATCGACCTCCACAGGGATGTAACTCTTGCTCATGATCAGACCGACGAACTTCCCGTCGGCGTAGAGCTTGACCTTGACGGCGTACCCCATGGTCTGGGTCCGGGCGAAGTAGATCATGGCCTTCCCGGGCGCGGGACGCCGCGCATCGTCCATCGGTGTGTCATCGTGGACAGTGAACTTGTCGGATGCGACGGCCGGGAAGGCCAGGGAGGCGGCGAACAGGACGAGAAGAAATCGAGGCATGGGGTCCTCCTTTTGGACACGGCGATTGGAGCCCTCCTACCAGGGCGTGAGACCTCGGCGCAGCGGATCACGCCGTCTGCGAACGCCGCGCGGTTCTTCTTCCCCAGAGAACCGCGACGTTTCCCGCCAGGCAGAGCAGAATCCCGAGCACCAGGGACATGTGCCAGCGCAGCCCCTCGAACAGGCCGGAAAACAGCAGGGCCACGATCGGAATGGCCACCGTGACGTAACCCGCACGATCGGCGCCGATGCGACCGAGGAGCACGAGGAAGGCTCCGAACGCCAGGATGGAGCCGAACACGGCAAGGTAGAGAAGGGAGAGCAGGTAGCGCGGTGACCGGTCGAACAGGAACGGCTGGCGGGTGACGAGCGCGCACACCGCCACGAACAGGGCGCCGTAGAGCATCCCGAAGGTGTTCATCTGAACCACCGGCAGCCCGCGCCCATGGTTCCGGTACGCCACGATGTTCCCCAGGGAGGCGGTGAGCGCTCCACCCAGCGCGAAGGCGATGCCGAGCGCCGCGTTCCCCTTGCCGGCGCCGCCGCTGATTTCCGGCAGGAACACCAGCACGACTCCGCCGATCCCCAGCACCGCGCCGAGCATGGTCGATGGTTTCAGGGGGGTGCCGAAGAAGATCCGGCTCCCGATGATGTTCAGAACGACCAGGAGCGAGAAGGCCACCGCCACGAGCCCCGAGGTGATCTCGGTCTCGGCGAGGTAGACGCACAGGTAGTTGACGCCGAAGAGCAGGAACCCCTGCAGCGCCATCCAGAGATGATCGCTCAGCGAGAACCGGAGGCGGAGAGCCTTCAGGCGGGCCCAGGCGATGAGGATCAGGCCGGCCAGGGCGAATCGGTACGCCACCGACACCGCGGGAGGGACCGTTCCGAACTGGAAGGTGATGGCGAGCCAGGTCGACCCCCAGATGAGGACCGAGGTCAGATACAGACCCAGACTGCTCATACGGTCGGCTGCCCCTCCGTTCGACGCCTGGCCGGACGTCCTCCGCTGGCCATCGGCCCGCCGTGACCGCTCCAGTCTATCCGCATCCCGGTCCTCCACACGGGCCCTCCGCCCCGGTCGCGGGGCCGGCTCGAGTTTCTGGTGCGCTGGCTGCGCGGCGGCACCCCTCCCGCTTCAGGGATGGGCAACCCTGCGTCGATTCGCTCTGCCGCCGCGTTGCAGGAGCCCCGGCAGGCCCATGACGGTCAGGGCGGCCACACCAGGGCGCAGGGCGAGAGCCCGTGCACCTCCATCACGGCGCCGGTGCACGACGAAGCTCCGCGTGTCGTACCGCCGGACCGCGGTCGCCAGGCGGATCAGGGGCTCTCCCATTCCCGGATGCACCGTGGACGAGGCCTTCGCTTCGAGCAGCACCAGCTTCGCCCCGCCAAGAGGAACGACGAAATCGACCTCGAGTCCTTGCTGGTCACGGAAGTAGTACAGCTCGCGCCCACGCCCGGACCCGGCCTGAAGTTTCGCGATCTCGGACGCGACGAACCCTTCGAACATCGGGCCGAGGAAATGGGACCGGGAGAGCATCCCCTCCGATTCGATGCCGAGCAGGTGGCAGGCCAGCCCCGAGTCGGTGAAGTAGAGCTTCGGAGACTTGATCAGCCGCTTGCCGAAGTTCTCGAAGAACGGGGGGATTAGAAGAATCTCGCCCGTCGTCTCGAGGATGCTCAACCACTCGGAGACGGTCGGCACGGAGACACCCAGCGGCGCTGCGAGCTCGGTCCTGTTCACGATCTGTCCGCAACGACTCGCGACCAGTCCGAGGAAACGGCGAAAAGCCGCGAGGTCGCGGATGGAGCTGATGGCGCGCACGTCCCGTTCGAGGTACGTCTGGATGTACGAGCGGAACCACGTCTGCGCCGTCGAGGGCCGGGCCAGCACCTCGGGAAAACCGCCCCTGAGAAGCGCGACCTTGGGCGTCTCCGCGACCGCGAGCGGCAGAAGCTGGAAGACCGCGGCGCGCCCCGCCATCGATTCCGTGACCCCGCGCATGAGCGGGGCCTCCTGGGAGCCTGTCAGCAGCCAGCGCCCCTTCCTGCCTGGCGAGCCGTCTATGGCCGCCCGCACGTAGTTCAGGATTTCGGGGGTGTTCTGGATCTCGTCCAGGATGACGGGGGGATGGAGCTCTTCGAGGAAGCCTCTTGGGTCCGAGCGGACCCGCGCGACAATCTCCGGGTCCTCCAGCAGCCGGTAGGCGGCCTTTGGAAAGGCCCGCCGCACGAGAGTCGTCTTGCCTGCGCGGCGCGGCCCGGTGACGATGATTGCGGAGAAATTCCTCGCCGCCCTGATCAGCTCGGGTTCGATGAGCCTTGCCACGTAGCGCACATGAGCATTCTAAGTTGTAATCTTAAAGATCTCAACCGGGTCAGGAGCCCATCGCCTCCGCCATGGCGCGGAGCCGCAGCCCGGCTATTGGGCGACCACCGCGGTCCTCGTGTTCGCGGTGTTGTCAGGCGGCGTGGCGGAACTGACGCGTCGGCCTGAAAACGTCGATGGTATGGTGCACCTGGGGTACCCGTTGTATTTCGTCACGATCATCGGGTTCTGGAAGGTGCTGGAGAGCATAGCCTTGCTCGCGCCGCGTCTTCCGCGGCTCAAGGAATGGGCCTATGCCGGCATCTTCTTCAACATGACCGGCGCTGCCGCATCCCACGCGGCGTGCAGCGATGCGGTGTGGCACGTCATCGTGACAGGCTCATTTGCTGTGCTCGCGCTTGCGTCGTGGGCGCTTCGCCCGCAAAGCCGCACGCTCGGCACGATATTCCCCGCCGGCACACCTGCGTAGGTCGACCCAACAGGGGATATCAGCTTCGCCGACCCGGTCAGTTTTGTCTCATCAGCAGGCCGTGGACGTGCAGTGCCCGCCGGCCTTCGAGCAGTTGTAGCTCAAGGACGTCGCGAGGCAATCGGCCGGTTTGCTTCCCTTGGGCTTGTTGCAAATCTGCATGCTGCATCCGGGCGCGGCGAGCGCCGTGCTCGGGCCGAATGTCGAGAGAGCGGATGCGTAAGGCGTGCGACCTTGCGTCAGGAGATGGGCCGCGGGGGAAATGGCGGCGAACAGCAGCACCAAGACAACGAATCTCGCCACGAAGCGCGTCGATGGGAACATGATCGTGTCCTCCTTGCAGCTTCCTCTATCACGAACTCCATATGAACGCAACATCGCCCCAGGCAACGACATCAGCCTTCTGGCCTCGATCGCCCTCTGCCGCGTCCCCCTGGCGGCCTCCAGCCTGGCCCGCTACCCGGTCCCCCGCCCGGTTCCCCAACCAATGTCAAACCTGTCCCCATTTCCGGACACTATCATCTTTATATGTTGTCTGCAGGACGTCCTCCCTGTAGGCGGTGTCGTCCTCCAGGCCATAGAGGTTGAGCGAGAGCCTCTCGGCCCGCACCGGCCGCGCCCCGAACGTCAAACTCTGATCGACCCGCCGCGGCCGCAGGTGGGTGTCGTCGGTCGGCCGGACGCGCGTCGTCATGTAGTCGGTGCCGGCGTAGAGGTGTAGCTCAGGTTGCCGGTCGCCAGGACCGTGGCCCGCTGGCCGGCGCCGACGAAGAGGCGCGCCTGGGGCGCGATGGTGTAGGTGAGGTCGCTCGACGCCGGCGCCGACGGGGAGGTCAGGAACAGGTTGTCGTCGTACCCGACGTCGCGCAGCGACAGCGACGGCTGCCAGTAGAGCGCGCCGAGCTTGTGGTACGCCGTCAGGACGGGATCGACGCGCAGCGGCTCGATGGCGCGCGCCTCGGTGCCGAACGCGACCGCGAGCGCCATCGCGAGCCCCGTCGCGCGCGCCCGAGCGAGCGCCGCGTTCCGCCCGGTCATGTGTCCCAAGGTTGCGAGCCCCAAAGAAAACGCCGCCAGGACCCTGCTCCCGGCGGCGGATTTGCAATCGAAGTGCGTGTCCTTCCGGCGACGTCGCGCTCAGAACGGGAAGTGGTTGCTCAACCCGATCTTCGTGCCATTGCCCCGGCATCGGGGATCGGTGCCGTTGCCGTTGTTCGAGTTGGGGCCGCAGTTCTGGTTCTCCTGGCCTTCCTTGTTTCCATGCAGCGAGCCGTTCGAGCCCGAGTTGCCATTGCCGGAGCCGTTCGCATTCGAGTTGTTCTTGTTCGTGCCGGGGTTCTTCAAGCTCGAGCCGAACGTCGAGAAGAAAGTGTTCGTCTGGAGTCGTGAGAACTCTTTCGTCGGGCTCTCGCTCGCGATCCCGAGATTCATCCTCTCGGTCAGGCGGACGACGTCCTCCTCGGTCAGCCTGGCGTCGAGGCTGACGGGAGAGGTCCCCACCAGGCCGGAGGCGCGGAGGGCGCCCAGCGCCTCTTCCGGCGTCGAGCGATCGCCTGCGAGGCCGACCGCCCGGGCGTACCGCACGACGAACTCGCCTACCGTCGGCGTGTCGAGCCTGGCGCCAGCCGACTTCGAAGTGCTCGTGGCCTGCGTGACGGAGAAGACTCCGACCAGCCCGACGAGTAAAAGACCCACTGCGAAGAGTGGAAGTACTCGTCTGATTTCTGCACCTCCCGACGGGCTGGACGTATGACGCATAACGACCTTGAAATTCACAGCTCGCGACCGGAGAATTCGGGCGAAAATTGTGCGGGAACTATACCCAGGAAACCCGCGCCTGTCAAGGGGAAAATCCCCTGGATTCCTTGGTACAGTGCATTCTTTTGCGACAGGTTGCAAAGAATTGCGACATCGGTGGCGGGTCTGTTGCGCGGAGGGGTGAGTCATGGCGCAACTGTTCGCGCCTGCCGAACATTTTTGTGTTGCATTCGTCACGTATTAGCGGAATACTGGCCGCTATCTCTGATGACAACAAGATAGCATCATGGAAATAAAGCCGGCGGAAGTCCGAGAATCCCCTGGCGGCGGTCTTCGCGTACGCGATGCGCTGTCGTGCGAGCCTGCCCCCACGGGGCAGGAGAGGCCGCGTCTCTCCGATCCCTTGAGTTCTTTTCAGTACGTCCCGAGCCATTGCCCGCAGATGCAAGCGGTCGAGGAGCGGGGGCTGCGCGTCGCCTCCTCGGACGAAACCGTGCTGATCCTGGGCGAGACGGGGGTCGGAAAAGATCTCATGGCGCGTCTCCTCCACGAGAACTCGCCTCGCCGCGGCAAGCCGTTCGTGCACCTGAACTGTGCCGCCCTGCCCGAAGGGCTTCTGGAATCGGAGCTGTTCGGGCACATGCGAGGTTCCTACACGGGCGCCAGCGACAGCCGGCAGGGTCAGTTCGAGGTGGCCTCCGGTGGAAGTCTGTTTCTCAACGAGATTGGCGAGCTGCCACCGCGACTGCAGGCGAAACTGCTGCACGTGCTTCAAGAGAAGAAGATCTACCGGGTGGGAGGCCGGCAGCCTGTCGAGGTCGATGTTCGCATCCTGGCGGCGACCAATCGCGACCTCGGGGCGGCGATGAAGTCCGGCTCCTTCCGCCGCGATCTGTTCTATCGCCTCAGCGTCGTGACGCTCAGGATCCCCCCGCTGCGGGAGCGTCCGGAGGACATCGAGAACCTGTCGACGCATCTCTTCCGTCGATACGCGTCGCTCTACAATCGGCTGGACCTTCCCATGCCCAACGGGCAATTCCACCGGATGCTGCGGAATTCGAGCTGGGAAGGAAACATCCGTGAGATGGAAAGCGTCATCAAGCGGGTCATTCTCCTGGGTGGTGTCGAGCACCTGGCCGAAGAGATGGCCGAGTCGACCCCCGGAGACGAAGCAAGGAGTGGCGCGGGCCGATTGATGGCCACGGACCAGGACGGCCGTCCGCCCTCGCTGCGGGAGACCGTGCGAAAGGCGGCGGAGCACACCGAGCGTGAGGCCATCGCGCGGACGCTGAACCGAACCGCCTGGAACAGGAAGAGCGCGGCCCGCGAGCTCCGGATGAGCTACCGATCACTCCTGTACAAGATCAAGAGCTACACGCTCCGTCCCGGTGCGCTGCCTGATGACGACGAGCAGTCGCCGAGCGAGGCCTAAGCCTCCGCCTTCCGCCCCGCGGACCCGCTGACGGGCCGTCCCTCGCCATCCCCGAACTCGGCCACCGCCCGAATCAGATCCTCAGCCCGTTCACCGTCCGCGGGGTAGGTTGCGGAAGCCATCTTCAGATGGTGCTGCACGGCCGTCTTGTCCCCCAGCGTACGCCACTGGAGCAGGTTCCCGCGGATCTCCTGCATCGTCTTGAGCGCCTCGACGGAGCCCATGTCGGGGAGGCAGATGAGAAGATCGTTCTGTCCGCCGGTCGCGATGAGATCCACGGAGCGCAGCGACTGGCGGATGGCCCGCAGCGTAAGAACGGAGAGCAAAGCCGGGTGGTCGCTCGGGGGTGCGCTCTCCGGGGCGGACCAGCCGATTCGGACCAGGCTGCAGGGACTCTGCAGCCAGCTCGATCTCTCGATTTCCCACTTGAGGACGGCCTGGAGGCGCCGATCGTCCGCGGCCCCCGTCTCAGATGCCCGGGTTCTTGGCTCCTCCGGACAGTGCGCGAACTCGAGGAGCCCGGGGAACATTCCCTCGATCGTCAGAGCATAGATCCATAGAAGTATCGCCTCGTCCTCCTCAAAGGGACGGGCCCGCACCAGCTGGATCGCTCCCCATGGACCGCCGTGCTTCATGATCGGGACCGCCAGACAGAAGGGCTCTCCGAGAAGCCGGAGCTCCATCTTGAGCGCCTCGTCCGCGGGATCGTTCACCAGGATCGGCTTGCCCGACTGGATGGCCGCCTTCGCGATCCTGTTGACCTGGCGGAGACCTTCAGGCAATTGACCCCGGAAGCCGAACGCCGGGCCGATCTCGAGAGTGCTCCCCATCCCGTCCCGCGTGCACAGGAGGGCGCGCCGCGCGGCGACGATCGTCGCGGCCGATCGCAGGATGGGAAAGAATGGATTTCTCCCCCTCTCACCGTGCAGGAGGACCAGGGAGTGGAGCAGCAGGTTCAGCTCGCGCCAGCGACGCGCTGCAATATCCGCGGTCAGCTCGGGTGGCCTGGTCAGCTGGCATCGGATCTCCCAGTCCGATCCGCCCCCCAGTGGGCCCTCCCCGGAACCGCCGCCCTGTCGCAATCGTTCCATGACTCGATTCGCGCCTCAACACACCACCGGCTGTACTGTCATAATAACCGGGCGGCTCACGCTAGAGCAAGCCTCATGCCAGGAGTCCCGACCTTGCCGCGGGCCGTTGCGAAGGCCCGCCCCAAGCCGTTTTCCGAGCCAGCAGGACTCCGCGCTCCCGGAGTGCGCGACCTCCCGGAGTGCAACGCGCTGCATCCACGAGCAGACAACCGCACCACCCTCCCAGGCGTCACCCGGGCCCGCTGACGGCTGTCTAGCATGCCTCTTGCGACGCTGCCCGGCACCAACATCGCCAACAAGCTGAACCTTTATTGAGTCTTGTGTAAATAATAGAACGAGTCGATACTACGGGGCATGAGACCCGCCGGATCGGCAGCGAGCCTGGAGAAGCGCCGTCGTCGGGCCGTGGGGCTGGCAAGACGGGGAAAGGGGATCCGCGAAGTCGCCCGGGAGGTTCGAGCCTCTCCCGGAGCCGTCCATCGCTGGATTCAGGACTGGAAGAAGCATGGCGATGCGGCCCTGGCGGCCAGGCCCACGCCGGGGAGGCCCAGGAAGTTGAGCGGCAAGCAGCACGAGAAGCTCCAAAAGCGGCTCCTCGCCGGGGCGATGGCTTGCGGCTTTCCCAACGAGCCGTGGACGCTGCAGCGCATCGCCACGCTGATTCGCAGGGAATTTGGTGTCCGCTACCACCCGAGCCACCTCTGGCGCGTCCTGCGGGCGTGCGGGTGGAGCCGCCAGGTGCCGGGACGCCGCGCCACGCAGCGCGGCGAGACCGCCGTCGCGCGCTGGATGCGGCACAAGTGGCCCGCCATGAAAAAAAGCGCGAAGGCCGGGCGCCCACACCACCTGCGCTAGATGTTCTATTTCTTACGCAAAAGTCAATAAAACGTCTGTCCTGACCCGCCGCGGGGCCATCGGGCTGCGCGCGTTCCGGTCGCGCCGGGTCGCGGTGCAGTCGGCTGCATCCCTCTGCAAGCGTTTGCACCATCCTCCACGCACCTCCGGGGCGTGCCGGCGATCCGGTCCTCGACGCCCCTCTGGCGCGGATTCCTTCGCAGATCCTGAGCAGCCTGGCGCACGGTCGCGATGGAACGGATGTTCCATGCATCGCCCGCCGACCCGCCATGCGGCCGGGGCCGAGTCGGGCATCGCAAGAATTTGCACATCCGGCGCTCTTGCAGAGGCGATCGGACGGACACTTCGCTCTCATCCCAGGAGTCATAAAGCGTTGATCCATGAGGCGTAGCGGAACGACACCCAGACGACGATCGGATCCTGGCACGCGATTTGCGAGTCACCCGGCAGGCGCGTGTCTCGAGGAATAATTTCACGTCCAGGAGGAGCCACGAAGGTTCTGTTGCCGCGGATGCGGAAAGGGGGGGAATGGTCCTTGGTTAGCTCGGGTCGTTAGCGCACGTGCACACTTTTAGATCCGGAAAGTTACCGAACATGGGAGGATAGAAAAGTGAAGAAGTTAGCAACGGTCCTTGCCATCGCAGTCCTGTTCGCAACCCTGGGTTCGGAGCTGGCCTTCGCGCAGAGCAGCGGTAGTTTCAACGCTGCCGGCACGAGCGCCTCCTGCGCCATTGGCACAGCCGGCACGTTCAACGGGGGCGCGGGAACCCTGAGCGTGCTGGAAACGGGTGTCCAAACGTCCAACGGCTACGGTACGACGCTGATTATCAGGCCCTCGCTGGTAACCGGCCTTTTCACCAGCACGAAGATCCAGACCACGGTGCCTACGGCGTCGGCCGATGTCGGCATCCAAGTCTGCGTGACCGTCGACGGCTCGACCAAGGGGCTCTATCCTGCGGGGGGCTGCGTGATCTACGATCAGCGTTTCCAGCAGCTCAGCAGTCAGTTGTTCTCACAGCTCACCGCATGCACAGAGTTCAACACCGGCCAGAGCTGTACGCTCGACACGGACTGCGCCACTCTCGGAACGGGCTTTACCTGCAGCATACCCGCCGGGGCCACATCCGGCACATGCGTGGGGCCCAACCTGAACTGCAACATCGAGCTGATCCTGAGCACCCTTTCGGCGCACAACTACGACTTCGTCGCTCAGGTGCCAGGTGGCTACCACACGATCAGGGCGGCGTGGCGCACGGTCGGCCAGGGTGCATCTTCGGGTTCGAGCATCGCGGCCTGCGTGGGTCCCGGCGTTGTCACCGTTACCCAGACGAAGGTGTTCCAGCAGAACGGTGAAATCTCTTACTGATTACTGAGCTTGTTCTCGTCCGAAGGGATTAGGATCAGCCCTCAGCGCAGTGCGTACATGGCTGGGGGCTGATTCTCGTTTCCTTCGGGGTAACCGCCGCTGGTGATGACCGACCGGCGCCAGAACCTCTGCAACCAGTCCCTCGGCCCCTCAGTCCCCTTCAGATGACAACGATGACAACTCGGCGAGACCTTCAGGACAACCTGCATCTGATTTCGATTTCGTGACTTCGTTCTAACCGGTTGGGATCAGAGGCTCTTCCGCAATCCCGGGAGGGTGAACGGGTCGTGGCATTTTTCTTGCTCCAAGTTACCTCCGGAAAATCCCTCAGTCAAGAAGTCACGCCCCGCTGGGGAAATTCGTCCACGCGGGCTTCGGGGAGCGCGGGGGTCTGGTGTCCACCGGCATGTTGGAAGGCACGTCGCATCCTGCCCCGCATCCAGGCTTCCGCAGACCGATCGTCGCAAGCAAATTCCTGACGAACTCCGGGAGCAAGCTGTGGATCAAGGGAGTGACTTACGGGACCTTCCGCCCCGGTCGTGACGGTGAGCCCTACCCCGACCCTGAGACCGTCGAGTCGGACCTCGCGCAGATTGCCGCCAGCGGCCTCAACGCGCTTCGCACCTATACCGTTCCACCGGGCTGGCTGCTCGATCGGGCCTACCGTCATGGTCTCCGCGTCATGGTGGGGCTGCCGTGGGAGCAGCATGTCGCGTTCATGGAAGACAGAGCGTGCGCACGCCGGATCGAAGAGAGGCTTCGGACCGGAGTGCGGGCCTGTGCGCGGCATCCAGCGATTCTGTGCTATGCCATAGGAAACGAAATCCCGGCTTCGATTGTGCGGTGGCACGGCCGCCGTGCGATCGAACGGTTTCTCGAACGACTGTTTCGTTCCGCGAAAGAGGAGGATCCGGACGGGCTGGTGACGTATGTCAACTATCCCACGACGGAATATCTTTCCCTGCCTTTTCTCGACCTCGCGTGCTTCAACGTCTACCTCGAATCACACGATCGTCTTGAAGTGTATCTCGCACGGCTTCACAATCTCGTCGGGGATCGTCCTCTGCTGCTGGGAGAAGTCGGGCTGGACAGTCGTCGGCACGGCGAAGTCGAGCAGGCGCGGGTGCTGGCCTGGCAGATCCGCAGCGCCTTTGCGGCAGGATGCGCGGGCACGTTCGTGTTCGGGTGGACCGACGAGTGGCACCGCGGCGGGCATGACATCGACGACTGGGATTTTGGACTCACGCTTCGAGACCGTCGGCCCAAGCTCGCGCTGCCCGTCGTGCGCCGGGCCTTCGCGGAGGCTCCGTTCCTGCGCGGCAAGCCCTGCCCACGAGTCTCGGTCATCGTGTGCACTTACAATGGGGCGCGCACCATCCGGGACTGTCTGAAGGGTCTGAGCAGGCTCGACTACCCTGACTATGAAGTCATCGTGGTCGATGACGGCTCGACCGATTCGACATCGGTCATCGCGGCCCAATACAACTGCCGCATCATCCGCACTGAAAATCGCGGGCTCGGCGGCGCGCGCAACACCGGGCTCCGGGAGGCCACGGGAGAAATCGTCGCGTATCTTGATGACGACGCCTGGCCGGATCCTCATTGGCTGCGCTACGTGGTCGAAACCTTCCAAAGCACCGATCATGCGGGGATCGGAGGTCCCAATGTGCCGCCGCCCGGCGACGGTCCGATCGCGGACTGCGTGGCCAATGCTCCGGGAGGTCCGGTGCACGTGCTGCTCTCCGATCAAATCGCGGAGCATATCCCCGGGTGCAACATGGCGTTTCGGAAGGACCGCCTGGAGGCCATCGGGGGCTTTGATACGCAGTTTCGGATCGCAGGCGACGATGTCGACGTCTGCTGGCGTCTGCAGGAGGAGGGCTGGACGCTGGGCTTTCACCCGGCGGCCCTGGTCTGGCATCACCGCCGGAACTCGGTTCGGGCCTACTGGCGTCAGCAACGGGGATATGGGAAGGCAGAAGCGCTGCTCGAACGGAAGTGGCCCGGGAAATATCAGCCTTCGGGCAGTCTGATGTGGCGCGGAAGAGTGTACTGCAAGGCGGTGGAACGGGCGCTTTTCACACGGCCGCGCATTTATCACGGCACGTGGGGGAGCGCACCGTTTCAATCCCTCTATCGGCCGGCTTCCGGGCTGTGGCAGTCCCTCTCCCTGATGCCGGAGTGGTGTCTCGTGGTTCTGTTCCTGGCGATCCTGTCGGCCCTTGGCTTCCTTTGGCGTCCTCTGCTTCTGGCCGCGCCGATCCTCCTCGGCGCAGTGTTCCTGTGGCTGGTCCAGGCCGTGATGGGGGCGATGCGCGCGTCATTCGTGGAGAAGCCGCGCGCCCGATTGCAGCGTCTCGGCAAGCTTGCGCTGACCACCTGCCTCTTTCTGATCCAACCGCTGGCCCGAGCGACGGGACGTTTACGCTCCGGGCTAACGCCCTGGCGGATCCTGGGGCGGCTCGTCCCGTCTCTCCCGCGCCCGCGGCGATTCCAGTTCTGGAGCGAGCGTTGGCGAGAGCCCGGGGCGATCCTCCGAGGCGTTGAGAGCGTTCTGCGAGACCACGGCGCGGTGGTCAGCCGGGGCGGGGGCTTCGATCGGTGGGACTTGCAAATCCGAGCGGGCCTGTTCGGAGAGGTTCGCCTTCTCATGGCCATCGAGGAA
>WNGG01028501.1_pt1 | contig 13918 bp, 16 predicted proteins | sample 5400661 | NCBI WGS metagenome assembly WNGG01 (sample SAMN13153372, study PRJNA577476) | soil metagenome | isolation source: 100 cm soil or saprolite under Garry oak tree replicate 1 | place: USA:California | collected 2016-06-15
GAAGATTGGTATGGCCAAGAGCTTGGTTTCGAATATGCTGAGCTTATTACCGGCGGCAGGTACGGCTTCCCGATCGTTCACCTCGAATGCGATTTCAAGATTCCAAGCCGAATAGGCGAGGTTATCGAGCTGACCTTGTTGGTCGAGCACGTTGGTCGCTCATCGCTTGCGATTGCCATCATCTGTCATCGCGACAACATCGAGCGGTTGCGCGCGCGGATGGTCACCGCGATGATGTCGCTTGAGACGAAGAAGGCCGTGCCAATGCCAGGCGCGTTGCGCAACGCGGTCGAATTTTACCAGCGGCGAACCGTGAGTGGCTGAAAGCATCAATAGGGCGGATTACCGGCGTGTACTCCGCCCCTCGATTAGCAACAAACACCCGCTCGTCCCCGCGTAAGCGGGGACCCAGCGCAAAATGATGTTGTTTTACTCTAACACTGGATTCCGCTGCGCGGGAATGAGCGGAAGTTGATTGCAACGGCGCGGCCGGTCGCCCCGTGTTAATTGGCCCTGCGCACTCGCGCTATTTCGCGGGCGTGACCTCTTTGACCGGCGCTTCTTCGGTTTTTTCGCTTTGCGTCTTGACCTCGTCGAGGAGCTTGGCGATCACTTTGTCGCGTTGCTCCTCTTTGGCTTGGTTTTCTTTGATTTTGTTTTCCTGCGCCTTTTTCTGTTCGGCGAAGAACTGATAGTCCATTTCCCAGCACATAGCGTTCTCCATCGGCGAGGAGTTGGCCAACGGCAACGCCTGGATGCCGATCACAGTTCCGACGCTTGTCTACTCCCCGCCGACGAGGGTCATTATTTGACGCCGCCGCAACGGGGCGCCGCCACTAGGGAGCGAGCTTACCGCTTTCCTTGTGCGTTGCCTTGCGCGGCCTGCGGCGGCTGCGCCTGCGCTGCGGCTTGCGCCTGTCGGGCCGCCGCGATCTCGTCGAGCCAGGGTTTCGCTGCTTTCTCGGCGGCGGCGCGAGTTTGCGGATCGAGCTTGTTGACGACATCGTCAAGTTCAAGATCGGTCTCGCCGCCGGCGCGCGAAACCAGATGCCATTTGGCCGCTTCGGCGAGATTGACCGGCGCGCCACGACCGCTGACCAGAATGCGCGCCAAGCGATCCTGCGCGATCGCGCTGCCGTGCATTGCGGCTTTGCGGAATAGCGCGGTCGCCGCCTCCTGGTTGGGCCCGACGCCATCACCATTATAGAGCGCGATCGCATATTCCACTTGCGCGTCGGTATTGTCGGCGAGCGCCGCTTGTTCCCACAATTGCACCGCTTGGCGTGTGTCCTGGGGAACCCCACGACCGGCCTTGTAGAACGTGCCCAGCGCATATTGCGCGTCGGCGCTGCCGGCTTGTGCGGCGATGCGCAGCAGCTCAGCGGCGCGGTTCAAATCCTGCGGGAACATCTGCCCCTCGATATAGAGCAGGGCCAGATCATAGGCGGCAATCGGATGGCCGAGCTTGGCGGCAGCGGCAAGCCACTGCGTGGTGGCTTGGCGATCGCGCGGGCCGGCGCGGCCCTTAATGGCGAAGATGGCCAACGCGAACATGGCATTGCTGTCGCCGCGTGCCGCCGCCAGCCGATACCACTCGGCCGCGCGTTGATCATCCTGGGGAACGCCGAGGCCGCTGGCGTAAAGCTCGCCAAGAAGCGTCATCGCTTTGGGATCAGTGGCGTTCGTTACGCGATCCGTCGCACGCCGCTGCCGCTATCGGCTTCGCCGCCGCCGGGCCGCGCGGCGCGGTTTTCTGCGCCGAACTTTGCGCCAACGCGGATTGGCTCAAGCACAGCATCAACACTCCTGCGGCCAGAGCTTGCAGAACGCGCGTCATGTTACCGACTCGCCAACCGTTACGGCCGCCGCCGCAATCGCATCGGCGGCGCCGCCGGGCGCCGACCATATCCAGTCGCCAAGCGCAAGGAAATCGGCGCCGGTGTGCGCCAGCGGCGCGAATTCGTCCTTGCTCCCGGCATAGGCCACGCATGGGATTTCGAACAGCTCTGCCCACCAAGTCAGGCGTTCCTGCGTTTCTTCGAAAGCCGGCCGGCGGCCATCGCGGCCGGGTTCGCCGAACATCACGTAGTCAGCACCAGTCTCGCCGGCGAGCATGGCATCATGACGGCTGCGCAAACCGCCGACGCCGGCGATGCGGTCGGGTTTGAGGGCGGCGAGCGCCGCGGCGAAGGCCGTGTTGCCGGTGAGATGCGCACCATCGGCGCCAGCCCGGGCGACGATTTCGGGACGGCCATCGACGACGAGCGCGATATCGCGAGACTGCACTGCGGCGCCGATGATTTTCACGCGCTCGATCAAGCTGCGTTCGCCGCTTTGCGCAAGTCGCAACAACACGGCAGCGACATCGCCGCTGCCGAGCGCGCGTTCAAGCTCGGCGGCAAAACCCGCGGCATCGTCGACGAGCGGCGTGATCAGATAGAGCCGCTGGCGGGGCGCGCTCGTCCTCCCCTGCGCAGCGGGGGAGGGGGACCGCGCGGAGCGCGGTGGAGGGGGCCTCAGCCTCAAAGCGCCGTCACGCCGCTTTGCGCTCGAGATCGGCTTTCCATTGCCCGAGCGTAGCAAGGCCGTTCATTATCGCGCGATGATTGAATGCGCGCTGCGCGGCAGCGACGTTTTCCGTTTTACCCGACCACGTTTTCTGCGGTGCCGCCTGTAAGGCGCGGCCATAAGAGAATGTGACGCGCCACGGCAGATCGCCGAGCTTATTGATGGCGTCGAGATGCGCGGTCGCCTCTTCGTCGGATTGCCCGCCGGAGAGGAATGCGATGCCCGGCACTGCCGCCGGCACGCAAGCTTTCAGCATGCGCACGGTCTTCTCCGCGACCTCTTGTACCGAGGCGCGCTTCGGCGACTTCTTGCCTGAGACAGCCATATTGGGTTTAAGCACCATGCCTTCGAGCGCTACGCGGCTATAGAACAACTCCTGGAACGTCTCCTTCAGCACCCAGGTGGTCACCTCGACGCAACGGTCGATGTCGTGGTCGCCGTCCATCAGCACTTCCGGTTCGACGATCGGCACGATGGCCTCGTCCTGGCACAGCGCGGCATACCGCGCCAGCGCGTGCGCATTGGCCTTTACGCAGGTATAGCTCGGCAGCACGTGCTTTGCGCCGATATCGATCACCGCCCGCCATTTGGCGAATTTCGCACCGAGGCCGCGATAGTCGATGAGCCGTTCGCGCAAGCCGTCGAGTCCTTCGGTGATGACTTCGTCCGGACAGAAGGGCAGGGGCTTGGTGCCTTTATCCACCTTGATACCCGGCAGCGAGCCGGCCTTCTCGATCAGCTTGACCAGAGGCGTGCCGTCTTTGGCATTCTGCCGGATGGTTTCGTCATAAAGAATGACGCCGGAAATGTGTTTCGACATCCCCTCAGTGCTGCGAAACAGCATTTCGCGATAGTCGCGGCGGTTGTCGGCGGTGGATTCCACGCCAATGGCGTCGAACCGCTTCTTGATCGTGCCGGTGGATTCATCGGCCGCTAAGATGCCGCGGCCCGGGGCGACCATGGCGGTCGCGACCTTGTTCAGCTCGCTTAAGTTCATCGCGCCCTCCTCGACATGCTCCACGTCACGCTCTCTGGCGCCATTTCGTTTACGGGGAGCCTTGCGAAACCAATAATACCTTCACGCCGGGCAGCGTCTTGCCTTCCAGCGATTCAAGGAAGGCGCCGCCGCCTGTCGAAACATGCGTCATGCGCTCCTTGACCGAAGCGACATTGAGCGCAGCCGCCGTGTCGCCGCCGCCCGCAAAGCTGACAAGCTTCCCGGTGGCGGTGAGTTCCGCGGCCGCCTCGGCGACTTCGATTGTACCATTGTCGAACGGCTCATGCTCGAAGGCGCCGAATGGGCCGTTCCAGACTAAGGTCTTGCTGCGCGCCAGAACCGAGATGACATGTTCGATAGTGCGCGGCCCGATATCGAGGATCATCTCGTTCGGACCGACTTGCGGGCTGACTTGATCAACCGCGACGACGCGCGAGGGAGCGTGCGTGGCAAGTTGCGCCGCCACCACGGCATCGACCGGAAGCACGATTTCACGGTCGAGCGATTTGGCTCTGCTTATGATCTCGCGCGCTGCGCCGACCAGATCGCTTTCATACAGCGATTTTCCGACGGACTTGCCTTGGGCGACCAAAAACGTGTTGGCCATGGCGCCGCCGATAATCAGCGTCTCGACCTTGGTGAGTAGATTGCCCAGTAGGTCGAGCTTGGTGGAAACTTTGGCCCCGCCGACAATGGCGGTCACCGGATGCTCCGGCTTTTCGAAGGCGCGCTCAAGGGCGTCGAGCTCGGATTTCATGGCACGGCCCGGATAAGCGGGAAGCTTCGATTCTGTCACGATGCTCGTGGTGCTGGCGTGCTCGCGATGCGCCGCCGAAAAGGCATCATTGACAAAAATGTCACCGAGCGCGGCGAGCTTCTTGGCAAAGTCCCGGTCGTTTTTTTCCTCGCCGCGATGAAACCTGGTGTTTTCCAGGCAGAGGATGTCGCCGTTTTTCATCGCGGCAATCGCGCTTTCCGCCTTCGGTCCGATGCAGTCTTCGGCAAAACCGACCGGTCGCTTGACGAGGCGCGCCACTTCGGCGGCGACCGGGCGGAGCGAATATTTGGGATCTGGACTTTTTGGCCGACCGAAATGCGAAAGCAGAATGACCTTGCCGCCTTTGTCCGCGAGCTCGCGGATCGTCGGCACGATCTCCTCGATGCGAGTTGAATCCGCGACCTTGCCGTCCTGCATCGGCACGTTGAGGTCGACGCGCACCAGCACGCGTTTACCGTTGACGTCGGCGTCGTCGAGGTTGCGAAAGGATGGCATTGCAAAAAGCTTTAGATCAAAAACCGCCAGCAAATCACCGCTCAACCGAGCTTGCCCATCGCCACCGCCGTGTCGACCATGCGATTGGAGAAGCCCCACTCGTTGTCGTACCACGACATGACGCGGACCAGCGTGCCGTCGATGACTTTCGTCTGATCCATGTGAAAGACCGAGGAATGTGGATCGTGATTGAAATCACTGGAGACATTCGGCGCCTCGGTATAACCTAGGATACCTTTGAGCTGCTGTTCGGCGGCACGCTTCACCGCGCCGTTGATCTCGTCCTTGCTGGTCGCGCGCTTGGCCACGAATTTGAAATCGATCACCGAGACGTTGGGCGTCGGCACGCGGAGCGAGACGCCGTCGAGCCGCCCGGCCAGTTCGGGCAGAACCAGGCCGACGGCTTTGGCGGCGCCGGTTGAGGTGGGAATGATGTTGAGCGCGGCGGCGCGCGCCCGATACAAATCCTTGTGCACCTGATCGAGCGACGGCTGATCGTTGGTATAGGAGTGCACCGTCGTCATGAAGCCTTTGTCGATGCCGACCGCGTCGTTGAGCACTTTGACCACCGGGACGAGACAATTCGTCGTGCAAGAAGCGTTGGACACGACCGTATGCGTTTTCGCGAGCTTGTCGTGATTGACGCCGTAAACGACTGTAAGGTCGGCGCCGTCGGCCGGCGCCGAGACCAGGACGCGCCTGGCGCCGGCCTTTAGATGCGCCGACGCCTTGTCCTTTGACGTGAAGATTCCGGTGCATTCGAGCGCGACGTCGACGCCGAGATCTTTCCACGGCAATTGCGTCGGATCTTTCACTGCCGTGACCTTGATGGCGCCGTTGCCGCAACTGATTGTATCGCCCTTGACCGTAACCTCGCCGGGAAAACGTCCGTGGATCGAGTCGTAGCGCAACAGATGCGCATTGGTTTCGACCGGCGCGAGATCATTAACGGCGACGACTTCGATATCGCTGCGTTCCGCCTCGACGATCGCGCGCAAAATATTGCGGCCGATGCGGCCGAACCCGTTGATCGCAATACGCACAGACATTCCCGGCCTCCTATTCGCAGACGGTCCGTGGCGCTGACCGCATACGCTAGCAAACAATTACGTCTTCAAGAGTTTCATAGCCTATCTAATGCCGCTGCAGCGACTTTTTCAGCGGTCAGCCCGAAATGGCGGTAAAGGTCCTTGTACGGCGCACTGGCGCCGAAATTGGTCATGCCGACAAAAGTTCCGACCGAACCGATGATTGCATCCCAACCCTGGCGGATGCCGGCCTCGACCGCGACATTGATTTTCGCCGCGCCGATCACGGCCATGCGCTCGGCTTGCGGTAAGGCGAACAACAGCTCGAAGCATGGCACCGAGACGACGCGCGCCGGAATTTTGCGTGCCACAAGGAGCGCGCGCGCTTCGACGGCAATGGCGACCTCCGAGCCCGACGCAAACAGCGATACGACGGCCGCTCCACCATTGGCTGGTATCAGCTCGTAGGCGCCCGCCGCACAGCGATTGGGCGCGTCAAAGCCGGCCCGCAACTGCGGCAAGGTCTGCCGCGTAAGCGCCAGCACGCTCGGACCGTCATTTGATTGCAGCGCAAGCTGCCAGCACTCGACAGTTTCCACCACGTCGCACGGCCGAAACACTTTGAGGTTCGGAATCGCGCGCAGCGCCGCCAGATGCTCGACCGGCTGATGGGTCGGTCCGTCCTCGCCGAGCCCGATCGAATCGTGCGTCATGACATGGATGACCCGCTGGCCCATCAGTGCGGCGAGGCGGATAGCCGGCCGGCAATAATCCGAGAACACCAGAAACGTGCCGGAATAGGGAATGACGCCGCCGTGCAGCGCCATGCCTTTCATGGCGGCTGCCATGCCGTGCTCGCGCACGCCATAATGAATGAAGGTGCCGGAATAATCCGGCGCCTTGAGCACTGTCATGCTCTTGGCCCGCGTATTGTTCGAGCCGGTCAGATCGGCTGAGCCGCCGATCATTTCCGGCAGCGCCGCGGTGAGCGCGTCAAGCGCGAGTTCGGAAGCGGCGCGGGTGGCGAGGTCCTTTGGCGCTTGCGCGAGCTTTTGCTTTAGCTCCTTGACCGCAGGCGCCAGGCGGTCGGCAACTTCGCCGTGCAGGCGCCGGACGACCTCGGCGCGCCGCTGCGGCTCAAGCGCGGCCACGCGCTGTTCCCAGGCGAGGCGCGCCGGGCGATTGCGCTCGCCCGCGCTGCGCCATTGTGCGCGAATGTCAGCGGGAATTTCGAATGGCGGCGCTGACCAGCCCAGCCTTTGTCGCGCTGCGGCGATTTCTTCGGCGCCGAGCGGGGCGCCGTGGCTCTTTTCGGTGCCGCCCTTGTTTGGCGCGCCAAAGCCAATCGTGGTTTGGCAGGCGATCAGCGATGGCCGTTCGGACGCTCTGGCCACTTCGATGGCGCGCGCAATCACTGTGGGATCCTGGCCATCGATCCGCAGTGCCATCCAGCCCGCCGATTCGAAGCGCTTGAGCCGTCAGAGGCCAGCACAAAGGTCCGATGGTCAACGATATCGGGCCGAAAACCGCGGCGAGATGGCGCTCCGCGATCGCCATACCAACGGCATTGGCGAGCCCTTGTCCGAGCGGGCCGGTGGTGGTTTCGACACCGGGCGTGTGGTCGTGCTCGGGATGACCGGGCGTGAGCGAGCCAAGCTGGCGGAAACGCTTGATCTCCTCGATCGTCATCTTCTCGTAACCGAGGAGATAAAACAGCGCATAGAGCAGCATTGAACCGTGGCCGGCGGAGAGCACGAAGCGGTCGCGATCGGGCCAGGCTGGATCGGCCGGGTCGAATTTGAGAAAGCGGGTAAACAGCACGGTGGCGATGTCCGCTGCGCCCATCGGCAGGCCGGGATGGCCCGATTTGGCCTGTTCGACCGCGTCCATCGCCAGCGCGCGAATGGCATTGGCCATGCGGTCGTGGTCGGCTCGCGAAATCGGACTCGCGTTGGGATGAGCGACGGCGGGAAAGGCAGACGCTTGCGCGATAGCGTTCGCGGTAGGAAGACGACCCGGCTTGGTCATGACGCCTGCAATGGAACCCGCACTGGCGCCTGCAATGGGAACCTGCAATCGCGGCGCGATGCGCGGTGCCGCTATCGTGGGAACAGGCCGCGGACTGATAACATGCGAAGCATCCGAGTCAATTCCGCGCCGGCTGGCGAGCGGCGTCATGCACAGGCTGCGCGCCACAGCGTTGACGTTTTCCCGCGACACGACGTAAGCTTCTGCCGATAAATGATTGCCCTCGCACGGTTTTCACAGGCCGTGCCACGGCTTTGCTGGCCCGGTGGATGGCCATGAGCAACACCGATTCGATCGAAGCCGCGACGCAGCGCCTATCGTTGGCGCTCGAGGCATTGGAGGCGGCAACCGAACGGCGGCGCGAGGCCGATCGCGCCGAAAGCACGCTGGCGGAGCATGTTCACGTCTTAGGCAGCGATCGCGCGCGGCTTGCCAGCGAATTGGACGAGACAACCGCTCGCGCCCGCGCCTTGGAAGCCGCCAATCGCGAAGTCGCGCAGCGGCTCGATCAGGCAATCGAAACCATTCGCGGCGTTCTGGAGTTCGGCGACTAAGGTCGCAGGTAATTAATGAACGCGCCGGCGAGAAACGGCGTGAATAAATGACCGGAGCGAAGTGGCCGAATTGAAATGGCCCAATTGAATGGCGCCAAGGAAATGTCCCAAGTCAGCGTAACCATCAACGGCCGGCAGTTCCGGATGGCCTGCGAGGACGGTCAGGAAGGCCATTTGATGAATCTGGCCCGCGAACTCGACAACCGCATCGGCGGGTTGCGCACCAAATTCGGCGAGATCGGCGATACGAGACTCACAGTCATGGCGGCAATCACGGTCGCCGACGAATTGGCGGAGGCTGGACAACGCATCAAGCGGCTTGAGGAGGAACTCGCCGCGCTGCAAAACGCCCAGGTCGCAATCTCTGATCGCAACAAGGCGGCGCAGGCCACCATCGCCGCTGCGCTCAGCAAGGCCGCAGAGCGGGTGGAAAATATCACCAAAGCGCTGAACCAAACGATCGCCAGCAGCGACGTCGCGCTCGGCTAGATTTGAATTTTCAGGAGGTTGTCCATTCGGCCCTGACCGGGAATGCCGGCCGTGCTCGAAGAACTCGCCTTGCCGGAGGCCGCGACGCTCGAAGTCGCGTTCGCCATGACGCATCGTTTTCGCGGCGTTTTCTGCGGGTTTGTTCCAGAGGCTTGGCGTCCTGTGCCATTGCGCATTACATTATTGGTGCGGGGCTGCACGGTGCGTAGGAGCCATAATCCCCGGGGCCTTATCGATCCTTAAGGGAGCTGTCCCTGACCGGGCTCGTGGGCTCGGACATATGGCGCCCACCTACTTTCGTAGGGAACCCGGGATCGAGCGCTCCGACGGCCGGCGCGGCTCCGCACAGTTTTGGCGTGACAAAGCGCGCATTTACCTCCTTTCGTTGCGTCGAGGTGGCCGCGCCATACGGAATGACGTGGACGCTCTTTCGCTAGAAAAAGCTGAACTGCGGCGCGCCGCGCAAGCGCGTCGCGACGCGCTGCCGGCGGATTGGCGCAAGGCGGCGGCGGAAACCATCGCAGCACGCGAATTACCCCTTGCCGTCGCGCCGGGCACCATTGTGTCCGGCTTCATGCCGCTCAAAAGCGAGATCAATCCGCTGCCGCTGATGCGCAAGCTCGCCGATGCTGGCGCCAGCCTTGCGCTTCCGGCCGTGGCCGGCCGCGGCAAGCCCTTGGTCATGCGCAGATGGCAATGGGGCGAGCCGATGGCCGCTGGTGTTTGGGGTATCCGCGAACCGATGCCCGAAGCGCCGGAAGTTGAGCCGGACATTCTACTGGTGCCGCTCCTTGCCTTCGATCGCTCGGGCCATCGGATCGGCTACGGCGCGGGTTATTACGATTTAACGATCGCGCGATTGCGGGCAAAGAAGCCGATTGCCGCTGTCGGGCTTGCTTTCGCCGTTCAAGAGCTCTCACGCGTGCCGGCGACTTCCTTCGACGCGTCGCTCGATCTTGTGCTAACCGAAAAAGAATTGATCGATTTGCGGAACGCGTGAGCATGCGCATCCTTTTTGTTGGCGACATTGTCGGACGCAGCGGCCGCGCGCTCGTTTACGAACGGCTGCCCAATCTGATCCGCGACTGGAAGCTCGATCTGGTTGTGGCCAATGGCGAGAATGCCGCCGGCGGCTTCGGCATTACCGAAACCATCTATCGCGAGTTGATCGATGTCGGCATCGATGCGATCACGCTCGGCAACCATGCTTGGGATCAAAAGGAGGCGCTCGTTTTCATCGAACGCGCGCCGCGGCTCATTCGTCCGATCAATTATCCGCCGGGCACGCCGGGCCGAGGCGCGGCGCTGGTCGACGCTAAGAACGGCGCACGCGTGCTGATCGTCAATGCGATGGCGCGCGTTTTCATGGATCCGCTCGACGACCCGTTCGCCGCAATAGACCGCGAACTGGCGGCTTGTCCGCTTGGGCGTGGCGCCGACGCTGTCATCATCGATTTTCACGGCGAGGCGACGAGCGAAAAACAGGCCATGGGATTTTTCTGCGACGGTCGCGCCACGCTCGTGGTCGGCACCCATACGCATGTGCCGACTGCCGACCATCGCATCCTTTCAGGTGGCACAGCTTACGTTACCGATGTAGGCATGACCGGCGATTTCGATTCCATCATCGGCATGGCCAAGGAAGAGCCGTTGCAGCGTTTTCTAATGCGTATTTCCTCGGCACGGTTCGAGCCGGCAAGCGGGCCAGCCACGCTGTGCGGCCTTGCGCTCGAAACGGATCCGGCCACGGGTCTTGCGAGCCGCATTGCGGCAGTACGGCTTGGCGGCGTGCTGGAAGAATCGCGGCCAGCATTTTGGGCTTGAAGGAATCGCGGCCAGCATTTTGGGCTTGAAGTCGGACTTAAGAGTATCTTTATTTCCGGTTGGCGCCGCCCTGCAGGGCGCGCGTCATTGCGAGGAGCGCCAGCAACGAAGCAATCCAGCCTCTGGGGCGGACTGGATTGCTTCGCTGCGCTCGCAATGACGAGTGAGACGCCTAAACACGTGAGACAACATCTATGGCCGGGCATTCTCAATTTAAGAACATCATGCATCGCAAGGGCCGCCAGGATGCGGCCAAGTCGAAACTGTTCGGCAAGCTTGCGCGCGAGATCACGGTCTCGGCAAAAATAGGTCTGCCCGATCCGGCGATGAATCCGCGGCTGCGGGCGGCGATCATCGCGGCGCGCGCCGAGAACATGCCCAAGGACAATATCGAGCGCGCGATCAAGAAGGCCATCGGCGGCGAAGGCGAGCATTACGAGCAAATCCGCTATGAGGGCTACGGACCCGGCGGCGTCGCGGTGATCGTCGAAGTTTTGACCGACAATCGTAACCGCACCGCAGGCGAAGTGCGCTCGACCTTCGCCAAGAGTGGCGGCAACCTGGCCGAGACCGGCGCCGTCTCCTTCATGTTCGACCATCTCGGGGTCATCGAATATGACGCGAACACGGCGAGCGCCGCAGCGATGTTTGAAGCGGCGCTCGAGGCCGGCGCCGACGACGTCGTATCCACGGCCGAAGGCCACGAGATTTATGCGGGGCAGGATCGTTTCGGCTCGGTCGCCAAGGCGCTCGAAGGCAAATTTGGCGAACCGCGCAAGGCATCGCTGGTCTGGCGGCCGCACAACACCGTCGCGGTGGATGACCAGCAGGGCGAGAAACTCTTGAAGTTAATTGAGAACTTGAACGATCACGACGATGTCCAGAATGTCTATGCGAATTTCGAGATTTCGGACGCGCTCGTCAGCCGCATGAGCGCTTGATCCCAGACGGCTCATTGCCTCGCGGTCATGCTATGAACGAAGCGGCATGACCCGCCCGATTCGCATCCTCGGCATCGATCCCGGGCTCCGCCGCACCGGGTGGGGCGTGGTCGAGATTGCCGGCAATCGGCTGGCCTTTATCGGCTGCGGCTCGGTTATAACTAACGATCGCGACGCGCTCGCCGCGCGGCTGCTGGCGATCTATGACGGGCTGTTGCTTATCCTTGAGCAATACCGGCCCGACGAGGCGGCGGTGGAGGCAACTTTCGTCAACAAGGACGCCACCGCGACGTTAAAGCTCGGTCAAGCGCGCGGCATCGCCATGGTGGTGCCCGCCAAGGCCGGCGTTCCAGTCGCCGAATACGCGCCGAACCTGGTGAAAAAAAGCATCGTCGGTGTCGGCCACGGCGACAAAGCGCAGGTGCGCATGATGGTCGGCGTGCTGTTGCCGAAGGCCAATCCGCATACTGATGATGCCGCCGATGCACTCGCCATTGCCGTCACTCATGCGCATCACCGGCAGAGCCTGATGTTGAAAGTGGCTGCTGCGTTATGAAGATGATGGCGGCGTATCACAGGCATTGCGCGCTCTCTCCACCTCCCCCTGGAGGGGGGAGGTCGGGAGCGAAGCGAGCGGGAGGGGGTGAAAGCGAGCGCGCCGCTGCGATGCGCGTGTTGGGCCAACACCCCACCCCGCGCCCTTCGGGCGCGACCCTCCCCCTCCAGGGGAGGGTGACGCTATATGCGAGTGTCCTTCCACTTAAGTGGCGAGGCAACCGCCCGAGAGCCGCATTCTTGTTTGGAGTGCGGCCATGATCGGCAAGCTCAAAGGCGTGATCGATTCCTACGGCGAAGATTCCGTAATCGTCGACGTCAACGGCGTCGGCTATCAGGTGCATTGTTCGGTGCGCACCTTGCAGGAACTGCCCGGCGTCGGTCAGCCAGCGACGCTGTCAATCGAGACGCATGTGCGCGAAGATCAAATTCGGCTGTTCGGCTTTGTGACTGAGATCGAGCGCGAATGGTTTCGGCTTCTGCAAACGGTCCAGGGCGTCGGCGTCAAGGTTGCACTCGCCGTGCTCGGCACGCTCAGGCCGGCCGAGCTCGCCTCTGCGATCGCCATGCGCGACAAAGCCATGGTGGCGCGCACGCCGGGCGTCGGAGCAAAAGTCGCGGAGCGCATCGTTACCGAACTCAAGGACAAGGCGCCGGCCTATACCAATATCGATCCGGCGCTGGTGCGGCTTTCGGGTGCACTCGACGACAAACGCGCGCCGGCGCCGGTGACCGACGCCGTCTCGGCGCTGGTCAACCTCGGCTATGCGCAAGCGCAGGCGGCGGCCGCAATCGCCGTCGCGGCGCGCAGTGCGGGAGAGGGAGCCGAGGCGACGACCCTGATTAGACTGGGTTTGAGGGAACTGGCGAAGTGAAAGGGCGGATCAAGCTGGGCAAGGCCGACGAGGAGCTGATTGCGGCGGCGCGCGCGACCATCAAGCGCTGCTACCGTGGCGACTGGCAAGAGGTCGGCGCGGCGCTGCGCACGCGCTCAGGAAAAATCTTCACCGGCGTCAATCTCGATGCTTATCTCGGCCGCATGGCGGTCTGCGCCGAAGCCGTCGCGCTCGGCCATGCCGTTGTCGATATCGGCGATGCCGGAATCGACACCATCGTCGCGGTGCGCCATCCAGCGCCACAGGACAAGGATCGGACCATTGCCGTGGTGTCGCCGTGTGGAGCATGCCGCGAACTGATTTTCGACTATGATCCGAAAGCGCGTGTGATCGTGCCGAACGACAAATCGCCGTCGATCGTGCCGATCGGCGAATTGTTGCCGAACAAGTATACGCGGGGGCCGCAACGGTGAATGGCAATCCCGAACGCAAGCTGGTAACGGCCGAACGCCGTGACGAAGACGCCGCGGAAGTGACGTTACGGCCGCAGCGGTTCGCCGAGTTCGTCGGCCAGCGCCAAGCCTGCGCTAATCTAGCCATCTTTATCCAGGCGGCGCGGGCGCGCCGCGAGGCGCTCGACCATGTGCTCTTCGTCGGTCCGCCCGGACTCGGCAAGACCACGCTGGCGCAGATCGTGGCCCGCGAATTGGGTGTGAATTTCCGCGCCACTTCAGGGCCGGTCATCGCCAAAGCCGGTGATCTGGCAGCGCTTCTGACCAATCTCGAAGCGCGCGACGTGCTGTTCATCGATGAAATTCATCGACT
>WNGG01014255.1_pt1 | contig 13917 bp, 12 predicted proteins | sample 5400661 | NCBI WGS metagenome assembly WNGG01 (sample SAMN13153372, study PRJNA577476) | soil metagenome | isolation source: 100 cm soil or saprolite under Garry oak tree replicate 1 | place: USA:California | collected 2016-06-15
ACCTGCCCGTTCACCTGGAGCACCCCGGTCCGGATCTCCACGAGATCGCCCGGCAGGCCCACGACGCGCTTGATGAATGACACCGAGGGGTCCTTGGGGTACCAGAACACGACCACGTCGCCCCGCTCGATGGGGTGGAAGCGGTAGATGAACTTGTTGACGACGATGCGCTCGCCGTCCTCCAGCAGGGGGAGCATGCTCGTCCCCTGCACCCGGAAGGCCTGGGCCACGAAGGTGATCAGGAAGAAGCAGAAGAGCACCGCCACCGAGAGGTCGTGGAGCAGCTCCCAGACCGCCCTCCACACCCGCACCCGCGGCTCCTCACCGGGAGCCGGGAGCACGGCCTCCCGGGCCGGGCCGAGGGAGAGGGGCTCCGCCGCCACCGGAGAGGTTCGCTCCACTCCCAGGGGCTCCACGCTCACGCCTTCCCCGTCTCCCCCCGCACCACCCGCGTGCGCGCGACGCGGTCGTGGAGGCCGTCCCCCCCCGCCGCGATCATGAGGAACCCGATCCCCAGGCTGGCCGCGGAGAGCAGGTAGCCGAGGAAGCGAAGCGCGGCTCGCCCGAGGCCGATGGGGCTTTGGCCGTCCTCGCCGGTCACGCGGAGGCCGAGCAGCTCCTTGCCCGGAGTGGCGCCCCGCAGACCCCAGAAGCCCACGAAATAGGCGGCGCCCAGCAGCGGGCCGACGACCGAGAGGGTGACCGAGGCCAGAACGGGCAGGAAGGAGACGTCGTCCAGCTCCCGCGACCACCAGAAGAAGGCCAGGGGCCCGAGCAGCAGCGCCTCGCCCGCGAGCACCGCCAGCACGTCGGCCAGCCCCGCCAGGAGACGGCGGCCGAAGTCGGCGCGAGGCGCCCCCCGGTTCCCGGGGGGTCGCGGCTCGGCCGGACGGAGGGTCCACGCCCCGTCCTCGGGGCGTGGAGCGGGATGCGCGGGCCGCAGGAGCGGCACCGACCGCGGAGGGAAGGCGGGGGCGGCGGCCACGATCGAACCGGCGGCGGCCCTCCGCAGAGCGCCCTCCGCGCTGGCCTGGAAGCGGCCGTCCCCGGGATCGGAGGGAGGAGGCGGATCGACCACCGGCGCGGGGCCCGTGGGCCGCGTCGGCGGCTCGTCGGACTCCAGGGGCGGCAGGAGCGAGGAAGCGGGAGGTTCCGGAGCCGGAGTCAAGGCCGGGGCCGGGGGAGGCTCGGCCGCCGGCTTCGCCGCCTCGACCCGCTGGCGGTCCGGGGTGAGGGGCGAGCCACAGGCGTTGCAGAAGCGGGCGGGCAGCCGGACCGCGGTCCCGCAGGAGGCGCACACCACGCGCGGCGGACCGCTGGGCGCGATCGCGGTCCCGCACTCGCGGCAGAAGAGGTCGCCCTTCCTGTACTCGGCCTGGCAGGACGGGCACTCGAGGCGGGGGGCCGACGGGTGCGGCACCACCTTGGCCCCCGCTTCGGGTAGGTCTTCGCGAAAGAGCAGGCGCGCGGTGCCGATCGCCACGAGGTCGCCGTCGCGGAGGTTCCTCTCTTCGACCCGGTCTCCGTTCACCACCGACCCGTTCGAGGAGTTGCAGTCACGGAGGTAGTACTGGCTGCCGCGGTATTCGATCACGGCGTGGCGCCGCGAGACCATGGCGTCGGGCAGCACGAGGTCGTTCGAGGGGTCGCGCCCGATCGACAAGAGGCTCCGGTTGAGGGCGATCTCCCGCCGGGTGGAGGAGGTCGGGTTCAGGATCAGCTTGGCCACGCGACTCATGGCCCCTAGCCGCTGAGGAACGTCTGCTTCAAGGTGAGCTTGACCTTTACCTTGACGCCCCTCTTGATCGCGGGCTGGTATTTCCAGGAAGCGATGGCCGCGGCGACCGCCTCGTCCACGGGCCTGGAGGCCGATTCCACCACCGTGACCTCGGTGACTTCACCGCTCTCGTTGACGACCCAGGACACCACCACGGAGACCGACTGCCCGGATTTCAGCTTGGGAGCCCGTCCCTCCGGATAGGAAGCGGTGGTCCCCGAGATCTTCTTCGGAGGCGTGTCGACCTGGCTGGGCAGGTAGACCTTGCTGGTGTCGACCACCTCGCGTGCGGGCTCCGGATTGGGAGCCTTGGCGACCGCACGGAGCTGAGGGTCGAGCCGGGTCCGCCTGCCCGCCTGGACGTTGACCGTCGCGCTCCACGGCTCGTAGCCGTCTCGGGTCATCTCGACCCTGCGTGGGCCGGGCTTGAGCTTCAGGTCGGTGAGCGGAGTCACCCCCAGCCTGGCCCCGTCGACCGACACCGCCGCCCCGATGGGCGTCGAGAGTATGTCGGCCATTCCGTCGGCGGGGGCGGCTCGCGTGAGCGCGACCCTGACCTCGGCGTGCGGCGCCTCCTCCGTCACCTCCACGCCCTGCGCGCGGGAATCGTAGCCCCTGAGGTCCAGCTTGATCTGGTAGGCGCCGAAGGCGAGGCCGGTCAGCTCCAGCGGCGCCACCCCCTTGGTCTCGCCGTTCACGCTCACGGCGGCGCCGGGCGGCTGGGTCTCGACGCGGATCGCGCCGACCGCCTCGACGGGCGCGGACGGGCTCGGGGCAGGCGGAGGCGTGACCACGGCCATCTCCGTCGGGGCGGGCGTGGGCGCGGGCTCTTCCCTCCCGCGGCCTCGCAGGAGCAGGAAACCCACCGCCGCCGCCGCGACCAGGAAGAGCACGATCGCTCCGCCGAGCAGGGCGATCGCCGACCGCCCCGGCTTGGGGGCCCGCGTGCCCGGCGCCGAGACCGGCGCGGCCACCCCGGGCGGGAGCGAGATGAGCCGGGTCGGTGCGCCGGCGACGAGGGTGGCGGGGACGGTGAGGGTCGGCGCGCCGCCGTCGGACCCGGGCGCCGTGACCGCGAGCCCCGGCAACGGCCTCGTCTGCTCCGGCGACGCCGCCGGCAGATCGAGGGCCTCGGCCCCGATCGTCTCCGGCCTCAGCACGAGCGTGTCCGGGTCGTCGTCCAGCTCCGGCAGGCCGCTCAGCACGACCGTCGCCGCGTCCTCCTCGACGGGAGGGGGCGCGGCGGGAGCCGTGGGCCGCCGGGGCGGTACGTTCGGCGCCTTCAGGACGACGGTGATCGGGGAATCGTCGGCGGGCGCGGGGGGGGCGGGTGCCTTCAGGATGATCGTGGCCGGCGAGTCCTCCTCGGGCACGGGCGGGGACGCCGGGCGCGCCCGTTCACGGCTGTCTTTCCCCCCGGGCGCCACCGATTGACGGATGGCGACGGTGCGGTCGGGGTCGGGCGTGGCCGCGGCCGCGGCCGCGATCGTCGCCTCGGAATCGAGCGCCCCGAACCACGAGCCGAGGCAGTACTCGAGGTCCTGCACGAACGCCCCGGCGGTCTGATAGCGGTCCTCCGGCTTCTTGGCCAGGACCTTGCCGAACACTTCATGCCACTTGGCCGGCACGAGGCCGTTCATCTCGAGGTTCGCGGGCTCGATGGGGTCGACGTGGACGAGCTTGTAGAGGATCGAGGTGACGTTCGACCCGGGGAAGGGCTGCTCGCCCGACAGCATCTCGAAGGCGCAGACCCCGAGGGAGAAGATGTCGGAGCGTCCGTCGAGCTTGTCCCCCATCGCCTGCTCGGGGGACATGTAGGACGGGGTGCCGAGGAGGGCCCCCGCCTGCGTCATTTCCGCGTCCATGAGCTTGGCGATCCCGAAGTCGGCGACCTTGACCCGGTCGCCTTCGTAGAGCATGAGGTTCGCGGGCTTCACGTCGCGGTGGATCACGCCCTTGCCGTGGGCGTAATCGAGGGCGGAGGCGATCTGGCTGACGAGCACGATCACCTTCTCGGGCTCGAAGCGCGTCCCCCGTTCGAGGATGGAGGCGATCGTCTCCCCCTCTACGAACTCCATGGCGAGGTAGGGAAGGCCGTTCTCCTCGCCGATGTCGAAGAGAGTGACGATGTTCGGGTGGGAGAGGGTGCCGGAGACCTGCGCCTCGTGGTGGAAGCGCTCGATGAAGGACTTGTACTGCGGGCTCTGTCGCGGGATGTCCAGGCGGATGGTCTTGATCGCGAGGGTCCGCTTGATGAGGGGATCGAAGGCCTTGTAGACCGCGCCCATGGCCCCGAACCCGATCCCCTGGACCACCCTGTAGCGCCCAATGGTCGGGGGGATCTGGTCGACCAGGTTGTTCTCGTCCATGCGCCTCGAAACCCCCGCCTACCTGGTTCTGACGAAAACAAGACCCCCGCGATCAGCGGAAACGTCACGGGAAAACGCCCCACCGGCAAATTTGAAATGTAGCATCAAGGTGAAAACGTGTCAACGAGCCGAGGGCCGAAGTCTCACGCAAAGAAGGGCTTAAGTCCATGATCCGGGGAACAACGCACCTCGTCCCGCCGTATGCCGTGGAAGATGCCTCTCTATAATGTCAGCGCCGGTCGTGCAGCAGCATTCCCCTCCCCCTTCCTGGGGAGGGTGGCGGGTCGATGAAAGAGGGCGCCATGGCGGATCGTCCCGGCGGTGTCTTCGACTACGGGGCGTTCCGACACCCCACCAGCCCGTTGTTCCGGGACTATTTGGCCGGGCAGCCGAAGGCTCTCGCGTTCTACGGTCCGGCAGCAGGAAGCGCGCGGTGCCTCGGGGGCCGCCACGCGGGCGGCCCTGCTGCGCGACCCCCGCGCGGTGGCCGTCGTCACCGGGCAGCAGGCCGGCCTCTTTGGCGGACCGCTGTACGTGCTCTACAAGGCGCTGGCCGCCCGGAAGACCGCCCGCCTGCTCGAGGAGCGGCGGGGGGCCCCCGCGGTGGCCGTCTTCTGGGTCGCCTCCGACGACCACGACTTCGCCGAGGTGCGCGCGGCCTCCGTGATCGACGAGGCCGCCCAGATCCGGACCCTGCGCTACAACCCGCTCGAGGAGCCGGTGGGCCAGCCGGCCTGGATGATCCCCATCGACGAGACGATGACTCGTCTGGTCGAAGAGCTCGGCCAGGCCCTCCCCGCCACCCCGCACCGTGACGAGCTGATTGGCCTCGTGGGGTCGTGCTACCGGCCGGGCGTGCCCTTCTCGGACGCGTTCGCGCGCCTGCTCTCGTCGCTCCTCCCCGACCTCGTCGTGCTCGATCCCTCGGATCCGGCGCTCAAGGCCCTGATGGCGCCGGTGCTCACCCGCGAGATCGCCGAGCACTCGCCCACTTCGCGGTTCGCCCTGGAAGCGGGGACTTCGCTGCTCGCCGCGGGCTACCACCAGCAGGTGCCGGTAAGGCCCGGCTTCCTGAACCTGTTCCTGTATTTCGACGGTGAGCGGCGGGCCCTGGCGGAGCAGAACGGGACGGTCGAGGTGCGCGGGCCGGGGTGGAAGATGCCCGCCGCCGAGGCCGCCCGGCTCGTCGGCGCCGATCCCACGAGCTGGAGCCCGGGGGTGCTGCTGCGGCCCCTCACCCAGGACGCGCTCCTCCCCACCGCCGGCTACGTGGGCGGGCCGGCCGAGATCGCGTACCATGCGCAGATCGGTCCCTCCTACGCTCACTTCGGGATCCCGCGCCCGGTCCTGCTGCCGCGGCCCAGCCTCACTCTCGTGGAGCCCTCGCAAGCCCGCGCCCTCGAGGCCGAGGGGCTGAAGCTCGCCGACCTCGAGACGGACCCCGAGGGGCTCGTCGCTCGCTGGGCGCGGGAGGCCTACCCCGACGTGGAGGCGGCCTTCGCCCGCGCCCGCGAAGCCCTCGAACGGGAGATGGACGCGGTGGAGGAGCGGCTGGCCGCCCTCGATCCCACCCTGCGCGCCGCCGCCGACGCCGCCCGCGGCCGGGCCCTTCACCAGATCGAGACCCTGCACGAGAAGTCGGTCCGCGCCCTGAAGAAGCGCGACCAGACCCGGGCCGACCGCCTGCGCCGCACCCGCGACGCCCTCTTCCCCGGCGGCTCCTTCCAGGAACGTGGGTTGGGCCTGGTCAGCGTGCTCGCCCGGCACGGCCGCTCCCTCATCGACGACATCGAGGCGCGCATGGACCCCTTCGCCCAGGGTCACCAGGTGCTCTACCTATGAAGCTCGGCATCACGTGCTATCCCACCGTGGGCGGCTCGGGAGCGGTGGCGGCCGAGCTCGGCAAGCAGCTCGCCCGCCGCGGCCACGACGTCCATTTCATCTCCTACCGCCTGCCCTTCCGCCTCGCCGACTTCCAGCAGAACGTCTGTTTCCACGAGGTCGACGTCTCGTCGTACCCGCTGTTCGAGTACCCGCCCCACGACCTGGCCCTGGCCGTCAAGATGGCGGAGGTGGCGCGGGAGCACGGCCTGGAGCTCTTCCACGTCCACTACGCGATCCCCCACGCGATCGCGGGCTTCCTCGCCCAGCAGATGCTCGGGGACAAGGCCCCCCGGCTGGTGACGACCCTGCACGGCACCGATATCACGATCGTGGGCCAGGACCGCTCGTTCTTCGAGATCACCCGCTTCGGGATCGAGCGCTCCCAGGGGGTGACCGCGGTCTCGGAGTTCCTGCGCCGGATGACGGTGCAGGAGTTCCAGGTGCGGGGCCCCATCGAGGTGGTCCCGAACTTCGTGGACCTCGACCAGTATCCGCTCGAGCGCCCTGACCACTCGGCGTTCGCGGGACCGAGCCAGAAGGTGCTGCTCCACGTCTCGAACTTCCGGCCCGTCAAGCGCGTGCTGGACGTGGTCCGCATCTTCGAGCGGGTGAGCCGCGAGGTGGACGCGGTGCTGGTCCTGGTGGGGGAAGGCCCCGAGCGCTCCTCGGCCCAGGCCCTGGGCCGCCGGCTCGGGATCCAGGACCGCCTGCGCTTCCTGGGGACTCGTCAGGCCATCGAGGAGATCATGGGCATGGCCGACGTGCTCCTGCTCCCCTCCGAGCTCGAGTCCTTCGGGCTCTCGGCCCTGGAGGCGATGGCGGCCGGCGTCCCCGTGGTCGGGTCCGACGCGGGAGGCCTGCCCGAGGTGGTGAAGCACACCGAGACCGGCTTCCTTCTCCCGGTGGGCGACGTGGAGGGCATGGCCGCCCGGACCCTCGAGATCCTGAAGGACGAGGAGCGCCGGCGGGAGATGGGCCAGGCCGGGCGCCGGCGCGCGGAGTCGCTCTTCGCCGCCGACCGGGTGGTCTCGCAGTACGAGCGGGTCTACGAGCGGGTGCTCAGGACTTGACTGTCGAATCCACTGTGGAGCATAATACACACCATGCAGACCGCGACCATCCAGGTGGTCCTCGAGCCTGAGCTGCTCCGTGCCGCGGATCGCACGGCTCGCCGCATCAAGGTCAACCGCTCGGCGCTCATCCGCGACGCCCTGCGCGAGCACCTGAAGCGGCTCGCGCAGAAGGAAAGGGAAAGGCGGGATCGCGAGGGCTATCGGCGCATCCCCGACCAGCCTGCCGATGCCCGCGCCTGGGCATCGGTGGCGTCGTGGCCGGAAGAGTAGAGCGCGGCGACGTCCGACTCGTCTCCTTCCCTGCTCCGGACAAGAAGCGCCCCGTGCTCGTCTTGACCCGTGAGCCTGCGATCCGCTATCTCTCGCGGGTCTCGGTGGCCCCGATCACGTCCACGATACGCGGGGTCCCCTCCGAGGTCGTGATCGGGACCGACGACGGCATGAAGCAGCCCTGCGCGGTCAACCTGCACAACGTGCTGACCGTCCCCCTGGACGCACTGGGCCGTCGCCTGGCTCACCTCGGACCCACGCGCATGCACGACGTGTGCGCCGCGCTGGCCTTCGCCCTCGGCTGCGACGGCTGACGTGAGCAGTCTTATCGTCTCATCACGGAGAGCCGAACCCTGACGGCTGCCATGCCCGAAACCATCGACTTCGACCTCGCCGCCTTCTTCGCCCACCCCGACGACGCCGAGCTGGTGGCGGGAGGCACCCTCGCCCGGGAGGCCGCGCGGGGACGGCGAATCGCCATCGTGGACCTGACCCGTGGCGAGAGCGGGAGCCGGGGCAGCCCCGAGACTCGGGCCGCGGAGGCGGCCGAGGCGGCCCGCCTCCTGGGGGCGACCCATCGAGAGTCGCTCGGCCTTCCCGATTCGCGCCTCTCGGCCGAGCCCGAGCAGCGCGACGTCGTGGTGGCCGCCTTGCGCCGGCTCCGGCCGCAGATCGTGGTCACCCAGCACTGGGAGCAGCGGCACCCGGACCACGCGGCCACGAGCCGGCTGGTCGCCGAGGCCGCCTTCGTGGCCGGCCTCCGCAACCATCGCCCCGACCTGGGCCCCGCCTTCCGCCCCCGCAAGCTCGTCTACGCGCTGCCGACGACCGAGGGGGCCGACATCGCGCCGGCGTTCGTGGTGGACGTGACCGCAACCTGGCCGCAGAAGCTCTTGGCCATCGCCGCCTTCAAGAGCCAGTTCACGGCCGGGCCTGGCGAGGCGGTGGCCCTGCCCTTCGACCGCTTCCGGGAGAACGTGGAGTTGGCCGGGCGCCGCAGCGGGGCGCGGATCGGCGTGGCCTACGGCGAAGCTTTCGTCACCCGCGAGCCGCTGGTGGTGGACGACCTTCTGGCCCTCGGCGGCTCGTCGATATGACCATGGCCGCCCTTCTGTCGGCGGCGCTCGCGGGCGGATCGGACGCGGGAGTGGTGAAGACCGAGTTCATCTTCGAGACCGCCCCCTTCCCCCAGTGTCACGCCTCGACGATCGTGGAGACGGGCGGGGCACTCGTGGCCGCCTGGTTCGGCGGCACGCGCGAAGGGAACCCCGACGTGGGCATCTGGGTCTCCCGCCACGACGGGGCCATCTGGTCCGCCCCCGTTCAGGCGGCGGACGGGACCCAGCCCGACGGATCCCGGTTCCCCTGCTGGAACCCCGTGCTGTTCCAGCCGAGACAGGGGGCCCTGCTCCTCTTCTACAAGGTCGGGCCCAGCCCCGACCGTTGGTGGGGCATGCTCACGACCTCCGGGGACGGTGGCCGGACCTGGTCCGAGGGGCGCCGCCTGCCGGAGGGGATGCTCGGCCCGATCAAGAACAAGCCGGTCCAGCTCGCGGACGGCACCCTGCTGTGCCCCAGCAGCAGCGAGCACGACGGCTGGCGCGTCCACTTCGAGCGCACGGTCGACCTGGGGAAGTCCTGGGAGAGGACGGGGCCCCTCAACGACGGGAGACGGATCGGCGCCATCCAGCCGGCGCTCCTGACTCTCGAGGATGGGAGCCTCCTCGCGCTCAGCCGCAGCCGGCAAGGGGCGATCGCCGAGAGCCGGTCCCCCGACGGGGGGAAGACCTGGGGGACCATGACCCTCACGGCGCTGCCCAACCCGAACTCGGGCCTCGACGCCGTGACCCTGGCCGACCGGCGCCACCTGCTCGTCTACAACCACAGCACGAGCGGGCGCACCCCGCTCAACGTCGCCGTCTCGAGTGACGGGAAGACGTGGCGGGCGGCGGTGACCCTGGAGGACCAGCCCGGGGAATACTCCTATCCCGCGGTGATCCAGGCCCGGGACGGGACCGTGCATCTGACCTACACCTGGAACCGCGTGAAGGTGAAGCACGTCGTCATCGACCCCGCCACGCTGGTGCCGCGCGACCTGAAGTGAGATTGACCGCAAGAACCGGGAGGCGGAGCGCGAGCGGGAAGCGTATCTCTAGAGGCATGATGATCGAGACGATGACGCTTCCCCTGACCTCCGAACCGGCCGGCGCGGACGACCTGCGCTGGCAGGCCGTGCTCTCCCGGGACCTCGAGCACGACGGCGCGTTCGTCTTCGCCGTGCGCTCCACCGGGATCTACTGCCGTCCCTCCTGTCCCGCCCGGCGGCCGCGCCGTTCCCAGGTTCGCTTCTACCCGGGCCCCGACGAGGCCGAGCGCGCCGGATTCCGCGCCTGCCGCCGCTGCCACCCAGAGTCGCCCGCGGGCGATCCGCGTCCGGCCTGGGTGGGCCGCATCTGCCGGCTGATCGAGCAGCACCTCGACGACGCCGAGCCGCCGACCCTCGCGCGCCTGAGCGCGTCCGCGGGAGTCGGCCCGCATCACCTGCAGCGCACGTTCAAGCGCCTGGTCGGCCTCTCGCCCCGCGAGTGGGCCGAGGCGCGTCGGCTCGAGCGGCTGAAGGCCCGGCTCAAGGACGGCCACGGCGTCACCGAGGCGGGCTATGAGGCCGGGTACGGCTCGGCGGGGCGGCTCTACGAGCGGGCCTCGGGGCCCCTCGGGATGCCGCCCGGCACGTACCGCCGGGGAGCGAAGGACGTGAGCCTCATCTACACCGTGACCGACTCGCCCCTCGGCCGGCTGCTCGTGGCCGCCACCGACCGGGGCGTCTCCGCGGTCTACCTGGGAGACGCGGATGGCCCCCTCGAGGCGGCCCTGCGCGAGGAGTACCCGGCGGCAGAGCGCCGGCGCGACGATGCGGTTCTCACTCCGACGGTCCAGGCCATCCTGGCCCACCTCGAAGGCCGCCTCCCGCGCCTCGACCTCCCCCTGGACGTGAAGGCCACGGCCTTCCAGTGGAAGGTGTGGCAGGCGCTGCGCGCGATCCCGGTCGGCGAGACCCGCAGCTACGGCGAGATCGCAAAGGCGGTGGGCCGGCCCACGGGAGCCCGCGCGGTGGCCCGCGCCTGCGCTACCAACCCGGCCTCCATCGTCATCCCCTGCCACCGGGTGGTGGGCGGGGACGGGCGGCTGACCGGCTACCGTTGGGGCGTCGAGCGCAAGCGCGCGCTCCTCGCCCGCGAGGAAGCGCGGAAGGCGAGGCGCGCCTAGCGAGCCAGGGCCGTCAGCAGCAGACCCACCGCGAACACGGTCACCGCCCCCACGACGTTGTACCAGAGGAACGCTACGTCCGAGTAGCGCGACACCAGGAAGACCGCGGCCATGCCCGCCCAGAGGCCGTAGAAGGCGCCCCGGGCGGTGGCTCGGGAGGTGAGGACGGCGAGGGCGAACACCCCCAGGATCGAGCCATAGAAATAGGAACCGAACCGGTTCACCACCTCGATGGCCGAGCCCAGGCGGCCGGCCTGCAGGGCCACGCCGCAGGCGAACAGGCCCCAGAAGGCGGTGAAGATCCGGGAGACCGCGAGGTAGTGCGCGTCGCTCGCGCTCGTCCTCACGAACCGCTGGTAGAAGTCCACCAGGGACGCCGTGGCCAGCGAGTTGAACTCCCCGGACAGCGTCGACATGGCGGCCGCGAAGATCACCGCGATCACCAGGCCCGCGAGGCCCCCGGGGAGCTGCGAGACCACGTAGGAGGGGAAGATGTAGTTGGTGTCGCTGTAGGGCTTGCCCTGGTTCACCGTCTGCAGCATTTGCGCTGCCGCAGCCTGCGCCTCCGCGAGATCGCGCTGCGCGGTCAGGTAGAGCTGGCGAGCCACCTCCACCCCCTCCCGATGGCGCTGGCGCGCGTAGGTCTGGGCGGCGAGCTGCCGCGCCCGATGCGCGGCCTCGTATTGCGCCTTGATCCGCGCCAATTCTCCGGCGGGGGCGCAAGCCTCGAGCTTCCGCAGCTCGACCGCGTTCCACACCAGGGGCGGGGGGTGGAAGTGGTAGAAGATGAAGACGAGGACTCCGGTGAGCAGGATCAGGAACTGCATCGGGACCTTGAGAAAGGCGTTGAACAACAAGGACAGCCGGCTCTCCGTGAGGCTGCGTCCCGAGAGGTAGCGCTGGACCTGGCTCTGGTCGCAGCCGAAGTAGCCCAGGGCCAGGAAGAGACCGCCGATGAGCCCGCTCCAGAGGGTGTAGGGCTTCCGGAGGTCCCACGACGTGTCCATGATCTCGAGGTGGCCCGTGAGCGAGGCCACGGCCAGCGAGTCGCGCAGGCCGAAGCCGTCGGGGAGCTGGGCGACGGCCACCCCCACGCAGACGAAGATGCCGAGCCAGATGATGGCCATCTGCACGACGTCGGTCCACATCACCGACTTGTTCCCGCCGTAGACCACGTAAACGATCGTGGAACCGCCCATGAGAAGGATCGTGCTCGTCTCGCTCCAACCCAGGATCACGGAGAGCACCACCGAGGGGGCGTAGAGGGTCACTCCCACCGACAGCCCCCGGGAGAGCAGGAAGAGGAGGCTGGTGAGGGTGCGGGTGCGCGGATCGAAGCGCTTCTCCAGGTACTGATAGGCGGTGTAGACGCGCGCCCGGTAGAAGAACGGAACCAGGGTCGCGCAGAGGATGACCATCGCGAAGGGCAGGCCGAAATAGAAGACGATGAAGCTCATCCCCTGGGTATAGGCCTGGCCCGTGGTGCCGACGAAGGTGATGGCGCTGATCTGGGTGGCCATCACGGACAGTCCCGCCGCCCACCAGCGCATCTTCCGGTCCGCCAGGAAGAAGTCGTCGATCCGCCGGTTGCCCCGGCCCATCCAGAGGCCGAAGCCCACGATGGCGACGAGGTATACGCCGAGGACCGACCAGTCGAGGGGGGTCAATACGGCCACCGCGCGAAGAGGGCCAGGAGGGCCATGACGAGCAGAGCGCTCACCGCTACCGCGGCGTAGATGCGCGGCCAGCTTCCGAAGACGGGAACCCGCTCGTCGTCCGGCCGGTCTTCCTTCATGGGCCCAAGGCGGCGCCGCATTATGTCGCGAAAGCGCCCCGCGCATCGTCTTGACAAGGAAGGAGGGCGAGCCGGAGAATCTTCGTGGTGATCACGGGGTTCAACACCGACGTCAAGTACCGGGGCGTCGTCTACCACGTCCAGACCGAGGACAAGGGCGAGGTCAACCCTCTGATCGAGACGCTGATCTACAAGGGCGGAGAGATCCTGGGGTCCCGCCGCCTCCCCTACTCCCAGCTCATCCTCAGCCGCGAGGACGAGGCCGCCATCACCAAGCTGATGGAGGACCAGCACAAGGCGATGATCCTGGAGGTCAAGCGGGGGAAGTTCGACCCCGCGGGCGACAAGACCGTCATGGAGGACCTCTCGCTCGACGAGATCGTCCCCGCCACCGCCAAGTAACCGTTTGCCTTCCGACCGCGACGACCCCGGTCTCGAAGCCATCCGCCTTCGGCTCGAGGACGAGGAGAAGGCCTACGCCGAGGTCCTGGCCGCGGTCGATCGGCTCGCCTCCTTCGCCCTGCCGGCGGAGGCGCTGCCCGATCTGCCGGCCCGACTCGGGCGTCTGAACGCCGTCTGGGAAGCGCCGTCCCGGCCGGAAGGCGGCGGTCTAAGGGGCGCGCTCCGACAGCGGGTCTGGGACGCCCTGGCCCCGGCGATCGCCCGCCAGACCGAGTTCAACGCCCTCGTGGTCCAGGTCTTGAACGGCTACCTGGCGGAGACCGCGCGCCTGCACGAGCGCCTGCGGGAGCTCGCGGGCGCCCTCGTGGGCTATTTCCAGCGGGTCCAGCCGCTCATGGACGCCCGCGACCGCATGGCCTCCGCCCTCGTCACCACCCGCTCGGAGCTGATCCTCGAGGCGTTCGATCGGCGGCTCGAGTCGCTGGGTCGCCGCTTCGAGGGCCTGCTGGCCCTGCGCGACCGTCTGGAGACGGTTTCGGAAGAGGTGCGGGCGGTCCGGGGCGCGCTCGCCGCGGCGGCCCCGCCGCCCGCGGTGGCGGCGGCCGCCGCCCGCGCCGCGGCGGACTCGGCCTACACCGCCTTCGAGAACCGCTACCGCGGCGGCCGGGAGGAGATCCGCGAGCGGCTGGCCGGCTACGTGTCCTGGTTCGAGGGCCTGCCCCCGGTGGTGGATCTGGGCTGCGGGCGCGGCGAGTTCCTGGCCCTGCTCAAGCAGCGCGGGATCGCCGCCCGTGGCGTGGAGGGGAACGCGAACGCGGTGCGCGAGTGCCGCGACCAGGGGCTCGACGTGGTGCACGGCGACCTCCTGGACTTCCTGCGCGCCGAGCCGGCGGGCTCGTTGGGCGGCGTCTTCGCGGCCCAGGTAGCCGAGCACCTCCCGCCGCCCCTGCTCCTCGGCCTCCTCGCCGAAGCCCACCGTGCGCTGCGCCCGGGCGGCCTGCTCGTCCTCGAGACCGTGAACCCGCGATCGGTGGTGGGGTTCCTCGAGGTCTACAACCGCGACCTGACGCACGAGCGGCC
>WNGG01005656.1_pt1 | contig 13916 bp, 25 predicted proteins | sample 5400661 | NCBI WGS metagenome assembly WNGG01 (sample SAMN13153372, study PRJNA577476) | soil metagenome | isolation source: 100 cm soil or saprolite under Garry oak tree replicate 1 | place: USA:California | collected 2016-06-15
TCAAGATGGATTGCAGTATCCCAGCTATTCGTCCCTCTGGCTTTTTGCTCCGTGTACAGGATGTCCTGCAAGAAAGATTTTTCATTTCGGCACGACCTGTGCCGCAAACCCATGAGCCTGGTGGAAATCACTCCGAAAGCACCCCAAATGGGCACTAGCTCGGGCTATTCGCCGGGTTTGGCGCTAACCTGGCGTGCGGCGTAGTAGCCCTCCCTAGCCTGCACTTTCATGTCTTTTTGCTTTGTAGTCACCCGGATGTGCCGGTAATCCGAGCTGTTGTCGGCCGCGCCATCGGGCGTGTAGCCCAGGTTGTACTGGTTGCGCAGTTCGTCTTGGATTTGCTCATAAATTTTTTCGACCGCTTCTTTTTTCGACACCACGAACATGCGCCCGCCTGTTTCCCGCGACAGCCGCTCCAGCACCTTCTTTCCGTCTACCGCAGGCTCCGGTGTGGGTCGTGGGTAGCGTCCGCCGCCGCCCGGCCAGTTACCGCCGCGCCGGCCACCGCCCCATGGCCCGGGTAAACGCTGATAGCCACCTCCCTCCTGCCCCTCGAAGTAGATGGCGTACACCATCGCGTCGGAGCGCTGCGCGGTTTCAATGGCCCGTTCCAGCGACACCTTGCTGCCATGATCGACGCCATCGGTAAGCACGATGACCGCTTTGCGGCCCTGTCGCTTCGCCAGCAATTCGTCGGAGGCAAGGAAAATCGAGTCATAAAGATGTGTGCCGTCGCCCGGCCCGCCGGCCCGGGACGTCCTGCCCGAACCGCCGCTTCCGCCTGGATAGCCGCCATGGCGCCGCTCCATTTGGGGGGCCTGTAGCGACTGCAGCGCGGCTGCCATCTTTTCGCGCGACGACGTGATGTCTTGCAGCAATTCCACCTCGCGATCGAAATGGATGAGAAACGCAGAGTCCGTTCCTTCTCGCAGAACGGTGCTGACGAAGCTAGTGCTGGCGCGCTTTTCGCTGTCGAGCTCTTGCAATTGGCTGAAGCTCGTGTCCACCAGCAGGCCGAGGGTGAGGGGCAGATCGGTGTCGCGCGAGAAGTATCGGATGGCCTGCGGCCTGCCATCTTCTTTAAGAAGAAAATCGTCCTTCGTGAGCGAGTTGACGATGTTGCCGTGTTTGTCGCGCACGGTTGCCAGCACATTGACGACCTTTACGTCCGAGGTGAACGTGGGCACCTGCTGCGAAAATGTGATCGCTGCTGCCGCGAAGAGAAACAGGAGCACAGAGATGGAGTATTTGAATCGGACTGGAGAGGGCATCGCTGGAATCCATCCGCTCTGGTGCGGAACTGGAAGATATAAACCCGCACGCGATGGCATTGTCGCTCTCTATGATTACTGAAAGCGGCAAAGCCAGGCTCCGCCTTCTCAGCCGGCATTCTGGCGGTGATCCTGGATCTTTTTATGGGCCCGAGCGCCACCACCCACCGCACGTTTCCCAGCACCAGGCTGTAACCTCGGCAGGCAAATCCACCAGCTTGAGGACGAACTCGGCTTTTCGCTATTCCGACCACAAGCGTAGACCTCACTCCGGCTGACCATCAACCATGGTGCATCCGCGCCCTCAACAGCAGTTCGGCTCTCCAGCTTCGTGGCAGTGCACTCACGTTGATTGCGCGCAGAAGTAGCTCCGGGTCGGGTCCCTTGCTGAAATACAGCGAGTTAATATCACCAACCGTGACCTGATTAGGATCTCGACTCAGGACCTCAATCTCTGAACGCGCACTTACCTCCCCTTCCTGAATGACCGAGAAGTAAAACCCGCTTCGTTGACTTGTGAGAAATCGTTTGATCATGTCATCACGGTTGAATCTCAGACCCAATTTGTAGCAAGGCATGCGGGGTTGCGTAACCATCAGAATGGCAGATCCGACCCTCAAACGGTCTCCGATATAAAGAGTGTCTTCCAGGAGCCCTTCGGTTGTCAGATTTTCGCCGAACTTCCCTAAGGAGAATGTCACGTCTGGTAGCTCGTGCCGCCAGTACTCGTAGTGCTCGGCGGGATATCCGTAAACCGCCTTCTCGACTCCGCCGTGTACATTGACGTCAGCCTGCTTGTCACCCGCAAGGTTCAGAGTGCTGATCATGACTGGGCCGTCCACGGGTTCCTTGAAGATTGCTGTCAAGACAGGCACACCGTTCCAGATGACCTCTCGCGGCATCCCTACATTAACGGAAACAATCTTCATGCGTGTTCTCCGACTCCCCAGCTCAGGAGCTCAATCACGGGACGAGAAAGACCTTGCAATCGTGCCGACTGCAACAGAACGTGTGTACGATTGCTTACTCTTGCGGCTGGATGGCACGAATATTTTCAAGGCTGCTGGAACAACTTGGCAGTGGCAAATCCGATCCCACTGCTGCCGCCCCTGATTACTACAACTTTCCTCCTAGAGTTTTCATGATTTCGTCCTTTTCGTGTATTTGCAGTAAGTGCAAATGAGTTTCTATTGGGTTGAATCTTTCTATGCGGCCCCGGCCCGCGCTGTCAGCTTGCGGTCGAGGAAATCTCGAATGGCACCAGCAATTTCTTGATGGTGCGTTTCGAGCGCAAAATGGCCGGTATCGTAGAAGTGCACCTCGGCGCTCGGGTTGTCGCGCCTGAAAGCGTCGGCGCCCGGAGGCAGAAAGAACGGATCGCTCTTGCCCCAGACTGCGAGCAGAGGCGGCCGTTTTGTCCGGAAATACTCCTGGAACTTGGGATAGAGCGCGACGTTGCTCGCGTAATCCAGGAACAGGTCGAGTTGGATGTCGTCATTCCCGGGCCGAGCTAGCAGTGCAGAATCAAGTTCGTAGGTTTCCGGCGCTACCAGCGTCGCATCCTGGACGCCGTAGAGGTATTGCGACTTGGTCGCCTCAGGCTTGAGGAATTCGCGCAGTGCTGCACGATTCTCTGCTGTTGGCTCTTTCCAGTATTTCTGGATCGGATTCCAACCGTGGCTGAGGCCCTCCTCGTAAGCGTTGCCGTTCTGCGAAATGATGGCAGTGATTCGTTCGGGATGCGCCAATGCGACGCGGAGTCCGACCGGCGCACCGTAATCGAAAACGTAGATTGCGTAGCGCTCGAAGCCGATTGTCTGGGTGAAGCTGTCGATGGCCTTGGCCAGGTGCTCGAACGTGTAGTGGAACCGTTTCCGGTCGGGCGCCTCCGAGAATCCGAACCCTGGCAGGTCGGGTGCGACCACATGGTAGCGGTCGGCCAGGGCCGGAATGAGGTTGCGGAACATGTGCGACGACGTCGGGAAGCCGTGCAGTAAAAGGATGGTTGGAGCAGTTTTCGGGCCGGCTTCGCGATAGAAGATCTTGTAGCCGTCGACGATGACATGGTGGTAGCTGGTCATATTGAATCTCCTCACAAGATTTGGAACGGCAGGCCTGATCAGGTGCCGTTCAGACGCGTTGTGTGCTTTCACGTCATAAGATTAGCTAACCGTTAAAAAGTTTCATCATAGGTGTTATAATTTTCCCCTATCGGGGCCAAGACATGAGTAGGACCAAGAAGAAACGGAATCCAGACTGGGAAGATGGATTCCTCTTTCTTGGAAACCAGCTGGCGCTTGATTTCCTGAACACGCGCCCGGTCCAGAACGGCAAACCCATCGAGCTACTCTCTGATTTCAGCGCGTTCTTACGCTGGTTTCAGGCAGCTGATCTGCTTAGTTCTCGTGAAGCGGCGAGTCTTCAGCAACGGTGGGGAAAATCGGGCCGGGCTCGGCGGACTGTGGAAGCGATGCGGGAGCTTAGGGAGAAACTGAGAATGGAGATCCTCGCCTGGGAGTGCGGTGGTGCAGTTCATCACTCCACAGTGGACGATCTGAATAGGCTGATGGCGGAGCATCCCATGCGTACTAGGCTGAACGCAAGTGGAAGCTCGTCCTCGACGGAGCTGTGGTTCGAACCGCGCGAACCAGAAGACTTGTTTGCCCCGCTGGCGCACAGTGCGGCGACGTCGTTCGCCAATGTGGATCGCAGCCGCGTCCGCAAATGTGATCGGTGTGTGCTGCACTTCCTTGACATCAGCAAGAAGGGGACGCGACGCTGGTGCAGCATGCAACTATGCGGGAATCGCCAGAAGGTCGCAGCCTACGCAGCTCGCAAACGACTGCGACGTTCACGAATAACCCAGAGACCCTAGCTGCCAGTCTTTGAGTCCAGGCCGTATAACGGGCTACACGTAGGAGTCCTCTCACGCGCCCCGCACATTCCGGACGAGTGGAGCCCCGCCAGCTGTCACCGCTTGAGGTTTGATCGAGCTGAACCGGTAAGGAAGATGCACGGTAAACGTCGCTACGAGCAAAATCGCGTGCAGTATGCCGACAAAATACTCGGGCCCCTTTACGATTTTGGCGTAGGCATGCGCCATGAAGTCATAGCCTACAATCAAGCGTAGGGGGAGAAAACCAAGTCGTCTCACTAGCAAATACTCTGCAGGATTCAAAGACCTCACTACTCACAGCCTGCGCGCTCAGATTTCCAGCGTGTTAGTTATGGGATGCGCCTAAAACAAACTCGACCAAGCCATCTATGTTCGTCGATGTCCTATCGGCCGCTGTACCAAGCTTCTCCGTCGGAAGATTGAAACGGTTAACCCAATACGTCGCATAGCCGAACCTTTTGGCGCCGTAAGCGTCCCAGCCACCAAAGGCGGCAAAGACAATCTCGCCCTTTCGAAGATGAAGGCTCTTCATTCCGAGTTCGTAAGCGCGAGGATCGGGCTTAAAGGTGCCGTTAACTTCAGTGCTCAAGACTTGCAATCCCAGCATTGTCAGCATTCGCGCGAAGCATGGTCTGACTGAAGTTTGCAATAGTGATGATGTGCAGGCCAGCCGCTTTCAATTTTTTCAGCGCCACTACGGCATCCGGCCAGGGCTTAAGGTCAAATAGGCGTTAAGAAGTCGCGCGCGGGTCTCGGAGGTTAGCTCGAGGTGCATCTGCTCAGCCGTGTAATCCAGAGCGTCGCCCGTTACCTTGAAAAAGTCTTCATGATCGTTCGTAAGCGAGCGAAGAAAACTGTATTCAAACTGTTTACTGCGCCAGGCCTTGGTAAATTCAAGTCCCCTCCCAGGAAATGCTTTTTCTACTTGGGGCACCACAGAGTTTGGATCAAAAATCACAAAATAATCGAAGGCGACCGCCTTGAAGTGAGAATTCGATGGGCTTGCCGCGTGGGCCTGGCCATTGAGAAGAAACAGTACTACGAAGAACGCGTTGGTTGTTTTGCTCAACGGCCTCAAAGTCATATGTGTCGGCTCCCCTTACTTCCCTAGTTTCGCCTGATTCTTTGCGATTTGCCTAATTCTGGTTCCGATCGGTCAAGAGCATTGCTCGATCCTTCCGAAATTGGATTCACAGAATTCTGAGTGGGTTGAACCTTGGATCGAAACAGTTCAACTTGTTGGGACTCTCACGCCCCGCGATCACTGCACGACGATCTTGGCGGTCATCTTTGGGTGGACCGAACAGAAGTAGGGATATGTCCCTGGTTTCGTAAACATATAAGAAAACTTCTCATCCGTGTCGAGAACCTTTGACTTGAAAATCTTGTTATCGCTCACAATGGTATGTGGCACATCGTCGCTATTCGTCCATGTGACGGTTGTCCCTGCAGCGACAGTCACGGTTGTTGGCACAAAGCTGAAGTTGTCGATAGTGATCGTCGAAGCTTGGGAAGTGGCGGTTTGATTGCTGACGACCTGGTGACTGTTGGACGCATGGCCGTCGGCGGACACAAGTATGGCCACACCCAAGAATGCCGTCAGAATGATGGTGATGAAGATAAGCGATGTTCTTTTCATTTCTGTTTTCTCCTCTTGATGCGCGACTGGCCGGCTTCTTCAGCCCGCCAGTGCTGAATCGATAATGGCCAACGAGTGCTTGCCACGGACGTAGTTGACGTCCGTGATGCCCAGCACGCTGCTCAGCTTCTCTGCGGGGACCTTCATCGGTCCCGGCGAAGGTGCCGTGCCGGGCTGGGGTTGTGGGAAGGCAGTTGACATCGCGGTGTGGAACGTGACGTTGCCTTCCACTTTCAGCATCGTCTGATGGATATGGCCGTTAAGTACTGTCACTGAGCCAAACCGCTTCAGATTGGAGAGAGCCTGCGCCCCATCGTCCGTGCCCCAACCCCACTCCGGGTACACCGCCCACAGCGGAATGTGGGCAAAGACGACGATGGGCGTGCTGCTCTTCAGATGCTCGATATCTTTCGCGAGCCACTCCAATTGCTCTTGGCCAAGATTGCCAAGTCCGCCTGCCTTAAGGTTCAAAACGTTGACCAGGCCAATGAAATGGACACCCTTTTGGTCAAAGCTGTACCAGCCGTCTCCCAGAGTGTCCTTTCCGAAACGTTCCCGATACTGCTTTCCGTTGTCGTTGAGAACATCGTGCTCACCGGGGACGTAGAAAATGCGGCTGGTCTTGATGCCCTTGAGGGCCTGGTCAACCGTATCGAACTCTGTGTCTTTTGATAATTGGCTGAGATCGCCGGTGTGCAGGACAAAAGCCGGAGGGGTGGGCAGGGCGTTGATCTTGTCGATCGCCGCTTGCAGCGTGCCCACCACGTCCGGATTCGCCGGCTTATTAAAACCAATGTGGCTGTCACTGATCTGGACGAAGCTCAGCTCGCCTTTGAGTTCCTTGGCGCCGTGTTGTCCCATCTTGCTCATCGCGAAGGACTTGAGCACGCCTCCTTGGAGCACAAAAAAAGCCCCGGTGCCGGCCCAGGCCATGCATTTGAGAAATCCCCGGCGGTCAATGCCGTCGTCGCTGTGATCGTGAGTGATGATGTCTGCCATGATTTGTCTCCTCGCTCCATTAAGCGGCTGTGCCTTGCGGCGCGTTTTTGTGAAAGCCGTCTGGATGTAATATTGCTAACTAGATCAGTAATCTTTTATTCCCGACATCGGACTGCAAAGCCCCTCGAAATTGTCGGATTCCAACTCGTGCCGATTTCTCGCTACGGATGAGCAGTACGTTGAAGCATCCGGGCGTGACCCGTTGAATGGTGTAGTCACCGGCCGGTAGCGTGGTTTTGCCCACCGAAAACTCATGGGTCATCTGCACACGGATCGAGTTGTCTTCGGCATGCGCCTCCGGGCGCAAACCGGCAATACAAGCAGTAACTAAGATTGCGATTAAAAATCTTGTCTTCACTGAATTTCTGCTGGGCCAGTAGCTGTGTGTCTCTCTGGCCAGCCATCGCTGTAACCGGGAACACACGGATTTATTCCTAGGTCGCGACGAAGGTTCATGGAAGGAATAAACGGAAGCTCGGTCAGTTAGAACCGGTGAGAGCCACCGAGACGGCAAATGCAAGCCTCAACTCAAGACCGGCGAAAGCACCCCCGGGAACAAGGGACCCTGGTGGAGATTGAAAATATCACGTACCGAGTGCTGAGAAATTATGAGCAAGCGATCAGAGGTTTTCGGACGAACCCCGGAGAACACGTAACTCTCATTGAAGCAATAAGGTCATCCTGCAATCAACGGGGCGCCCGGTGAATCCTTTCGACATCAGGTCAGTTCTCCTTGCAAAGCACGCACAACACGTGGTGCTCATTCATTTCCCCATCGCATTGTTTCTCATGGGCGTCGGATTTGACATGGTTGCATACAGGACAAAGAACGGGGCGCTGGCGGCGGCGGCCTATTACAACTTGGTCGCGGCGGCGATTTCGACCGTGCCTGTCCTGGTAACCGGTTTACTCGCCTGGCAATGGGCGCTCGGCGGTCCCAAGCTGAAAGGAATCTTGCTGCTGCATCTTGTGTTGGCCTGCACTGCCAGCCTCTTGATGTGGATCGTGGGATGGTTGCATTTCCGGTCGGGGCGCAGTCCGGAACGGCCCTTGCCGGCCTATCGACTGCCGATCGAGTTTTTGGCGGTCGCTCTGGTTACATTGACTGCGCATCTGGGAGGATTTCTCAGCGGCGTGAATCTTCCGAGTTAGGCGCTGGCTGTACTTACTGAAGTGGGGAATAAACTCACAGATCAATTCAGTTGCGCGTCTCTCCTTGCAGGCGCTGTGTTTGAGGCTGGGAATCACAGCGCCTGTTTTTCAAACCGCATTTTCAACCAAGTTAAGGAGCATCTATGTTTGAAGGCCTGTTTCAACCCATGCATTTGCTGATGATTGTGGGGATAGCTCTGCTCATGTTCGGTCCCAAAAAACTTCCAGAATTGGGAAAGGGACTCGGGGAGGGAATTCGCAGCTTCAAGTCCGCCCTGCGAGGTGAACTGGAACCCGTCGCGTCGGAGCACCCACCCGCGGCATCACTGACAGAAAACTCACAGACTCCCGAATCGAACCAGGTTTAATGGCAGACGCACTTTTCATCGCCTTGCTGGCCGCTATCTTCTTGGATCCTCACAAGCTTCCACAGCTTGCGCGGCAGCTGGGTCGCCTCCTTGCCGAACTCCGCCGGGCCAAAGATGACTTTGGCGCACAGCTGCGGGAACTGACGCCAGCAACCGGCGAGTTCTCGCTTAGTCACGATTTCGCAAATGCCCGCCTAATCAAAGACGCAACACAATGATGTCTGAGACCGTGCCCACAATCGGTGCACCGTTCCGGCGCGGCCAGAGCAGATTGGCTCTATGTCCATCTTGGAGCATTTAGCTGAATTGCGCCGCCGGCTGATCTACTCGGCCCTGAGCGTAGTGGTTGGGTTTTTTGCGTGCTGGAATTACGCGGAACGTATTTTCGGATACATGCAGCGGCCCATTATGCAGGCTTTGCGGGACCATCGGATGGAGCAAACGCTAGTGTTCACCAATCCAACAGACCCCTTCAACCTGTATTTAAAGGTTGGGCTGGTTGCTGGCATCTTTCTCGCAGCGCCCTTTGTGCTGTACCAAGTGTGGCTGTTTATCTCGCCCGCCCTCCTTCGGAATGAGAAGCATTATGTTCTGCCCTTATGCTCTGCACTGTAGGCCTGTTTTTAGCGGGAGGCTTCTTCGGATACCAGTTCGTATACCCGGCAGCTCTGGACTTTTTGATCGGCTACGGCGCCCAGTTCAAGCCTCTTATCACCATCAATGAATATACTCACCTTTTCATAACGGTCATTCTCGGATTAGGGGCAGTATTCGAGCTTCCAATCTTGATCTTTTTCCTTTCGCTCATGGGAATTGTAAGCGCAGGCTGGCTGTGGAGAAACATCCGTTATTCAATTCTAGTAATCTTCGTCATCGCCGCGATCATTACGCCCACCACCGATGTCCTCAACATGTGCATTTTTGCTGCCCCGATGGTCATGCTCTACGTCTTGAGCATTGGCGTGGCTTGGCTCGTGCATCCCTCGAGAAAGAAGGAGGGCGCCAGGCTCCCAACACCAAGTCACTAATTCGCGATTTTACGGGAGTCGATGAGAATAGACATAGGAGGACGTCCTCGCGGCCCTCGCAAATCCGACATGAACGTGCTAACTGGGTCAGTTGATGTTTTATTCCCGAAGAATTGCGCTGTTGTAAGTTTTGGCGCTCCTGGCATCGAGCCGACTAAGAAAGTAGGGGGAATAGGAAGGACTGCGCCGCCAATTAGTGCTGAAGCGCCTGAATTCTCGCAAACGCCCAGATCCATAAACTCTACTGCTTTACATCTGAGGGCCCTTCGCCCTCTCTAATGGCTGACTTGAACCCGCATATACCTTCTCCTAGCCCTTTTCCTAACTCGGGGAGCTTTTTGGGGCCGAATACCAAGAGGGCAATCCCGAGAATGACCAGCAGGTGCATCGGTTGAAACAGGCCTTCAAACATCTAACCTCCATTTTTCAAACATTGTGACAATGACCGCTGATCTCCGTTCAGGCAGCGTTGCCCAGAATCAGCTCGAGCTCTTGCGTGAGATCCGGATTAGTGACCGCATACACTGCACCGAACTGATCGCTTCTGATTCGCTGCACTTTGTGTTCAGTCCTGGCCAGCGGAAGCGGATTACGCCATACGATCTCTAGCGCCATAAGTCCTCTTCGATACAGCTCACATCGTCTCGTGGGCCGCACTATCGATAACTGTGCTGCAGTCGATCTATTCCCCAACAGGCAGTGGGTCCCAAAAACAAAGCAAGGGATCGGCGCTCCCATTACAGGAGAGTGAGTTCTGCACAGAAATGAACCTCTTTGAACCGCATGACCATCGGTCCGAGCCCGGTTCCTGAATTTCGCCAAGGGGATGCGAAGTCAATCGGCATCCCCCGTTGGCGGCGCTCGCGCCTCTTTCATCGGGGCCTTCGGCCCCGAACCCCGGCCAACTTTGGGTATATTTTCCACCAAGGTTAGCCCCGGTTTCTGGTTAGGTCGTCACCCGCAATCGGCGGCAAGCGCCAATGAACTGCCAAACTCCCCCAAGCGGACTTGTCGGGCCCGAGAGGAACTGCCAGCGACGCAGACAACCACCACACACTAGTACACGGACCAGGTGCCTGGCGTGGCGAGCTCGATCAAATGCCGGTCGGGATCTCGAAAGTAGAGGCTCCAGCCTCCCAACTCCCACACCCGCTTCTCTTCCACCGCAACACCTCTCTTTTCGAGCCAAGACTCCCAGTTGGCCAATTCGGCGGTTGGGATAGCGAACGCGACGTGTAATTCGCCGTCCCCGTCGTGAGGCGATTGGATCGCGCGCGAAGCTCCCTTCTTGAACAGCAGCAGCACCTGGCGCGTACCCGCGTGCATCGCGCAGCCGCGTTCGCCGAACTCGCTGATGACGCGAAACCCAAAAGTTTCCTGATAAAAGCGAACGGAGCGAGGCAAATCGCTCACGTACAAAGAGGATTCAAGGATGCCGTCAGTTTTCGGACGCATCGATCCCTCCTAGCTGATTACCTGACGGTATCAGATTACGATCGCGATGTAGGTGTCCCTGCAGTCGAGGCATCATCCTCTCGACACGAACTTGCCACACGGACAGTGGACCGTATCGGTTGCGGACAACTTGCTCATCAGCCGCTGGCAAAGGGCGCAAGGTCGCGTCCACATGACTCGTCCTTTCACCGCAGGGGACGCTCAAAGTCAGCCAAGCAGATTACCCTGGCTCCAGATACCAGTCGTAGTACGTCGCTACGCCGGGCTGTCCAACTGAGCGTTAACTCGGTTTGCTTGGTTCACTTACTTTCGATATCGCGTGTGTTATCGCCTTCCTTCATAGCAGGTCTCTTGTCCGTGCTGAAGGCGAAAATACGTGCCCAGACGTTCGCGCAAGCTTAGACGTGCCCGCAGCAAACGCGTCTTGACCGTCGAGACGCTCAAATTCAGCACCTCGGCAGTTTCATTAGTCGACAAACCTTCCACGTCGCGCAACGAGAAGACGATGCGGTATTTGGACGGAAGCCCTTGAAGAGCCTTGGCCAAGATCTCTTTCAATTCCGATTGGCTATAGAGCTGCTCAGGATTGGGCCTCCAATCCACAATTTCGCGCGCAACAATCGCAGCAGGCTCGCGCTGGTCGTTTTGATCGACGGAAACCGCTTGGATCCCGCGCCGCTGGCGCAGTTTCATCAGAGATTCGTTCACCGTAATGCGAAACAGCCAGGTAGAGAACCGCGATTTCCCGTGGAACTGGCCAAGGCCTCGGAAGGCCTTCAGAAAAGCTTCCTGCACTACATCTTCAGCGTCCTCGTGGTTCTGCGTAATGTGCCGTGCAACCCGAAAGACCTTTCGATCGTAGCGTCGGACCAGTTCTTCGAAAGCAGCGAGATCGCCGTCCTTGGCAGCATCGACCAATGACATTTCGGGCGCGCCGGCCACATCCAGGTTGAGTTCAACGGCTGGCATGGTTGATGAGCTCGCTGATCTGGCCACGCGGGCCTTCGCTCACGCGTCCGGCATTGTCCAGGTAAATCGTGACCGCATATACCCTGTGAGGAATAGAACTGACTTTCTCCATTCCGATGATGGACTGCCGTCCGGTCATATCTGCAGTCGCCGCCGCGTCGACCAGAGACAGGCTGGAATCGGCGTCATAGAAGCGAATGCCTTTGATGCAGTTCCTTAGTTTGCTAGGACCGCATGCAGGGTGATGGGTGAAATCAAAGCTGGTTACCAGATACATCGCTGAGGCGTGTTCGCTTCTCTCGGCCCTAAGCCACAGAGTTAGGGCGAAGACGATTGCGATTGCAAATGTCGCTACTTTCATCATGGTTCCGTTTCTTGACGACGACCGGTCTGCAGGATGTTGAAGACTACCTGTTCACCGGGCTTGCCACAGTTGCTGCATTGTCGATAACTGTGCTCATCCAGGTTTATTCCCAATGAAGCAGCACGGCTTCTAAGAATGGGTGTAGATCGTGTTGGGGCACGCGCGAGTGAAAAATAAATAGCCACAACCTACGATCTAGATGGGCGCGCTACGCGACTAGCAGGCGGATCCGGAAGCGAAGTGGGTCTGGCCCGCTTCCGTGACCCCGTCGATGCGGGAATAAAGATCTCGGTTCCCAGTTATCAACCTTGCATGGCGAACCAAGTCCATGACAGAAGGAAAACCTGGACAAAATTCAGAGTGCAAGTTACGCGGATGAGCCAACGAGGTCTGGCAGAATCGGGGATGACTCCGGCACGGTTGTGGTTTACTCTCTCGTGTCGTGTCTGCGGAACATCCCGCTGCCGGTCTGTTCGAAGAGCTCGCGATGCCGCTCTTCGACTCGCTTTACAACTTTGCGCACTGGCTTACTCAAAACCGCGACGAAGCTGAGGACCTCGTGCAGGAAACCTACGTAAAGGCGTTAAAGGGGTTTTCATCGTTTCAGCCCGGGACCAACTTCCGCGCCTGGATCTTCCGCATCCTGCGCAACACCTTTCTGACTTCGCGGACAGGCCTGCAGGCCAGCCGGACCGTCCCACTGGAATCAGACGAAGAGGACCCAGCCGTCGCCGTGACTGTCGAGACGCCAGAATCAATCCTGATCGAGCGCGACAGCCAAGGGCGGGTTCAGGCCGCGATTGAGGGGTTGCCGGTCATCTTCCGCGAGGCACTCCTGCTCTGCGACGTCGAGGACATGAGCTACCAGGAAATCGCGGAGACCCTCTCCATTCCCATCGGCACGGTGATGTCGCGGTTATCCCGCGCTCGTAGGGCATTGCGCCAAGCGCTAGGGGAAAAAGTCCAGGAGGCCAAGCATGGTTAGCGATACCTGGCAGACCGAGATCGATAGGTACGTGGACGCCGAGCTTTCGGGCGAGCAAATGCGCGCTATGGCCGCGCACCTGCGTGATTGTCCCTCCTGCGCTGCCGGTGTCCTGCAGCGGATGCAACTGAAGCGCGTTACCAAGCTCGCCGGCAAGCGCTACACCCCGACCGCCGAGTTCCGCCGGTTGGTCGAGGGCCGAGTGACGGCGCGCACCCGTCGCGCACGGCGATGGATTTGGGCGCCCGCCTTGGCCCTGGCGACCGTGCTGCTCGTCGTCGCCGGGATTTCGCTCAATCGTTGGTCCGAGCGCTCGCGCTCGCAACAGCTGCTGGGAGAGCTGGCCGATCTCCACGTGACTAACCTGGCAGCGTCCACGCCGGTGGACGTAGTCTCATCGGACCGACACACCGTCAAGCCCTGGTTCCAGGGCAAACTACCCTTCACCTTCGATCTTCCTGAGCTGCAAGGCTCGCCGTTCACCCTCGTGGGGGGTCGCGTCGTGTACTTCGAGCACGAACCCGGTGCCCATCTCATCTACGCCCTCCGCAGCCATCACATCTCCGTTTTCATCTTCCGGGACCGGCCTGAGCTGGACCGTGCCTTCTCACGCCGCGATTACTCCGTCGACCTGCTGTCCTTTCACTTGCAATCTTGGACCGTAGGTGGATTGCGCTACTTTGTTTTTGGAGATGCCAGTCCGGAATATATCCGACAGCTCAGCGAACTGTTAAGAAAGGCCGCCCGGGCCTGAGAAACCGAAAACGAAACCGGGCGGCACGAAATAGTC
>WNGG01005657.1_pt1 | contig 13915 bp, 17 predicted proteins | sample 5400661 | NCBI WGS metagenome assembly WNGG01 (sample SAMN13153372, study PRJNA577476) | soil metagenome | isolation source: 100 cm soil or saprolite under Garry oak tree replicate 1 | place: USA:California | collected 2016-06-15
CCGGCGCAGCACCCGGATGAATCCCTCATAGCCTGCACGCATGCGACCGCTGTCCTCCCCTTCCTCCAAGAACGACTCCAGGTTGTCATAGACCAGCAGGACACGTCGCCTGCGCAAGCATTCCAACAGGAGGTCCTGGCGTCTTTCGGGGCTAGCAGAGACGTCGCTCAGCGCCTGGGGAGCAAGGACCTGGAGGCAGCTATCGAGCAGCGCTTCGCAGGTTGGGATATCGCGCAGGGAGCGCCAGATGACGACCTCGAAGCGCTCGGCTACCCGATGCATCACCTTCGTCGCCACTGCCGACTTGCCAATGCCTCCCTGGCCCAGCACGCTTACCACCCGACAGCGCTCCTCGACCACCCACTCAGAGAGCAGGTCTAGTTCCCACTCGCGCCCATAGAAGAGCGTTTCGGCGAGCGCGTCGCCCCAATCGACGCGTGGCCCGCCCCTGGAAGGAGAAGCGAGAGCGTCGGGTGGTGGTGGGGCAGTGACACTGGTCTCCTCTCCGGGCTGGGATGCCGGGGGAGCCTGTATGTTGGACAGCAGCCCACCAAGCCATGCTTCATCGAGGAGCACCTTCTGGCGGGCCGCTTGCCAGAGGGCACGAACCTCCTCTGCCTCACGCCCGAAAGGCCAGGCCTGGCGCTGGGTGGCGAGGACCACGAACTGTTTCAGGTGGTCGGCCTTGGGATAGGTGAGGCCGCCCTCCCAATCGATCACGGCGCGGCGGGTGACGCCAAGCATATCAGCCAATTGGGTTTGCGTCAGCTCGAGCCTGGTGCGCAAGGTCAGCATCACCTGTCCAAAAGCGTAGTCTCGCTCGCGGTACGAGGATCCCTTCATGGACGTCCCCTTTCCGTCTCCTTCTCACAAACGCTGCGATGTGAAGGAATGTGCAGTGCGAAAGTGACGCGATGTCCGGTGACTTCGAGTACGCTGCTTAGTATACTACAAAACAGAAGCATCCTCGCACAGTGGCGCAGGATAGTGGCGAGCAGCCTGTCGGCACACCAACCGCACCCATCAGACTGCGGAGGTGTGAGGTGAATGGAATGAAGGCCATTTCGCCGGATACACGACGTGAGTTGTCATTCATAATCGAGGAGCGAGACCAATGACCAACCGGATTCAGCTTGAACCCGAGGCGCAAGCCTTCGCAGAGGCGGCTGCCAGGTCACCTTTGCTGTTCACTCTTGGCCCCGAAAAGGGACGGCTCGCCCTCGATGAGGCGCAATCTGGCTCGGTGAGCAAGCACCCGGTCGACATTGAAGACCTTACCATCGCCGACGGCCCCAGCGCGCAGGTTGCGCTTCGCATCCTGCGGCCCCAGAACGCGCGGACTCCGCTGCCGATCATTGTGTACATCCATGGTGCCGGGTGGGTATTCGGCAGCACGCAGACGCATGACCGGCTAGTGCGCGAACTCGCGGTCGGAGCCGAGGCCGCCGTCGTGTTCCCGGTCTATCGGCTCTGCCCCGAAGCCAGATACCCGACGGCCCTCGAGGAGTGCTATATGGTGGCGCGGTGGGTCGCCAGGCGCGGGCAGGAACATGGCCTGGACGCGCAACGCCTGGCCGTGGCTGGCGACAGCGTCGGGGGCAACATGGCAGCGGCGGTCACGCTGCTGTCCAGGGAGCGTGGGGAACCGGACATCCGGCTCCAGCTACTGTTCTACCCGGTGACCGATGCGGCCTTCGATACCGCATCTTACCACCAGTTCGCTGAGGGGTATCACCTTCGGCGCGACGCGATGACGTGGTTCTGGGAGCAGTACACGCGCCACCCGGGCGAGCGCAACGAGATCACTGCCTCGCCGCTACGAGCCAGCACCCAGCAGTTGAAAGGGCTTCCCCCAGCGCTCATCATCACTGCCGAGGCCGACGTGCTGCGCGATGAGGGGGAAGCTTATGCCAACAAGCTGCGTGAGGCGGGAGTGCGCGTCACGGCGGTACGGTTCCAGGGGACCATCCACGACTTCGTGATGTTGAATGCCCTGGCGCACACCGCGGCGGCGCGGGGAGCGATTGCGCTTGCTACCGCCTGGCTGCGTGAGGGGTTCTCGACTCGGCTCACATAGACTCTTTGCTCTACAAACACCGAATGGAGGTAAGAAAAGCAATGACACCCGAACAAATCAAAGAGGTTATCCAGGGTGGCCGGTGGGTAAGCATCGCCACCGAACTGCGCCCAAGCAGCAATAAATCAGCCACAGGGGAAATCCAACCGTTTTATTGTTCACGAGTTTTTACGTATGCCCCTTCTGACAGATTTGCCTGTACCGTGATGAATTATGCCGATCCCAATGGCAAAGTTCCTCTGGTGAAAATTGTGATTAAGGGGCATAACGCCTGGCAGGGAGAACACCCTATTGCAAAAGGCGCGTACAATCTGGACTACATTGCTGATGAAGCGTATGAGGTGACTCCCCTGCATCAAGGCTTTGCCGATGTCGCGAACAGATTTCCAGGCACTGGCCTCAACACGTGGGAAGTCAATGTCATGCAAGACCTCAAAGGGAAAGCCTTTCCGTTGTTTAGTCTGGTCGAGGGCCAAACCTATGTCGACTACGACCTCATCTATATCTACAACAACATGCTTTTCAATGGGAGTAAGAACGTGGACGGTCGCGCTTTTGACAAGCCGGAAAACAGGCCCACCAATTTGCAAATCCCGTTGGTGAGACAGCAATAAAGGAGAACACTATGAGCACCACGTCGAGCGAAGTCATGCACGTTCGGTTCCGAACCGTGGACGGAATCGCTATCCGTTACGCCGAGAGCGATGAGCGTCAGGACAACCCTATTTTGCTGACAAATCCCTGGCCAGAGAGCCTGTATGCATTCCTGCCAATCTGGCAAACGCTTTCTCAACACTCATACCTGCTTGCCATTGACCTTCCGGGCTTCGGCCAGTCCGAGCGCCGGAACGACCTGCTGTCACCTCGGGTGATGGGTGAGTTCCTCATCCGACTCATCGACGAGTGGGGGCTGAACACGCCACATATTGTGGCCCCAGATGTCGGCACCTCGGCTGCACTGTTCGCCGCAGCGCTGCATCCCGGAAAACTGCGCAGCCTCGTGATCGGAAGCGGCGGAATTGCCTACCCACTCCAGGTGGGTGGTGTACTGAAGGAGATCATTGACGCTCCCGATCTTGAGGCGTTCCGGGCCATCGATCCCCGGGTCACCCTCGGCGCTTCACTGGACAAAGGCCATGAGCATTACCGACTTCCCGCAGAGGTGCGCGAGGACTATCTCAAATCCTACGAAGGAGGTCGCTTCGCGGAGTCAACGAGGTATGTGCGCAGCTATCCTCAGGAACTCCCTGTCCTGGGAGAACTCTTACCGGGAATCCAGACGCCGGTCCAGCTTATCTTCAGCCGTCGCGACGACCTTGTGCCACCCATCAATGGCGAATACTTACACGAGCGGCTACCCAACAGCAAGCTTGACATCTTGGATACCGGCCATTACGCCTGGGAGGACGTTGCAGACCAGTATGCGGCGATCATCTCGGCCTGGGTCATGGGCGGCTACCAGAATACTGGAGCGTGAACGGGCTCCCACTGTCCTGGTGCGGCTGTTGCTTAGGACATGAACGAAGAACGTCGTCAGATGGAGTGAAGGTACTTTAGAAAAGTATAGAGTAGCGTTTCTTCTCAAGAAATGGAAAAAGGAGGACACTCATGGGCATTTTTGCGTAAAAACGCACCTCAAAAAAGCGAACATTGTCTTAGTTCACGGTTTCTGGGCCGACGGATCAGGGTGGAGCAAAGTAATCCCGATGCTCCAGGCGCAGGGTCATTTTGTGATCGCGGAACAAAATGCCGCCACCTCTCTGGCTGGCGACGTTGCCACCACGCGTCAGATTCTCGTGGAGTTGGAGGGATCTACGCTTCTGGTCGGCCACTCGTATGGCGGCTTCGTCATTTCTGAGGCGGCCAATGAGGCACCGGGAATGGTTGGCCTGGTCTATATCTCGGCGTTCATCCTTGATGAGGGGGAGACGCTTCTCGGCTCCGGTGCCCAGTTTCCTCCCCTGGAAGTCTTCCAGCATCTGCTCGTCAGTGCGCAGTTTTGCCTGGATCGATCCCGATGTCTTCCCCCAGAACTTCGCGAACGACCTTAATCCGGCGCAGGCACGTATTCTGGCGACGGCTCAGGTGCCACCTAACGCGAGTATCTTCGATACGAAAGCCGGGCAGCCAGCGTGGAAGTCCCTGCCATCGTGGTCACTGTTTGGTTCCGAAGATCGCACGATCCATCCCGATCAGCACCGCTGGATGGCGCAGCGGAGCAAGGCAACTGCGCGCGAGATCTCGGCCAGCCATGTCCCGTTTCTCTCGCATCCTGACGAGGTTGCTCACATCATCCTGGAAGCAGCGAACGAGGCGGTCCCCGCCTGATTGCGAGCAGAACTTGCAACCACTGGTGAAGGCAGGAGAGATACAGCATTTTTGCTGTATCTCTCCCATCCAGCCTGGTTCGATGGAAAGAGAAAGAACAATATGGGGGATTTCAACATGCGACACACGACACCCATCACCATTGAGCATATCGTCGTCGCGTCGAACCAACCCTATGAAAAGGTGAGCGACGTGCTTGAAGCTCGCCTGGGTTCCGCGGAAAACTGGGAGGCGATTGGAGAGCACTTGCTAGCTGCCAACGCATCGGAGGAGCAGGTCGCTCAGACCATCGAAGAGTATCTCGGGACGAGCGGTTTCACCCTGTTCTACAAGGTTGAACATAGCCACTTGCTCGCCCTGATCGGAAAAACCAGCCGGGCAACACAATATACCATTGGCAATCCGCTGCTTGCCATTCAAATGACCAGGCACCTACCAGAAGCGGGCTTGTATGCCCCACTGCGGTTGGTGGTGTACGAGGACGAGCAGGGCAGCACCTTCCTTGCCTATGACAGCTTCGTCTCGCTGCTGGCCCAGTACCAGCGCGAGGAGATCACTCAGGTGGCGCGGGTAGTCGAGCAAAAGCTGGAGACGCTGGTCAACGAGGTTCTTGGGTGAGTGTCCGATCGCTCCATAAAAGGAGTAATGAACATCTTTTAACCGTTATACCCACTACTTTGCGCCTGGTGACAGCTCAGGTAGCGGAGGCGCCTGGTTAGATGGAGAGAGAGAAGGAAGAAGTATCTATGCAAGCAGCAATTTTTCGTGGAGCCTTTGCCATCCAGGTTGAGCAGATCCCTGATGCGGCCATTCTTGAGCCAACGGACGCCGTCGTTCAGATTACTCATGCCTGTATCTGTGGAACCGACCTGTGGCCCTATCGGGGTCCCTATACGCCAGGTTGGCAAATCGGGCATGAATGGATGGGCATAGTCATGGATGTTGGCCCAGAGGTACGAACCATCAAGCGAGGAAATCGGGTTATCGCTTCCTATGACTTCTGTGATGGCACCTGTGAGTTCTGTCAGAAGGGTCTTGATAGCGCATGTGTGCAAGGAGGGCTATGGGGCTTTGGACACGAAGGCGGACAGGCGGAGGCGATTCGCGCACGCTTCGCAGACGCGACGCTGATAGTGATTCCACCATCCGTTGAGGGAGATGAAGCGATGCTCAGTGCAATCCTTCCTCTTACTGATAACATGGCGGCAGGCCACCACGCGGCAGTGACAGCCGGGGTGCGTCCAGGAGGAAGCGTGGTGGTGATCGGGGATGGCGCTGTCGGTTTATGCGGGACGCTGGCCGCACGTCGACTGGGAGCCGAGCGGATTATCGCCCTCGGACATCAACCACAACGCCTCACACTCGCGCGCCAGTTTGGAGCAACCGATGTGATCATGAGCGGTGGCGAACAGGCGACTGGGCAGGTGATCGAGATGACCAAGGGAGGCGCGGAGGCTGTACTGGAGTGTGTGGGAACGGAGGAGAGCATCAAGATGGCGGTGAATATGAGCCGTCCTGGTGGGACTGTCGGGTTTGTCGGAGCGCCGCATGGGAGCGGACAGATTCCACTTGGACGCATGTTTTCGTACAATATCGGCGTACGTGGAGGACTGGCACCGGCTCGGGCGTATCTTCCCGAACTCCTTGAAGACGTGCTTGCCGGTCGACTCGACCCCTCGCCGATCCTGGATTTCACGGTCAGCCTTGCCGAGGTTGCTTCGGGCTATCGTGCGATGGATCAGCGACAGGCCATCAAAGCCCTGGTTCGACCGTAACAAGCAACGGTCCAGTGTGCCTCAGCGTGAAAGAAAGGATGTGTGAGCATGGAGCAAACCATTCTCGTCACTGGGAGTACCAGTGGCTTTGGTCGTCTAACAGTTGAAACCCTGGCGCGTCAGGGATACCGTGTGTTCGCGGGCATGCGTGCAGCGGCAGGCAAGAATGCCCCTGCGGCAGAAGCACTACGCACGCTCGCGCAACGAGAAGCGCTTGCCTTGCAGAACGTTGAGATCGATGTCACGGATGACGCCTCCGTGGAGCGGGCCATCGCCGTGATTCTCGAGACGACCGGTCGTCTTGATGTGGTGGTCAACAACGCCGGGGTGTCGTACAGTGGTCCAGTGGAAGCATTCACCCTGGAACAAGTCCGCCAGCAATTCGAGACCAATGTCTTCAGCGTCTTGCGAGTGAACCGCGCGGTTCTGCCACAGATGCGCGAGCAAGGCAGTGGTTTGCTGCTGCAAATCGGGTCCATTGCTGGACGGCTGGCCTTGCCTTTTCTGGGCCTCTATGGAGCGACGAAGTTTGCCCTGGAGGGACTCACCGAGTCGTACCGCTATGAACTTGCGCCCTTTGGCATCGACGCCGCCATTATTGAGCCCGGGACCTTTCCGACCACCATTTCTGCCAACCGCCAGGTCGCGGCAGACGCCGAGCGTTTGGCCCTCTACCAGGCTGGTATAGATGCGTTTACGGTGCCGTTTTACGCAGAGAACCGATCCGCGACCCCTCCCGATCCCCAGGAGGTAGCCGACGCGGTGGCACACGTCATCGCCCAACCAGCCGGAGAGCGGCCATTGCGCACGATTGTCGCGACAGTGGCACAACGCCAGGCCCCCCAGGCGTTGAATGACGCGGCCACCCAGGCCATGCAATCCTTTCTCGAGGCACTCCATATTCCCGCCGCGGCTCTTGCGTTCCAGGGAGAGCAAGAGGAAGTGAGGAAACAACCATGAAAGCGATAGGCGTGACGACATTTGGCGGGCCAGAGGTCTTGCACGTCGTCGAGCTTCCCGAGCCGCATGCTGGTGCCGGAGAGGTGTGCATTCGCGTCCACGCTGCGTCCGTCAATCCAACCGACATGCTCTTTCGCGCTGGTTCGCAGGCGGCTCGGCTCAGCGGACGGCCTGGACCCTATGTGCCAGGCATGGATGCTGCAGGCGTCATCGATGAGCTTGGGCCGGAGACTGACAGCCGCCTCAAGGTGGGAGATCGTGTCGTTGCCCTCGTCATCCCTGCTGGTCCACACGGTGGCGCATACGCCCAGTACATTGTTGTGCCAGCGGCCTCCGTCGTACTTGCGCCAGCGGGCGTCGACTTCCCGGCGGCCTCCACGCTGCTCCTCAACGGTCTTACCGCGCGGCTTGCCCTCGATGCCGGGCAAACGATGGCGGTCACTGGAGCGGCTGGCGCATTCGGCGGCTATGTCGTCCAACTCGCCAAAGTCGGCGGCCTCACGGTCATCGCGGACGCCTCACGCTCCGACCAAACACTCGTATGTTCCCTCGGGGCCGACGACGTCCTCGACCGAGGCGATACCTTCGCCGAACGTGTTCGCTCGATCGTCCCGGAAGGGGTCCCCGGCCTAGCCGATGGTGCGAGGCTCAATCACCTGGCGTTGCCCGCCATCGCCGACGGCGGCGCGATGGCCGTCATTCTCGGATGGGACGGACCGACCGAGCGTCACATTACGCTGCACAAGATCTCATCGACCGCCTTCGCGACCAACACGGCCCTGCTCGACCAGTTGGTCCGCCTGGTCGAGCAGGGCATTCTGATGCTGCGCGTCGCTGACGTTCTCCCCACCGACCAGGCCGCCGACGCACATCGCCGCCTCGAAGTCGGCGGCGTACGTGGGCGATTGGTGCTGGACTTTACGACCTGAAGCCCTCTTGTCCAGGCGCAAAACTGTAAAATCCGGAGTGGATGGAGCGATTGCCCGACTTGTCGGGATGGGTTCCCGGATCGCTTGCAGCCCGGCTGGGTGGACTTCTCCGGCCTGGTTCTGTTCAACAGGCCTCGCCCGCAGGCGGGCCAGGAAGGGAAAGAAAGGTATGACTGACATCGAAACGCGAGACATGGAGCTTCACTGGGACGTGTTCGTGACAAGACGCCGGGGCATTGCCGGCGACCTGCCACCGGGCAAGGAACAGTTGATGTGGACGCCGGACTCGGCGACCCTCATCTACGGTCAGCGCGACGCCGTCCTCGTCGACGCCTTTCTCACCGTCGAGCAGGCGCACGCTCTGGTAGAGTGGGTCGAAGCGCACGGCAAGCACCTGACCACTATCTATGTCACCCACGGCCACGGCGACCATTTCTTCGGCCTCGGAGCTCAAGGGGAGTGTGATCGATCTGGAAGGGCGTGACCTGGTCGTGGTAGAACTCGGGCACACCGACATCTACGACACCACCTGCCTGCATGTCCCGTCCGTCGGCCTGGTGGTCGCCGGGGACGCCGTCTACAACGACGTCCATCTCTTCCTCGCGCAGTCAAACGCGCAAAGGCGCCGCGAGTGGATCGCGGCACTCGATACCATCGAGGCGCTCCAGCCACGCGCGGTGGTCGCCGGCCATAAGAGACCGGGCAACGACGATGGCCCCAGGATCATCGAAGAGACCCGCCAGTATATCCGCGACTTCGACCGGCTCGCCCAGACGACGACGACGGCGCGCGAGCTCTACGACCAGATGCTCTCGCTCTATTCCGCAGCCTGGCACCTCTAGCTCCGCTGGACAAGCGTGCTGGGCTGCTCGCTTCGATCTTCATCGTCGTCTATCTCGCCTTCAGCGTTCCAGCGCTTATCGCCGGAGTCGCGGTCACCCACTATGGCCTGCGCCACACGACCTATGTCTACGGGATAGTGGTGATGACCCTGGCCGCGCTGACGGCGGTTGCGGTCTGGCGCCGTAGGGGCCAGCTCGCGCACCAGCGCTAGGCACACCGTTGAAATGCCACAAGCTTCTATTCCTTGTGCGAGCAGTCCCACGAACTGAGCTTGCCCCGATTTGGTGGTTCTCCGTCATCTTCGGTGCTAAGCTCAACTGTAGGGAAAACTTGATTCTGATCAACTCGCTTCCGTAGCCGAACAGTTATCCATCTGGTGAGACGGACAGGCGTTGCTCTTCTTTCTGCACCAGTTTTGCCATGCCCCTTTTGCGCCATCGTATTCGTATAAAGAAGGCGAGGACTGCTGCACTGCTACAGAGAACGAGACAGGTCAGGGCGGTCAGCTTAAATCCTTGCAGGATCACTGCTTCGATCATCAGGCGGCTCGCGCCTACTCCAGAGACCATGAACTGGTCGGCTGCTGCTCGGCTTGTCGCGAGGGACGATGGCAGCATCGTGTTTGTATGGAAGAGATAGACCTGGCTCAGCACAGCGACGCCAAAAGCTGTCCCGATGTTGCGCGCCATCCCAAGCGTTCCAGAGGCCAGCCCCGACTGCTTCGTCGGGACGGCGCTCATCACTGCAAGCGTCGTGCAAGAGGAGACGACGGGAATGGCGAGACCGCGCACGAGAAAGGTGGGGAGCAATCCCCCAACATAGGTGCTCTGTGGGGTCAGGGTAACCGCAACATAGAAAAAGCTCAACCCGATTGCCAGCAATGCCAGCACAAGGATCACAGACAGCCGAGGCCCGGCCCATTGTGCGATCAGCCCGGTCAGGGGGGTAAAAAGTGCAATCAACCCGGTGGCCGGTAAGAAGGCAAGACCACCTTGCAGTGGGGTAAATCCCCACGTGTTTTGCATGAACAGGCTCCAATAGGGCTGCGATCCAAAGAGCGCTGCTGAGAAGAAGAAGAAACTCAGGCATCCCATGACGAAAGGACGATTGCGAAACAACGCCAGGTCAACGAGCGGCCAGCGGACCCGCCGTTCTGTCATGGCGAACAGGGCCAGCAGGACGATGCCAAACAGGCAGCTCCCTATCACCACCATGTTCGTCCACCCCTCATCGCCAGCGCGGGTGAAACCGAATAAGAGGCACAGCAGGCCGCTGGACAAGAGGAGCAGGCCTGGCCAGTCGACCGGGACAGGATCCGTTGCCTCGCGTGATTCCGGGACGAACAGCAGCGCCATGACGAGCGCCGCGACCCCAAGCGGGACATTCACAAAGAAGATCCAGCGCCAGCTCTCCCCTTGAACGAGCAGTCCACCAAGGACCGGGCCAGCGATGAGACCCAGGCCGGCGATTCCCCCATACAGTCCAATCACCAGGCCATGCTGGCGTGGGGGAAACGCGCGAATGATGATCGCAAGGGTGCCAGGCGTCATGATGGCCGCACCGATGCCTTGGATGACACGAAAGACGATCAAAGCCGTCATACTTGAGGCCAGGCCACAGAGCAGTGACGCGATGCTGAACAGTGCTACGCCTGCCAGATACACCGCACGCTGCCCCCAGAGATCCCCGAGACGCCCTATCCCCATTGGCAGCACTCCGATCATCAGTACATACCCCGAAATCGTCCAGGAAGCCGTCCCCAGTGGCGCACGAAAATCATGCCCGATAGTGGGCAGTGCGACATTGACAATAAAGAGGTCGATGTAGAGCATGAGTAGACCAAAGCAGGCTGCCGTCAACGTCAGCCACTTGGAAGGGGTGCGCTTTCCCATGCAGAATCCTCCAGATCAATTTGAGACAGTCTACAAGAAGGTGGGAGAGCGTAGGTGATGTCCACTCTAGGGATGGAGCAATGAGAAATGTAACTGTTTGCTTGGATCTACACCCGCTCAGTACCGTTTCATTTGGTTTCTCCAGGAGAATCGCTGGGAATGACCGCAAGTGTACAACGCGACACACAGATCCGTTTCTGTTGCTCGTTGCGGATATCTATTGCCCAGACCTGGGACGTGCGCCCGATATGCAGAGGGAGCGCTGTCGCGGTCAGAATACCCTCACGGACGGAACGAATATGGTTGGCATTTATTTCCTGCCCAAAGGCGACCATTCCAGCAGGACAGTTCAAAAACGCGCCGACTGTTGCAGCCGTCTCAGCAAGAGCGATACTCGCCCCACCATGAAGGTATCCCCACGGTTGAAGATGCTGTGCTGTGACAGGCATCGTCATCACGACACGTTCAGAGGTAGCCTCGACTACCTGCATCTGTAAGGTGTGTGCTAATCCTTGCACTGGTGTCTCCATCGCTCCTCCTTATATATGCTCCCACTCGCAACCGGATTGGTTCCGGCTTCACTCGTCTTCACCTGAGTACTCCATTCGCATAGGGCTTGAGTGCCGCATAAATGGCGGAATTGAACGGGAGGGACAGGTTATGTTCTTTTCCCAGGCGCACCATCGTCCCATTGAGGGCCTCGATTTCCAACCGACGCCCCGCAAGCAGATCAAAGGCCATCGACCCCATCGCCTCCGGTTCCAACGCTTGCAACGTAGCATAGCTCCGCTCAACTATATCAACAGGCAGAGTAATACCGCTCGCTCGCGACACTGCCTCACCTTCCTTCAGGACGGCTTTGAGCAACTCGCTCGTTTCTTGGTATGCCAACACCTGCCCCAAAGGCAGGCGTGTGAGGGCCGTGACACCGCTGAAGGCGCAGATAAAGAGAAACTTCTCCCAGAGCGTCACCCGGATATCAGGAGGCAACTCGGCCCTGATACCCGCGTGTCGCAACACCTGTTGCAATCGCCCTGTCCGTTCGCTCTGCCCTCCAGCCAGTTCTCCCAGCTCGATACTGCCTGCTCCCGCGGTTTGAGCAATAACTCCCGGTGACTCAATCTGGGACGTGACATAGGCCACCCCGCCAACGAGGTGCTGCGCTCCCACTTCCCGACCGAGTTGCTCGGCGGCATCAATCCCGTTCTGGATTGGGAGAACAACGGTCTCTGGTCCCATGAAGAGGTGAAGTCCTTCACTGGCTGCCCCGGTGTCATACGTTTTGACGCAGAACAGCACCAGATCGACCGGTCCGATCTCCTGTGGCTCGCTCGTCGCATGGACTGGAAGCGAAAACGTTCCGGCAAGACGAGACTTCACGCTCAGACCGTGTGTACGAAGGGCCTCCAACTGTGTCCCGCGTGCCAGGAAGCTGACCTCCTCGCCGGCCCTGGCAAGAAGCCCTCCAAAGTACCCACCGGTTCCTCCGGCTCCTATGACAACAAGACGCATCTGCTTTCTCCTTCAAAAGGGGGTAGCTGCTATTTTTTTCCTTTCCTTTGACCAAGTATACCTTGTGGAAAGTTACCAGTCAATATATTTTGATAGTAATTTCTAGCCTACTATTCCCTTGTAAAGTTACCGTCATGTCTGTTATATTAGTAATATCGATTACAGAGGAGGACCAGGGTGACGACCATGCATGAAGAGCAGAGCAAAGCTGCGCCGGAGCCGTTGGCTTTGGTGCAAGCTCTCTTGAATACCCAGTATGGACAAGGGAGACGTGCGCATATTGAACTGGCGAGTCCTGAACAGCTTCGCGCCTGGCTGGTTGCGCGTCGGTTGCTGCCCGATGGCACACCGGTCACTGAGGGAGATTTTCGGCGCGTCTTACAGCTGCGCGAAGCGCTGCGCAGCCTCTTACGTGCCAACAATGCGAGAGAGATGCCTGCGTCTCCGGTCGAAGCACTCAATCGTCTTGCCAGCAACGCCCCGCTCACGGTTCGCTTTCAGTATGATGGAGTGCCGACCCTCGAACCGGATATTGCCGGAGTGGATGGAGCGCTCGCCCGCCTGGTCGGGATTGTGTTCACCGCCATGACGGACGGCACCTGGGCCAGGCTCAAAGCTTGTCGCAATGAGCGGTGCCAGAAGGCGTTCTACGATACATCCAAGAATCGGTCAGGGGCGTGGTGTTCGATGGCAGGATGCGGGAGTCGTCTCAAGGCGAGTGCGTATCGACATCGGCGCGCAGCACACAGTGAGGGAGAACGAGAAAAGAAAGCCAAAAGTGCTGATGCGGGAGAACCAGGATAGGCGAGAAGTCACAGCAATATCGGCCAGTGGCGTGAATGTTGTCATGCATGTGGAGACGCGTTCAAGTCCACACTATCGAGAGAGGAAGAAAACGTTGTGAGCCTTGACAACGATCGCAGAGAGAACCAACCTGCTCAAGATGAGCCACCGAGAGCGCTCCAACCTGGGACTCTGGCGCCCGACTTTACCTTACAAAGTACACCGGATCACTCGGTGTCTTTGCGCGACTTTCGCGGTCACCCCGTGATTCTGGCCTTCTATCCGGCCGATTGGAGTCCCGTCTGCGGTGACCAAATGGCCCTCTATAACGAGGTCCTGCCGGAGTTTGGCCGCTTCCAGGCCCAGCTGCTCGGGATCTCAGTGGATGGGGTCTGGTGTCACGCCGCTTTTGCCCGGGACAGGAAGTTGCACTTTCCCTTGCTCGCAGACTTCGAACCCAAGGGGGCCGTCGCCAAACGCTTTGGGGTGTACCGTCGACCCGATGGGACCGCATTGCCTCAACTAACTTCTGCCTCTGTTTTTGCAACGGATATGGCTTACTGCTGTTTCAAAAGAGGGGAAAAGACAGGCCTGGCTCTGCTGAATCTCCCTACGCTTCTTTGCGGGGTATGGAATTTGAAATGGTTGAAAAGGCAGAAGTTAATTGAGGCAATGCGCGCAAGAGAGGCAGGGTGTCTACCCCCTCATCACAGCCCGCATTGTCTCACCAAAGCTCTTACTCTTCTTACCCAATATGCGCCATCCCATTGATCTTTTCAAGGGAAAACGAGGGATGGTGAGGTCTTGCTACAGGTA
>WNGG01005661.1_pt1 | contig 13913 bp, 8 predicted proteins | sample 5400661 | NCBI WGS metagenome assembly WNGG01 (sample SAMN13153372, study PRJNA577476) | soil metagenome | isolation source: 100 cm soil or saprolite under Garry oak tree replicate 1 | place: USA:California | collected 2016-06-15
CACTCGATGGACTTCCATGCCGGCGAGATGGACTTTCTGAAGAACCACAAGCAGGTCGAGCGAGGCGAGACCCATCACATCACCTTCACGCCCAAGAAGCCAGGCATTTTCTTTTACCATTGCGGCGCCCAGCCGATGATCCAGCACGTGGCACGCGGGATGATGGGCGCCATCATCATTGATCCGAAGGATCCTAATGCGCTGCCGAAGGCGGACCGCGAGTACGTCCTGGTCCAAAGTGAGCTATTCAAGAACGCCGACGACGTCCAGGGGATGTTCGACCGCAAATACGATCATGCCATGTTCAACGGTGGGGTCTTCAAGTACCATCCGTTCCTAGGAGGAAAGCCGCTTGAGGCCAAGCCCGGCGAGCGTGTCCGCATCTACATCGTGAACGCGGGACCGAACAATTTCTCGGCCTTCCACCCGATCGGGGAGATCTGGGACAATGCCTGGGCAAGCGGCAATCCGGCGAACAAGCTGACCGGTGTGCAGACGGTCGTCGTGGGGCCAGGTGACGCCTACACGGTGGACGTGGTGGTGGAGAACGAAGGGGGCTATCCCCTCGTCACGCACTCATTGACTGACGCGCTGCGTGGGGCGATCGCGGTGCTCTTGGTCAAGAAGGACGCGCAGGCGCTGCCACTCATGCCATACGTGCAGCCGGTGGCCTCGCCCTAGCTCTGGCCTGACCGCGTTTAGTGGGTTGGATGAATGTCGACCACCATGTTGTCTTCATCCAGTTCGACCCTGACTAGTTGACCTTCTTTTAGGGTCTGCAGCTTACTCCCTGCCAGTGTATCAACCGCAAAACTTTCTATCCCTTCAGGGGTTGAGATCTTGATCACACTCCAGAATGGATCCGTATAGCGTAAATTGCCAACTATGAGGCGGTGTCCGGCAACCGGCGCGCCCATCCTATGTATGTCTATGAGCACATCGCTCTCATCGACCACCAACATCACTTCCTCTCCCACCCGTGCATTGTGCAGCCCCATACGTTCAGCCTTCGGGATGCTAATAGCTCGAGGTCTTAGCCCTTTTGCCGGTTGGACAAACAACATCGACGACTCGATCTTCGTCACAACCGCACTGACCATCGTGTGCGTATGAGGCCCAGCCAGATCAGCCTCGTGGGCGGCCGCCGAGATCCCGAGGAATAGACTCATAACGCATGCCGGCAGAATGGAGTTGATGACATGTGTACAATTCATACCGCTACCTCCCTCTGAAACATGAATGGAATATAAATGTGACCTGCCCCGAGTGATTTTACCACCCTCAAAGTGAGTCATGCCGACGTTGAGACTTCACCAGATCCATTTCTTTTGGGAACACCATGAAGGATACGCCGAAGGCGAAAAAAAATCGACGCCTTCAGGGTGACAGAGTCTCAGTCCTATTTCACCACAGCCAAATGTTACCTCCCTGTCGCGTTTCTCTACAGTCGTCTTCAGCCGCTTCGGTTTCGATCTCTCAAGGCCACCATAACTGACCGAAATAACATCTGATTCTACAGCCACCGGTTGCATCTCTCTTGGCACTATCGTTGCTGTCCTCATCTTTCATAAGCGGAGCCCATCGTCATGAATCGAATTGCGAACGTCCTGACCAAAGCGGGCGGGCAACCACCCAATATCTTGAAGACCCTGCTGATGGTGCAGGCTGAACTGGGTTATGTTCCCCCAGCCTCCGTCTCAGAAATCGCGGCGGCGCTGGGGGTGACCGATACGGAGGTGGCCGGAGTCCTGTCCTTCTACCCCGACTTGCGGACCAAGGCTGCGGGCCGACACGTGGTGCGCATCTGCCAGGGCGAGTCGTGCGTCGCCAACCATTGCGGACGAGTGCTCAAGGAACTCGAAAAGAAGCTGGGCGTCGGTCTTGGGGAGACCACGCGCGACGGCCGCTTCACGCTGGAGAAGGTGTACTGCGCGGGCAACTGCGCTGTGTCGCCGACCGTGATGATCGACGATGAGGTGCACGGCCGCGTCACGCCCGCGGAGGTGAGCGCGATGTTGAAGGACTACCGATGACGTACCGGTTCTATGTGCCCCAGGATACGTCCGCCCGCTCGGTCGGCGCCGAGCGGTTGGTGCAAGCCTGGGCCAAGGAACCGAGTGTCGAGATCGTGCGCACCTCCAGCCGCGGGGCGTTTTTCCTGGAGCCGCTCGTGGAAGTGGACGGACCGCACGGCCGCATCGGATGGCCGAACGCCGCTGAACGCGATCTGCCCCGCATCCTGCGCGGAGAAGGAGGGAATCCCATCGACACGATCCCGTTCCTCGCCAAGCAGACACGCGTGACCTTTGCGAACTTCGGCGTGACGCGGCCGTTGTCGCTGGAAAACTATCTAGACCACGGCGGCTTCAAGGGACTCGAGGAAGCTGCGTCGCTGACTCCTCAGGACATCATTGACGAGATCAAAGCCTCAGAGCTGCGCGGGCGGGGGGGCGCGGCCTTTCCCGTGTGGCGCAAGTGGCAGGCGACCCTGGACACGCCGTCCGATCAGAAGTACATCGTGGCCAACGCGGACGAGGGGGATGCCGGGACTTACTGCGACCGGATGATCATGGAGGGCGAGCCGTTCCGCCTGATCGAGGGGATGTTGATCGCCGCGAAGGCCATTGGCGCGACCAAGGGCTACATCTATTGCCGCTATGAATATCCGGCGGCGGCCCGCATGTTGCGTGAGGCCATCGAGGTCCTGACCAGAGCCGGATACTTGGGGCACGGTTCCCCGGAGGTGGAAGGCATGGCGAAGGGCTGGGAGAGTTTGTTCGAGCTGGACGTCTTCGTCGGCGCGGGCTCCTACGTTTGCGGCGAAGAGACGGCGCTGCTCCAATCCCTGGAAGGCAAGCGCGGCATGGTGCAGGCCAAGCCGCCGTATCCGGCCGTCAGCGGTCTCTATGGGAAGCCGACCCTGATAAGCAATGTGCTAACGTTTGCCACCGTCCCGACGATCCTCGCGCGCGGCGGCGCCTGGCATGCCTCGTTAGGCACAGAGCATTCCAAGGGGACCATCGCGCTACAGATCGGCGGTCGCGTCAAGCAGCCCGGACTCGTGGAGGTGCCCTTCGGCCTGACCCTGGAACAAGCAATCGAAGAGTTCGGCGGCGGTATAGCGACTGGCGCGCGGTTCAAGGCGGTCCAGGTCGGCGGCCCGCTGGGGAGTCTGTTTACGAAAGCGGGCCTCAAGACGAGGATCTGCTACGACGAGTTTGCGCGAGCCGGCGCGATCCTTGGGCATGGCGGCATCGTCGTCTTTGACCAGGAGACCGACATGGTCGAGCTGACGCGCCATTACATGGCCTTCACGGCGGACGAGTCCTGCGGCAAGTGCACGCCCTGCCGCGTGGGCTCGGTCCGCGCGCGGGAGATCCTCGACGGGATCGCGCAGGGGCGCGGGCGTCCGGGCGATCTGGAGCTGTTGGCCGACCTGGCGGAGACGATGAAGCAGGCGAGCCTCTGCGCGTTGGGTGGGCGGGCGCCGTACCCGGTCCTGACGGCGATTGAGCATTTCAGAAAGGAATTCAAGTGAACGTGCCGTTGACGATCGACGGGCGGCTCGTGCGGGCCGATGTTGGCGATACGGTGCTGACCGCCGCGCAGAAGGCCGGCATTGCGATCCCAACCCTGTGCGCGTCGCCCCACCTAAAACCGTACGGCGGCTGCCGCCTCTGTCTGTGCCAAGTCGAAAGCCAGGCTGCGCTCGCGGCTTCGTGCACCACGACGGTCAGGGACGGGATGGTGGTCCGGACCGACTCCGAGGCGCTGAACCGACACCGGCGGAACATTATCGAGCTGTACCTCTCGGAGCAAGCGGAGCAGGGACTCGCGGCGTCGGAGCCGCTGCTGCATCTCGCCCGGCAGTTCGGCCTGCGCGAGGTCCGCTACCGGGAGCCGGAGAAACGGACGGGCGCGGTGGACGCCTCGAATCCGTATTTCGCCTTCGATCCCGCCAAGTGCATCGCCTGCGCGCGGTGCGTGCGGGTCTGCAACGAGGTACAGGGGACCATCGCCCTCTCGCTGTCCGGACGCGGATTCGGCACGCGCGTGATCGCTGGGAACGATATGGGTTTCGCCGCCTCGAATTGCGTCTCGTGCGGGGCCTGCGTGAAGGAATGCCCGACCGACGCGCTGATCGAGAAGGCGGTGGCGGAGTTCGGCCGGCCCGACTCGACGACGCGGACCACGTGCACCTATTGCGGCGTGGGATGCCAGTTTGATGTCGGGGTCCGCGCCGGCCGGATCGTGCAGATGCTGCCGGTGGACGCGAGCCCGGTCAATCAGGGGCACGCCTGCATGAAAGGACGGTTCGCATGGGACTATCTGACTGCCCCGGATCGCCTGACGACCCCGCTCGTCCGCCACGGGGCGGACTGGGTCGAAGTCTCCTGGAATGAGGCGTTGGGCCTGATGGCCGACCACTTCATCCGGATCAAGGACGCCTGCGGCGCGGAGGCGCTGGCCGTTATCTCCTCCAGCCGTGGCACGAACGAGGAGAACTACCTCATCTCCAAGTTCGTGCGGTGCGTGCTCGGCACCAACAACATCGACAACTGCGCGCGGGTCTGCCACAGCGCCACCGTGACCGGCATGATGGAGGTCATCGGCGCCTCGGCGGCGACCAACTCCCTCGACTCGATCGAGCGGGCGAAGCTGATCATGGTGGTGGGCGCCAATCCGACGGAGGCCCATCCGGTCGCGGGGGCGCGGATCGTGCGGGCGGCCCGGACCGGCACGCCGTTGATCGTGATCGACCCGCGTCGGATCGAGCTGACGAAGTATGCGACGCTCCACCTTCGCCTGCGCCCGGGCACCAACGTGGCGCTCCTGAACGGCCTGGGTCATGTGATCGTCACCGAACAGCTCGTGGATCGGGCCTTCATAGAGGCGCGCACCGAGCAGTGCGACGACTGGGTGCAGTCCGTCATGCCGTGCACGCCGGAGGCGACCGAGAAGATCACGGGAGTCCCAGCGGACGACATCCGGCAAGCGGCGCGCCTCTACGCGCAGAGCGGTGCGTCGATGTGCATCCACGGGCTGGGGGTGACGGAACACAAGTTCGGCAGCCACGGCGTGATCGCGCTCTGCAACCTGGCGCTGGCGACCGGGAACGTCGGGCGGGCCGGGACGGGGATCAACCCGCTTCGCGGCCAGAACAACGTCCAGGGCGCCTGCGATGTCGGCTCCATGCCCACCTTCTTCGGCGGCTACCAGCGATTTGACGACCCGGGCCTCCGGGCCTTGCACGAGAAGATCACCGGCCGGCCGCTGCCGCAGAAGCGCGGGCTCAAGATCCCCGACATGTGGGACGCCGCGCTGGCCGGCACGCTCAAGGGGCTGTGGATCATCGGCTACGACGTGGCCCAGACCGATCCGAACCTCAAGAAGGTGCGGGCCGCGCTCGAAAAGCTCCAGTTCCTGGTCGTCCAGGACCTCTTCATGAGCCAGACGGCGAAGTACGCCTCGCTAGTCCTGCCTGGGGCGGCGTTCGTCGAGAAAGACGGCACCTACACGAACCTCGAACGGCGCGTGCAGCGGGTGCGCAAGGTGATGGAGCCGCCGGCCGGTGTCCTGCCGGAATCGCAGGTGATCTGCGAAGTCGCGACCCGGATGGGCTATCCCATGCACTACGACCATCCGTCGCAGATCATGGACGAGATCGCGCTCCTGACGCCGACAATGCGGGGCATCTCGTACGAGCGGCTCGAGCGCAAGCCTGGTCTCCAATGGCCGGTCCCTGAATGGAGTCATCCGGGGACCGCGGTCATGCATGAAGGGATCTTCCCGCGAGTGAAGGCCCAGTTCATCGTCGTGGAGTACCTGCCGCCGGGCGAGGAGCCGACTGAGGAGTATCCGTTTGTGCTCGTGACCGGTAGGATCCTGGAGCATTACTGCTCTGGGGCGCAGACCCGCCGGACCCGGATCATGGAGTTAGTGGACCATAGCGAGCTGGAGATGAACCCGACCGATGCGAACCGGCTGGGGCTGCGGACCGGGCAACGGGTGAAAGTTGTCAGCGCGCGGAGCGAGACGATCCTGCCGGTCAAGGTAAACGCCCGTGTGGCCCCGGGCCAGCTCTTCACCAGCTTCCACTTCCCGGAGACCAATCTGAACGCCTTGCTGTCCTCCAGCGCGGACGAGGCGTCTCGCTGCCCCGAATACAAGGTCTGCACGGTGCGTCTGGAGAAGGTGACGCGTGCCGCGTCCCAACAATGAAAGGAGCGAGCCGATGAAAGTGATGGTGGCGGTGGATGGATCGAAGTTCGGGCGGTGGGCGGCGCAATGGATCGGGCGGATCCCCTTCATGAAGCGACCGGACGTTCGGGCCGTGCATGTCGTGGACCTGGCCTCGCTGCGAGCGCCGTTTGTGGTGCAACCGGCAATGATCGGCTACGGGAAATTTCTCCAGGATGAGGCGAAGCGACTGGAGGCGCGCGCGAAGAAAGTGCGCAAGCAGACCGCGTCGCTGCTCTCGGCTATGGAGATCCCGGCCCGCGTCACCGTCGAGAGAGGGCCGGTTGCCTTGATGATCATCAAGCGGGCCAGCGGCCACGGCCATCTCGTGGTGCTCGGCAACCGTGGATTGGGCGATTTTGACCGCTTCTTTCTCGGGAGCGTCTCGCAACAGGTGACGTTGCACGCGCCGTGCTCCGTCCTCGTGGTCAAACAGCCGCCGCGCCCGATCGGCCGCATTCTGCTGGCGGTGGACGGCTCGAAAGCGTCGGACTTGGCGGTGCGGTTCCTCCTGCGTGAGATGAAGCCGGCCAAGCACTATGGGACGGCCGTCACCGTGCTGCACGTCCTGCCCCCGTTCGCCCATTCCCAAGTCGCGATGGCCGAGATCACGGTCACGCATCGCTACGCGAACAGGCTGGCGGCTGCCGGGTACCGGGTGAAAGAAGCATACTTGCCCGGAGACCCAGCCGAGGAGATCGTGAAGGCGGCCAAACGCCTGAAGGCCGACCTAGTCGTGGCGGGAGCCAAGGGTCTGGGAGCTGTCGGACGCTTCCTCCTCGGCAGCGTCTCAACAAAGCTCGTGCGACACTGTCCGTGCTCAATCCTGGTGGTACGGTGACGCCTTCACAATGTCTGGCCAATTGGTTAAACTCGTAACCGAGGAGTTGGTGTGGACACGACTGCCAACCAAGTGCTGATCGTCGACGACGAGCCGGAGATGTGTTTCCTCCTGTCGGACATCCTGAGAGACGAGGGATGCGCCGTGGGGACGGCATACTCTGGCGAGCAGGCCCTGGCCAAGATGGAAGCGCAGGAGTTTGCGGTGGTCATCACCGATCTGAACATGAAAGGGATGCCGGGCATGACGCTGTTGAAAGAAATCAAGCGTCTGCACCCGGAGACCAACGTCATTATTATGACGGCCTTCGGTTCCATCGAGAGCGCGATCGAGGCCATGAAACAGGGCGCCTTCGATTACGTGATGAAGCCGGTCAAGTCGGAAGAGATCGTGCTGACGACGCAGAAGGCCGTCCGTGAGGCGTCGCTCCGGCGGGAGCTGCAATGGCTGCGACGCGCGGTCGAGAAGGAGTACAGCTTCAGCCAGATCCTGGGCAAGAGCAAGCCTATGCAGGCCGTGTTCGAGCTGATCCGCCGCATCACGCCCAGCCCGAGCAGCGTGCTGATTACCGGCGCGAGCGGGACCGGCAAGGAACTGGTCGCCCGGGCCATTCACTTCAACAGCCCGCGCGCCCAGGGGCCCTTCATTCCTGTCAACTGCGCCGCCATTCCCGAAAATCTTCTGGAGTCCGAGATGTTCGGGCACATGAAGGGCTCCTTCACCGACGCCAAGGCGGACCGCCGGGGCCTCTTCGAAGAGGCGCAGGGCGGGACCTTGTTCCTCGACGAGATCAGCGAGCTACCAATCAGTCTCCAGGCTAAACTGCTCCGCGTGCTGCAGGAGAAGGAGATCCGCCGGGTCGGCGGTACCCGTTCCATCCCGGTGAATGTCCGCGTGATCGCGGCCACGAACGTAGACCTCGCGGGCGAGGTCAAGGCCAAGCAATTTCGCGAGGACCTCTACTACCGGCTGAATGTCATCGAGGTGCACATGCCGGCGCTGCGGGAGCGGACCGAAGATATTCCACTCCTGGCAATGCACTTCGTCAAGAAGTATGCTGAGCCGATGAAGAAGTCCGTGACGGGGCTCACCGAAGGGGCCCTGGCGTTGCTCATGGACTATAGCTGGCCGGGCAACGTGCGGGAACTGGAGAACGTGATCGAGCGGGGCGTCACCTTGACGCGCGGGGAGAAGATCGTCTCGGAAGACCTCCCGCAATCCGTGCGCGGGGACTCGGGCGACCGGCACATGATCGAAGAGGGAGCCGAGAAGGTCAGGACCCTAGCCGAGGTGGAGCGCACCTATATCCTTCGGGTTCTGGAGAAGACGGCCGGCAACAAGTACCAGGCGGCGCAGATCCTCGGGATTGATCGCAAGACGCTGTACCGCAAACTGGACGAGATCGAAAAGCACCGCACGAAATCCTGATATGGACCTTGATCTCGAACGAGAGGCTCGACTCCGGAAAGAATTCTTGCGTCTCACGCCGGAAGAGGAGGCCGCCCTCGTCAAGCTGAAGCCGCTGATCACCAAACACGCCGACGAGCTGGTTAACGCTTTCTACCGCCACCTGCTCCAGTTTGAGGAGACCCGCCGGCTCCTCACCAATGAGATGATCACCAACCGCCTCCTGGCGGCGCAGCACAAGTATTTGTTGGAGCTGGTGGGCGGCGACTACGGGCCGGAGTACATCGCGGACAGACTGAAGATCGGTCACGTACACGAGCGGATCGGGCTCACTCCGCAATGGTACCTCGGTGCCTACAACCTATACTTGGCCATGATCCTCCCGCTGATCCACAAGGAGTACCGGGGGCGTCCCGCCGAGTTCCTGTCGCTCTTCATGGCGTTCAGGAAGGTGGTCTTCCTCGACATCGGGCTCGCGATCGAGGCTTACATCCAGAAATCGAATGAGAAGCTGGAGTACGCCAATCGCGAATTGGCGGCCATGGCCAAAGAGTTGGGACGGGGGCTCGACAGGCGCACGCAGGAGTTGAGGCAATCGCAGGAACATCTCGAGCAGGCCGAACGGCTGGCCGAGCTGGGCACGCTGGCCTCCGGCATGGCGCACGAGATCGGGACCCCGATGAACGTCATCCTCGGCCGGGCCGAGTACCTCCAGCGGAAAACGAAGGACCCCGACACGGCCAAGGGATTGCAGACCATCATTGAGCAGGTCGAGCGCATCACGAAGATCATGAACCAGTTATTGACGTTTGCGCGGCGCCGCCCCATCGAGCGCCGCCCGACGAACCTCAACAAGGTCATCGTGGACACCTTGGAAGTGATGCAGGAGCGGTTGAGGAGACACCGCATCACGGTGAAGACCGACTTAGTGCCATCGCTGCCGCTGGCGGATGTCGATCCCGATCAAATCGGGCAGGTGCTGTTGAACCTGGCGATCAACGCGCTCCACGCCATGGAGGACGGCGGGACCCTGCATGTGCGGAGCGCCGTTGTGCCTGAGCGGAAAGGCTCCGCGGAGGATTACAGCGAGATGATCGAAGTCTCCGTGTCAGACACAGGCCATGGGATCGCGCCCGAAGACCTCGACAAGATCTTCAATCCGTTTTTCACGACCAAGGAAGTCGGCAAAGGCACAGGCCTCGGCCTGACCGTGGTCCACGGCATCGTGCAGGAGCATGGGGGCCAGGTGCTTGTGGAGAGCGAGGTCAGAAAGGGAACCACCTTCCGCGTGCGTCTGCCGATCGCATCCCCCCGCACTTAATTCTCGCGCTGTCGCATCTTTCCCCACCGCTGAAGTCATTCTGTAGAATTTCTCGCCAGTCTAATACGTCAGTCTAACTTGACCTACTTTCCCAACTGATTGATTCTATTTCCGTTCCCGCCCCTTGCTCGGATTTCGAAGCCTGGTCTCTCTCTTGCTCCATTTGCATCAAGCGAGCTTGGACGACAGGAGCGGGGTGTGACAACGAACGGGCATAAGCCGGAAGCAAGAGAAGCGAACATTTTGCTTGCCGATGATGATGCTGCGATGCGGAGCCTGATCAGCGATGAACTGCGAGATGCAGGGTACGGTGTCTTTCAGGTCTCCGACGGGCGTGAGGCGCTGGGAGGTCTCACACAGTTTCAGCCCGATCTCGTCATCACCGACCTCCGAATGCCGCAAGGTGGGATGTCGTTCGTTGCCAGACTCAAGGCGACGGCCCCGAAGACGCCGGTCATCGTGATGACGGCCTTCGGCGACAAAGACACCGAATCCCTGGCCTACGAGAGGGGCGCCTCGGCCTACTTCAACAAGCCAGTCCGCATGGTGGACTTGATGGACGCCGTCCACAAGCTCTTGGACGACAGGCTACTGCGTGCAAAGTCGAAGTAAGAAAGACCAATCAAGGAGGCTACTATGAGCAGGGTTTTAACAAGATTGTGTTTCGGATGGGCGGCGAGAACCCTTCAAGCGGTATCGATCGTCGGCAGTCTCGTCTTTTCGCCGGCGACGTTCGCCGCGGACGAGCATGCCCATCATGTGGCGGACGTAGCGGGCCCGGCTTGGGCTGAACAGCTCAAGGGCCAGACCATCGTCGAGAACGCCATCGAGGGCAGGCCAGACCGAGCCGTGAAAGTTGACCTGCAGCACCAGCGTCTGATGCGACAGATCGAGTCGCAGGCCCAGTCGACATCGGGCGGCTTCAACACGATGTCCACAATGCACCAGTTTGCCGGCCAGGATGGCGCGAGCTTCCTGTTGGCGTCCACTCCCGGCGTCGAGCCAGTCAAGATGGACGGTGGGCGGTGCCCCTCTTCCGCGCCGGTCAAGAAATACGACGTCTCGATGATCGTCATCGAGATCACGCTCAATCGCTGGCTGGACTACTACCCCGGCTATATGTACATCCTGACCGAGAACATCGAGAAGGCCCGGGCGGAAGAGGCCAAGAACGCCAAGGCGCGCGATAACGAGAAGGATCCTTTTGACCCCGGCGCCGTGAGCACGGGCCTGCAAGGCGACTGGATCCAGCCGCTCGTGATCCGTGGCAACCAGGGCGATTGCGTCAAGATCACCTTGCGCAACCAAATAAAAGACGAGTCGGGAAGCCTCCACATCCACGGCGCCAGCATGATCGTCAGCTCGACGGGCAAGGCCGCGATCACCACCAATCCGGACACGGTCTTGGCGCCCGGCAAGAGTGTGGAGATGGAGTGGTACATCCACCCCAATACGCAGGAGGGCGTGCGGCAGTTCCACAGCTACAGCAACGACCGCGAGCTGACCGTGATGGGCTTGTTCGGCGCGTTCGTGGTGGAGCCGAAAGGGTCGCGCTACCTCGAACCGATCGGGACAGGGCCTGCGACCGAAGCCAAGAGCGGCTGGCAGGTGATGATCAACAACGGCTCGGGCCCGGACTTCCGCGAGCATGTGATCTTCTATCACGAGATCGGGGATGAGGCCTTTCGTCCGGTCAACAAGAAGGGCGATTTCCTGCCACAGCGCGACCCGCTCACCGATGCGTACCGTCCAGGGGGCCGCGCGCTGAACTATCGCAGCGAGCCGTTCGGCATCGACGAGATGCACCTCCAACATGAGTACTTCGGGTTCGAGGACGAGTCGCTCGCCTACAGTGCCTATACGTTCGGTGATGTGCCGACGACGCTCCCGCGGGCGTACCTCGGCGATCCGGTCAAATGGCGGATCGTGCACGGGGGCTCGGAAGTGTTCCATTCCCACCATCCGCACGGCGGGAGCATTCGCTGGCCGCGCAGCCCGCGGGCGTTGGACACCGAGCTGTGGCATACCGCCAAGAACGGGCCGGTCAAGTATCCGGTGATCCGGACCAAGACAGACCGCGTGGACGTCGAAGTCATCGGGCCCTCCGAAGCGCTGGATCTTGAGAACGAGTGTGGATCGGGTCTGTGCCAGCAGTTGGCCGGGGATTTCCTGTTCCACTGCCATGTGGCCCACCACTACGTCGCTGGGATGTGGGGCTACGCGCGGACCTACAACACGCTGCAGGTCGGCGAGTACCACACTGATACGATGCCGGATCTGCGGGAACTGCCGGACCGGGAAGGCCGGATGACGACCGGCGTTACGTCCGACAAGCTCATCGGCAAGACGGTGGACTGGTTCGGCAAGTCCTTCCAGATCGTCGAGAAGGGCAAGACCAACTGGAAGAGCGACCCGGCCGTCGTCACGATCAAGGACTGGGTCGAGATGCAGTTGCCGACCATGGGCAAGCCCGGCTACAAGGACGACGAGCGGGGGCAGATCCTGGCTTATGACGCGACGGTTCTGGATTGGGCCTGGAAGGGCAACGTAGCGATGACCGAGAAGGAAAGCACGACCGCCAATCCCAAGTACAAGTCGCCGAAGCCGGGCGAGCGGCTGCCGATACTGTTCGAGCCGCGGACCGGCAAGATCGCGTGGCCGACCATGAAGCCGCATTTCGGGAAGCGCGTGCCGTTCCCTCCAAACCACAACGGCGCGCCCTGGCTGGAGATGATTCACCAGGACGAGAACGGGGCGCGGACGCCGGACCCGGCCAAGCCGGGCGAGCAGGGGCGCTGGAGTCTTTGCCCAGAGAACGTCGGGCGCAAGTACTACAACCTCCACTTCATTCGGCTGCCGATCACCCTGGCCAAGGCTCAGGGCAAGGAACCGGCCATCGTGGACAAGGACGGGTTGATCTACGTCATCCATGAGGAGGAAGCGGAGACCCGCGCCAATGACGACAAGAAATACCCCCTCGTGATCCGCGCCAACGTCTATGATTGCGTGGATGTGGTCCTTACCAGCGAGTGGAACGACGACGACTTCACGAACTTCCAGTCGTCGAAGATCAACATCCATCCTCACTTCATGCAGTTCGACAACCAGGCCTCGGACGGCGTGATCAGCGGACTGTCGTATGAACAGTCCGTGCGGCCGTTCACGATGCTGGAGAAGAAGACCAAGGCCGGCATGCCTGCGCCGATGAACACGGTTCTGACGGCGGCGGTCAAGGCCGGCAGCATGAGCATCACGGTCAAGAATGCGGCGCAGTATCATCCGCACACCGAGCTGCTGGTCGGCGCAGACAATGTGAAGGGCAATGAGATCTTGCGCATTGCTTCCATCAGCAGCAACACGATCACCTTCACCAAGCCGCTGAAGAACGACCATCCGGTCAACGACATCGTGACGGTGGAATTCGTCCGGTACCGGTGGTGGGTGGATTCGGACCTGGGGACGGTCTTCTGGCATGACCACGCCTTCGGAGCCACGACCTGGCCGCACGGCGGGTTCGGGTCGGTAATCATCGAGCCACAAGGCTCGACCTACCATGATCCGAAGACCGGCAAGCAGATCCGGAGCGGGCCGATCGCCGACATCCATACGGTCGAGCCGGTGGGCTACGGCGTGAACGGGAGCTTTCGCGAGCTGATGGTGTCGATCCACGATACCGTGCCGCACACCGTCAACCTGATCCAGGCGGGGAACCCGCCCGGTCAGCCGATCGAAGTGGCCCTGGAGGGTGGGAAGACGGTGTCCTTCCAGATGCCGGACAAGATCCCGATGCTGCCCAACGCCTACGTCAATGGCGGCACGCACACGACCGGCAGCGGCCTGAACTTCCGGGCCGAGCCGTTCGCGCGACGCTTGGCGAACAACCCGGATACCACCAAGCTGTTCAGCAGCCTGGCTCACAGGGATCCGGACACACCGCTGCTGAGAGCCTACCTCGGGGACACGGTTGTGTTCAGGCTGCTGCACCAGTTGATGAACGAGTCGCACGTGTGGACCATCTCGGGCCACACGTTCTTGACCGAGCGCTACGCCGGGGATGCCAATCGGAAGAACTCGATCCACATCGGGATCGCCGAGCGGTATGAC